>Ga0307300_10000416_pt1 | contig 10521 bp, 7 predicted proteins | sample ER_DNA_181_FD_194492 | JGI IMG/M metagenome (GOLD analysis project Ga0307300, IMG submission 194492) | Bulk soil microbial communities from the East River watershed near Crested Butte, Colorado, United States - ER_DNA_181 | ecosystem: Environmental > Terrestrial > Soil > Floodplain | place: USA... | reverse complement strand
GCCAGGATCGCCGGCTACCACCTCACCGCGCTGGCGCTGATCGCCGCCGATCCGGACGCCCAGCACCGGCGGCAGAGCCTGCTCTCCGCCGACGAGCTCCACCTCCAGCTCGAAGGCCTCGCAGGACCCCGCCTGGAGCTGCCGGACCGCAGGGTGCACGAGCTGTTCGAGCAGCGGGTCGAGGCGCACCCGGACGCCGTCGCGGCCGAGCACGCCGGCCGGCGGTGGACCTACCGCGAGCTCAACGCCCGCGCCAACCGGCTGGGACGAGCGCTGCTGGCGCGGGGGCTGGGCCGCGAGGGCGTCGTCGCGGTGGTGACCGAGCGCAACCTGGACTGGATGGCCGCGGTCCTCGCGATCTTCAAGGCCGGCGGCGTGTACCTGCCCATCGAGCCCCAGTTCCCGGCCGGACGCGTCGCGGCCGCCCTCTCCCGCGCCCAGTGCCGGCTCGTGGTGACCGAGCGGGGCAGCACCACCTCGCTCGACCAGGCCCTCGACACCTTGCCCGGAGTCCAGACGCTGTTGGTCGACGCGGCCTACGAGGAGGACCACGCCGAGGGGGATCTCGGCGTCGCCGTCGCGCCGGACCAGCTCGCCTACATCCTCTTCACCTCAGGCTCCACCGGGGAGCCCAAGGGCGCGATGTGCGAGCACGAGGGCATGCTCAACCACATCTACGCCAAGATCGCCGACCTGGAGATCGGCGAGGGGGAGGTGGTCCCCCAGACCGGTCCACAGTGCTTCGACATCTCGGTCTGGCAGCTGGTCGCCGCGCTCCTGGTCGGTGGCCGGACGCTCCTGGTCGAGCAGGAGGCGATCCTGGACGTCGAGCGGTTCGTCGACACGATCGTCGACGGCCGGGCCGGCGTGCTCCAGGTGGTGCCGTCCTACCTCGACGTCGTCCTGTCCCATCTGGAGCAGCACCCCCGCGAGCTGCCGGACCTGCATTCGGTGTCGCCCACCGGCGATTTCGTGAAGAAGGAGCTGGTGCAACGCTGGTTCGCCGCCCAGCCCAAGATCAGGCTGGTCAACACCTACGGGCTGACCGAGACCTCGGACGACGCCGTCCACGAGGTCATGGACCGGGTGCCGGACCGCGAGCGGGTCCCGCTCGGCCGCCCGATCAACAACGTGCGCGTCTACGTGGTCGACGAGCAGCTGGCGCCGGTGCCCCTGGGCGCCCCCGGCGTGATCGTCTTCTCCGGGGTCTGCGCCGGCCGCGGCTACATCAACGACCCCGAGCGCACCCGCCAGGTGTTCATGGCCGATCCGCACCACCAGGGTCAGCGGCTCTGCCGGAGCGGCGACTATGGCCGCTGGCAGCCGGAGGGCAAGCTGGAGTTCCTCGGCCGACGGGACAACCAGGTCAAGATCCGCGGCTTCCGGATCGAGATCGGCGAGATCGAGAACGCCCTGTTGCGGGTGCCAGGTGTCCGCGACGGCGTCGTGGTGGTCGCCGAGGGGGCCGACCGGAGCAGGCGCCTGGTGGCCTACTACTCCGGCCAGCGGCCACTCGAGGTCGACGTCGTGCGTGACCGGCTGGCCGAGACGCTGCCCGGGTACATGGTCCCATCGGCCTTCCACTGGCGGGAAGGCCTCCCGCTGACCCCCAACGGCAAGATCGACCGGACGACCCTGACGGCGCTCGCCGGAGAGCCCGACCTCGTCGAGGGGGACCATGCCGCGCCGATCAGCCCGACCGAGCAGCGGCTGGCGGCCGCGTGGGCGGAGGTGCTCGGCATCCCGCAGGACCAGGTGGGCCGGCGGGACCACTTCTTCGACCGGGGCGGCACGTCGCTGTCGGCGGTGCGGCTGGCGATCACCCTGGACCGCGCCGTGTCCCTGAAGGACGTCACCCGTCACCCGGTCCTCGCCGATCTGGCCGAGCTGGTCGACGGCAGGTCCGAGCCGCGCGCCGGGCTGTCGGCGCCATCCCCGAGTAGCGACTGACAGGAGGTCGAGATGTCGTACCCGTCCCCGGCGTTCCCGGTCGAGGTGGCCCTGGACGCCGGCAAGCCTCCGGTGCTGCGGGCCGAAGCCACCGGCGACGCGCCGAGCTGGGCGGCCGAGCACCGGGAGGCGCTGCGCGGCGTGGTCGCCGAGCACGGGTCGGTCCTGGTCCGCGGCCTCGGGCTGCGGGACGCGGCCGAGGTCGGTGCCGTCTCCCGGCGGCTGGCCACCGGCCTGATGAGCGAGCGGGAGGCGTTCGCGTCCCGGCGGAGCTACGACGACGGCGTCTACTCGGCGACGAAGTGGCCGCCGAACCAGCCGATGTGCATGCACCACGAGCTGAGCTACACGCTCGAGTTCCCCGGCCTGCTGCTGTTCGCGTGCCTGAGCGCACCGAGCGCCGGCGGGGCGACCGCGGTGGCCGACTCGCCGACCGTGCTCGACGCGCTGCCCACCGAGCTGGTCGCGCGCTTCGAGCGGGAGGGCTGGCTGCTCACCCGCAACTACAACGACGAGATCGGGGCGTCCTTCGCCGAGGCGTTCGGCACCGAGGATCGTGGCGCCGTCGAGCGCTACTGCCGCGCCAACGGGATCGAGCTCGAGTGGCAACCCGACGGTGGACTGCGCACCAGGCAGCGCCGCAGCGCCGTGGTGCGGCACCCGGTCACCGGCCAGCGGTGCTGGTTCAACCAGATCCCGTTCCTCAACGAGTGGACGATCGCCTCCGAGATCCGCGAGTACCTGGTGGACGTCTACGGCGCCGAGGGGTTGCCGTTCAACACCAGCTTCGGGAACGGCGACCCCATCGGCGAGGACGTCGTGGAGCTGCTCAACCAGGTCTACGAGGCCAACACCGCCCGCGAGCCGTGGCAGGCCGGTGACCTGCTGCTGGTCGACAACGTCCGCACCGCGCACGCCAGGGAGGCCTTCGAGGGGCCCCGCGAGGTGCTGGTGGCGATGGCCGACGCGGTGCGCCTGGCCGACTGCTCGCCGACCGTCGAGGTGACCGCCGGATGACCGTCACCGCGCCACCGTTCGCGGTGGTCTCCGGTGCCCAGGTCCAGGACGCGCTGGAGGGGCGCGAGAAGCAGGTCGTGGAGCTGGTCGAGGCCACCTACCGGCTGCACGGCGCCGGCGCCTCGGTCAACCCGCCCTCCCACTTCCTGCGGTTCCCCGACCGCCCGACCGCCCGGATCATCGCGCTCCCCGCCTCCATCGGCGGGCAGGTGCGGGTCGACGGCCTGAAGTGGATCTCCAGCTTCCCGGAGAACGTGGCCGCCGGCATCCCGAGGGCCTCAGCCGTGCTGATCCTCAACGACCACGACACCGGCTACCCCTTCGCCTGCCTGGAGAGCTCGATCATCAGCGCCACCAGGACGGCGGCGTCGGCGGCGTTGGCGGCCGACTGGCTGAGCCGCGGCCGGGAGCGCCCGACCCGCGTCGGGTTCTTCGGGGTGGGCCTGATCGCCCGCTACATCCACACCTTCCTGGCCGGCACCGGCTGGTCGTTCGATGCGATCGGGGTGCACGACCTGTCCGCCGACAGCGCGGCCGGCTTCTGCGGGTACCTGGAGCGGTCGGGCACCGCCGGCCGGATCACCGTCCACGACGGCGCCGAGCAGCTGCTCCGCGCCAGCGACCTGGTGGTCTTCGCCACCGTCGCCGGTCAGCCGCATGTCAGCGACCTGTCGTGGTTCGGACACGACCCGTTGGTGCTGCACGTGTCGCTGCGCGACCTCGCGCCCGAGATCGTGCTGGCCTCCACCAACATCGTCGACGACGTCGAGCATTGCCTGAAGGCCGACACCTCGCCCCATCTGGCCGAGCAGCTCAGCGGCAACCGGGACTTCCTGCACGGCACACTGGACGACGTGATGGCCGGGCGGGTGACGCTGCCGGCCGGCCGGCCGCTGGTGTTCTCGCCCTTCGGCCTCGGCGTGCTCGACCTCGCGGTGGGCAAGTACGTCTACGACGAGGTGGTCCGCTCCGGCGAGCTGCGCGTCGTGGACGGCTTCTTCTCCGAGCTGGGCCGGTACGGACGTGGGTAGCGTGACCGGGTCGGTCGACCTGGCGGGTTGCGCGTGGCTGGGGTACGACTACGGCCCTTCGCTGCTGCCGCGGGACCAGCCAGGCTCGCTCACGATGTGGCGCTACCGGGAGCTGCTTCCCGTTCCCGACGGTCCGGTGCGGTACCCGGTGCCGATCGGGGGCACGCCGCTGCTGCCCACGCCCGCCCTCAGACACAGGTTGGGCGCGCCCCGGCTGTGGATCAAGGACGAGACGCGCAACCCGACCGCGTCCAACAAGGACCGCGCCACCGCGCTGGTGATCGAGGACGGGCTGCGGCGCGGGGTGGGCACCATCACCACCGCCTCCACCGGCAACGCGGCCGTGGCCACCGCCTTCGGCGCGGCGGCGGCCGGGATGCGGGCCGTCATCTTCGTGTCCACCGCCTGCCAGCCGGAGAAGCTGGCGCTCATGACCCAGGCCGGCGCCTGGGTCTTCCAGGTGCCCGAGGGCTACGCGGCCGCGGTCGACCTCTCCCGGGCCGCCGCCCGCGCGTTCGGCTGGCTCGACCGCAACACCGGCGCCAACCCGTACACCATCGAGGCCAAGAAGACCGTGGCCTTCGAGGTGTGGGAGCAGCTCGGCCGCCGGGTCCCCGACCTGATGATCGTCCCGGTCGGCGACGGCCCAACGTTGGTGGCCCTGGACAAGGGCTTCGCCGAGCTCGTCAGCTGCGGCCTGGCCGAGCGGCAGCCGCGCCTGGTCGGGGTGCGGGCCGAGCGCTGCCAGCCGTTGACCCGGGCCTGGCTCGGGGCGCCCGCCGGGCCGGCGGAGCTGGATCCCGCGGCCACGGTCGCCGACGGCATCGCGGTGGTGCGCCCGGCCATCGGTGACGCCGTGCTGGAGGCGGTGCGCCGAGGCGGCGGGGGGATGGTGGCGGCCGGCGACGACCAGCTGCTCGGCGCGGTCGCGGCCCTCGCGCGCTGGGCGGGCGTGGGCGCCGAACCCGCCGGGGCGGCGTCCCTGGCCGGGCTGGAGCGGGCCGTGGAGCGCGGGCTGGCGGCCCGGTCGGAGACCGTGGTGCTGCTGGTCACCGGCCGGGAGGTGAAGGTGGGCGGGGCGCCGACCGACCTGGGCCGGGTCGCGGTCGTGGAGCGGCTCGACGAGGTCGAGCGGGTGCTGGCGGGCGGTCGCTGACGGTCACCCGGCCGTCAGCAGCTGCTCCGCGGATCGCTCCTGGACGACGACGGGTCGAGGGCTGAGCACGGCGACGGCGCCGACGTACCCGAGCTCAGGGCCGAGGTCGCGGAGCTGCGCGGCGAGCCCCCCCGGTCGTGGGTAGCCGAGCACACGTGGCGGCGTCCCCGGCGGGGAGACCACCACCTCGCCCAGCGGCACCGTGACCCCGTCCCCGGTGGCCTTGACCAGCGCCTCCTTCCGGGTCCAGTAGGTGAAGAAGTCACGGGCGACGGCGACGTGCCTGGCTTCGGACTCGGCCAGCACGAGCGGCGAGAGCTCCTGGACGGAGCCGTCATCGACCTGCTGCACGTCGACGCCGACCTCGCCGGCGTTGCTCACGGCGACGGCCACCGTCGCGCCGGAGTGCGAGATGGAGACGTGCAGGCCGGTCCCTGGGAGGCGCGGTCGGCCGTGGTGCCGGCCGCAGCTCGGACATGTCCGGTCGACCACCACGCGGGCCGCAGATCCCGAGGTGAGCGGGGCCGCCACGAGGCGGAGGAGCGCCGCCGCCACCGTGTACTGCGCCCGATGCCCTGGGTCCCACAGGCCGGCGCGACGGGCACGCTCGCCGTCGCCCAGGATGTCGGCATGCCACGGCCGTATCCAGGCTGTGCTGGCCCACCACACTTGGCACGACCCAGGCTCCATGGACCACCACGATGGATGCGCGACGCTCGGGACCAGCCTATCGCGCGGATGGCCGCTCGCGGGGGTGTTGTCCAGCCGGCCTAGAATCGCGGTATGACCGTCCCGACCAGCCCGAGGCCCAAGCCTGAGGCGATCCCCGACCATCCCGGCGTGTACCTGTTCCGCGACCGGGACGGGCGGGTGATCTATGTCGGCAAGGCGATCTCGCTGCGCAAGCGGACCGCCAGCTACTTCCAGCCGATGCGCAACCTGCACCCGCGCACCGCGGCCATGGTCGAGGCCTCGGCGTCGCTCGAGTGGATGCTCGTCCAGAGCGAGGTCGAGGCCCTCCAGCTCGAGTACAACCTGATCAAGCAGCACCGGCCCCGCTACAACGTCCGCTACCGCGACGACAAGTCGTACCCGTGGCTGGCCGTGCCCCTGGCCGACGAGATCCCCCGGCCGCGGGTCGAGCGGGGGCCCAAGCGCAAGGGCACCAGGTACTTCGGGCCCTACGCGCACGCCTACGCGATCCGGGAGACCCTCGACCTGCTGCTGCGCACCTTCCCGATGCGGACCTGCTCCAAGGGGGTGTTCGAGCGGCACCGGCGCCTGGGCCGGCCCTGCATCCTGTACGACATCCACAAGTGCTCGGGGCCGTGCGTCGGCAAGGTCTCGCCCGAGGAGCACCGCGAGATCGTCGAGGACTTCGTGACCTTCATGGACGGGCGCACCCGGCCGACCCTGCAGCGCCTGGAGGCCGAGATGCGCCAGGCCGCCGAGCAGCTCAACTTCGAGCTGGCGGCCCGCCTGCGCGACCAGCTGGGCAGCGTCCGCAAGGCCATGGAGCGCCAGCAGATGGTGTCCTCCACCCCCGAGGACTTCGACATCGCCGCCTTCGCCGAGGACGACCTGGAGGCGGCGGTGCAGGTGTTCTACGTCCGCCGCGGCCGGGTCGTGGGCCGGCGCGGGTTCGCGGTCGACAAGGTCGAGGCCCTCGACACCCCGGCCCTGGCCGCGACCTTCGTGCAGCAGCTCTACGGCGACCGGGCCGACGAGGTCCCCCGCGAGGTCTTCCTGCCGGTCGAGCCCGAGGGGGCCGAGGCGCTGCGGGCCTGGCTGGCCGGGCTGCGGGGCCGGCCGGTCGACTTCCGGGTGCCCCGCCGGGGGGAGAAGCGGGCCCTGCTGGAGACGGTCGCGGCCAACGCCCGCGAGGCCTTCGCCACCCACAAGCTCAAGCGGGCCAGCGACTTCGACGCCCGGGCCCGCGGCCTCAAGGAGCTCCAGGAGGCCCTCGAGCTGCCCGAGGCCCCGCTGCGGATCGAGTGCTACGACATCTCCAACCTCCAGGGCAGCCAGGTCGTGGGCTCGATGGTGGTGTTCGAGGACGGCCTGCCCCGCAAGAGCGAGTACCGCCGCTTCGAGATCCGCTCGGTCGAGGGCCAGGACGACGTCGCCTCCCTACGCGAGGTCCTGACCCGCCGCCTGGCCCGCCTGGCCACCGAGCGCGACCAGCCCGAGGACGAGACCGGCCGCAGGAAGAAGTTCGCCTACCCGCCCAACCTGATCGTGGTCGACGGGGGCCGGCCCCAGCTGGCGGCCGCCCTGGAGGCGGTGCGGGCCTCGGCCAGCCCCGACCTGGCCGTGGTGTCGCTGGCCAAGCGGATGGAGGAGGTGTACCTGCCCGGCTCCCCCGACCCGGTGGTCGTGCCCCGGACCAGCGAGGCCCTGTACCTGCTGCAGCGGGTCCGGGACGAGGCCCACCGCTTCGCCATCGCCTACCACCGCAAGCTGCGCGACCGGTCCATGACCCGCAGCGTGCTCGACGGCATCCCCGGGGTGGGGGAGACCCGCCGCCGCCAGCTGGTGCGCCACTTCGGCTCGGCCCGCAAGGCCGCCCAGGCCAGCCTGGAGGAGCTGGAGGAGGTCCCCGGCCTCGGCCCCCAGCTTGCTAAGGTGGTCTACGACCATCTGCACGGCCGGGGGGCTGCCCGAGCATGACCCAGGAGCTGCGGACCGAGGACCGCCTGCGCGCCGCCGCGGTGGAGTTCGTGGTCATCACCGGGCTGTCGGGGGCCGGCCGCTCGGAGGCGGCCAAGGTGCTGGAGGACCTCGGCTACTTCGTGATCGACAACCTGCCCCCGTCGCTGATCGGGCGGGTGGCCGAGCTGGCCATGGTGGGCCGCGACCGGACCCGGGTGGCCCTGGTCCTGGACGCCCGTGGCGGCGCCTTCACCGCCGACGAGTCCGAGCTGTCGGCCGCCCTCGACCAGCTCCGGGCCAGGGACATCAACCTCCGCGTGGTGTTCCTGGAGGCCTCCGACGAGGTCCTGATCCGCCGCTTCGAGGCCACCCGGCGCCGCCACCCGGTGGCCGGCGAGCGGGTCGCCGAGTCGATCGCCCTGGAGCGTGACCTGCTGCGCGAGCTGCGCGCCGACGCCGACCTGGTGGTCGACACCAGCGACCTGAACGTGCACGAGCTGCGGGCCAAGATCCTGGCCGCGTTCGCCGGCGAGGCCGACGGCATGCTGGTCACCGTGGCCTCCTTCGGCTTCAAGTACGGCCTGCCCCTGGACGCCGACATGGTCCTGGACGTCCGCTTCCTGCCCAACCCGTACTGGGTGCCGGAGCTGCGCCCCCTGCCCGGCACCGACCCGGCGGTGCGCGGCTATGTGCTCGCCCAGGACGCCACCGGCCTGTTCCTGGCCCGGCTGGAGGCGCTGCTGGAGACCGCCCTGCCCGGCTACGTCCAGGAGGGCAAGCACTACCTGACCGTGGCCATCGGCTGCACCGGCGGCAAGCACCGCAGCGTGGTCCTGGCCGAGGAGCTGGCCGGCTGGCTGACCGACAAGGGCTACCGGGCCCACGTCGCCCACCGGGACGTGGAGCGCGAGTGAGGGTCGTGGCGCTCGGCGGCGGCCGCGGCCTGGCCGTCACCCTGACCGCCCTGCGGCTAATCGGGGTCGAGCCGACCGCGGTCGTGACCGTGGCCGACGACGGCGGCTCCTCGGGCCGGCTGCGCCGCGACCTGGGCATGCTGGCCCCCGGCGACCTCCGCAAGGCCATGCTCGCCCTGGCCGACCCGGCGGCCGAGATCCGCGAGCTGTTCGCCTACCGGTTCGAGCGCGGCGACCTGGCCGGCCACAACCTGGGCAACCTGGCCCTGGCCGCCCTGACCGACCTCAAGGGCGGCTTCTCGGAGGCGCTCGAGGAGGCCTCCCGCTGGCTCAGGGTCCACGGGCAGGTGCTGCCGGCCACGCTGGAGCCGGTGCGCCTCTGCGGCCGGGTCGACGGCCGGCAGGTCGAGGGCCAGGTGGCCATCATGACCGCCACCGGCCGGGTCGAGTCGGTCTGGCTGGAGCCGCGCCGGCCGGCGGCGGTGCCGGCCGCCGTCGCGGCCGTCCGCCAGGCCGACCTGGTCCTGCTCGGCCCCGGCTCCACCTTCACCTCGGTGGTCCCCAACCTGCTCGTGCCCGAGCTGGGGGTGGCCCTGGTCGAGGCCTGGCAACGGCTCGTCTACATCTGCAACCTCGAGGCCCAGGCGGGGGAGACCACCGGCTTCGCCCCCGAGAGCCACCTGGCCGCCATCCTCGGCCACTGCCCGGGGCTGCGGGTGACCACCGTGCTCTGCCAGCGGCCGGCGGACCCGGCCGCGGTGGCCAGGGAAGCGCGGGTGTTCGCGGAGCTGGGCGCGGCCGTGGTCCACGCCGAGCTGGCCGCCGACGGCCACCCCGGCCGCCACGACGCCGCCCGCCTGGCCACCGCCCTCAAGGAACTTGCCTAGGGTCGCCGATGGGCAGGGGTGAGTTCACCGTCCAGGTGAAGGAGGAGCTGGCGGCCCTGCGGCCGGCCGCCCCGGCCGAGCGCCGGGCCCTGCTGGCCGCCCTGCTCCGCTTCGCCGCCACCCTCCACATCGGCGGCACCCTCGGCCCCCGCTACACCCTGGTCCTGGCCACCGGGTCGGGCGGGGTGACCCGGCTGGCCTTCTGGCTGCTGCACGCCGGCTACGGGGTCCGGCCCGACTTCCGGGTCCGCGAGGCCGGGGCGCTGGCCCCGCGGGCCCGCTACGAGCTGGTCCTGGCCGACCGGGTCGAGCGGGTGCTGACCGACAGCGGCATCCTCGACGGCGCCGGCCGGCTCAGCTTCGGGGTCGCCGGCGGCCTGGTCCGGAGCCGGGAGGCCGCCGCCTGCTTCGCCAGGGGCGCCTTCCTCGGCCGCGGCTCGGTGTCGGCCCCGACCCGCGAGCCCCACCTGGAGATCGGCGCCCCCGAGGAGCGCACCGCCACCGACCTGGCCGCCGTCCTGGAGCGCCTCGGCCTGCCCGCCCGGACAGGAGTGCGCGGCCCCGACGAGCACCGGGTGGTGGTCAAGGGCGGCGAGGCCATCGGCCGCGCCCTGCTCGTCATGGGGGCCCAGACCGCCTACCTGGCCTGGGAGGACGGCCGCATCCGGCGCGAGGTGCGGCGCGAGGCGGTGCGGCTGGCCAACGCCGACCACGCCAACCTGCGCCGCAGCGTGGCCGCGGCCATGTCCCAGGTCAGCGCCGTCGAGCAGGCGGTGACCCGGCTGGGCTGGGACGGGCTGCCGGCCGACCTGGCCGAGGTGGCCGCCTTGCGCCTGGCCCATCCGGACGCCAGTCTGGCCGAGTTGGGGACTATGCTCGACCCACCCCGTTCCAAGGGTGGCGTGCTGGCGCGT
>Ga0307300_10000408_pt1 | contig 10584 bp, 11 predicted proteins | sample ER_DNA_181_FD_194492 | JGI IMG/M metagenome (GOLD analysis project Ga0307300, IMG submission 194492) | Bulk soil microbial communities from the East River watershed near Crested Butte, Colorado, United States - ER_DNA_181 | ecosystem: Environmental > Terrestrial > Soil > Floodplain | place... | reverse complement strand
CGTTTCCTTTTCGAGTTCGACGCGGGCGTCGAGCTCCTGGACGACCTTGAGGTCGAGACCTTCCTGCACCTGCAGGATCGTCTTTTCGTAATCCGGGCCCGCTTCTTCGGCGACCGATTTCTTGGTCACGAAGAGGACGTTGCCGGCCGGGAAGACTTCCTTGTCGTCTTCGAGGATCACGAACTTGTCGCTCTCGGCCGAGAGCTGAGGATCGGTGGTGAAGAGGATCGAGAGATCCGCCTGACCCTTTTCCAGCACCGTGTAGCGGAGGCCGATGTCGACGGGCGTGAAGGACTTGAACTTCAGCCCGTACAGTTTTTCCAGCCCGGCCAGGCAGTCGATCCGCTGGCGGCACTCGGGCGACCCGTAGAGGGACAGTTCTTCGGAGACGCCTTCCAGGTCAGAGACGGTCTTCAGCCCGTATTTGTCGGCGGTCTCTTTGGTCGTGCCGACCGCGTTGGCGCTGGCGAACGGAGTCGGTTCGAACGCCTGCAGGTTTTCCTTTTCGAACTCTTCATTCGCTTTTTCCCACGCTTCGGTCGCGTCGGAGGGCACTTCTTCGGGTTCGAGGCCGAAGAAGGAGGTGAGGGCCGTGCTGGCGTACTCGGGGTAGCCGGAGACCTGCCCGGTCTTGACCGCTTTCAGGGCGACCGTTTCGGACCCGAGGTTGAGCGCGCTCTTCACCTTGTAGCCCGCCGCGGTCAGCGCCTGCGCGTAGATTTCCCCGAGGATTTCCTGTTCGGGGAAGTTCTTCGAGCCGATCGTCAGGCTGACTTTGCCGTTCTCGGGGTTCGACTGGATCGCCCCGGCTTCGCCGCTTTCGGTGGATCCGGAAGTGCTGCTGTCGTCGCTGCTGCCGCAGGCGGCGACACCCAGGGTCAGCGCGAGCGCCGCCAGTGCCGCAAGCAGCACCCGCATTCTCGTCTGGTCGGTCCTCACTTATTGCCTCCTAATTGGGGTGGATGGGTGAGTCTGTGTCACGCAGTCTTTACCTTCAGCCCGTCGGAAGTCAGCCGGCGCTGCAGGAGAGCCAGCGAGCCCTCGATGGTGAGAGCGAGGAGGGCGACGAGAATGGCCCCGGCCAGCAGCCCGTTTTCGCCGTAGACGTTGCGGTTGAGGATGAAGTCGCCGAGCGATTCGACGCCGGCCAGCGGTGCGATCGTGGCGGTGGCGACGATCACGATCGCGGCGCTGCGGATGCCGCCCATGACCGTCGGGATCGCCAGCGGCAGCTCCACCTTGCGGATGATGCTGAGCTCGCTCATGCCCATTCCACGAGCGGCGTCGACGGTGGCGGGATCCACCTGGCGGACGCCGACGTAGGCGTTGTTGAGGATCGGGGCGATTCCAAGCAGCGCCAGCGCCGGGGCGACGTTCCTCAGCCCGATGCCGACCAGGGTCGCGACCAGGGCGATCACCGCCAGCTCGGGAATCGCCCGACCGGCGTTGCCGATGCCGACGGCGACGAGTTCGCCCTTTTCCTTGTGGCCGAGATAGAGGCCAAGGGGCAATCCGACGAGGAGCGCGATCGCGAGGGCGAGGACCGTCACCTCGATGTGGCCGACCAGCAGTTCCATCGTCTTGTCGAAGCCGCCGACCTCCTTGCCGCCGGTGACGTTCGATTCCTGCGGGATGAAGATGAATTCGACGGCGCCGCTGAAGGAAGCGAGCAGGGGATGGACGTTCATCGCGGCTACACCTTGCGCCACGGCGTCAGCAGCCGCTGGGCCGTCAGCAGGAGGAGGTCGAAGGCGAGCACCATCAGGGCGATGATCGCGACGGCGATCAGGATCGCGGTCGGGAAGTTGAAGTTCGAGCCGTACATCTCCGTCCCCAGCCCGCCGGCGCTGATCAGGACGACGAGGGTGGTGATCGCGATCGTGCTGGCGGTTGCCACCCGCAGGCCGGCGATGATCTCCGGCGTCGCCAGCGGCAGCTCCACTTTCCAGAGGATCTGACGGTTCGTCAGCCCCATGCCCCGGGCGGCGTCTTTCACCGAGTCGGGGACGTTGTCGAGGCCGAGCATGGTGTTCCGGTAGATGATCTGCAGGGTGTAGGCCGAGAGGACCAGAACCGCCGTATCCCTGCCGAAGCCGGTCAGCGGCAGCAGCAGGAAGAAGAAGGCGATGCTGGGGATCGTGTAGAGGATGCCGGTGGCGGCCAGCAGCGGCGGCTGCAGCCAGCGAGTCCGGTGAGCGAGCAGCGCCAGCGCGAAGGCGACGACGAAGCCGATCAGGACCGAGAGGAGGACGATTTCCAGGTGCTGCTGTGCCGGCGTCCCGTAGCGGTCGATGTTTTCCTTCGCCCAGTCGAAGCAGAAGAGATGGGATTCGTCGGCCTGGCACGGCAGCGTGCCGGAGCTGCGTTCCTTGAAGAAGTCGCCGCCGACTTCTCCCGCGGCAACGACGAAGGGGTTACCCATGCGGACGCTCCACCGCTGGGTGCTCGTCGCTTTTCGCCTCGGGCGAGCCGAGAAACTCGGAGATGATCTCGACCGAGAGGACGCCGGCGATGCGGCCGGCGTGGTCGATCACCGGCGCGTACTGGGTCTCGTGCTGGAGCAGGTCGGCGAGGGCGTCGCGCATGACGTCGTCGAGCTCGAGCACCGGGCCGAGCGGCGAGTCGGGACGGCCGGGTACGACCTCGGCGGCGAGGTCGCGCTCGCTGAGCCAGCCGAGCGGCCGCCGCTCGGCGTCGACCAGCAGCGGGAAGGCGACTTCGACGTCGGGGCTCTCGAGCTTCGCCCGCACCTCGCCGGTCGCCTGGCCGACGTGCGCCAGCGGCGCCTCCCAGAGATGGATGTCGCGGACCCGCATCAGCGCCAGCCGCTTCAGCGCCCGGTCGGCGCCGACGAAGTCCTCGACGAACTCGTTCGCCGGCGCCATCAGCAGCTCCGCCGGGGTCGCGTACTGCTCGATCCGGCCGCCCTCGCGCATGACCGCGACCCGGTCGCCCATCTTGATCGCCTCGTCGATGTCGTGGGTGACGAAGAGGACGGTCTTGCGGATCTCCGCCTGCAGGCGGAGGAACTCGTTCTGCAGGCGCTCGCGGTTGATCGGGTCGATCGCGCCGAAGGGCTCGTCCATCAGCATCACCAGCGGGTCCGCGGCCAGCGCCCGGGCAACGCCGACGCGCTGCTGCTGGCCGCCGGAGAGCTGGGCCGGGTAGCGGTCGCCGAGCTCGGGGTCGAGGCCGATCAGCTCCAGCAGTTCGCTGGAGCGCTGGCGAATTCGGTCCTTCTCCCAACCGAGCAGCTGAGGGACGGCGCCGATGTTCTCGCTGATCGTGCGGTGGGGGAAGAGGCCGACCTGCTGGATCACGTAGCCGATCTCCCGCCGCAGCTGGGCTGGCTCGCGGTCGCGAACGGAGTCCTCGCCGACGAGAACGTCCCCCTCGCTGATCTCGACCGTGCGGTTGACCATCCGCATCGCGGTGGTCTTGCCGCAGCCGGAAGGGCCGACGAGGACGCAGATCTCGCCCGCCGGGACCTCCAGGGTGAGCTTGTCGACCGCCGGCGAGGAGGCGCCGGGGTAGCGTTTCGTCGCCTCCACGTAGCGGACCGAGGATGCCGTTTGCTCGCTCACAGTCCCAGCCCCCGGGCGCGCTCGGCGGTGCGGGCGACGATCTCCTCCAGCTCGGGGACCTCGCCGTCGCGCAGCAGCACCTCGCCGGCGACGACGACATGGGCGATGGCGGGGCCGCCTGCGGCGTAGACGAGGTCGGCCATCAGCTCGCCGATACCCAGTTCGGGCGAGTTCGCACGCATGAGGACGAAGTCTGCCGGGGCGCCGGGCTCGAGCGGAGTGGCGCCGAGCGTGGGCGCGCGGCCGCCCGTGGCGACCGCCCAGGCCTCGGCGGCGTCGATCGCGGTCGGGTCGGCGGCGGCGTGCTTCTGGACCAGGGCGAAGGTCTTCAGGTCGGCGAGCAGGTCGAGCGAGTCGTTGGAGCCGGCGCCGTCGGTGCCGAGTCCGACCGCGACCCCGGCGGCGCGCGCCGCCGGATGGGGGAAGACGCCGCCGACCGCGAGCTTCATGTTTGCCACCGGGTTGGTGACGACGGTGGCGCCGCGCTCGGCGATCAGGGCCAGCTCGTCGGGGCCGAGCCAGACGCCGTGGGCGAGGACGGTGCGCTCGCTCAGCAGGCCCACCCGGTCGAGGTAGAAGGCCGGGCGCTCGCCGTGCCCGGCGAGGCAGTCCTCGACCTCTTTCTCGGTCTCGGAGAGGTGGATCTGGACCGGCAGGTCGCGTTCGGCGCTGAGCTCTCCGATCCAGCGCAGCGACTCTTCGCTGACGGTGTAGATCGCGTGCGGGGCGAGGGCGGGTGTGATCCGCGGGCCGCAACCGGCGAGCGCCTCCAGGCCCCGGTGGGCCATCTCGCGCAGCTCGGCGGGGCTGCCGTGGAGGTCGAAGAGCGGCGCCCCGATCGTCGCCCGCAGCCCGGCCTCCTCGACCGCCCGTGCCGTTGCCGCCGGCTGCCAGTACATGTCCCAGAAGCGGGCGGTGCCGGTGCGCAGCATCTCGGCGCAGGCGAGGCGAGCGCCCCAGTAGATGTCTTCGTCGGAGAGCTTCGCCTCGACCGGCCAGATCCTCTCTTCCAGCCAGGGCATCAGCGGCAGGTCGCCGCCGGAGCCGCGGAAGAGCGTCATCGCCGCGTGGGTGTGGCCGTTGACCAGCGGCGGCAGCAGGTGGGCGCCGCCGCCGTCGAGCCTCTCCTCGCCGGGGTCGGTGGTCACCTCGGGACCCAGCGCCGCGATCTTCCCGTCCGCGCAGCGAACCCCGACCCGCTCGCCGCCCAGCAGCGCGTTCTCGACGGTCAATCCCATGCGCACCCCTCATTCGCCTGTTCCTTTCTGGGGAATAGGACCAAGAAGGAACAGGCGACTGTCACCGGCCCACCGCTCCTAGGCGTGGCAGCACCGCCGCCACGCCCTCGCGCAGGCGCTCGGCGTTGATCAGGCGGTCGGCTTCCAGCTCCTCGACGCCGAGCTCCTTCTCGCCGAGGCCGTTGGCGAGGTTGTCGACTACGCAGAGAGCGGCGTAGTCGAGGTCGAGCTCGCCGGCGACGACGCACTCCGACGCGATCGTCATTCCGACCACGTGCGCGTGCGCCACCATCAGCCGGATCTCGGCCGGCGTCTCGAACCGCGGCCCCCGCGCCTGCCAGTAGACGCCGCCGTCGCGCGGGGCCTGCCCGCTCTCGCTCCAGGCCGCGATCACTTCCTCGCGCCAGCGCCGCTCGAAGCCGGGGGTCGTGTGCGCGCGGGCGTCGCCGAAGATCGAGTCGCCGAGGTTGAGGGCGATGAAGTCGTCGGGGCAGACGAGGGCGCCGACCCCGAGCTCATCGGGACGCAGCGAGCCGACCGAGCCGATCGCCAGGACCCGGTCGCATCCCTGCTCGACCAGCGGCCGCAGCGTCGCCGCGTGGTCGATCCTGTGGGGAAGGACGAAGGCCCCGTCTCTGCTGTGGCGCTGCACGATCGCCGCCCCCTGGTCGGCCGCCGCCGCCGCGATCTCCTCCCCGCCCGGTCCGAGCGCGTTGCTGCCGAGGATGACCGCCAGTCGTCCCATCTCCCGATCCTATGGGGAGCGGCTCCTGTAGCCATATAGTCAAGACTTCTAGATCGCTGATCTGAATCAAGGAGAAACTCATGAACACCCTGAGAAGGCTCGGGCGGCTGGCGGTGACGTCTATGGCTCTCTTGCTCATTGCGGGCGGCGCTTGTGCCTCGGCGAGCGAGCTCTACAAGTACACAAGCCCAGGCCCGAGCGACACACTCGGAGTCGGCACGCCCATCAAAGTGAGCATGCTGGCGGGATGGAGCATGCACAGTGAAGAGACATCGGGCTGGGCCACCGACACATGCACGGCATGGGCAATGGAAGGGACGCTTAAAAGCGCGGGCGGGGAAGCCAGTCATCCGATAGTCGGCCTCTCGAGCAGCAACATAAGCGGGTGCGTGAACGCGACGAAATTCCTCAAACCTGGGGAACTCGAAATCCGCTACGTGGGTAGCGGCACAGAAGGAGACCTTTACCTGAAGAACGCGGAAATGACATACGTCGACACAACCCTTGGAATCGACTGCATCGTGAAAATCGAAACGGCGACCCAGATCGGGAGGCTGACAGGGGCGAAAAGCGGATCCGCGACTCTGTATCTCGGTTGGTGGCTGCCTGAAGTGGGTCTCTGCTCCGACAAGAGGGTGGTCGGAACCTTGAGCGTTACAAGTCCGACCGGCCTGATCGTCGAGGCGAAATAGAACGTTCGATTAGCCGCCGCGCGCGGCTTTGAACGCCGCCGCCGCCTCGTCGTGATCGACGAGCGGCGGCGGGTAGTCGAGGCGCTCGAACCCTTCCATCCGCCACGGTTCGAAGATCGCCTTGCCGCGGACCGGCTCCAGCTCGGGCAGGTAGCGGCGCACATAGTGGCCTTCGGGGTCGAAGCGCTTGGCCTGGCGGACGGGGTTGAGGACGCGGTTGGGCCGGGTGTCGTTGCCGGTCCCCGCCACCCACTGCCAGTTGCCTGCGTTATTTGCGATCTCGCCGTCGGTAAGGAGGTCCCAGAAGTGCCAGGCGCCGGGGCGCCAGTCGACGTAGAGGTCCTTGCAGAGGAAGGAGGCGACGGTCATCCGCGCCCGGTTGTGCATGAAGCCCTCCTCGGCCAGCTGCCGCATCGCCGCGTCAACCAGCGGGTAGCCGGTGCGGCCTTCGCGCCAGGCCTCGAAGGCGCGCTGCGACTTCGACCAGCGGTCGCGCCGCGGCCGGTAGTCGCGACGGGGGAGGGAGGGCGTCGCCGCCAGCACCTGGTGGTGGAAGTCCCGCCAGCAGAGCTGCCGCACGAAGGCCGCGCCGCCGCGCCGCTCGCCCGCCTCCCGCGCCAGCTCCAGCGGCGAGACGCAGCCCCAGCGGACGTAGGCGCTGAGCCGGGAGGTGCCGTCGCCGGGGAGGTCGTCGTGGCGCTCCTCGTAGGCGCCGAGGCCGTCGCGGAGCCAGGCTCGCATCCGCTTCCGGCCCTCCTCCTCGCCGCCGGGGAGGCGGCCCGGCGAGGGGCGCCCGTCGACCAGCGAGTCGAGTGAGGGCAGCTGGCCGCCCTTCAGCCTGGTCGGCGCTGTGAGCTTGCGCGGCGCGCTCGCCGTCTCCCGCGGGGGGAGCTGGCTCCAGGCCCGGTGGTAGGGGGAGAAGACCTTGAAGTGATCGCCGCCGGTCGGCGTCGCCGCGCCGGGCGGCACCACCGTGACGCCGGGGTGCGCCGTGAACTCGATCCGCTCCTCCGCGCAGGCCCGCGCCAGCCGCTCCTCCCGCGCCCGCGCATAGGCGCTCCAGTCGGCGCTGACGTGCAGGGCGCTCGCTCTGCACTCCCGCGCCACCGCGATCGCCTCCCGCACCGGGTCGCCGCGGCGGACGAAGAGCCGCCCGCCGGTCCGGCGCAGCGCCTCGTCGAGATCCCGCAGCGCCTCAAGCATGAAGGCGACCCGGTTCGGCGCCGCGAACCGCGACCCCAGCAAGCGCTCGTCGAGGACGAAGAGCGGCACCGTGCGCCCGGCCCGCGCAGCCGCCGCCAGGGCCGGATGGTCGTGGACCCGGAGGTCCCGGTTGAAAAGGACGATCGCCGTCTCGATTTGCATATGGTCCTGCAATGGAGAACGAGAACTCCGAGGAGAAGGATCAGCGCGGCCGGGACTCGGGTCGCGACGAGACCGAGGAGGAACGCCTCGACCGCAACCTGGCCGAGCTCCTGCAGGAGTTGCGGGTCGCCCTGCCGGGCGTTCAGGTCCTCTTCGCCTTCCTGCTCGCGGTGCCGTTCCAGCAGGGCTTCGAAAAGATCACCCCGTTCCAGAAGGGGGCCTACTTCGGGACCCTGATCTGCACTGCGATCTCAGCCGTGATGCTGATCTCGCCGACCGCCTACCACCGCATCACCTTCCGCTACCAGCAGAAGCGCCGCCTCGTCTACTACGCGAACCGGTTCTCGATCGTCGGCCTCTTCTTCCTGGCGCTGGCGATGACTGGGGCGATCATGCTGATCACCGACTATCTCTTCGGCAGCACGGCGACGATCCTGATGTCGGCCGCCACGATCACCGTCTTCGGCTTCTTCTGGTTCGGCCTGCCGCTGCAGCGGCGGCTCAGGCTCTCGGCGGGGCAGGAGCCTCTAAGCAAGCCCGAAGGCGAGTGAGCTCGGACTCCAGGTCGTCGAGGAAGGGCAGCTCCGGCGTCTTCTCCCGCAGCAGCGCCAGGTCGGCTTCCCAGATCTCCGCCTTCAGCTCGAGCGGGACCTTGAACTCCTCCCGCACCGCCTCGCCTTCCTCGGCGTAGGCGTCGCGCAAGGTGCGGGTGTTGGTCAGCTTGTCGGCGCCGTAGATTGCCAGCGCCTCCTCGCCCGCCGCCGCCACCCGTTCGCGGTGCTCGGCCTTGCGCTGGCGGTACTCGTCGATCGATTCGTCGTCGGTGAGGGCACCGACCAGCCCGGCGACCTCTTCGCCGAACTTCTCGCGCAGCTCGTCGAGGCCGGTGCCCGAGTCCTCGACCACGTCGTGCAGCAACGCCGCCGCCAGGACCTCGTCGCGATAGCCGCGCTCGTCCAGCATCGCCGCCACCGCGATCGGGTGCTTGACGTATGGCATGCCGCCGCTGCCGTTGCGGACCTGGCCCTCGTGATCGCGCCGCGCCTGCTCGAGCGCGCTGCGCACCAGCGGCGAGCGCTCCGCGGCTGCCTCGATCCTCTTTGCCGGGGACACGGCGCTCAGGCTAGGGCTTTTGCCGCCCGCGCCGGCAGCTCGTACTCGGCCCGCTCGGCGGCCAGCTCGACCGCGCCGGCATCGCCTCCCAGCTCCACCCACTGCTCACGGGCTTCGGCGCCGAGGGCGTCGAGCTGGTCGTCGGAGTGCAGCGGGTCGTGGTGGAAGAGGACGGTGCGCTCGGCCCCGGTCCGCCGCGCGAAGCTGAGGGCGTGGGAGGTCGCCGAGTGGCCCCAGCCGACGTGGTCGGTGTACTCGACGTCGGTGTACTGGCCGTCGTGGATCAGCAGGGAGGTGTCGCGGGCGAGCTCGAAGCCTGAGATCCAGCCCTCCTCCAACCGGGCGAGGTCGGCGCCGAGGGCCGGCTCGTGGTCGGGGATGTAGGCCAGCGAGGAGTCGCCGTCGTCGATCCGGTAGCCGAGGGTGGGGCCGCGGTGGGAGACCGAGGCGGAGCGGATCCGGGCCGAGCCGATCTCCCACTCGCTCTCGGGGCAGTGACGGAAGGAGACGTCGCAGGGCAGCTCCCGCACCTCGACCGGCGAGAGCGGGGCCGAGATATAGCGGGCGATGCGGTCGCGGAGCGAGGCCTCGGGCGAGGCGGGGCCCCAGATCACGATCTCGGTCTGGGGGCGGAAGGCGGGGGCGAAGAAGACGAGGCCCTGGATGTGGTCGAGGTGAAGGTGGGTGAGGAGGATGTGGAGGCGGGTCGGCTCGTCCGGCAGGGAGAGGCCGAGGCAGCGGATGCCGGTGCCGGCGTCGAGGGCGAGCATCGAGCCGTCGGCGAGGGTGACGCCGACGCAGGAGGTGTTGCCGCCGTAGCGGATCGTTTCCGGCCCCGGCGCCGGGATCGACCCCCGCGTCCCCCAGAGCTTGACCTTCACGCCGCCGCTCCGTTGCCGTTCGCGAGCGAGGGCCAGAAGACGGCGATCGCGCCCTGGGAGCCGTGCGCGGTCTGGATCGGGAAGGCCGAGACCTCGACGTCGTGGCGGGAGCCGTCGGTCGAACGCACGGTGAATTCGGCGTGGGCGGGGCGGCCGGCGCGGACCGCGCGGACCAGCGGCAGGTCGTCGTAGGGGATCGGCTCGCCGTTCTCGTCGAAGGGGCCGAAGAGCGAGCCCCACTCCTGGGGGCCGACCGTGCCGAGCTCCTCGAAGCGCTTGCCGAGCAGCATCCCGGCGGCTTCGTTGTAGAAGACGAGGAGGCCACCCTCGTCGACGAGAAAGGCAGGGGTCGACAGGGCCGACATCAGGTTGCGAGCAAGGATCAGCTCGAGGGGCCTCTGCGTCACGAAAGACACTTTAGATCGTCAAGTTCGGACTGCCACTAATTGCCGGGTTTCAACGCAGGGAGCCAAGAAGATGAGGTTCGTCGTCTCGATGTAACGACGGAGTGACTTTCGTCACTTAGATTTCTTCGAATCGTTCAGCCCGCTGCTTCGGCGCTGCGCAAGCCTCCCCTGGCCCAGGCGGCGAAGAGGAGGGAGAGGGCCAGGCCGATGGCGAAGGCTGCTCCGACGAGGACGGGGTCGCCGGAGATCAGGCCGCGGCCGGCCTCGAGGAGGGCGGTGATCGGGTTGACGGAGGCGATCGCGTGGATCCAGCCGCTGAGCAGGTCGAGGGGGACGTAGACGGGGGCGAGGAAGAGGACGAGGAAGGTGGGGAACTGCATCAGCGGGCCGCCCTGGATCGAGCGGACGCGGAGGGCGACGCCGGCGGCCCAGAGGGTGGCGGCGACGTTGACCAGGACCGCGAGGGCGTAGAGGGCGACGATTTCGCCGCCGCTGCCGGCGATCTCCATCCCCGCGACCAGCGCCACCGTCGTCAGCACCGTCCAGGTGACGAAGGCGC
>Ga0307300_10000406_pt1 | contig 10592 bp, 9 predicted proteins | sample ER_DNA_181_FD_194492 | JGI IMG/M metagenome (GOLD analysis project Ga0307300, IMG submission 194492) | Bulk soil microbial communities from the East River watershed near Crested Butte, Colorado, United States - ER_DNA_181 | ecosystem: Environmental > Terrestrial > Soil > Floodplain | place: USA... | reverse complement strand
GATCCGAAGCAGCAGCTTGTCGTCAGCAACGAGCTCCTCGCGTTCGTCCATGATTTGGTTCCTTCCTGCCCTGATTAGGGCTTCGCGATTGGGATGTTTGTGGTCCGGTCCCCGCCAGTAGGTCTTCTCATCTGGAGCTACTCCCGGAGGGCCGCGTGAAAATGGGGCGAGTCGGCGCTGGGGTATCACGGCCGCGGTGTCTCTTCACCTCCTGTACGCCCACCCGCCTCTCCGCTCGTGCAGATGGGCACCCCATCAAGCCACAACTAACCAGGATCGATGCGGACAGCGCCTGACTTGTGGATAACCCGTCGCCCTGCGATCCCTAAGGCCGGCGGATGCCGCGGGCGGTCACAGCCGCGGAGGCGGCCGCACCGATTTGGCCGTACTGGAGTCGGCAGTTTCCTGGTGCGATGGCGCCAACGTTTTCCGTGAGCTGGCGATGCAAAGTCGTCAATAACTCAGCCATCCACGGAGCAGCTGCTCCGGGCTGCTTAGGTGAGGCGAGCCCGCGCGAATTCGTCCTCGCTGACGAGCACCTTCTGGCAGAGCTCATCCGCGACACGTCCTCGCCGTTCAGCGACCTGCTGGAAATGCGTGCGTGCATCCTCAGCCATCCGGCGGCGATAGGTGAGACGAAACACGTTCGACCGACGCGGCAGGACTCGATTCGAGAGGCCGGGGAGCTCTAGCAGCAACGCGCCGACGGCATGGAGTGGATCGTGTCCGAGCCCTTCTACCGCGACGACGACAGCGTGTGTCCGGACGATCGCAGCCAGTTCCGCGGCACATCCAACATCTTGTAGTTGTTGGATTCGAACCTTTCCGCAGGGCTTTCGGATCAAGGTCAATGCCCCCGAAATGCCTTCTCACTAGGTATTTCCCTGTTCAGCATTGCTCGTTGTTACTCACGAGTTCTCAACGAGTGACGGAATCTTGACGGAATATGATCTTGAAAGGAAGTGGGAGCAAGTCTTCACGTTGAGCAAAGATGAAGCTTAAAGACTCGAACCCTGATCTTTTCCATGCCATCGACAACCCCGCTGCTTCGAATAACGGGTCGTGAGCGTGGCGAACGGTCGCCAACGTGCGCCTCTGTCCCGCCGGACGCGGACCGATTGGTAAGCAGAGTGGTAAGCAACCCGCCATTCAGCTAGCGCGGGCGGACGCCTGCCGCTAGGCGCGTCAGGTCCGCTGGGTCGGCGTTGGCGCCGCAAACCACCACTGCAATGTGCTCACCGGCTGTCGGGACATGGCACCCTGGAGGAGTGCGGCCAGCGCCTTTGCGCCTCCGGGCTCGACGACCAGACGCATGTCGTCCCACAGCAGCTGCCGTGCCCGCTCGATCGACTCCGCTCGCACGAGGACAGACTGCGCCCTCACCCGGGTGAGGCTGGCGAAGCCGCCCTCGCCGATACGGCTTGCACCCAGGGCGTCCGATGCAAGACCTCCGACTGCCACATCGACCGGACGTCCGGCCGCTGCAGCCGCGTGATAGGTGGGACAGCCCCGTCGGCGGAGGTCATGACAACTCCAAAAGAGCGGCGGCCGCAGGCCATGCGATCTCTGCGGCCTCGGCCTGTCCGCGTACGTTCAGGTGGTTCCAATCGCTGGAGAAGTTCTCGAGGCGATCTACGTACGCGGCGCGAGCTCCGTCGTCGGTCCGGCAATTGGGCACCATGGCGCACACCCGGGCCTGCTCGGTCTCGTAGTCCTCGATGATGGACGTCAGTGTGTCGAAGGCCTCGTCGTTCAGCATCCCATCTGGCCCGAAGAAGTCGCACATGCCAGTTCCTGTGAGTTCCTCCTTCACGGTCGGGTCCTCGGCGACCAGCTTCTTGACAAACGACGGACTGGGTCGCCCGAGCTGTCCGACCACCAGGATCCGTGAGTCGGGAGAGGCCGTGGTGACGACCTGCAAGGCGTCTGCGAGCGCAACCCCGAACTCGGCTACGTGCGTGCGATCTGTCCCGTCACAACGGATATCGCCGTCGATCGTCTGGACCACGACCAGTGCCGGAGCGGCCACGGTTTCGAGAGCGCGTTGCGCCTGCGCCGCCAGCGTGGACGCAGGCGCACCACCTTCGGCGGTGTTGGCGACATGGCCGTCGGTTTCCTGACGGACGGCGACGAGCCGCCGGTAGATGCTGTTGACCTGAGGCGACGTGCCGGTCGCCCACGAGTTCTCGAGGGCGACCTGACCAGGCTGGCTCGGATCGGAGTTCTCACCAGTCAGGCCGGAATGCCCAATCGCAATAACACCGACCGGCTTCGCAGTGTCGGCCGCAGACATGGTCGACGAGGTGGCCGCGCCAGCCGCTGGCTGGTCGGTGGTGTTGCCACCGCTGCACCCGCCGACGATCAACGCCAAGGCCATGAGAGCGGCAACAGTGCCAGCCAATCTTGTGTTCATCGGCTATGCCCGTTCGGTGAGGACACGAACGGAGGGGTCGGCTCGCACCAGGCTTGCGCCGAGGGCGGCGAACATGAGCATCCACACGCCGATCGCGATCCGGCCGGCCACCAGCGGACCGAACACAGCCGGGAACATCACCACGAACACGTAGCCGCCCATGGCTAGCAGCAGCCAACGACCGGCGCCGGCGAGCACCGGCTGTCGCGCGAGCCCGACGCCGGCGATCACCATGCCGAGGCCGATCGCGGGACCGTGGTGGGCCAACAGCCACCAGGGTTGGCCATCGTCGGGACCGGACCGGCCAGCCAGGATCCGGCCGAAGTCAGCGGCATCCATCACGATCTCCCCACCGCTCCTGTCGGAGCTCCTGCTCCCGAACTGCATTCGGATCGAGGAACCGGCCACCGACCCGCAACAGGTATCGGGTTGCCGGGCCGACCTCCCGTCCGCACACACTCCGCCGTCCCCACCACGGGCCGCTGCAAGCGCGAACGCCTTGATCGATTCGGTCACGACCACGCCCTCATCGGTGATCGCGCCGCTTGCCGAGAAAGTGCAGGAGTCGGACGCCGGGCAGCTACGCTCCACATGGATGTCGATCGGCGCCTCCTGGGGCCTCCCATCGGTCGACGGTGACGCCGACAGGGCGATCGCGCCCACGGACAGGGCTGTTGTAGCGAGGATGTTCATCTCGACCTCTCGATTGCCTGCTTCTTTGGCGACGCTGGGTACTCCGACTTGAGTAGGAGGTGACGACTTGACGTTGGGCTCTCAGCCGAGGTCTGGGCGGTCATCGGTGCCCGGCGCGGGCGGACCTGCACGAGTGACGGAGTACAGCGATAGGCCAAGCAGCAGCCACAGCACCGAGTAGCCGGTAAGCGCGGCCAGCTGAGCACTTCCCGCGATGATCACCCCGGTGAGCGGGATGACGTACAGCCCGGTAGTCAGCGGCAGGAACCGCCCGGGACCGGTCCAGCGCCCGGTGCGCAGCACACCGACGCCTGCCAGCACCATGCCGACCAGGATCGCGACCGAGCCGACCTGGAACGCGATGTCCGCCGGTCTGGGTGCGACGAGATAGAGCAGTTCACCAGCGACGAAGCAGACTCCGCCGACGATCCACAGGGGAAGCCCGATCCGGGCAGTGAGGCCACTACCGGCCAAGCCCGCCGTGCCGATCGCGCTCGCGGCGGCGATCTGGCCGAGGTGCAGCACGGCCCGGAGCACCGCGTCCCACACTACGGGCCGCCCGTCGTAGGCAAGCTCCGGGATCATCATCCCGAACAACCCGTCGACGATGAAACCGGCGGCGAACACCGCAGAGATCAGGGCGAGCGTACGGGCGGGCCAGACTTGACCGGTGGGCACATTGGTGCGGGTTGCGGTGGTCATTGGAGCTCCTCAACGGGGTGGGCTTGAGCAAGCAGCTCGACGACAGCCAGCGAGTCGTTGGTAATGCCGGCCTTGGCCTGGTCACGGGCGTTGCCGAGCACGGCGTCCTTGAACGCCCGCGCCGACGACTCGCTGTCCAGCACGATCGTTGTGTGGCCCTTGCCACTCTCCGGATCGCGCATCCAATACCCGGCGCAAAAGCCTGGATGCCTCCGCACCGACGGGATGATCAGGTCGCGCAGGCCTCGGTCCTGCTCCTCACGGCCGGCCGGGTCCATGTTCCAGATGCCTACAACTGCGTACATGGAGACGAAGCTATCTGCGGACCTGGCTGGTGTGACCCGTGGAATTACCTAGTGCGGTACTCAATCTGCGCCACGGCGACCGGCGTGCCAGGCGGCGATCCTGGCGCGGGAGTCGAACCCCAATTTGCTCAGGATGTTGGCGACGTGGTTCTCGACGGTGCGCTCCGACAGGTGCAGCCGGCCGGCGATCTGGCGGTTGCTCAGCCCCTCGGCGACCATGCCGGCGATCTGCCCCTCCCTGCCGGAGAGCGGGCTGTCGCGGTCGAGCCGATGCTGGGCGGCCAGTGCCAGCACCTGGACCGCCAGCGGCTTCATGCCGAGGGTTCGGGCGGTGTGCAGTGCGGCGTCGAGGTGGGTTCGGGCGTCCTTGATGTCGGTGCGAGTGGGGTGCGTCAACAGCAACCGGGCATGCTCAAGGTGGCTGTATGCCTGGTACGGGCGCGATCCCATTGCCGCGGCAAGGTGCAGCGCGCTGGTCAGGTGGGCTTCGGCGGTGTCCCGCTCGCCCAGCAGGTGGGCGAGTTTCCCCAGGTAGAGAGCGACCGGTCCACGAGAGGGCGTGAACGCGCCGGCGACCACCTGCTTGTCGGCGAACGGCAGCAGGTCGGTGTAGATCTTCGGTGCGACTGCGGTGTCGCCGAGCAGCGCGCACATGTCCGCGAACGCAGACCTGGCGACGATCCACTCTGGGACGCGACGTGGCATCGCGTCGATGTGCGGCACGACGACGGAGCGCCACAACTCGGCCGCCTCGTCGATCCGGCCGACCTCGACTAGAACGTTCATCAGCCAGGCACGGGTCAGTATCGGCCCCTGCTCGGCGAAGGCGCGAACTCCTTGCTCGACTTCGGGCTGCCCGTCGCCGGTCTGCGCCGACAGGTGGTCGGAGAACACCAGGTCCAAGAAGCCAGCACCCTGATGCCCGCCTCGCCGCCCGATTACCAGCGCCTTGTCGGCAAGCCTGCGAGCCTCGTCATACCGCCCTTCCATGAGCGCCATCGACGCCTGGGTCATGTTTAGTCGCCACAGCCAGAGGGGCTCCTTCATATGCGCGACGACCTTGGCCAGCGCGGCCACCTCGGCGTCCAGCTGGACCCGCCGACCGAGCTGCCAGAACGCGTCGATCCGCCAGGCGTGACCCCACGCCTGGTACTCGTCGCTGAGGGTTTCACGACCGAGCCGCACGGCCCGTTCGCCAACCGCCATTCGCTCGAGGGTGTAGCGGATGTCGACGAGCTCGATTGCTCGGGCTTGCAGAGCAAGATGCCGCGCGTCCGGATCGCCGGTCGCCTCAGCGCACAGCTCAGCTCGTTGGCTCAGACCCGGCTCGGGTTCATTGAGTGTGTCGGCCGTGATGGCCAGCTGCCCGAGCAGCCGTGCCTCGCGGACCGGATCGGCGCCGCGCAGCATTGTCAGCGCCTCTCGGCACAGGGCGTGCAGCTCGTCTTGGATCGGCGTGTTCGACACGTCGCGCAGCACGGTCGCCGCGTCCGCCATTGCCAAGGCGTCGCCGGCGGCACGCGCCAGGTCGGCCGCCGCGCGGCAGGACTGCCAAGCGGCCTCAACAGCGCCGGAGCGGAACTCACAGCGCGCCAGCCCGAGCAGCAGCTGCCGCCGTCGGTCGGGCGAGGCATTCGTGACCAGGGGCAGTAGCTGCAACGCCTGCCGGTATTGGAATGCGGCGTGCTCGTAGGCCAGCTGCCCGCGGGCCCGCTGCGCCGCCTGCAGGGTCACTCGAAGAGCCACGTCAGCGTCGCCGAGCGGGGCCGCCTGCCGCAGGTGATGCGCCAGGGCGTCGAGCTCGTCGTCGGCACCGTCCGTGGCCCCGTCTGGAGCCTCGATCGCGTGCGCCGCGCGCCGATGTAGTCGCTGGCGCTGCGCCATCGACAGCTCGGCGTAGGCCACCTCCTGGATCAGCGCGTGCGCGAAGCGCAATCTCTGGCCGTCTGCTTCGGTCACCAACTCGTCGACCACTGCGGGCTCGAGCCTGTCGAGTAGCTCGGCGGCGGGCTCGCCGGCGACTGCGGCGAGGAGGTCAAGCGGGAAGTCGCGGCCCAGCACAGCGGCCTGTCTTAGCAGGTCGCGGGTGGCGGGCGGCACGCGGTCGAGCCGGCCTCCGATCACCTCACGTACGCCGGCGGGCAGCGCGCTCGCTGAGCCGGCCTTGCGCACTAGGCGCAGCAGCTCGAGCACGAACAGCGGGTTTCCCTCGGCGCGCTCCTGCACGGCCCGCAGGTCCGCCTCTTGCGGTCGGTGGCGCAGGGCAGCGGCCGCGAGCTGCTCGACATCAACCGCGTCCAGCCCGTGCAGGGTAAGCAGGCTCGCCGTCCGCTCGCGGAGGATCGCCGGCAGCAGCGCCGCCACCTCCGCACGCGGGTAGGCGTCCGCGCCCCGGTACAGGCCGAGCACGAGCATCCGGCAGCTGGAAGCTTCGGACGCGACCACCTGCAACAACCGCAGCGACGCGACGTCGGCCCAATGCAGGTCGTCCAGCACCACCAGCATCCCGCTGCCGGCGCTGGCCGCGCGCAGCGCCTCGACGACGTCGTCGAATATCCGAAATCGGCTGGCGTTGCCAACCGCGGCCGGATCAGTGATCAAGTCGATGACGCCCCCACCGAGCGCGCCGACGACCTGCGTCCACGGCCGGTAGGCCGTCGCCCCCTCCCCTTCCAGACACGAACCCCAGGCCACAACAAAGCCTTGATCGCGGGCCCGGCGCGCCAGCTCGGCGGCCAGCGCCGTCTTCCCCATCCCGGGTTCACCCTCGCAGAGGACTACCGCACCTCCGGCGGCCTGGGTAGCCGCCAAGCGGCGCTGTAGATCGGCAAGTTCCGGCTCGCGGCCGACGAAGACGTCCCGATCCACTCACGCCCCCTTGCGGCCAGGATGGCGCGACGCCAACCCGTTCATGACGTCAGCCCGCACCTTCTGTCGCCGATCACAACGGAATCGTCCGACCGCGCCGGCCAGACCGTCCAGAGCAGATCAGCGAGAGTAAGGCTCAAGGAATAGCGCAAGATCGGAGACCTCGCTTGGAATGGACTGGTCGTATAGCAGCGGAGTACAGCAACCGGCCTACCCATCCAATTTTTGCACCAACGTCCACCGACATCCTGACACGCGTGAGGCGTCGCATCTCTCTGTGACCCCTCTCACCGTTTGCACGAAGAGGCGGAGGAAAGCCGGGCGTCGTGCAGGTTCGTCCCCAAGGTCACTCGGGGACTGTCGGACTCGACGACGTCATGGCCCGCTGAGTTGAAGCCGTTCTCGAGAAGAACAACGATGTGCCAATGAAGCTGGCCGCCTATCCGGACGGCGAACGCCACGCCTTCTATGGCCACCGATGACAGCGACTTCGCAGTTCAGTCCCAGCCTGAGGCGCGCAACGATGCACCGTTACCGACTGAACCGCCAACGTTGCCATCCGGAGTGAGCCACGTCTGGATATGCGGATCCATGGTCTCGCAGGGCGCCCTCGCATGGTTCCCCGAGCGGGGGTGGTGGCGGCCGCAGGCTCAGTAATCGCGATCTCTAGTTAAGAGTTGTGCCCGATAACCTTGATCGTTTCTATCGACAACTCCGGAACAGCGGTACGTCCACCAAGAAGAGTCTTGTAGTCAGAGGCACCCGACACGGTCACCGTCGCTTCGAACACATCTCCTTCGACGACGTCGCCCAGATCGCTCTCCCCGCCCCCGCATCACAGTGTTCGCACCGTCGAAGAACCCGCTCGATGTGGTGTTCTTGTGAGCGGTGTCAGCCCAGAAGACGTCCCTCCCGGTTGCGGAGTCAAACTGTCTGAACTTCCCCGAAGATGATGTACCGCTCTCCAGCGTGAGCGTCCGGGTCCTTGATCACCTTCGCCCATTGACGTTCGCTTACCGTCGTGGCAGTGCCGCTGGGCGGTCGGACTCGCCGCGGCTATTGACGAGGTAGCGCCGTCGTCGCTGATGGCCAGACCAAAAGTACAGCCCGCCATGACGCCAAGCGTCGCAGCTAAGGTCCCCACGAGTAGGTCCCGAGGCTTCTTAACCATCAACGGCGGCTGTTGCGGGTACGGAGGCGGTCCGTTGGGCGAGGGCGGCCGAAGTCGCCGGGCCCGCGAACGGAGATGTTTCAGCTCTCCGAGGCCGAGTTGGACGAGGTCTACGCCGATGCCGGCTGGACCGGGCTGCCCTGGTCCGAGCTCCGCGCGATTCGGGTCGGTGACTTCATCGAGTGCCGCTGCCAACCTGCCTAGGCCTCTTCACTTGCTCGGACGATCGACTCCATTCACCCACGCCCAACCGTCCGCTCACCTCAGCCAGACCGGATACGCCGGCGATGACACGTCACATAACTGACTGGAGCGACGTACCCGACTCGATTTCAGAATCTGATGTGCTGCACACCTGATGCACTCTGGGATGCTCGGCTTGCTCCTGCGATGTGCGGGGGTCCGCGACGTCACCGGGACGGCTCGACCTGATGCTGCCCGCCAGCGATGGTGAGGCTCGGAACAGTGGCTGCCTCCCGGTGGCGGTGATGGTCGGCGAGGACGCCCGATAGAGGCTTGGGGCCAGTGGCGACACGAAAGTATGACCGCCCCAGAGTGCTTGCGCATCGCCGGCCCAGCGGTCACATCGAACGGGAGGTGACCTACGTGATCGCCGGAATAGACACCCACAAAAGACACTCTCGCCGTCGCGGTCGTCGACGACAGTGGCCGGCTGGTGGCCGGCGGCGACGTGCCGAATACCGAGCGGGGTTTCGCCCAGCTCGTCGACATGTTCACCGCCCACCACGTGCAGCGGGTGGGGATCGAAGGCTCAGGCAGCTTTGGCCGCGCCGTCGCGGTGCACCTGGCCTTGTGCTGGCAGTCTGGGCAGCCGGTAGCGGTGGTCGAGGTGCCCACCTTGATGACGTCACGCGAACGGCACGGCCAGCTCGGCAAAGGCAAAACCGACCCGGTCGACGCATTGGCGATCGCCCGCATCACCACCCGTGAGCAGCAACTCCCGCCGGTCCGGCTCACCGTCGGCGCCGCGGCGGACCTGCGAGCCCTGCTCGACTACCGCGAGGACCTGGTCCGCGAACGCGGCGCCCTGGTCAACCGGGCCCACGCCGAATTGGGCGGTTTGCGACCCGGCTACCAGCAGCAGATCCCGATCATGACCACCCGCGCCCGGGTCCGTGCCGCGGTCGACCTGCTCGGCGACGACAGCAGCATCCGCGCCACTTTGTGCCGTCGCCGCCTCGAACGCGTTCTCGCCATCGACGCCGAAACCGCCGAACTGAAACAGCAGATCACCCGGCTGGTCGCCGCCGCCGACACCACCTTGACCGACCTGTATGGCGTCGGTCCGCTGGTCGCGGCCCGGTTCCTCGCCGAGGTCGTCGACATCCGCCGCTACCCCAACCGCAACGCGTTCGCGGCCGCGAACGGCACCGCGCCGTTGCCGGCCTCCTCAGGCCGCACCGTCCGGCACCGGTTCAACCCCGGCGGGAACCGCCAGCTCAACCGGTCCCTCTACACCATCGCGCTCACCCAGATCCGCGGCGACACCGAAGGCCGCGCCTACTACGAACGCAAACGCGCCGCCGGCAAGTCCAAACGCGAAGCCCTCCGCTGCCTGAAACGGCGACTGTCCGACATCGTGTTCACCACCATGCGCCACGACGCCGCCAGCGCCGACGCATCCTGCGACCAGGCTTCGCCGCCGGCCTGGCCACTGCTGGTGGGAGTGGGTGCGGTCGACGCAAATGAGGCCCGACTGACTGCCTAAGGCAAGCTGCGGGGCAGAGCTTCCAGCCTCGGACTCTGCTCTTCGCTGCGGCGTTCGACCACACCCACCTGCCAGCAACGTACCCCCGGTTACACCGCCAAGGCATCTCCGTCGAAATGCGTACCCCCGAAGCTCTTGCCACATAGAGGCCCACTGGCGGAAGGTACCCCGGTCGCGTGACCGCCGAGGCGGGCGAAATTGCCTTCGGGGGGTGTGACCATGAGCCTGCACAAGCTCACCGCCTGGTCCGGTTATGACTATCTGACCCGGCAGGTCGCTGCCCTGGACGCCACCGACAAGGGGCACGCGACTGTCTGCGCGCGTCGACGTGAGCTCTTCGCGATCTGTCGTCGGAGGACAGGCGTGCGCTTACGGAGATGCTGGTCGACAAGATCGTCATCAGCACCCGCACGTGATGGTTGAGACCCCCGACGGCAAGCGCAAGCGCAGCTACACCATCCGCGCCATCCCATACCAAGATCCCCAGCAAGAGGCTGAGCGGCTCAAGGCGGTGCACGAGGCTCGGGTCAAGATCGTTCCCAGCTCTGAGCGCGCAATCAACAGATTCTCGCGAAGGAAATTCTGGCACGCGTGCGGTAATGAGTCCCATCCTTCATCCATCACTGAGATCCCGATCGGTCGATGCCGGAGATGATCGCTTCGGCTTCGGCAAGGTCCCGGCCGAGTGGCGCGCGGCCGATCGCACCTCTG
>Ga0307300_10000404_pt1 | contig 10616 bp, 7 predicted proteins | sample ER_DNA_181_FD_194492 | JGI IMG/M metagenome (GOLD analysis project Ga0307300, IMG submission 194492) | Bulk soil microbial communities from the East River watershed near Crested Butte, Colorado, United States - ER_DNA_181 | ecosystem: Environmental > Terrestrial > Soil > Floodplain | place: USA... | reverse complement strand
CGTCACGGCGATCGCCGCGATCCTGAATCTCTTCATCTCTCGCGAGACCGCCGGCGGGGTCATGGCCGTGATCAGCGGCCTGCTGTATGTGGTCGCGCCGGTGATCATCGTGCGCCGACTGGTGCTGCGGCGAACCGTGGACACCCAAACCGTGCTCGGGGCGATCGCCGCCTACCTGATGGTCGGGATGGGATTCGCGTTCGCCTACCGGGCGCTCGGCGCGTGGCAGGCCGGCCCGTTCTTCGGGTCGCAAGGGGAGGGCCCCTTCCCCCAGTACCTGTTTTTCTCGTTCACCACACTGACCACGACCGGGTACGGCAACCTGGTCCCGGACGCCAACCCAGGCCAGACCCTCGCCGTCCTGGAGATGCTGATCGGGCAGCTGTTCCTAGTGACGGCGGTAGCCAGGGTGGTCAGCACCTGGCAACCCGGCCAAGGCCGCGGCCGCTCTCCCACCGAACCCGACAGCAACTGAGCCGAGCCCGCAGCTCGTCCGCCGCGGGACCACCAACAGCCCGGGTCTGGCGGTATTCGTTGGGGTGGTGTGGCCGAGGTCCGCCGTAGTGCCTTCGCGGCTTGCCCACGAGGCAGTATGTACCGAGGGCGGGCCGCACCTTGCCGTCGGGTTGGGGCCCTGCCCTGCAGTGGCGGAGTGGGCGCGGGTGATCGACGGGTCTACATCAGTCAGTCGAGGATGCGTCGCACGGTGGGTTCTGCGCGTTCGGCCACCCGCGCAAAGGTGCCTCTGGATCGCAGGCGGGCGATGGCGTTGCTGGCGATCACGGTTGCGGGCACGGCCAGGATGAGGCCGACGATGCCGCCGAGGAGGCCGCCCAACGCGGTGACGACCAGTACCACCAGCGGGTGGATGTCGAGGGTTCGGCCCATGACCTTGGGCTCTACGAAGTTCTCCAGCAACAGGTTGGCGGCCAGCACCACCAGCAGCATGGCCGCGGCCGTCCCGAGCCCGCCGTCGCCCAGGGCGATGATCACGGCCAGCCCCCCACCGAGAAAGGCGCCGATGTAGTGGATGTAACCGCCGATGAAGTTCACCACCATGATCGTGAACACCAGCGGTAGGCCGAGCAGGAGGGCGGCGAGGCCGATGACCACCGACACGATGGCCGACATGACGGTGCGGCCCCGTCCGTAGTCGCGGAGGATTCGGATGGCATCGCCGATGAAGTCGTTGACCTCGTGCTGGAGCCTGGGGTCGACCTGTGCGACGAGCGAGCGCCGCAGGCGGGTGCCGTCCTTGAGCAGGTAGTACATGATGAGCGCGCCCAGGATCAGGCCGCTGGCCAGGCCGACCAGGGTGCCGATGCCGGAAACCACCTTGGTGAGGACGCCGCCGGTGACCGTCGGGGCCGTCTCCTCGGTTGCCGCCCGCGCCTGGTCGAGTGCGGCCTGGTCGACACCAACCGCGTCGGTCTGCTCGGCCGCCTTGTCGAGTGCGGCGTCGACCGCGGCCCCGATCTGGTCGGTCTGCTCGGCCACGCCCCGGACGGTCGCGACCACGACGAGGGTCATCAGGGCGAGCAGACCGAGGACGACCACGCCGGCGGCGAGGGTGGGTCGGAACCGGTGGCGTTGGAGGATTCCGACCAGCGGTTTGAAGACAATGGCGAGCACGGCCGCGAAGGTCAGCGGCAGCACGATCTCGCTGACCGCGCCCAGCGCGGCGACCACGATGATCATGGCCACCACGAACCCCACGAAGCTCCAGGCCCCGACGCCAAGCTTGGGAACCCAGCCCAGCAGCGCCGGGCCGTCACTCGGCCTCGGGTCGCGCCCGGCATTTGGGTCGTGGTGAGCGCCTGTGTCGGTCTGGTCAGCCATGATCCGTTCTCCGGGCCATGCGACGTTGGCTTCCTGGGAGATCCTCGGACTGCCTGCCACCTGAACCCTCGGCAATCCAGGGTGCGATCGCATCACCCAGAACGGGTGATTCCGCGAGGACGGACGGCACACCTACCTCTCGAAGCACGCTGGCGTCGACCGTATGGTCAGAGTTCGTGCCCGGACTTGAGCGTTCGTCCAGACGACTTGCGATCGCGGCAGTCGGAACAACCGGATGATCTGGATGTCGAGCTGCGCATGGTGCTCGGGGCCGGTCGCCAAGCGCCTCGGGGCGCTGGTGTAGAGCGCGGCCCGCTACGCCAACATCAAGCCTGGCCAGGAGTTCACCGGATACTCCTGAGTTCTGCCCGTCACGAGTCTTCGGTGCTGCGGAATGCGTCGCGAAGGCTGAGCTCGCGTGCGGGTGGTGGGAGCGGCGGGTCCGCGCCGGCGGTCAGTGTCCCCGACTCGCCGCCGCGGATGAGGGTGCCGACTCGCCCGGTGTCCTCTGCCAGGACCGGTCCGGCGCACGCGCCGATCAAGATGCAGATCGCGGCGCCGGAGAACCAGGTCACCAATGCGAGGGCGACACCGAAGAAGCCGAACTGGGCTTGGTTGTTCGTCACCACCCCGGGCATCCAGACCGTGGCCGATGCCGCGTAGGCGGCCGTGGCGATGCTGGTGATCACCCCAGTCGGCACGAGCACCCGCGCGCGCACCTCGCCTTGCAGGAGGAACCACGCGGTGAACCACCACAGCCCTGAGGTCGCTACCAGGGACACGATGGCGAAAAGGCCGAATCCGAGCCCTCCGTCGAGGGCGCCGCGCAGACCGCCCAGTAGCGCCATCCCAACCAGTACCACCAGCAGCCAGGCCGCCCCCCGCCAGTACGCGCCGACGCCGGCGGTGCGGGGCGGTCGCCGCCAGGTGCGGAGGTACATGCGCTGCAGCGCAGTCGTGAACGAGGTCGCGAAGAAGATCGTGAGCACCAGACCGAGCACACCGGTCGCCTTTCGAACGTCTTCCGAGGACGCGAAGGCTTCTCTGGCAAGGGTGAGCGCGTCGCCCCGAAGTCCGAGTCGGGCGGTGAGGCTGGTGATGATCGACAAGCGGATGCGCTCGGGTGCGAAGGCGGCGACGACGATCACGAGTGGGAAGAACGAGACGAATGCCTTCCCGGCGAGCGCGACGCTGCGATCGATGAACTCGATCTCGAGCATGCGTTCCCACACCCGCCAAAGGAGTAGTCGTTCCACCCGAGTTCGCAGTGCGGCGATGCGTTGGCGCATTTGGGTGAGCCTTTGCGGGTGGTGATCTTCGTTTGGTTCCTTCGATCCCGGCGATGGCGGCTGAGTCGGCGGGATACCTCGGCTGATCCAACTTGAACCCTCGGCCATCTTGGATGCGGACGCATCACCCATATCGGGTGAGTTCCGGAGGGGGCGGCACACCTACGTGTCCAAGCAGGCCGGCGCCGACCCAACGGTCAGGTTTCATGCAGGAGCATGACCAGGGCCACTAGGATCCGGACCACGGTTAGGCTCCCCATCGCGTGCAGACCTCTCGCTCGTCGGCCGCCTCAACCTACCCTCCCCATGCCAAGCCGCAGCGCGTTGCCACGGCCGCTCCTGGCTTGAACTGCTCACTGCGCCGCGTCGACGCTTCATCCTGGAGCGCAACGGGTCAGTCATCACCACCCTGGCAGACGCGGCCTGCTGGATGGTGCTGTGCGGCTTCCTTGTCGGTCCTCATAGTCGGGGCACCACCCGCCCGCGACTCCGCGATGCCTCGAAGGGTCGACGCCCGCGGCCTCCGGGTGCTCTCGGGGAGTCCACCACCAGCCGTCTCCGCAGGCTGCCGGAACGTCATGAAAGCGACGCACTCCAGATCGACATCACCCGTTCAGGGTGATGTCGGCTCCCCGCATCGGAGCCATGGTTGGCGCAACGAGAAGCGCAGTTAGGCACCGATGGCCCACCGGGAGGAGGAGCGGGGCAGCGCCGCAGGCCGCCTGGGACCAGCCGCCGCGAGGCACCCCACGACCGGTGACGACCAGGTGTTCTGGTGGACTGGGAGCGACCAGGATCGACCGGGCGGAGGCAAGGGCCATGGTGAAGGAGTACGAGCAGAGCAGCGGATTCCGGTCGAGTCCATGTCGTGGTGTATGAGGACCGTGGACTCCAGCGGCTACCAGGACCTCATCACCGGAAGCCATGGGAGGTGAACTCGACGCGGGTCATGCAGCAGTAGCAGTGCTCAGCTAGGACCTCGAGACCGAGGCGGTGGCAGAAAGCTCTAGGACCTGGGCGGAACCCCCCAGACCCGTGAGGTGGCGAAGGGGACAGCGCAGGAACAGGAGCCCGCGGCAACCGCGGCCCAACAATCGAATCTCCCCGAGGGAAGATCTCGGTTTCGCGCCGCTGCTGTAGCGAGCGGAGACGCGTCCTTATGGATACCGTCCTCATCGAAACCAAGCTTCGTTCCCCCAGCCTTCGCCGGGCGATCGTGTCGCGCCCGCGGCTGGTGGGAGTGCTCGCCACCTCTGACGCGCCGATGGGTGTCGTGGTCGCGCCGCCGGGGTTCGGCAAGACGACGTTGCTCGTGCAATGGCAAGCGTCTGAGGAGCGTCCGTTCGCTTGGTTGTCGCTCGACGACAGTGACAACGATCCGATCGCATTCTGGTCATGCCTGGTCGCGTCGATCGCTCGCGTCGTTCCGGACTTCGCAAGCACCGTGGTTCCTGCCCTCAGCTCGGTTGGTGGGCTGGCTCTGGATGCGGTGGTGGCGCAGATCCTCAACGAGCTCGACGCCTTGGACCAGCAGATCGTCGTCGTCCTCGACGACTACCACCGGATCACGAGCCGGGAGTGCCACGACACTGTGGCGGTGTTGATGGAGCGGCAACCCTCCACGATGCAGCTGATCATCTCGACACGCTCGGACCCACCGCTACCACTGGCGCGATGGCGGGCCAACGGGCGGCTGACCGAGCTGCGAGCGACGGACCTCGGCTTCACTGACACCGAAGCGGCGGAGGCGCTCAACCGAGCCTGGGGACTGGATCTCACCGCCGAGTCGATCGCGGTCCTCCACGAACGCACGGAGGGCTGGCCCGCCGGGCTCTACCTGGCCTCCCTCTCGCTCCGGGGCGCGAGCGACCCCGCCGCGTTCGTCGCCGACTTCGGAGGGGCAACCCGCCTGGTGATCGACTACCTGATGGAAGTGGTGTTGGAGCAGCAGAGCGACGAGCTTCGCAACTTCCTCATGGAGACGTCGGTCCTGGAGGGATTGTGCGGGTCGCTCTGTGATGCCGTCACCGGACGGGCCGACTCGGCGAGTGTCCTCGCCCAGCTCGAGCACGAGAACCTCTTCCTCCTCGCGCTCGACGACCGGCGTGAATGGTTCCGCTATCACCACCTGTTCGCCCAAGCCCTGAACGAGGAGCTCGGCCGCCGGTACAGCGAACGGCGTCCCGTGCTTCACCGGCGGGCCGGCGCATGGTTCGAAGCGAGGGGCGACGTCGACCAGGCGATCCGTCACGCATTCGCTGGCGGCGATCTCGACACGGCCGCCACGCTGGTGGCCACCCATTGGATCGCTGCTGTCAACCTCGGACGGCTGGCGACCATGTGCGGCTGGTTTGAGACGTTCCCCCGGCCGATCGTCGAGGCCGATGCTCGTCTCCTTCTCGTCGAGGCGTGGATCTCGGGTCTCCAAGGTGATGCCGAGGGAGGGCTGCGCGCGGTGTCGGCGGCACGGCGGGTGGGCTACGAGGGGGAGCTTCCCGACGGTTCCGGCACAGTCGAGGAGAGCGCGACGCTGATCCGAGCCACGTTTGCCTGGTCAGACGTGGGTGCGATGCTGTCCGCCGCACGTTCGGCTCACACACGTGAGCGCGAGCGGGAGTCGACGTGGCAAGCGCTGACCGCGCTCGACCTCGGCTGGGCGCTTGTCCTGGCGGGTGAGTCAGAGCAGGCACGCGAGCCGCTCATGGAGGCCGTCACGCTGGCGTCTCGCAGCGAGCAGTGGGTGGCCGCCGGCGATGCACGGGCGCTTCTCGCCGAGGTCTCAGTCGCGGCAGGCGAGCTCGGGCCAGCCGAAGCGTGGATCCGCGACGCCCTTGGGCTGGCCACCAGGTACGGTTTCGCGGACCTCCCCCAGGTCGGCTTCTACCACCTGATGGCCGGCACGATCCACGCCCGCAGGGGCGATCACGAGGAAGCAAACCGCCTGATCAGCGTCGGTCTCCAGCAGATGCGCGGCTCGTGGGAGCCCCTGCATGTCGCGCAGGCGCTCCTCTCTCTCGCGTCGGTTCGCCACGCCCTCGGGGCGCCAGGAGAGGCGCGCCCGATGATCGACGAGGCTCGAAGCTTGATCGACGCCTGCCACGACCCCGGCATCCTCAGGGAGCGCCTCCAGCAAGCCGCCCGCGCGCTGGTACCGGCATACCGCCGGGCCGATCAGGACACGAGACTCACCGAGCGTGAGTTGGATGTGCTCAGGGTGCTCGCGGCCGGGTCAACCGAGCGCGAGGCCGCGGCGACGCTGTTCGTGTCGCACAGCACGATCCACTCGCACGCCAAGTCGATCTACGTCAAGCTCGGCTGCTCCTCACGCGATCAGGCCGTCGCCCGGGCACGTGAGCTCGGTCTCATCACCTAGGCGTCGGGGCCAACGTCATCGGGGTTGGCTTCCTCGGCAAGGTTCACGCTGACGAGGTCGATGCCGTGGTCGTAGAGCCAACTGAGGGTGCCTTGCAGCTCGGCCTGGTCGACGATCTCGACTCTCAGGACCGACTTGTCGCCGGCCGACTCGACGACGACGCCCTCCAGCGGCTCGGCGAAGCGCTCGGTGACCTCGCCTCGAACCACGATCCGGTAGGTGACGGGGACCCGACCTAAGCGTTTGGCGAATCCAGAGTCCATCGGTGAAGCATCAACCTGCCCGCCGATCGAGTCATCGCCCATGGCGTGGTCTCCCCTAGGGGATATCACGCCAGAGGGGGCGACAGGAACGATGGTCCTACCTACGCTCAGCGGCACATTGGCAGTGAGATTCGAGACCAAGGCGGTGCACAGCAGCTCAAGAAGCTGGGCGGAACTCCCCAAACCCATGAGGTGGCGAAGGGGACGGCGGAGGACCATTAGCGCGCGGCAACCGCAGCTCAAACATTGACTGATGCCCGAGGCGTACGAGCACGGCGGGAACCTCGTCGGCGTGGTGACGACGCTCGGATTCGCGATCACGTACGCGACGCACGTGCTCGACTGAGTGGGTCGACCACCGCACCGCTCACGGGAGGCACGAGAAGGAGCTTCTAATGACGACCGAGTTCCGGGAAAAAGCCCGCCGCCTCCGAAACGCGGTAGAACCGGTGGCAGCCGGGGTGTACTTCGCCCCCGAGGCCCACGCGGCGTACGAAGCGCTCGGCTTCGAGGGCAGCCCCCTAGCCAGTAAGGACGGCATCGCCCGCCCGGAGCTGAAGTCGTACTTCACCAGCCGTGGCGCCTGCATGGGTCAGGTCCCGGGGGAGGTCGTGGCGGCCGCGTTCGGCGTCTTCAACCCCAAGTTTGTCGTGCCGGGTGTCGCGGCCGGGTGGCAGATCACCAGCCGAGCGGTCATCCTCCAGGCCCGGGAACAGGCCGCGACCGCGATGCTGGCCCGGGTCCTGGGCGAGCAGCCCGAGGGCCTGGGTCGGGTCACCGACCTGCTCCGCCGCGGCGCCGACGCCGCACCGTGGGCAGGCCGCCCGATCTATGGGGGGCTGCGCTCGCTTGGCTTCCCCGACCACCCGCTGGGGGCCATGTGGCGGGCCGCGGACCTGCTTCGGGAGCACCGCGGGGACAGCCACGTCATCTCCTGGGCGGTCGGCGGGGCCGACGCGGTCGAGATCTTGTTGTTGACCGAGCAGTGGTGGGGGGTCCCGGCCCGCGTCTACACCCCATCGCGGGGTTGGGGCGACGCCGACATGGACGCCGGGTTCGACCGGCTCACCCGTCGTGGGCTGATGACCGCCGACGAACAGCTGACTGACGCCGGCCGGGCATTCCGGGAGGAGGTCGAGGTCCGCACCGACGAGCTGGAACGCCCCGTGCTGGACGCCCTTGGGGAAGACCTTGAGGAGCTGCTGGAGCACCTGGATGCCTGGTCGGAGGCGATCATCGCCGCCGGCTCCTACCCCCAGCGGATCGCCGGGGTCTACAACGTCGGCGGCGGACCCCACTTCGGCTCCGGGTTGACCATCGACACCGCCGCCGAGCAGTACGAAAAGAACGCACCATAGGGCCTGAGCAGACGAAAGGGAAGGCAAAGCGACACGAATGGCAAATTGCATTTCACGTTAGTGGAAGGACGATAGGGCTCGAGACAACAGGAGATGAGCGATGAGCGATAAGGACACGTTGGTCGTCCTCGGCGCCGCATACGACAACGTAGCTGACGCGGAGGCCGATTACGAGGCAGTAAAGGCGCTGTATCAGGACGCCGGTGTTGGCCACGATTTCGACGCGGCCGTCCTCGTGCGCGGAGCCGACGGCAAGGTCAAGGTCGCCGACAAGCACGAGCAGTCGACACGTCACGGTGCATGGAAGGGTCTGGCGATCGGGGCACTGACTGCGATCCTGCCGGGGATCGGCCTGGGTGTGGGCGCCGCGGTGGGTGCGGGGATCGGAGCCGTCACCGGGCACATCAAGGGCGGCATGAGCAACGACGATCTCAAGCAGCTCGGCGCCGTCCTGGACAAGGGCCAGGCCGGACTGATCGTGTTGTACGCGACGAACATGGCCGATCAGATCGCCGCCAACATCAAGGCGGAGAACCGGTATGTCTCGGAAGCGATCGACGCGGACGCCGACGAGCTGGCCAAGCAGTTGAAGGCGGCAGAAGGCAACTGAGAGGAGGAGGAAGTCATGGCCTCAGACCCGGCGAACGAAGCCAGGACCTGGCGAAAAGATCTGGGGGTCGCCGACCGCCTCCAAACCCGGCTCGGAACGATGGAGTTCCTCGACGGGGCCCCGACCCCGGAGACGGTCACCAACACCTACAACCAGCTGGACCTCCTGCATGCCGTGAACGCGTTCATGAACGGCTACCAGCTGGCCTCGACCTATGCCATCCGGCAGGGCTTCTTGAGCGTCGGGGTCCCCGACAACACGATCCTGATCTTTTCGGAGCTAATGGGATCTGAGTCGCTGTTCCTGACCGCGAACGCCGACACGGTCTACTTCCTCGGGTTCATCGATCTGAGTTCGGGACCGATGGTGGTCGAGACCCCGCCGCAAGCGCTCGCGATCTTCGACGACATGGCGTTCAACTGGATGGTGGACTTCGGGTTGCCCGGTCCCGATCGGGGCGAGGGCGGCAGGTTCCTCCTCCTCCCGCCCGGATACGAGGGCGACCTCCCCGACAGCGGCTTCCACTTCGGCCGGTCCCGGACCAACCGGGCGCTGCTCCTCGGACGCTCGTTCATGCAGGACAGCGACCCCAAGCCAACGGCCGACCTGATCAAGCGGACGCTGAAGCTCTATCCGTACACGCCCGGGGGGTACGGGACCAGCATCGCGACCCTGCTGGAGGGGAAGGTCCAGCCTGGCCAGGCCGCGCAGGTCCCTGAGACCGCCTTCGTGGAGGCAACCGGTAAGGCGTTCACCACGATCCCGTTCACCGACGCGCGGTTCTTCGACCAGGTGAACGAGCTCGTCCAGGAGCAGCCGCTGGGGTTCCTCGACCCCGAGATTATGGGCCAGTTCGAGGCGATCGGGATCGTCAAGGGACAGAAGTTCGAGCCCGACGACCGGATGCGCGCAATCCTCGAGGAGGCGGCCGTGATCGGGACGGCGATGTCGCGGACCGTGATGTTCGACAGCAAGGGGATGGAATTCTACCCGGGGTCGGCGTGGACCGCGATGCTCTTCGTGGGCGGATACAACTTCGAGACGCCGCCGCCGATGGTGACCCCCGAGGGGATCATCCCCTTCCCACCGACCGGTTCGCGGAAGCTGCACGCGCGCACGACGTTCTTCTACGGGTACACGGGGATCACGCCGGCGATGTGCATGCGCCTGACCGGCGTCGGGTCCCAGTACCTGGTCGCGTTCAAGGATGCGAACGGCGCCTACCTCCAAGGCGACGCGCAGTACACCGTCAACCTCCCCCCCGACATCCCGGAGGGGCGGTTCTGGTCCCTGACGCTGTACGACAACCAAACGCGATCGATGCTGCAGACGCCGCAACGGTTCCCGCGGGCGGGGAGTCAGAGCTTCCCGACGCCCGCGGCCGAGACGAACCCGGACGGGTCAACGACCGTGCACTTCGCAGCCACGAAGCCGGACGGCGTCCCGGAGGGGAACTGGATCCAGACCGACCCGGAGCGGGGATTCTTTGCGATCCTGCGCCTCTACAGCCCGCTGCAGGGGTTCTTCGACAAGAGCTGGCGGGTCGGCGAGATTCAGCGGGCGGATGCCTGAGCGCCGTGCCATCCCGCGCGCTGATCGGAACCCGCACATTTAGGTAGCCCCGCGACCCAACAGCAAGCCCGGCCAGAACTGCATCGGCGACCAATAGGAGTGTTGAGGGAGGCAGGGATGGCAGCAGCCTTTGGTTGGGGAACCCTGGCGGCTTCCTCGCTGGTGATCGGTGCCCTGGTCGCGCTGTGGTTCCGCATCAGCTTGCGCGCCATTGGGCTGATCATGGCCTTCGGCGCCGGGGTGCTGATCAGCGCGGTCGCCTTCGACCTGGTCCAGGAGGCGGCCGAGAAGTCCTCTGGTCACGGATGGGCC
>Ga0307300_10000402_pt1 | contig 10646 bp, 10 predicted proteins | sample ER_DNA_181_FD_194492 | JGI IMG/M metagenome (GOLD analysis project Ga0307300, IMG submission 194492) | Bulk soil microbial communities from the East River watershed near Crested Butte, Colorado, United States - ER_DNA_181 | ecosystem: Environmental > Terrestrial > Soil > Floodplain | place... | reverse complement strand
CCGCCACCAGGCTATTGGCAGCCAACTCGACGTCGGCCTCAGCGACGACAAGATCAACATCGTGGCTCGGCTCCGGCCCACCGTAAACCCACAGGGCATATCCGCCGCCGAGCGCGAAGGGGATGCCATCCGCCTTCAGGGCAGATGCCGAATGCTTCAGCGCGCCACGCAGCAGCGGCTCGTCGGATGTACCGGGCGGTGGCGAAGATTGCTCAGCGATGGTGGGTACCTTCTTCCCATGCGGTTGGCGACATTCAACATCCTGCACGGCCGCTCGATCCACGATGGAGTGGTCGATCTTGATCGGCTGGCTGATGCTATCCGCACGCTGGACCCCGACATCCTGGCGCTACAGGAGGTCGATCGGGACCAGCCACGCTCCCATCTTGCCGACCTGACCGCCGTTGCCGCAGAGGCCATGGGTGCAGTAGCCCACCGATTCGCCGCCGCACTCTCGGGCACGCCTGGAGCTACCTGGATGGCGGCATCGGAAAATGACCTGCCCGGGGTGGCGTCGTACGGGATCGCCCTGCTCTCGCGCTATCCCGCCGACTCCTGGCAAGTTCTCCGACTGCCACGAATCCCTACCCCGGTCCCGCTGTATCTCCGCACCCCCCGGAAAATGATCATCGTGAAGGAGGAGCCGCGAGCTGCGGTGATCGGGCGGTTGCGGACTCCGGCAGGCGGGATCGTCGTCGCCAACACTCACTTGTCCTATGTACCGGGATGGGGGCGCCACCAGCTGCGGCGGATTCGTCGCGATCTTGCTCCGCTGCACGGACCGGTGATCTTGATGGGTGACCTCAACATGGCCGACGGTCTCCCGGCTCAGATCACTGGCTACCGGCAGCTGGCTCGGCACTTCACTTTCCCCCTCGACGAGCCCGATCGGCAGCTCGATCACATCCTGCTGCGCGGTTGGCTGGGCAAGATCACCACAAGTAGCGCGCCGGCGTTGCCGCTGTCTGATCATCGCGCACTCATCGTTGACCTGTCTGTTCCAAACCGGGAGGCGCCGGCATGATCTACACCGACAACTACTACCGCTGGAAGCGTGTCGACGAGGTCAATCAGACCCCAACAGGAATCCTCGCCGAGCTGCACGGCGAACGGCTGAGCATTGACGTGGTACGCGCCGATCTGCTGCGGATCAAGATCAGCCGCGGAGGCGTCTTCGATGAATCCCCGACCTTCGCGGTGTGTGTCGATCCGTTGGCAACACCGGCGCACTTTCGGGTCGAGGAAGACAGCGAACGCGCGCAGTTGATTACGAGTGCGTGCACCGCGTCGCTCTGGCTGGACCCATTTCGGATCGAGGTGCACCGCAGCGATGGGTCGGCGGTGATCGAGACCGCGCAGGACTCCGACGAGCAGTATTGGGCGTACGCGACGCTGAATGACTCGTTCACGATCAGGCGTCGCTGCCGCCAGGAGGATGCGATCTTCGGCCTCGGTGAAAAAGGGGGCCGACACAATCGCAGGGGCCGCGACTTCACCCTGTGGAACACCGACGTACTGAGCCCATCCGAGACGCTGGAGTTCACCGCCGGCAAGGCTGCCGATGATCCGCGCGGAGATTTCCACAGCGTGGAATTCGATCCCTACTACGTCAGCATTCCGTTCTTCTATCACCAGTCCTATCCGGGTGGGAGCATGGCGGCGTCCTTTGTGGACAACGGATATCGCGGTGAATACGAGTTCTCCCACAACGAGGAGTACCGGATCATTTTCCGCGGTGGTCAGTACACCGAGTACGTCTTCATCGGTCCAGACATGCCCGCGATCTTGGAGGCCTACACCTGGCTGACCGGGCGTACGGTACTACCGCCGATCTGGTCGCTCGGTTATCACCAGTGCCGCTGGTTCGAATACACCCAAGACACTGTGGAGGACATCGCCCAGCGGCATCGCGACAATGACATCCCCTGTGATGCTTTGTGGCTGGACATCGAGTACATGGACGGCTATCGCGTCTTTACCTGGGACAACGACCGGTTCCCTGACCCACCAGGGATGCTGAAACGCCTTGATGAGCAAGGATTCCGGGTGATCACCATCATCGACCCGGGTGTCAAGTTCGACCCCGGCTACTGGGTCTTCGACCAAGCCGTCGAGCGCGACGTGCTGTGCCGGACAGAAGGAGGCGATATCTATATCGGCCAGGTGTGGCCGGGCAACACGGCTTTCCCCGACTTTGTCACCGACGATGCGCGCACCTGGTGGGGAGAGCTCAACGCGGCGCATGTGCTCTCTGGACTGGCTGGCATCTGGAATGACATGAACGAGCCGGCGACCGGGAACATCCCGTCCATCCGGATGCGCTTTGGTCGCGGCGAGTATTCACATGAGCGCTACCACAACCAGTACGCGCTGCTCATGGCGATGGGCACCACCGCGGGACTGCTTGACGCGATGCCGGACCGGCGGACCTTCGTGCTGTCTCGCTCCGGCTTTGCCGGCATTCAGCGATTCGCTGCCAACTGGATGGGCGACAACCAGTCGCGCTGGGATCATCTGTGGCTGAGCATCGCGATGGGATCAGGCTTCGGAATCTCGGGGCAGGCATTCGTCGGTGCCGACATCGGCGGATTCCAAGGAAATTCCAACGCAGAACTCTTCCTGCGCTGGATGCAGTACGGCGTCCTGACCCCGTTCTGCCGCAACCACTCCGAGATCGGCAATGTTGATCAGTACGCCTGGGCGTTCGGTGACGTTGTGCAAGATCAGGTACGAACTGCGATCAAGCTGAGATACCGGTTGCTGCCCTACGTGTACGCCTGCTTCCTGGAGGCATCGGAGAGTGGTGCTCCGGTGCAGCGTCCACTGGTCTTTGATCATCAATACGATGCGACCGTCCGCGATATCGATGATCAGTATCTGCTCGGCGGTGATCTGCTGATCGCACCCGTCGTCGAGCCAAGGGTCACAGCTCGCCAGGTCTACCTGCCGGCAGGCGACTGGTACGACTGGCATACCGGCGAGCTCGTCGGCGGCAAAAGATTCGTGATCGCTGCTACTCCGCTGGACCGGATCCCGATCTATGCGCGCGGCGGAGCGGTGATTCCGATGTGGCCCGAGGCGCCCGCCTCGACCAACGACTACCGCCCCGCCGTAGTCGAGTTGCACCTCTTCGTGCCGACCACTGACGGCGTATCGCACTCAACGCTGCAGGAAGACGACGGCGTGAGCTTCGCCGCCGTGCGAGGTGCTCGCTACCGAACCACTTTCACTGTCCAACGGGCCGGCACTGAGCTGACGGTCAACGCCGAGGTCAGCGGAGAAGGCTTTCCGCAATTCGCGCGCCAGTCTTTGGTGCTCGTGCTGCACGGCGCGGCGCCCGACGCGGGCACCCTCGATGCCATCACCATCATCGGAACGAATGGCCGGTTCGAGATACCCAACGCAGGCACCGGTTTCACCTTCACGTGCACGGTGCCTGAGTGAGCTTTATCATTCGAGTCGCCAAGTCTTCTGAGTACGCCGAGGCCGGCCGCGTCACGGCTGAGGCCTATCGCATCGACGATCTGCTGCGACGCGCCGACGGGCTGATCGACACGGGATATGAGGCAGAGCTGACCGATGCCGGACGCAGGGCACGCGAGGCCGAGCTCCTGGTGGCCGTCGAGGACGGGCACGTCCTCGGCACAGTGACCTGGTGTCCGCCGATATCCCCGTGGCGCGAGCTGGCTACCGAGCAAGATCAAGCAGAGTTTCGGATGCTGTCCGTTGCCGCGGCCGGACGGCGCCGCGGGGTGGGCCGCGCGCTCGTTACCGCATGTCTCGAGCACGCCCGCGCGGAGCGCATGCGTGAGGTGCTGCTGTCGTCACTGCCGCAGATGACGTCGGCGCACGCGCTCTATCGCGAGTTCGGCTTCGTGCGGGCGCCCGAGCTTGATCACAGCCCCAAACCACACGTCCACCTTTGGGCTTTCCGCCTCACCCTGGATCTGCAGGTCACTACTGACGAAAGCGGTCACGAACAACCTGCGACACGCCGCGCGGCATGTGGCAGGTGACCACTTTCGGAACGAGGCTCACCCAGAAGTGGCATCGAGATGCTGCAAGAGGTCGTGGGCGGCAAGCTCGATCTTCTTGTGCCGCCACTCTGATGCGCGGTAGACGCAGGCAATCAGCGCCGTACGGTGCACGCGCCGAAAGTCGCCAAAGACGAATGCATACCGAGCCTTCGTCTCGTCGGTAGCGCCTTCGGTGAGCCCGAGATGCCAGGCGGCATACTCCTCGAAGGAATGCCGTTCGAGGAACGCGTTCTGGGCTTCAGCATGTGGCTGCACTTCGCCCCAGTCGCTGTCGAGAACGTATTGCCGGGCATCGATCAGTCTGCGGCAGTTGGCCACTGCGGCCTCGTTCAGTTCGTACCTCGCCATGCGCTGCCGCCTTTCAGAGTTGATTGCTCCGCCCGCCAAGCGTGCTTCGCGCGATTCGGGTGTGCTTATAGCGCCGAGATCAGGGTCTCCTGCGCAAAGCCGAGCCAGTCGTACACGCTCACCATGAAGCTTCGCGGGTCATCCTCCGGCAGCGCTGCCAGCTCATCAGCAGCGGCTGCATCGCGGATGCCCAGGCGGGTTGCCACGGCGAGCCGGACACTCGTCAAGGTTCGCAGCCAGCTCTCGACCTCCTCAGCTGGGATCTTGAGATCGCGAGCCCCGAGCTCGGTTGTGGCAAGACGGTCGAGGACTACCCGTGCTTCGGTGACTCTGGTCGCCTTCATGTCCCGCTCGGTGAATCGCCGAAAGTCTGCCGACGCTGCCGAGTCGTTGGGATACGCATCGGGGAGCAGTCGTTTGAGCACTGGATCCTCCAGTGGTCCTGGCTCGTCGGGCTCGCCCTCAAGATTCTTGACAATCTCGTCGAAGGCGTCGCTCGGTTCCGACTGTGTCGCAAACCCCGCCGGCTCACCGTCGGAGAGCAACTCGACGAGTTGCATGATCAAGGACGCCAGCAGCTCTACTTCGTAGGCGCTGAGCTGCGTAATGATCACGCCCCGCCGCTTATGAAACTTCTTCATGCTTGATTGCCTCGCTCGCCAAGCTCGCTGTGTTTGATGGCTCGCTTCGCTCGCTGCGATGTTCGCTGGCAGCCGCCGTCTTCGTCGAATCCGACGAAATGACTATGTGGCAGAGTCAGTTCTGTTTTCGACGCCTTTCGTCGGCCTCTCCTGCAGATCGGCGGCGCGACCATCGCGGGCGCGGATCGCGCTTTCAGGCCGATGCCTCGCTCGCCAAGCTCGCTCACCCGCAAACTCATTTATCTGACTTGTCCAGCGTGGCCCATAGGCCATATTCATGCATCGCCGTAACATCTCGCTCCATCGCCTCGCGACTACCGCTCGAGACGATCGCCTTGCCTGTCGTATGCACCTGCAACATCAGTTTCTCGGCCTTGGATTTGGTGTAGTGAAAGTAACTCACGAATACGTGTGTCACGTACGACATGAGATTGACTGGGTCGTCCCAGACGATGGTGATCCACGGAGTTTGCGCCAGGATCTCATCGACTGGTCGCTCGGCAACGGCGGTCCCGCCTGCGGGTGTCAGGCTCTCCCCGTCGGAATCAGGCATAGGACCATTCTTGCAACGTCCACGGTGTTACCGCAGCGCGCGGCTGCCACCGGACGGGCCCCAGAGTGTGCGTCATTACGCACAAGGCCACGAATGGGCGCTTGCTCAGCCGTTTCGAGCTGAATTCGTGGCTTTGTGCGGGCAAGCGCCGCCAGGAGCGGCCGCCAGAGCATGGTGGCCGCTAGCGGGCCACACCGATGCTCACACTTCGCTGGCTAGGCTGACGCCGTGACCGCGACGGATCCGGCGCCAGGTCTGGCAGCGGCTTGGGGCCCGCGCGAGGTCCCGACTACCGCCTTGTTGACCGACCACTACGAGTTGACGATGGTACGCGCGGCGCTGCGAGCCGGAACGGCACATCGCGGCAGTGTTTTCGAGCTCTTCGCGCGGCGCCTGCCTGAAGGTCGTCGCTACGGGGTGGTCGCCGGCGTCGGCAGATTCTTACGCGCCCTGCGGCAGTTCCGCTTCGACGACGAATCGCTGCAATTCCTGCGCGACCGCAAGATCGTTGATCATGTCATGGCGGACTGGTTGGCCAACTACCAATTTTCCGGTGACATCTGGGGCTATCCGGAGGGCGAGATTTACTTCCCTGGTTCGCCGATCGTGATCGTGGAAAGCACCTTCGGCGAGGCTGTGGTGTTGGAAACGCTGCTACTCAGCATCTACAACCACGACTCAGCCATCGCCTCCGCTGCTTCTCGGATGACTGCTGTGGCCGGCGATCGGCCATGTATCGAGATGGGCTCCCGGCGCACCCATGAGCTTGCCGCCGTGGCAGCCGCTCGGGCCGCGTACATCGCTGGTTTCGATTCGACCTCCAACCTGGAGGCGGGTCGGCGGTACGGCGTACCAACCCGAGGCACGGCGGCGCACTCATTCACCCTGCTGCATGCCAGTGAGCGCGAAGCTTTCGCGGCACAGATCGCCGAGTTGGGAACTGAGACCACGTTGTTAGTGGACACCTACGACGTCTTCGAAGCCATCAAGACCGGGGTGGAACTCACCAACGGGCAATTGGGTGCGGTCCGACTTGACTCCGGCGATCTTGGTCTCTTGGCCGCCCAGGTCCGCGAGCTGCTCGACTCCCTGGGCGCGTCCCGCACCAAGATCATTGTGACGAGCGACCTCGATGAGTTCACACTCGCGGCCCTGGATGCTGCCCCGGTCGACGGCTACGGAGTCGGCACCGCATTGGTGACCGGCAGCGGTCATCCCACGAGCGAATTCGTCTACAAGTTGGTGGCGCGAAGCGAATCTGATGAGCTGGCCGCACCCATGGTCGCCGTGGCAAAGAAGAGCGCCAACAAAATCTCTGTGGGAGGTCGCAAGTACGCGCTGCGGCGCCTTTCCGAGCAAGGTACGGCCGAGGCAGAGATCATCGGGATCGGTGCGTCCCCCAGTGGCGATTCCAACGATCGACGGCTGCTCGTGCAACTGGTGGATGGCGGCAAGATCATCGGAGAGGAATCTCTCGACACTAGTCGAGAGCGACACAGACGCGCCCGCGCCGAGCTGCCGCTCGAAGCGCTCAAGATGTCTCGAGGTGAGCCGGTGATAGACACGATCTATTCGAGTACTCATGCTGAGCGCACGAGAGAGTCGAGAGCATGACACGTGCCTTGATCATCGCCGATCCGCAGCGCGATTTCTGCGAGGGTGGCTCACTGGGCGTGGCCGGTGGCGCTGCAGTCGTGAGCCGCATCGACCGGCTTCTCAATAGTGATCATGACTACGCCCAGGTGATCGCCAGCCGTGATCATCACATCGATCCAGGCAGTCACTTCGCCACCGAGCCGGACTTCGTGGACTCCTGGCCGCCACACTGTGTGGTCGGCTCACCGGGGGCTGAGTTTCATGACAACCTCACCTACCGTGACTTCGCCGCCGTCTTCTACAAGGGCCACTACGAGCCCGCCTACTCGGCCTTCGAAGGCGTAACCGCCGATGGCGAGAGATTGTCGGCCTGGTTGCGGGAGCGAAGGGTTGATCAGATCGACGTCTGCGGCATTGCCACCGACTACTGTGTACGCGCGACGGCGCTGGACGGCGTACGCGAGGGCTTCGACACTACGGTGCTGCTGGATCTGACTGCCGCTGTTGCCCCGGGGCGAGTCGCAGAGGTATCGGCCGAGCTCGCCGCAGCCGGAGTTGTCATCCGAGCCTGAAGGGGACACCTCAGCCCCTAGGCCTAGTCCGTTTTGAAATCTTTGAGCAGACTCGGCGGTGCGACGGCGATAAATGCCTCCCGGCAAATCGCGTCGAGCTCAGCTTGATCAGTTCTTGGCAGCTGGACGCCGAGCCAGCCGAGATGCCCGACGTAGGGCGGCCGGAAGAAACGCTCCGGCTCGGTGTCCACCATCTCGGCCTGAACGCCATCGGGTGCCGCGCACCAGATCGCGAGCCGGCCGTCGTCATGGTGGTCGTCGAGGAACATCACGAAGCACTTCTTGCCCCGAATGAAAAAAGCGGGTCCGCCATGACTCGGCCGTTCGGAGGTCTCGGGCAAGCTCAAGCACGCGTTTCGCACCTTACCGAGCGCTACGTCGACCTCATGCCGCGGAAACCGGCTCACGCTGCAACACACTAGTGAGACCCACTCGCCCAGTTCTGCGTAGCCTGCAGGCCATGGAACTGTTCGACGGCCTGTTCGACGACGAGACCTTGATCCGAAGTCCGCAGGCTCGTCCTCTCGACCAGGTGGTCGCCGACCATCGGGAACTGCGGGCCGCATACCAGAGCCAACTGGCGACGTTGGTGGTGCCGGACACTCAGCTGACCGCCGTCAGCCGGCAACTTCCCACTGCTGTCCACCTCCCGGTCAGCGTGATCACGACGGGTGGTGCTGGGGGTCTCCTGGCACTCGCGGGACGAGATCCCCCAGGCATCGACATCGTGTCGGTTGAGCCCGCCTTGCGCGATCTGGATGATCTTGTCGGAAGTGCGGCACGAGTGATCTCGGCCGCGGGAGAGCTGGGGTCCGACGTCGACATCTTCGTCGGGCTGCCATACGTCCCTGGCTGGGAGGCTGCAGTCGAGCCGATCGAAGCGGCAGGTCTCTACGGCAAGATCGACGCGGCCGGACCCGCGGCAACGGCCGAGCAGCTGGCGATCTTGGTCGAGGCGGATCTGGCATTCAAGATCACCAGCCGCATCGCGTCGGACTGGCTGGCGATGCTCAGCGCGATTCACGCTCTCATCGATGGCGCGAGCCAAAAGGATGCGGCTGGTCTCATGGAGGACCCCGATCATGAGCAAACCGCCACGGCCATCTCCAGCTTGGACCAGGCGAGCCAGTCACGAATCCGGCGGCGACTCCGCCGAGTAGGCAGCGACCGGCTGCAGCAGCTGATCAACGAGCTCGTAGGACGTGGCGTGCCGGCCGCGCCCGAAGGCCGCTACCCGCTGAACGACTAGAGCTTGCGCCGACGCCGAGCAACGACAAGACAACCCGCGCCGGCGAGCGCAAGCGCTGCACCAGCAAAGGGAATCTGCGCGGCGACGCCACCAGCGGATGACAGGGCGACGTCAACTGGAGCCTGGTTGGCCCCTGACGCGTCACGATAGTTACCGGGCGCGGTCAGTCCAGCATCGATACTGGAATCAGCCGGGTTGTCGTTTCCGAGCGAGAAGTACGGAGTCCATCCGTCGTGCCCGGCGTCGGAGTCCACGGCTGGGTTGTTGCCCGCGGCCCGGCCGGTGAACCTCAGCCCGTCCGGCACCTTGCTGAATCTGATCTTGTAGTCCCCCGCCGCCAAGCGATAGAACGTGTAGTGGCCAGACTCCGAGGTCACTGTCGTCGCACGAACATGCGATTCGCTGTCGAAGAGCTGAACGGTGATACCGCCCATCCCGGTGTCGCCCGCATCGAAGACGCCATCGCCGTTCACATCTCTGAAGACTCTGTCTCCCACTGAATAGGCGCACACCAGGCCCGCACTGACTGTCTGATTCTCGAAATCCGTCGAGCTGGCATCGGCGTCAGTGGCAGGTATCAGGTTGGGTGCGCCTTGCGCGAGCGTGAAGACGGCGGTTCGCCCGGTGGCCGGATCTGCATCGGAATCAAGAGCCGGGTCGCTCCCCGATGTGCGCAGCGTGAACGCGCGATGGGCTGGCAGACCCGCGAACTGGAGTCGATACCTACCAGCGGGCAGATTGGAAAATTCGTAGCGGCCAGTTGCGTCGGTGGCCGTCTTGGCAACCAAGTCACCGGTATCGCTAAGCAACGAGACCGCCGCTGAGCCTGCCGGCTCGTCAGTCTGCTGGATACCGTCGCTGTTCAGATCGAGCCAGACTCTGTCGCCGATTCCGAAGCGGAGCGGGGTGATCCCCGCATCGATAGTGGGATTGATATAGGTGGCCGATACCTGATCTGCTGACGTAGTCGGCCGGACATTGGGTTCGCCGACACTGAGCGTGAAGGGTGCTGTGACGCCGGAGAAGTCAGCATCGGAGTCGCTGCCCCGCTGGTCGCCGAGGCCCGTCGGAGTCAGTCGAAAATCTTTGGGAACGCCGGCAAATCGTACCGAGTACGTTCCGGCCGACACGTTGTCGAACACATAGTGCCCGGATGGCGTACTCACTGTCGAGGCGACGACCTCGCCGCCAACATTGAGCAGCTGGACGCTGATGCCACTCGCCGACGCTTCGCCGGGATCCTGTGTTCCGGATCGGTTGTCGTCCATCCAGATCAGATCACCGACAGCGAACTGAGCCAGGCCTGGCCGATCTGAGGCGCGGGACACATTCGTCGGTTGAGACTCTGAGGGCTCGGGCGGTTTGCGACCAACGGCAACACCCATTCGCACGGTTTGCTTCTGCGAGGTCACATCCACGGTGGTGCTGAATGGCTGGAATGTGCTGCTTTGGGGAACAGGCGTGAGCGTGGCGAGCGCATCAGGAATCTTGGCGACAACGAAATACCGGCCACCCTTCAGCCGAGGACTTGCCCGAAGGACGAACTTGCCGTCGCGGTCAGTGACACCCTGTACGCGTCTCCCCTTGGCATCGGTCACGGCAATCTTGATGCCAGGCTGGGGCTGATCAACATCGCTGATGTATGTGCCG
>Ga0307300_10000401_pt1 | contig 10647 bp, 8 predicted proteins | sample ER_DNA_181_FD_194492 | JGI IMG/M metagenome (GOLD analysis project Ga0307300, IMG submission 194492) | Bulk soil microbial communities from the East River watershed near Crested Butte, Colorado, United States - ER_DNA_181 | ecosystem: Environmental > Terrestrial > Soil > Floodplain | place: USA... | reverse complement strand
AACTGCGGCGGTACAGCGGAAGGTCCAATCGTGGCTGTCTGCCTCGGGGGGTCCACGCCATGATCTTGGTGAGCTACCGGGCGATTGCTACCCAGCGACCGATCCGAGCAGCCGGGCGTCGGCGAGATCGGCGCATGTTCCGCTGGATGCGGCGCCTGCCTTTAGAACCCAATGGAAAAGATCGTCGCAAGAAGCTGCGGTCCGGGCAGCACTGGATCGTTGGCTAGAACTCCGACTTTGTATTCACCTGCGGGAGCATCCGCGGGCACCGGAAACTGGAAGCAGGTTCCGGCGTAACCGGGCCTTGCTATCGGGCGATCGTCTGACACATACTGCGGCCCGAGCGACAGCTCGGAGCCATCTGCCCGCCAGATTCGGACCTCGTAGAAATAGGTGCCTTTGACCGTCCCGTAGTTGTCTACTCTCAGATATCCCCTCAGCCCAGGCTGCACGGGATTCTGATCTGCGACCAATCGGAGATCGGAACGGGCAGGAAGAGCTCGAAACATCTCGGCGTAGCGGTTGACGACTTTGCCGAGCTTGTTCTCAAAGCGGATCTCGAGCCGGTAGGTCCCCGGACGCACTTTAGGGCCGAAGCCAAAGTTTCGACCCTGGAAACTCCTTATCGTCGGGATGAACTGCCTTCTAGCCTTCACGACGTGTCGGTCGCCCCTGCCCTTCCCGACGCGGATAAGGCGACTCAAAGCCCACCAGCGCAACGATGATCGTGAGGGATGAAAAGCGAGCGCGCCGTGAGATTCAAATCCCAGGGGCCCGCCAATCGTCACGAGTCGGTTGCGCGGTGGGAACACTCGGAGGGCGACGGGGCCAAAATCCAGCTTTCCTGACTCCGCAAATCCAGAATTGCTTGAATATTTAGATAGCGGAGCCAGGTAGTCGCGAACAATCACGTTTTCGCGACAAAACCCAGGAGGCGGATTCGCCTCTGCTGATCCTGCGCCTTGTAGAAGGCACACTAAGGCGAAGACAACTAACCTGAGTCGCACGCGCTTTTTAGCGATCTTCATTCCTTGCCCCGACTCGACATCGCTAATACCCAGACTATCACGGAGTGGTCGACAGGTTACCGGGCGTGAAGCCAAGCTTTGCCATGACACCCGGGGCAAGAGGTCCGGCGGCTTCATATTCCGAACCAGTCGCCATGGGAAGCATGGGAGTTACGAAGGAAGGGATAGTGCCGGCATTCCATAAGCCAACGGCGTTTCCCGTGCCCGCCTGCCAGACGGGTGCACCGCTATCTCCATGTTTCTCACGAAGCCCAATTGGCACCTCCCAGCTGCGATCGGCGTGTCAATGTAAATGAAGTAAACGGGAGGACCTTCCACAAAGCCACAATAGGGAGCGATGTCAGTCGTGGCGCCAGAGGTACACACGATCATTCCGGGGGTCGGAGTGTTGAGTCCAGTATGAGATGTCATGGAGAAGAATGGCTGAGGCATCAACTTCAGCTCCGCTTCCTTGGGTCCCGTCACGACGCACCTTTCCGAGAACCCGCCCTTCCCATTCTCCGGTTTTGGATTCTCCGCTTCTCGAAGGATTCTTCGCCTATTTCGGCGCCGTGGGCAGTCCGGCGACGGCAACGAAGCGGGGCTGGTCCCGATGTGGGCCTGCGCGTCGGTCAGATCCGCAGAGGAGTGCTGAGGAACATTAGGAAACAACGTAGAAGCCTGCGTGCGCATCTGGCGCATGAGCCTTTGCCCAGTTGGGGATGGCTGTCCCGACCTTGGGCTACATAGCGCGCTGACGGTAGGATGAAGATCGGCATACGAAGGCCATCTACCTGACTAAGCACGGCAGCCAGGAATCCACCCTAAAGCGACCTCTGGCACGATGGGAGTTCTGTCGCAGCGAGATGCGCCACATCTATTGAGGGGCTTGATCGGGCGTGTACCGGACTCACAGCGGGATCGCGTCGCTCTGCTGTCTGCTGCAAACGGCGCCACCGCCTTGGACGAGCTGGCCGGCGAGCTGCATCGCGATGAGGATTGGCGGCAGACTCCGCTGGTCGCCCTGCTGCCGGGAATCGAGAGGCTTGAAGCGTGGTTCCCTCCCCCAATCGGCGTGCGGGCTACGAATTGCCTCTTGCGCGATCGCATCAGCGATTGGACCACTCTGGGGGCACGGACGCCGGCTGACCTGTACCTCCTTCCCAATGCAGGGCGCATCACTGTCGAGGAGATTCTCAAGATGGCGGTCCGGGAGCGGGCACACTTTCATCTTCGTGACCCTCTGGCGAGAGCCGACCCGCTTGGGATCTACGAGGGCCTGCTGGCGCTGAGCGCATGGGGAATGTCCAGGCGAGGAACCGATGACCCAGTTGCGGCGGTGGCTGCGGCGGCCGAAAGCCCAGAGAAGCTCCCTCCGGAGGTTGCCGGGGCGCTCAGGGCCCTGCGAAGGATCCGCGCCCCCGAGGACGAGTCCCGCCAGAGCCTTGAGGAGGCGTTCATCGAGCTGGAGGGGACGCCTGGGTTTCGCCTGTTCGTACGGCGCCAACTGGAAGAGGTTGCCGAGCGACCGACTCTGGCTGAGCTTGCAGACGAGCTCGGAGTCAGCCGCTCTCGCATAGGTCAAATGGAAGCCTCCGTGCGACGGCGGCTTGAGCGGCGGATGCAAGAGCCGACCTGGCCGATCCGTCTGGCAGCCGAGCAGCTGCGGGAACGGCTCGGCGCAGCGCGAGGCCAAGCGAGCTTGACGAGGCCCTCGCGAGCCTCGATTCCGGCTCCCTGCTGAAGCCGGACAACCAACCAGAGCGTCGCAGGCTGCTTCTCTGGCTCGGCGACTATCGCGTCGATGACGAATGGGTCCTGGGGCCAGATATCGAGAGGCTCACCGCCATCATCCTCGAGACGGTGGCATCCGGAGAGGAGAGCAACTTCGATACGGCAAGCCGCCATCTCGCCCTCCTAGGGGTCCGCGAGGAGGTGCAACTGCCGTGGATTCTCAGCCGTCACGGCTTTCGCCTCCTCCACGACCAGGTTGTGGCTCTCTGACAAAACCCAGGGCACCCAACCTTGGGGCGCTCGACTGAGCGGTGACCGCAAGCCGATGGCAGGTGGCTGCAGATCGGCCGGCGGCAGGCCCCGCGATTCACAAAGCCGGCCAGCCGCGCCGATAGAAACGTCTCGACATGGTCCGCTTCACCCTCAACGACGATCTGCAGCGGCGCCGGCTGACGGTCTTCTTCCGCGCCCTGCTCGCCCTGCCGTGCCTGATCTGGGTCGGGATCTGGGGAATCGGCGCCGCCTTCGTCGCCCTCATCAACTGGGTGGCGACGCTGATCCGGGGCCAGCCTCCGACCACCCTGCACGAATTCCTCGCCAAATACGTCCGCTACACGACCCACGTCTACGCCTACCTCTACCTCGCCGCCGACCCGTTTCCGGGCTTCAGCGACGAGCGGACCTACCCGGTCGACGTCGAGATCGAGCCGCCGGCGCGGCAGAACCGCTGGACCGTAGCCTTCCGCCTCGTCCTCGCCCTGCCTGCCCTGCTGATCGTCGGGGTGCTCGGCGGCTCGGGCAGCCTCCTCGACGCGCTGAACGAATCGAGCGAAGGCCCGGGCTTCTTCGGCGCCCTCGTGGTCGTCGGGTTATTCGGCTGGTTCTACGCGATGACCCGCGGCCGGATGCCACGCGGCCTGCGGGACCTGGCCGCCTACGCGCTCTCCTACGGGGCCCGCGCCTGGGCCTACCTGCTGCTGCTGAGCAGCCGCTACCCGTCCAGCGATCCGCTGACCGCGATCGGCCCCCTGCCCACCCGCTCGGACCCGGTGCGGATGGAGGTCAGTGACGGGCTGCGCCGCAGCCGCCTCACTGTCTTCTTCCGGCTGGCCCTTGCCATCCCCCACCTCGTCTGGCTGCTGCTCTGGGGCCTGCTGGCGCTGCTGCTCGCGATCGTCAACTGGTTCGCGACCCTGGCGATGGGCACCTCGCCGAGCTGGGCCCACCGCTTCCTCTCCCGTTACGTGCGCTACCAGGTGCACGTCAGCGCCTTCCTCTACCTCGTCGGCAACCCGTTCCCCGGCTTCGTCGGCGCCCCCGGCAGCTATCCGATCGAAATCCACGTCGCCGAGCGCCGGCGCCAGAACCGCTGGACCGTCCTCTTCCGCGCCATCCTCGCCCTGCCGGCGCTGATCCTCACCGCCGTCTTCGGCCAGCTGCTCGCGGTCGTCGCCCTCCTCGGCTGGTTCACGGGACTGTTCACGGCGCGGATGCCGCTCGGCCTGCGCAACGCCGGCGCCTACGCCCTCCGCTACAGCTCCCAGGCCAACGCCTACTTCCTGCTCGTGACCGGCGCCTACCCGTACAGCGGTCCCTGCCACGAAGGGGCCCCGGATCTGCCGGTCCCCGCCCCGAGTCCCCTGCCGCTCCCCGCGCCGCTCGATGCCTAGGCGGCTGCGGCCGGGGACGATCGCGCTGCTCGGCGGCGCCCTGCTCTGGGCCTGCGCCGCCTTCGCCCTCTGGGACGCGACCCAGCTGCCCTCGCTCGACCTCCCCCAGCTCGACCCCCACCGCTACTTCACCGACACCTTCCTCGCACGCAGCGCCGACTACGAGCTCTTCCTCGGCTTCCTCGGGCTGATCGGCTCAATCACGCTCGTCACCGTGCTCGTCCTCTACGCGTGGCACGGGCCGCGACTCGTCCGCGAGTCCGCCGCCGGCCGGGTCGGCACCGGGATGCTGCTGGCGATGCTCGGCTTCGCCGTCGTCTGGCTCGCCGAGGTCCCCTTCGACCTGCTCGGGCTCTGGTGGCAGCGGCGCCACGACGTCTCGCACCAGGGCTACCTCGAGCACCTGCTGTTCAGCTTCCTCGGGCTCGGCGGCACCTTCGTCTTCCTTTGCCTCGGGATCGGGATCATGATGGGCCTGGCCGGGGTCCTGCGACGCTGGTGGTGGCTGGCGGCGGTGCCCGCCTTCGTCGTCCTCGGGCTGCTGTCCGCCTTCCTCAGCCCCTACCTGATCCCCGCCACCGAGCCGCTGGACAAGCCCGTCCTGCAGCGGGAAGCGAGGGCGCTGGAGCGGATCGAGGGGACCGGCGAGTCGCGCCTGCGGGTGCAGGAAGCCCACGAGTTCACCGACGCGCCGAACGCGGAGACGGTCGGGCTCGGGCCGACCACCACCATCGTCCTCTGGGACACTCTCCTCGACGGCGACTTCAGCCGCCCCGAGGTCCGCTTCGTCGTCGCCCACGAGATCGGCCACGTCGCCCACGACGACGTCCTCAAGCGCGTCGGCTGGCTCGCCCTCTTCCTCCTCCCCGCCCTCGGCCTCACCGCCTACCTCACCCGCCGCCGCGGCGGCCTCGCCCGGCCCGAGGCGATCCCGGTCGCCATCCTCGTCCTCACCGTCACCCAGCTCCTCGCCGCCCCCCTCCTCAACACCGCCTTCCGCCGCGAAGAGGCCGCGGCCGACTGGGCCGCCCTCGAAGCGACCCACGACCCCGCCGCCGCCACGTCCTCCTTCCGCCGCCTCGCGACCAAGAGCCTCAGCGACCCCGACCCGCCCTTCTGGATCGACGGCCTCTATGGCAACCACCCGACGATGATGGAGCGGATCGCGATGGCGGAAGCGTGGGAGGCTCCCGCACGATGACCCAGCCCTCGAAGCGCAACTGGGCGTTGGCTGCCGCCGGGATCGCGACCCTGCTGCTGCTCTGGGCGATGTCGCCGATGGAGGACCGCATGCAGGCGAACGGCCCGGGCATGGTCCCCTTCGAGTTGAGCGGCGGCCAGGAGCGGGCCGACGAGATCCTCGCCGAATGGGGCGAGGACGGCCGCGACGCCGCCCGCGAACAGCTCTGGATCGACTACGGGTTCATGCTGGCCTACGGCGCCTTCCTCGGCCTGGCCGGCGCCGCCGTCTGCGACCGCTGCCGCCGCCGCGGCCTCGGCCGGCTCGCCGCAGCCGGCAGGATCGCTAAATGGCTCGGCCCCCTCGCCGCCGCCTTTGACGCGCTCGAGAACGCCTGCCTCCTGCTCACCGTGGGCGGCCGCGGTGCCCCGTTCCCCTCCCTGGCGACCGCCTTCGCCACCTGCAAGTTCGCCCTCCTCGCCGGCGCGATCGCCTACCTGCTCGTCGGCCTCGCGGCGACCCTCGGCCGCCGCGGTCGCGAGGAGCAGCCAAGCGGCTAGGCCGCGGCTGCTTCTGCGACTTCTTCTTCCCGTGAACCGGCGCGCAGCGTCCGCCGGAAATAGAGAGGATGCCCGGATGCCCCAGCCCCGCCGCACCGCCAAACGCAAAGAACCCCAGGACTTCGGCTGGGTGATCTCCTTCGGCTGCAAAACCACCGGCACCCTCCGCCGCCTCAAAGTCGACACCGACCCCTCCTCGGACACCAGCCCGATCGAGGTCCCCTGCCCCTGCGGCGAAACCCACCGCGTCACCGTCTCCCCCTACCGGCGGCGGCGCGCGGCCGACGAGCCGTTCGACCTCGAGGTCAAGAGCCTCGACGAGCTGCGCTGAACCGCCCCGCCCCCGAGTTCGACCTCAGCCTGAAGCAGGCGCGCCGCCTGGCGATCGCCGCGCAGGGGCTGGCGCGCCCGCGCCCTACCGGTCGAGTCGACGCCCGGCACCTGCGGCGGGCGATCGACGACGTCGGCCTCCTGCAGCTCGACTCGGTCAACGTCTTCTGCCGCTCCCATTACATGCCGGTCTTCTCGCGGCTCGGTCCTTACCCGCGGGAGGCGCTGGACCGGCTGGCATGGCACGGGGACGGAAGGGCGAAGCCCGGGCGGGCGGGACGGCGGGAGTTGATCGAGTACTGGGGGCACGAGGCCTCGCTGCTGCCGGTTGCGCTGCAGCCGCTGCTCCGCTGGCGGATGGCGCGAGCCGACGAGCTGGCGTGGAAAGGCGTGGCGCGGATCGCGACGGACCAGCCGCAGCTGCTCGAGTTCGTCCTCGACGTGGTGCGCAAACGCGGGCCGATTCGCGCCTCCGACCTGGCGGCGAAGGGGCGCCGGCGCGAGCCGCGGGAGATGTGGAGCTGGAGCGAAGAGAAGACCGCGCTCGAGTACCTGTTCTTCGCCGGGCGCGTGTGCGCGGCGCGGCGGGTCAACTTCGAGCGGCTCTACGACCTGCCCGAGCGGGTCCTGCCGCAGCCGGTACTCGAGGCGCCGACCCTCTCCCAGGACGAGGCGCAGCGCCAGCTGATCCTGGTCGCGTCCAAGCGGTTGGGAGTGGCAACCGAGGCCGACCTCGGCGACTACTTCCGCCTGCCCCGCTCCGAGTCGAAAGCCCGCGTCGCCGAGCTCGCCGAGGACGGAGGTCTCGTCCCAGTCCGGGTCGAGGGCTGGCGCCAGCCCGCCTACCTCTCGACCGAGCGGCCCGCGGGGCTGCGCCGCGCTGCCTCGGCCCGCGCCCTCCTCACCCCCTTCGACTCCCTGGTCTGGGCGCGGGACCGAACCGAGCGCCTCTTCGGCTTCCGCTACCGGATCGAGATCTACACGCCCGCGCCCAAACGCGTCTACGGCTACTACGTCCTCCCCTTCCTCCTCGGCGACTGCCTGGTCGCCCGGGTCGACCTCAAGAGCGATCGCCAGGCCGGCGTCCTCCGCGTCCGCGGCGCCTTTGCCGAGGCGGGCACCGACTCCACCCATGTCGCCGCCGAACTGGCCGACGAACTGCGGCAGCTCAGCGCCTGGCTGGAGCTCGGGGGCGTCTCGGCGGCGCGCAAAGGAGACCTCGCCGCGCCGCTGCGAAGCGCGCTTGCAGACTAGGCGAACTCGATCACGCTGCGGATCCCGTCCTGGGCCTCCATCAGCTCGAAACCGCGGTTGACTTCGTCGAGACCGATCCGGTGGGAGACGAACGGGTCGAGGTCGATCTCCCCGGCGAGGTAGCGGTCGACGAAGACCGGGACTTGGTCGCGGCCCTTGACGCCGCCGAACGAGGAACCGGCGACGCGGCGGCCGGTGATCAGCAGGCGCGGGACGACGTCGAGGGTCTCCCCCCGCCCGGCGACCCCGGCGACGGTGCAGAGCCCCCAGCCCATCCGCGCCGCCTCGACCGCCTGGCGCATCACCGCGACGTTGCCGGTCGCCTCGAAGGTGTAGTCGGCGCCGAAGCCGCCGGTCAGCTCTAGGATCCGCTCGACCGTCTCCTCCCCGCCCTCGATCAGGTCGGTCGCGCCCTGGCCGCGGGCCAGCTCCAGCCGCTGCGGCGAGAGGTCGACGCAGACGATCCGCTCGGCCCCCTGTAGGCGGCAGCCGGCGACCGCCCCTAGACCGACCATGCCGGCGCCGAAGACGGCGCAGGTGCTGCCGGGCCGCACGGCGGCGGTGTTGATCGCGGCGCCGAGCCCGGTCGAGAGCCCGCAAGCGAAGAGGCAGGCGTGCTCGAACGGGGCCTCCTGGCTGACCTTCGCCAGCGCGATCTCCGGCATCACCGTGTACTCGGCGAAGGTCGAGCAGCCCATGAAGCTGCGGACCTCCTCCCCGTCGCGGGAGATCCGCGTCGTCCCGTCGGGCAGGTGCCCCTTGTTCTGCTCCTCGCGGATCGCCAGGCAGAGGTTGGTGCGGTCGTCCAGGCAGTGGACGCACTCCCGGCACTGGGGTGAGAAGAGGGTGACGACGTGGTCGCCCGGCGCCAGCGAGCCGACGTCGGGCCCGACCGCCTCGACGACGCCGGCTCCCTCGTGCCCGAGCACGGTCGGCGCGTAGCCGGAGGGGTCGGCGCCGGAAGCGGTGTAGAGGTCGGTATGACAGACGCCGCAGGCGTGCAGCCGGACCAGCACCTCCCCGGCCCGCGGCTCTGCCAGCTCGACCTCCTGCACCGCCAGCGGCTCGCCGAACTCCTCCAGAACCGCGGCGCGCATCTTCATGCGGCCACCCTAGTCCCTACCGCTCAGGGCGTTGCCGGCCGATTCACCAGAGCTTCGTAGGACCGGCACGGCTCACCCCGCAGGCCCGGGCAGGGAGGCAGGCCGGTCGGGACGCCGACGCCGGGGACGACGGGCAGCAGGAGGTTCGAGGGGGTGTTGCCGCCGTAGGCGATCGCGACCTGGGCGGTGCCTTCCGGCTCGGTGTGGTCGAAGGCCCAGATCGGCTGGGTGCCGTTGGGGGCGGCGATCGTCACCCGGATCCGCGAGCCGGCGCGGTAGGAGTGACCCTCGTAGTAGAGCGGGATCGTCACCGGCACGAACTGGTCGGGCGGCATCGGCGAGACGTCGGCTTCGCGCAGGCTCAGCACCGGCTCCAGCGCGGTGCTCTTCTCGGCGTCGAGCTTGCGCTCGTTGGCCCGCACCCAGCCGTTCTGGACGAAGGTCTCCTTGCCGTCGGACCGGACCTCGCTGATCGTCGCCTGCAGGTCGACGTTGGGAGTCGAAGAGCGGACCCAGACGTTCACCGCCCCGGCGCCGATCACGGTCGTGTTCGAGCTCAGCGGAGCGGTCAGATAGGAAACGGCGCTCCCCGGCGCGCTCTGTTGCCAGTGGTACTGCGGCAGCGCCGTCCAAAGGCCGCCTTCGCCGGCGGCGGTGTCGCCGCTGAAGTCGGTCTTCGGCAGGGCGCCGGCGTCCCAGGTGAATTCATCGGCCCCTGGGGCGGGAGGGCTGCCGCTGAGGGCGCCGCCCGGTGAGAGGTACCAGGCCTTGGCTTCGGTGCCGGGCAGGGGGAAGGCGGAGAAAGACTTCTCGAAGCCCGGGTAGGGCTGGCCTGGCGAGAGCCCGCCGGCGCCGCTGTCGAAGAGGACCCGGACCGGCTTCTGGTTTTCGAAGGCGGCCTTCGCCAGGCTGTAGGTCGGCTGCAGCTGGATCGGGTCGGGCGGCAGCGTCACCCCGGGGATCCCCATCGCTTCCTGGTAGACCAGTGGCGCCGCGCCGTTGACCGCCGCCGCGGCGAGGATCGGCGGCCGCTTCGCGACGTAGAGCTCGAGGAAGTCGAACCAGCGGTTGAAGGTCTGCGGGTCGAGCGAGTCGACGTGGGTGCCGTTGGTGAAGGTGAACCACTTCTGTTTCGTGCCGGTCATGTGCTCGGCCAGGGTCGGGCAGTGCCCCCCGGTCTGCTCGTCGGTCCACTGGCAGGCCATGAAGGTCGGCACGCCGATCTTGTGGACGAAGGTGACGGGAGAGAGCGGGTCGGCGACCGCGGGGTTGTAGTGGTCGTTTTCTTCGACCTTTTTCAGCAGGTCGACTGCCTCGGGATGCAGCGCCTGGTTGGCGGCGCAGGTCTGGTCGCCTTCCTGGACGCGTTTGTAGGCCCATTCCTGGCCCGAGCCCGGGCCGGCGGCTTCGGCGTCGTGGACCCGCTCTTTGGCCCATTCGAGCGCGAACCCGGTGTTGAGGATGCCGCCCGGATACAGCGTCGTCTGGGTGTTGTCGATCACCGACAGCGGCGAGATCGCGGCCAGGTGCGGTGGCTGGGTGGCGGCGGTGAAGAGCTGGCTGATCCCGCCGTAGGAGATCCCCATCATCCCGACCTTGTTGTGCAGGGCCCAGGGCTGGCTGGCGATCGTCTCGACCACGTCGTAGCCGTCGAGGCTCTGCAGCGGCTCGAAGAAATCGAAGGCGCCGCCCGAGCAGCCGGTGCCGCGCATGTTGACGTCGACCACCGTGAAGCCCATGAGGTTCGCGATCACCGCGATCCCGCTCTGCGGCCCGGCGGGGTCGGCGTAGCCGTAGCCGGAGTACTCG
>Ga0307300_10000397_pt1 | contig 10696 bp, 7 predicted proteins | sample ER_DNA_181_FD_194492 | JGI IMG/M metagenome (GOLD analysis project Ga0307300, IMG submission 194492) | Bulk soil microbial communities from the East River watershed near Crested Butte, Colorado, United States - ER_DNA_181 | ecosystem: Environmental > Terrestrial > Soil > Floodplain | place: USA... | reverse complement strand
AGGTGACCATTGACTCTCCGGCGTGATAGCCGGAGCAGACGGAATTTCTGCCGAGCGGTCGCGACGCAGCTGCAGGTATTGATCAACACCGCCTGGCAGCAGAACGCACGAGCCGTCACCCAGCAACGCGTAGCTGACGTCGCAGACCCGCTCCAGGAAGTAGCGATCATGCGTCACAACGAGCGCGGTGCCAGGCCAGCTGTCGAGGTAGTCCTCGACAACGGTCAATGTGTCGATGTCGAGGTCATTGGTGGGCTCGTCGAGCAGCAGCACGTTCGGCTCGTCCAGCAGTAAGCGGAGAACCTGAAGTCGTCGCCGTTCGCCGCCCGACAGGTCATCAAGTCGCGTCGTCATTGTGTCGCCGGTGAACCCGAAGTCCTCCAGCAACGAGCTGGCGCTGGCTTCTGCGCCCGAGGCGAGCTTCGCCTGTCGCCGTACCCGATCGACCGATTGCAGGACTCGCTCAGTACCGCGCAGCTCGTCCACCTCCTGGCTCAAATAGCCGATGCGCAGTGTCCGGCCGCGTTTGACGCGTCCGGAGTCCGGCTCAAGATCACCGCGGAGCAGCCGCAGCAACGTTGTCTTGCCGGAGCCGTTCACCCCGACAATCCCAATCCGCATTCCGGGACCGATTGACCAGGAGAGGTCATCGAGCAGCTTCCGGCTGCCCAGCCTCAGACTCACCCGGTCAAGATCAAAGACGTCCTTGCCCAGCCGCGCGGTCGCGAACCGCTGCAACTGCAGTCGATCACGCGGCTCCGGCTCATCGGCGATCAGGGCCGCAGCAGCATCCAGCCGGAATCTCGGCTTTGAGGTACGAGCTGGCGGACCGCGGCGTAGCCAGGCCAGCTCCTTGCGCAGCACATTGTTACGCCGTGCAGCGATCATGGCGGTCTGGCGTGCGCGCTCTGCCCGGGTCAGCACATAGGCTGCGTAGCCGCCTTCGTAGGCTCCGACTCTGCCGTCATGGACCTCCCAGATCCGGTTACAGACAGCGTCCAGGAACCAGCGGTCGTGGCTGACGATCAACATCGCAACCTCAGCTGCCTGCCGATCGTTCAGATGCTTGGCCAACCAGTCGATCGCCTCCACGTCGAGATGGTTGGTCGGCTCGTCGAGAATCAGCAGGTCATGATCAGCGAGCAGTAGTTTCACTAGCCCAGCCCGGCGACGCTCGCCACCGCTCAAGCTGTCCACTCGCAGGTCAAGATCGATGTCGGCCAGCAGATGCTCGACGATCGGCCGGGTCTCAGGATTAGCTGCCCAGACATGGTCTGGAGCGCCGGCGACAATCACATCGCGCACCGAGGCAGTGGCCTGGGTGTCGTCGATCTGATGCAGGAAGCCAATCGACAGGTGGCTGGTATGCGTGACGCGACCACTGTCCGGCGTGAGGGTCCCGGCGAGAATGTGTAGCAGGGTCGTCTTTCCCGCTCCATTGCGGCCCACCACGCCAACGACCTCGCCACGACCTAGGCCCAAACTGATGCCATCGAGCAGGGTGCGGGTGCCGTAGCTCATGGTGATGCGTTCGGCGTTGACCAGGTTGCTCATTGACTACATCGGCGCTAATTTGCGCCTATCTCAGGCTCTCGACGTGCCGGGCCCTCACTCAGCGACCGCGCATTGCCTGGCGGGCACCCTTAACCTGCCGCGGGCTGGTCGGCATCGGCCCCTTGGGCGTCGGCACTGGCGGGCGGAGCGCATCAAGGGCGCGCAACCGCTGTCTGAGGTCGGTGATTTGGTGAGCCTGCAGCACCTTGGGCAGCTTGCGGATGTGGCCAGCAAGCTTCTTCAGCGGCACCTGACCTTCCTTGTCGCCCATGATCACCGTTGTCACGGTCACGCCGTACGCGACCCGTTCGTGCTTCTTGACTTCGCTGGCGAGGAGTTGCCGCACCCGGCCGGCCTCGCCCTCCCCGATGAGCACCAGTCCGCCGGGGCCAAGTGTTCGATGCACGACATCCTTGTTGCGGTTGGCAGCGACAACCGGCGTCGAGATCCACTTCTTGGGCAGCATTCCGAGGGCAACTTCGGCTGAGCCCGTCTGTCCGGCGTAGCGCTTGAAGGTGGCAGCTTTTGCGCGGCGTACCAGCATGAACATCGTGGCCAGGATGCCGAGCATGACGCCGGCGAAGATCACGTTGAACGCGTACCCCCACGTCAAGCCGATCACAATGCTGAGCGCGGTCGGCAGCAGGAAGGCGCCGATCAGGAGGTACGGCAACGCCCGGTCGTACTCATGAGTGACCTGGTACGCCCGAACGATCTGACGAATACGGCCCATGTCGGCCGGATTGTCGCTTGCCTTCTTTCGTGCCTTCTCTGCCTTCTTCGCATCTTTGGCGTTGACCTTGGCCTGCTTGGCCGCAGCCTTCGGATCCTGGGCCGCAGCTTTCAACGCGTTAGTGCCGCTCTTGGCGCTCCGGGACGCCGCGTCAGCCATTGCCACTCACTTTCAGCTCTCGATTCTCTGCTTGCCGTTGTTCCTAGACCGCCGAAGCACCGACTGACAGCTCTTCACGGTTGTGGAGTGCCTGGCGATACAGCCGGCCGGCACGATAGGAAGAGCGTACGAGTGGTCCGCTCATCACGCCAGCGAAACCGATGGCGGTTGCCTCGTTTGCTAACTCCACGAACTCTTCCGGCTTGACCCAGCGATCGACCGGATGGTGCCGTGGCGAAGGTCGCAGGTATTGAGTGATCGTGACAATCTCGGTACCGGCATCGAATAAGTCCTGGAGAGCAGCACTGATCTCCGAGCGGGTTTCACCCATGCCGAGAATCAGGTTGGACTTGGTGACCAGGCCGGCAGCTCGTGATGCTCGCAATACGTCCAGGGAGCGCTCGTAGCGGAAGCCCGGGCGGATTCTCCGAAAGATGCGGGGGACGGTCTCCACATTGTGCGCGAAGACCTCCGGCTCAGCCTCGAACAGCTGGCCCAGATAGTCGGGGTTCCCGGAGAAGTCGGGCGCCAACATCTCGACGCCTGTATCGGGGTTGAACTCGTGAATCTTGCGGATCGTCTCGGCGTACAGCCAGGCACCCTCGTCGGCAAGATCATCTCGGCAGACGCCGGTGACCGTCGCGTAACGAAGACCCATCTTGCGCACCGACTCGGCAACGCGGAGCGGCTCGCTCGCGTCGAAAGTGGCGGGCTTACCGGTATCGATCTGGCAGAAATCGCAGCGCCGGGTGCAGACGTCCCCACCGATGAGGAAGGTGGCCTCGCGATCTTCCCAGCACTCGAAGATGTTGGGACAGCCGGCCTCCTGGCAGACCGTGTGCAGCCCCTGGCTTTTCACCAATTCGTGAAGCTCGCGATACTCCGGCCCCATCCGCGCCGTGGTCTTGATCCACGACGGCTTCTTCTCCACAGGGGTGTTCGCATTGCGAACTTCCAGGCGGAGCAGCTTGCGGCCTTCCGGAGCGATGGTCACCTCGTCAGCCTACTGTGTTTGATTGCTTCGCTCGCTGGCGCTCACTGTGTCCGACGGCTCGCTCCGCTCGCTGCGATTTTCGCCGGGGAGCCGCCGTCTTCGTCGAGTCCGACGAAACAACCGTGTGAGAAGTCAGCTCTGCTCTCGACGGGTTTCGTCGGCTGCTCCTGCAGATCGGCGGCGCGAAAATCGCGGTGCGGATCGCGCTTGGCAGCCACCGACTTCGTCCTCACTCGGGACGAAAGCGTCTCCCTAGACCACATCGCGGCGACGGAAGATCAGCAGTGAGCCGATGATCGCCAGAGTAAGAAGGATTGACCAGTAGACAGCGCCGTGCGTCAGGCTCACGGTTCGCTCGACCCATTCGATGCGCGCCCCATCTGGCGTCACGTTCTCGATCGGCACCGAGTAGCTGTAGCCGTGTCCGACGATTGCCGCGAGACCCGCTTCGGGAGTCCACGGTGTCAGGCGCTGCGCCCAAGCCAGCGAGTTCAGCGGCCCGCGCCGGACGAACCAGACAACGACATAGCCAAGAAGCACGCCAATCGCGCCGGCCGTATGCCGAGTCAGCAGTGCGGCGCAGAAGCCGAGCACCGTCAGACCGACCACGGCCAGTACGCTGCGCAATCCCATGGCAGCGATCTCGGTCAGCGACTCGATGGGTGAGCCGTGGAGGCGTGCCAGCACCAAAGCCGCAGAGACGACGAGCGCCGTTGCAAAGGCTCCGAGTAGTGCTGAAAACCCGATTATGGTGAGCAACTTCGACCAGAAGACCTGGCGGCGGCGCGGGATGAAGGTGAGCCAGTTGGCAATCGAACCGGAGCTGTATTCAGCGCCAATGAAGCTAGCCGCGATCAGGAAAGCGCCGAGCGCGACAAGGACAGTCGATACCTCGAGCGCTGTTGTGGCCACCTCCTTGAATGGCGTCGGATCCACACTGAAGTTGGCCAGCGAGGGCTCCGGCATTGTGCACTCCGCTGGTGCGCCGCCCGTGTTGCGGCAGTCCCTCTCGTACTTATCGTGGTTGTCCACCCAGTCCTGGTGAGATTGCTCGTACGCGCGCTGCGCAGCCGCGAGTTGTTCGCCGGTCAAGGGTGAAAGCGACTTGTTGACGATCAGCTGATATCCGCCGAGCCCCAATAGCAGCACGATCAGGGCAATTGAGGTGAACCGTCGACTGAGCAGTCTGGCGATCTCAGCCGTGATCAGCCGGGTCATCGCCCACTCCAATCGGGACGCTCTGGCTGACGCTGCCGCTCGGTCTGTGGTCTGCCTCGCCGTTCTGGCGGGCGCTGGTGTTGTGGCGGCCTACGCTTGTCCGGCTGACGGCGCTGCGGCCTGGCTCCCAAATGATCACCGGCAGTCAAGTTTAGGAAGACCGATTCGAGATCCGGCTGGATCGGAGTCAGCTCTGAGACGTACAGGCCTTGGTCGGCCAGCAGCCGAGTGATGACGGCGAGATCGAGCCGCTGGTTGCTCAGGCTGACCTTGAGAAGCCGGCCTGCCAGAGGTTCGACGGTGAAGCCGGATCTGGTGAGCACATCGGTGGCTTGGACATGATCGGAGACTCCGACGCGAGCCGAGAGCTGTCCGTCTGCGGAGAGGATGTCGCTGACGTTGCCTTCGGCGAGCATCCGGCCACGGCCAATGATGGTGACCGTGTCGGCGATCTGCTGCACCTCGCTGAGAATGTGGCTGGAGACAAGCACGGTCTTTCCGCGCCGAGTCAGGTTCCGCATCATGCTGCGAATCTCGTGAATGCCGGCCGGGTCAAGCCCATTGGTTGGCTCGTCGAAGATGAGCAGGTCCGGATCCTTGAGCAGCGTTGCCGCGATGGCGAGCCGCTGTTTCATGCCGAGTGAGTACTTGCGGAATTTGTCTCCGCCGCGACGTGCCAGCCCCACTTCGTCGAGCACCGCCGCAACCCGCCGCTGTGGTGCCCCAATCGCGCGGGCCAGCAAGCGGAGGTTCTTCTCCCCGGAGAATGCCGGAAAGAACTTCGGCTGCTCGACGATGGCGCCCACTCGGTCGATGATCCGATCAATGGCCAGCGGCACTTCATGATCAAACATGCGGATGTGGCCCGCGTCAGCGGCGATCAGTCCCAACAGCATCCTGATCGTCGTTGTCTTGCCGGATCCGTTGGGACCCAGGAACCCGTGTACGCCTCCCATGGGCACCCGCAGGTCGAGGCCATCAACGGCCGCTTGTTTGCCGTTCCGGGTCCGGTAGATCTTCTGGAGGCTGTACGCCTCGATGGCATAGTCGACCGCCGGTTGTCCTACGACACTCCGACGGCGAGTTGCAACGGTCGACCTAGACGGATCAAGCGGCGCCAACTGCAAGCCTGGGGTGAGCAGTGGTGTCGGGCGCGGATCCGATATCGGGCGATTGGGTATACGCCTCAAAGGCCAGGTAATGCTGCAGAGCGGGACCGAGCGCCCGCGCCGCATCGGCGACCGTGACGCGCCGGCCCAGCTCGGCGGTCATTGACGTCACGCCGACGCCAGTCAGTCCACAGGGAATGATCCGGTCGAACGAATCAAGATCAGGATCGACATTGAGGGCAAAGCCGTGCATCGTCGTGCCGGCCGCGACGCGAACGCCGATGGCGGCGATCTTGCGCTCCAACCGATGATCCTCTGCTGCCAGCCAGACGCCGGAGCGGCCCCGGATCCGACCCGTGTTCAGGCCGTAGGCGGCAAGCATCGTGATCAAGGCTTCTTCTAGCCGGCGCACGTAATCGACCACGAGCACCGACTCAGGTAGCCGGACTATCGGATAACCCACGAGCTGCCCGGGTCCATGCCAGGTGATCTTGCCGCCACGGTCGACGTCGATCACCGGTGTTCCGTCGAGGGGACGTTCATGAGGCTCGGTCCGCTTGCCAGCGGTGTAGACGCTGGCGTGCTCGAGGAGCAGCACCGTCGCTGGGCGCGTGCCTTCGGAGACCTCGGCGTGTATGGCTCGCTGCAGGTCCCACGCCGCCTGATAGTCAACGTGGTCGCTGCCCAGCCCAAGATCGCGGAACACCAGTTCCATGGCGCTGAGTCTAATGTCGGACCGGCACCGCACTTGACAGCTGGCCAGTTTCGGCACCTGCAGGAGCTTGCGGCTGAGCTGCGGCAACACCTTTTGCGCGTGTTGCGAGCGACGAACAAGGCGAATTCAGCGGGCTGCCTGTCAGAGTGCAATCAATGCCGCAAGGCCGCCGCCACGACGTCGGTCACCGTGGGATCGCTGAAGACGAAACCATCACCAGTCAATCGCTGGGGGATTGCGTACACGTCGCCGACGAGCTGCCCTGCCAATTCGCCCAGAGCGGTACGGATGATCGAGCTCGGTACGCGGAGGAACCTCGGTCTGTGTAAGGCAACAGCAAGAGCGTCGCTGAACTCAGCGTTGGTAGTGGTCTGCGGCAAGGTCAGGTTGTACGGACCTGAAGCATGCTCGGCGGTGGCGGCCCACTGCACGACGCCGAGGTAGTCCCGGAGGCTGATCATCGGCATCCGCTGACTGCCGTCGCCAAGCGTTGCACCAAGACCGCACAGCCAGGCCAGTTTCAGCGGAACGAGCGTCCCACCACTGGAGTCCATCACGGGGCTGGTGCGAAGGACGACGACGCGTAGTCCGGCGTCGGCCGCAGGCTGGGTCGCGGCTTCCCATTTCGTGGTCACCTGGGCGAGGTAATCCGCTGCTGCAGGTGAGTCCTCCGTATAGGGCTCGGCGCCGGAGGTCGTGCCGTAGCGGGCGATCCCACTCATCTGGATCAAGGTGCGCGGCCGGCCGTCGCTCTGAGTTGCTAGTCCGCGCGCCATGGTCTTCGTGGTGTCGACCCGCGAGGACAGGATTTGCTTTCGGCGGGATTCGGTCCAGGGCAGGGGGGCGACGGGCACTCCGGCCAGGTTGATCGCAACGTCAACCCCATCAAACGCGGCTGCGTCTACTTCCCCTGAATCGGGGTCCCACAAAAACTCGCTGGAGGTTGCCGGCTTCCGGCGTACCAGACGGACAACCTCATGACCATCGCCGGCAAGCCGCACCCTGATTGCTGTGCCCAGGAAACCCGACGCACCAGCCAATAACCACTTCATGTGATGACTTCGCGCGAACCGGGGCGATCAGACGCCGAATTCGGCGCCGAAGTCGCCTCCCTCCAATCGGGCTTTGAGGGTGCTGAGGAACCGGGCCGCCACGGCGCCGTCGACCAGCCGGTGGTCGTAGGACACGGATAGATACATCATGTCGCGAATGGCGATGACCTGGCCCAGACGGGGATCGGAGATCACCACGGGTCGTTTCACGAGCGCGCCGGTCCCGAGGATCGCCACCTGCGGCTGATTGATGATCGGCGTGTCCATCAGGGTGCCGGCCGAGCCGTAGTTCGTAATCGTGAAAGTGCCGCCGGTCAGTTCGTCGGGCGTGACCTTGTTCTGCCGGGTACGCGCCGCCAGATCGGCGATCCGCTTGGCCAGTCCGCCAATGTTCAGATCACCGGCGTCCTTGATGACCGGAACCAGCAGACCCTTCTCGGTGTCCACAGCAATCCCGAGATGCTCGGCATCCGGGTAGGTGATGGTGCGTGCCTCCGTGTCGATCGTCGCATTCAGCTTGGGGTACGCCTTCAGCGCCTCGATGGCTGCCTTCGCGATGAAGGGCAGGTAGGACAGCGACGCACCTTCGCGCTTCTTGAAGTCGTCTTTGGCCTTGGCGCGGATCTGGGAGATGGCTGTCAGATCCACCTCCACCGTGGCAGTCAGCTGGGCTGCCACCTGGAGAGACTCCACCATCCGCTTCGCAATCGTCTGGCGAAGCCGCGACATCTTCTCGGTGGTGCCACGCAGCGTACTGACCTCGGGTACTGCCGCCGGCGTTGCCGGAGCAGCCGCGGCCGGCTCGGCCGGCTCGGCCGAAGCGGCCGGGGCTTGCGCAGCCGGGGCAGCGGCCGCCTGCTTGGCAGCCTCAGCGGCGGCCAGCACGTCCTGCTTGCGGATTCGCCCGCCGACCCCAGTCCCGTCCAGCGACCCGAGGTCGACGCCGTGCTCCTTGGCCAGCTTGCGTACCAGCGGCGTTACATACGTGGAATCGGAGTCGCTGACGACCGGTGTCGGGCTCGGGGTAGCTGCACCTGCCGGACCGTGCTGCTCCGGGCGTGCGTCTTCGTTCGCCGTGGGGGGCGCAACCTTGCGCTCTGCTTGCGGTCTGGGCTCTGGCTCACGCGCTGGCCGAGGCTCGGGTGCGGCTTGCGGCGCAGATTCTGGCGCCGCTTGGCCCGGCGCCTCCTGTGCTGGCGCCGTGCCGCCTGCCTCGCCGATGACGGCTAGGACCGCACCGACCTCGACTGTCTCGTCTTCTTGCACCCGGATTTCGAGCAACGTGCCGGCAGCCGGGGATGGGATTTCGGTATCGACCTTGTCGGTTGACACCTCCAGCAGCGGTTCATCGTTCTTGACAGATTCACCGATCTGTTTGAGCCAGCGATTTACCGTTCCCTCGGTAACGCTCTCACCCAATTCGGGCAGCGTCACCTCGGTCACACCATCGCTACCCTGCGAACCTCCGCTGGGAGGCGCGGCGGCTGGCTCGGACCCGGGTTCCGGGGTAGCGGCCGGGCTCTCGGGCTGCTGCGCTCTCTGCTCTTCGGCAGGGGGCGGCTCTTCGGCGGGCCCCGGCTCTGCGGCAGGCGGCGGCTCTTCGGCGGGCCCCGGCTCTGCGGCAGGCGCGGCGTCTTCGGCTGTGCCTTCGCGTGGGGCGTCCTCCGCGCTCGGCGCCTCAGGCGCGGACTGGCCACCGTCAGCTTCGCTCGCTTCACCGATCACTGCGAGCACGGCGCCAACCTCGACCGTCTCCTCTTCCTGGGCCTTGATCTCCAACAGCACCCCCGATGTCGGAGAAGGGATCTCGGTATCAACCTTGTCCGTCGACACTTCGAGTAGTGGTTCGTCGGCTTCGACGGTGTCACCCACCTGCTTGAGCCACCGGCTGACGGTTCCTTCGGTGACGCTCTCGCCGAGTGCTGGGAGGGTTACAGAGGTCGACATGGCTACTGAGGACTCCTTTTATCGTGCTGGTGCTCGGTTTGTCCTGGTGTCGCTTGGTGGCTCGTGCGGAACTCGATCGGGCCTCGTCGGTGCCGGTGGGCCACAGCCTAGCCTCAGCAGGTCGTCAGGAAGCGAGCATGGTTGCAGGTTCTGAGCGTTCCGCTTCCGACTAGTGCCTTGCCGCGCGATCCCGCTGACTAGCTGTGCGCGTGCAGGGGCTTGCCCGCCATAGCTAGGTGTGCTTCGCCGAGCGCTTCGCTCTGGGTCGGGTGGGCGTGGATCAGGGCTGCGACATCTTCGGGGAATGCATCCCAGTTGGTGATCAGCTGCGCCTCTGCAGCGAGCTCGCTTACCCGGGCACCGAGCATGTGAACTCCGACAACCGGACCGCTTGGGCGGCGTACCAGCTTCACGAAACCCCGAGTCTTGAGGATTTGCGACTTGCCGTTTCCGGCGAGGTCGTAGCTGAGTGTTTCCACATCGCCGAAGCGGATCCGCGCTTCGTCCTCGGTCAGCCCTACAGACGCGATTTCCGGGTCGCAGTAGGTGATCCGCGGGATGTCCACGTCGGCAATCGGCGCAGGCGCCCGGTCAAGGACACCAGTCCGATGTGCAATCTCCTCGGCCACGAAGATGCCCTGCGCGAAACCTCGGTGTGCCAGCTGCAGGCCACGGACCACGTCACCCAACGCGTACACGCCGGGGACTGATGTCTCGAGTCGCTCGTTGACGCTGACGAAGCCGCCATCAAGATCAATGCCGGCCTCCTGGTAGCCGAGGTCAGCGGTCAGCGGCCCCCGTCCGACGGCAACCAGCATGAGCTCGGCTTCCAGCACTTGGCCGTTTGCGAGCTCCGCGCGTACGCCCGACTCGCTGGCCTCGCACGCGGCCAGCGCGGCGCCGGTGATCACGTTGATCTTGCGCCTGGCAAATGCCCGTTCCAGTGCCGCGGAGATGCTCGGATCCTCTCCGGAGACAAGCCGGGGGAGCGCTTCCACGACTGTGACGTCCACGCCGAACGACCGCCACACCGAGGCGAACTCCACTCCGATCACTCCGCCGCCGAGCACGATTGCCGTGGCAGGCAGGTGATCGAGTCGAAGCGCGTGCTGGCTGCTGAGGATCTTCGCGCCATCAACATCGACGCCGGGCAGCGAGCGAGGGTACGAGCCGGTGGCCAGCACGACATGTGATGCCTCGTAGGTTTCGTTCCCG
>Ga0307300_10000391_pt1 | contig 10767 bp, 10 predicted proteins | sample ER_DNA_181_FD_194492 | JGI IMG/M metagenome (GOLD analysis project Ga0307300, IMG submission 194492) | Bulk soil microbial communities from the East River watershed near Crested Butte, Colorado, United States - ER_DNA_181 | ecosystem: Environmental > Terrestrial > Soil > Floodplain | place... | reverse complement strand
GACGAGAGCGACCTTCCCTTCCAGAGACGCAAAGTCGCTAGGCGGCAGAGAGCGTCTCCTGCACCTTCGCGAGCGACTCGGGGTCGCCGACGGAGACCGTCCGCAGCGAGCGGTCGCACCGCCGCAGCAGCCCGCTCAGAACCTGGCCAGGCCCGATCTCGACGAAGGTGGTCACGCCCTGCTGGACAAGCTCGCGGACGGCCTGCGTCCACCTCACCGGGCCCGTCAGCTGCTCGACCAAGAGACCACCGATGCGCTGCGCTTCCTCGACGCGCGCGGTCACCGTAGACATGAACGGCGTCACCGGATTGGAGAAGCTCACTCCCTCGAGCGCCGGACGGAGTATGTCGGCCGCACCCTCGACGAGCGGGCTGTGGAAGGCACCGCTGACGCGAAGCTTCACGGTCTTCCGCGCGCCGCGGGCGGACGCCTCCTCGATGAGCTTGTCCACCGCCGCGTTTTCGCCGGAGACCACGACCTGGCCCGGGCAGTTGTAGTTCGCTGGCCACACGTTCTCGATCCCCGCACAGAGCTCCTCGACCACGGTGTCCTCGAGGCCGAGGACCGCGGCCATCGCGCCGGGATGCCTGTCGGCCGCCTCGGCCATCGCCCGCCCGCGCTGCTGGACGAGCGCGATCGCGTCCCGATCGTGGAGCGATCCGGCGGCGGCGAGCGCGGAGTACTCACCCACGGAGTGGCCGACGACGAAGTCCGGCTTGATGCCAAGCGTTTCGACGGCGCGCAAGCACGCAAGCGAGGTCGCGACGAGCGCCGGTTGCTGCACGTCCGTACGCGTCAGCTTCTCGATTGGGCCCTCGAAGCAGACCTGGGCGACGTCGTAGCCGACCGCCTCCGAGGCTTCGTCGTAGACGGCGCGCGCCTCGGGAAAGCACTCCGCGATCGCGCGGCCCATGCCGACGTCCTGCGAGCCCTGGCCCGGGAAGCAGAATGCGATCTTCATGCGGTTCCGTTACCCCAGACGGTGTAGGCCGATCCCCACGTGAGCCCGGCGCCCATACCCGTCATCAGCACGCGCGTCCCGCTCTTCAGCCGCCCTTCGCTCACGCCCTGAGCGAGGCAGAGGGGGATCGAAGCCGAAGACGTGTTCCCAAAGCGGTCGACGTTCACGAAGACCTTCTCCTCCGGAATGCCGAGCTTCGACGCCGCGTAGTCGATGATCCGCTTGTTCGCCTGGTGCGGCACGTAGAGGTCGATGTCGTCCACGCCGAGGCCGATCTCGTCGAGGAGCTTCTCCGCGGACGAGACGAGCACCCTCGTGGCGAACTTGTAGACCTCGCGGCCGTTCATTTGCAGAAAGTGCATCTCTTGTGCGACGGTTTCGGCGCTCGAAGGGTTGCGCGAGCCGCCTCCCGGGATGGAGAGCTCCTTCCCGCCCTCACCGTCCGAGCCGAGCTCGAAGCCCAGGAAGCCACCGTCGGGCACGCGCCCGATCACGACGGCGCCCGCGCCGTCTCCGAAGAGCACGCAGGTCGACCGGTCCTGCCAGTTGATTATCTTCGAGAGCGTCTCGGCGCCGACCACGAGCGCGTTTCGCGCAAGGCCGCCGGCCACGGTCCCGTAGGCCTGGGCGAGCGCGTACATGAAGCCCGTGCAGCCGGCGGAGAGGTCGTAAGCCGCGGCATCCGGCGCGCCGAGCTCCGAGGCGAGCAGGGAGCCTGTCGACGGGAAGAACATGTCCGGGGTCACGGTCGCGACGACGACCAGGTCGAGATCGGCCGGGTCCATGCCCGCCTGCTCGAGCGCCTGGCGAGAAGCCGGGAGTGCGAGGTCGCTCGCCGCCTGCCCCGGCTCTGCGACGTGCCGTTCCTTGATCCCGGTGCGCTCGGTGATCCATTCGTCGGAGGTCGCGACGAGCTTCGACAGGTCGTCGTTGGTGAGCACCCGGTCCGGCACGTAGGACCCCACGCCGAGGATCCCGATCGAGCCGTTCTGGGAAACGTTCGCGAGCATCAGTGCCCCTTCCAGTGATGCTGCCCCGCTTCCGGGTCGCGAGCACCGAGGCGGAGCCGATGCGTGATCGCGGGCCGGAAACAGGCGTGTGTTGCTGGATGGGGCACTAGCCGTCGGTGACGGCGAACATGAGCGTCGCGCGAGCCGCGAGCTCGCCGTCCACCGTGGCCGTCGTCTTGCCGCGGCCGACGGGCCCCCGCATCCGGTCGAGCTCGCAGGTCAGCTCGAGCTCGTCGCCGGGAAGCACCATGCGCTTGAAGCGCACGTCGTCGATCCCGGCGAACAGCGCCAGCTTGCCGCGGTTGGCCTCGTCGGCGAGGACCGCGACCGCGCCGCACTGTGCCATCGCCTCGACGATGATCACGCCGGGCATGATCGGCCGTCCCGGGAAGTGGCCCGTCAGGAACCACTCGTCCTCTTGCACAAGCTTCCGTGCGACGACACGTGAACCGGGCTCGAGCACCGTAACCTCGTCCAGGAAGAGGAACGGGTCGCGGTGCGGCAGGATCTCTTCGATCTGCTCCCGCCCCAGGGCGACGGTCACGCCGGCGTGTACTCCTCGAGCAGTGTCCTGAGGCGGGCCCGCGCACGATGGACGTAGCATTTCGCCGTGCCGACGGGCATGCGCGCAACCCGGGAGATCTCCTTGTAGGAGAGCCCGAACGAGTCGCGCAGGACGACGGCGATCCGCTGGTCGGCCGACAGGCGCGAAAGGGCGTCCGCCAGGTCGCGGCGCAGATCCGTGAGCACCGCGACACTCGACGGATCGGGATCGTCCGACACCGCGTGCTCGTCCAGTTCGAGCGGCTCGGCGCGGCGCACGCGCTGGAATGCCATGCGATCGCGGCAGGTGTTCACGACCAGCCGGTGGAGCCAGGTCGCAAACTGCGCCTCGCCGCGAAACTGCTTCAGCCGCGTGCAGACCTTGACAAGCGACTCCTGCGCGGCGTCCCTCGCCTCCTCGAGATCGCCCATGAGCTGCGAGGCAAGGCGGTTGACGCGTGGCGAGTAGCGCTCGACCAAGGCGTCGAGGGCTCGCCGGTCGCCGTTCGTGGCCTTGTCCACAAGCTCCGAATCCGTGAGCTTCGAGTAGAGGACGAGCGGCGTGACCGAAGGCTTGGACTCGGTTTGCCGAGGCTTGGCGGCTGTCGATTGCATGGCGAAGATAGTCTAGTGCAGTGACCCGGGAGGACTCGCTTGCGCCGGAGCATGTCGAGCGGCTCCTGACCGGCCGCTTCGGGCACCCATATCTCTACGAGGCGAGTTGCGAGTCGACGCAGGAGCTCCTCGGCGCCGACATGCCCGAAGGAGCGCTCGCCCTTTGCGACGAACAGACGCGAGGACGCGGGCGGCTCGGGCGTAGCTGGACCGCACCCGCGGGCACCGCGATTCTCTGCTCGCTCCTCCTGCATCCTCCCGAGGAAAGGGTCGTCTCCGAGCTCTCCCTTGTCGCCGGAACCGCGGTGGCGGAGGCAGTCGAGGGAGCCGTCGCGCTTGCCGTCCAGGTCAAGTGGCCGAACGACGTCATGCTGAACCGACGCAAGGTGGCCGGCATCCTGGCCGAAGCCTCCGACGGCGTCGTCGTGGTCGGCATCGGCGTGAACGTCAACCAGGAGCGCGGCGATTTACCCGAAGACGCGAACGTCCCGGCAGGGAGCCTCTACACGATCGACGGAATCAAGCGCGAGCGCGGGGCGCTTCTCGCGGCGATCCTCGACCGGCTCGAGGTGAACTACGACGCCTGGCTCGAGCGTGGCCTCGACGGCGTCTACGACAGCCTCGGCTCGCGTGATTTCCTCCGCGGCCGGCGGATCGCCGTCGACGGTGAGAGTGGAGTCGGAGTCATGATCGACCGGGGCGGCCGCTTCGTCGTCGACGTCGGCGGCGAGCAGCGTGCCGTCGAGTCCGGCGAGATCGCGTACGAGCGTTAGCCCGCGAGCTTGACAGTCACGCGGACGCCCACGTTCGCCGCGGCGTCCTCCCCCTGAGCGCGAACGCGCGTCGCATGGGGAAGCGTGAGGTGGGAGAAGCCGGCCTGCCGCTGGACCTCGCGAAGACCGGTGAGCTCCGGCGAGCCGTAGCGGAGCCGGACTGTCGCCGGCTCGCTCAGCCAGAGGTGGACCACCGTGTGCCCGTCCTTCCGATAGCGCGCCGAAACGATGCGGACGGCCGGAACGCGAGTGTCGATCGTAAGCGGAACCGAGAGCGTGCGGGTCCCGAGCGTCGTCGTCGCCTCGACGAGCGCGCGATAGTCGCCGTCCGCGACCGCCCCGCTCCTGTTGCGGCCGCCCCAGGAAACGGACGTGACGCCGGCCGCGATCGCTCCGAGCTCGCGGACGGTTGCCACGGCTCGGTCGCCGTCCATGATCTGCACGCGGACATCCGCCTGGCGGGCGAGCCGAAAGCCGATCGCAGCCGAGTCCAGGCGCCCGTCGCCGTTTGGGGAGAAGGACGTCGGAGCGATCTCGAGGTGGCCGAGGGTCCGGTCGACCACGATTCCGTGGCTCTTGCGCGCCTGCTGGCCCGGCGAGGTGGCGGTGACCCGGATGCGGTAGCGGCCGTCCTGGACCAGATGCCCGGACGCGTTTCGCCCGTTCCACGACATGCTCGCCCTGCCCGCGCTGTACGAGAACGAACTCGCCAGCGTCCGGACGACCCTCGACGAGGAGTCGATGACCTCGACCGCGACGCTCGCCCGAGCTGACAGCGCAAACGAGACCGACGTCGACTCGCCGATGCCGTCTTCGTTCGGAGTCACGGTGTGTGGGCTGGCGGTCAGTCTCGTCACCTCGAGCGCCCGCGGGCCCGAGACAGTCCCGCGCGCAGGCCGGAGGTCGGGGCCTGCCTCGATCGCATACGAGACGTCTCCGAACGGGGTCGCCGAGGCATCCCACGTCCAGTCGACCGCCGCGCTGGTGCCGCTTCCGATGGCGACCACCGCGTCAGAAGCGTCACGGAGGGTGACCGTCCAGGGCAGCGCCTCGGTCAGCGTGGCTGTGAACCGCACCGGGCCTCCCAGCCTTCCATTGACGACCGGGTTGTAGAGCTTGGGCAGCCCGGTGGCCGCCACGTTACTCGCGATCCCGTTGAGCTGGGCGTAGAGCGAGCCGCCGGGGCAGCTGGTCGGCCCCGTGTCCCGGTGCCCCGAGACCGCGCGTAGGTGGACCTTCGTCCCAGCCGGGTAGCGCGGATTTCCACCGGACGTCCACGTGAGCTTGCCGAGCGGGTTCACGTGCGCGACGTCGAGGCGCCACGCGAGCAGCCTCACGAGCGCGGCGCGCGCGGCTGGCGAGATTGCCTGCGACTCGTAGTTGCCGATCACCGCGACTCCGGTGCTGCCGGTGTTGAACCCTTCGGCGTGAGCGCCGACGACGCTCCTCGCGATCCCCCCGCCTCGGCCCTCGAAGACGTGGCCGTACTTGTCGACGAGAAAGTTGTAGCCGATGTCGTTCCAGCCGTTCGCGAGCACGTGATAGCGCTCGATGCCGCGAACGATCGCCGCCGATTCAGAGGCTGAGTAGGAGTTCGTCCCGGCAGTGTGGTGGACGACGGCGAAGCGAACCGCGGAGGCGTAGTAGGGCCTCGCGCGCACGATCGACTCGTCCGCGCCCCACTCAGCGCGCCGGACGATCGCCGGCTGTGCAGCCCGGGCGGCGACGTGTCCGGGAGGAAGGGTCTGCTCCGCCTGAGGGTCGCTCCAGACGAAGTACGCGCGCAGCCTCGAGACGCGGCCGTCGAACCGGTACTGGATCGACGTCGCCGACCCCGTCCAGTACGGGCTCCCGAGCTTCCAGCCCCGGCGCGCAGCGCCCTCGGCCGAACCGGTGTCCGGCAAGTCCTCCGCCTCGGCCGCCGCCTCACGCCACGAGCTCCACCGGCCGGCTCGCGAAAGGGTGCGGAACGACACGCTCCCCGGCCCTTTCCAGTGCAGCCCGACGAGGTTGAAGTCGAGTGGCGCCTGCCGGGCCCGCAGCACACTCGTCGCGAAGACCGGCTCGTCGCGCACCACGAATCGGTCCGCTCCATCGGCGACGGCGGGAACGGCCAGGGCGATTGCGAACGCGGCGAGGGCGGTGCGAAGCAGGGTCATCAGTGCACGGCGGCCTTCTCGGAAGGCAAACAAAGGCCTTCTCGGCGCTCAAGAGCGGAAGCTTGACCCTGATAGAATTCTTACACTCGAAGATGCTGCTCCTGCGGGGTTTTTTGGCGCTTGTCTGCGCCCTCTCCGCCGCCCTCGCACTGACCGGGACGGCGATTGGAGCCGATCCTCCGCGGGTGCTTGCAGTCGAGTTCGAGAACGACATCAACCCGGTCACCGCCGACTACCTGACCGGGGCGATCGACCAGGCGGAGGAGGACGGCTACGACGCCGTCGTCATCCTCATGGACACCCCCGGAGGGCTCGATTCGTCGATGCGCGACATCATCAAGAAGGAGCTCGCGTCGACGGTCCCGGTTGTGGTCTACGTCTACCCGCAGGGATCCCGGGCCGCCTCGGCAGGAGTCTTCATCACGATGGCAGCAGACGTCGCCGCCATGGCCCCGAACACGAACATCGGCTCGTCGACTCCGATCTCGACCGGCGGCGGGAACATCCCGAGCGACCTTCGCCGCAAGGTGATCAACGACGCTGCCGCCTACATCCGCGGGCTCGCGGAGACGCACGGGCGCAACGCCGACTGGGCCGAGCAGGCAGTCCGCCAGGCCTCGAACCTCACCGCGGAAGAGGCACTCGACCAGAACGTCGTCGACTTCGTCGCGCCCGACCTCCCGACCCTCCTGAACGACATCGATGGGACCAAGACCGAGCCGAAGGGCCTCGTTCTCCACACTGCGGGGGCCGACGTGACGACGATCCACATGTCGCTCTGGAAGCGGATCCTCGACACGCTCATCGACCCGAACATCATCGTGCTGCTCCTCTCGCTGGGAGCGCTCGGGATTACCGTCGAGCTCTTCAACCCCGGCCTCATCTTCCCGGGGACCTTCGGCGCGATCTCCCTCATCGTCGCGTTCTTCGGCCTTCAGGTGCTCCCCGTCAGCGCGGCCGGAATTCTGCTCATTCTCCTCGCCGCCGCGTTCTTCGCCGCCGAGCCGTTCGTCATGAGCCACGGCGCGCTCGCGCTCGCCGGCGCGGCGTGCTTCGTGATCGGCTCCCTCATGCTCTTCGACCCGGCCGGACCCGGCTACCAGGTGTCGATCTGGGTTGCGCTCGCCATCGCCGGCACCTTCACGCTCCTCATGGTGTTCGCCCTCACGAAGATCGTGCAGGCACGGCGGCGAAGGCCGGTCACCGGACAGGAGGAGCTCGTCGGGCAGGTGGGCGTCGTCCGCAAGACGCTCGACCCGGCCGGGCTCGTGTTCATCCACGGCGAGCTCTGGCAGGCGCGCTCCGACGACGAGCCGATCGGCATCGGCGAAGAGGTCGTGGTCACGGGCATCGACGAGGGGCTCGTCATCCAGGTGCGGCGGGCGGAAGCCGCCGTGCCTGTCACGGCATAGGATAGGACCCCCCGAGGAAACGGAGCCCCATGCTCGCTGCGCTCATCGCAATCGCAGCAGTCGTCGTCATCATCCTCTTCCTGCTCTCGGCCGCGATCCGGATCACGCGGGAGTACGAGCGGGGCGTCATCTTCCGGCTCGGACGGCTCCACTCACCGCCGAAAGGCCCAGGCCTCTTCCTCCTCATCCCCGTCGTCGACAAGATGGTGCGCGTCGACCTGCGGACGGTGACCCTGAACATCCCGCCCCAGGAGGTGATCACGAAGGACAACGTCCCCGTGCGGGTGAACGCGGTCGCCTACTTCAGGATCATCGACCCGGAGAGCGCGATCGTGCAGGTCGAGAACTTCATGGTCGCCACCTCGCAGATCTCACAGACGACCCTGCGAAGCGTCCTCGGCCAGCACGTCCTCGACGAGCTCCTCTCCGAGCGCGACAAGATCAACGCGATCCTGCAGGAGATCATCGACGAGTCCACCTCGCCCTGGGGGATCAAGGTCTCCATCGTCGAGGTCAAGGACGTCGAGATCCCGACCGGGATGCAGCGCGCGATGGCGCGGCAGGCAGAGGCCGAGCGCGAGCGCCGCGCCAAGGTCATCGCCGCCGAGGGTGAGTTCCAGGCCTCCGAGCGCCTCAAGGACGCGGCGAACGTGATGAGCGAGAACCCGATCACGCTCCAGCTCCGCTTCCTGCAGACGATGCTCGAGATCTCTTCCGAACGGTCGTCGACGCTGATCCTGCCCTTGCCGCTCGAGCTCTTCAAGCCGTTCATGGGCGGATCCAACGGACCTAGCTGAACACCGAGACTCCTCCCGAGCTTCGCCGTGACCCGATCTCCGGCCGCTGGGTGGTGATCGCGCCCGCGAGGGCGCGGCGACCCGGCGCAGGGAGGCCTGAGGCGGACGAGTCCAGCAACGACGTCGCCGGCTGTCCCTTCTGCGCCGGCCGCGAATCGGCCACGCCTCCCGAGACATTCGCGATCGGCCCGCCCGGCCGCCCGGCCGACGCGCCCGGCTGGTGGGTGCGAGTCGTGCCCAACAAGTTCCCCGCGTTCGGACCCTGGTCGGACGAAGGCGACAAGACCGGCCTCTTCGCCAGGCGAGCGGCGCGGGGAAGGCAGGAGGTCGTCGTCCACTCGCCGCGGCACGTGCGCACGTTCTCCGACCTCACCGGCCGTGAGCTCGAGCAGGTCGCCGACGCGTGGCAGAACCGGGCGGTCGCAGCACGCGAGCAAGGCTTCCCCTACGTCCAGGCGCTCGTCAACGAGGGCCGCGCCGCCGGAGCCAGCCTCGCACACAGCCACTCGCAGCTCTTCTGGCTCGAGGAAGAGCCGCCACTCGTCGCCCAGGAGCGGGCTGCGCAGGAAGCGGAGGGTGGGTGCGTCCTCTGCCGCGTCCTCGCCGAGGAGCTAAAGCAACGAATCCGCATCGTCGACGAGCGTGACGGCCTGCTCCTCCTCTGCCCTTTCGCCAGCCGGCAGCCGTACGAGATGGTCATCGTGCCCCGGGAGTGCACCCAGGATCCCTTCGAGGGCTCGGAGCTCGCTGCCGCTCTGCGACTCCTCTCCGAAGGGATCCGTCGGCTACACGTCGCGGAGGGGCCCGTCCCACTGAACGCGTGGCTGCACGCATCCGGGCACTGGCACCTGGAGGTCGTGCCCCGGTTGTCCGTCCTGGCCGGGCTCGAGCTCGGCGCAGGCTACTTCGTGAATACGCTCGCGCCCGAGTCGGCCGCCGGCGTGCTGCGGGGGGCCTAGACCTCCGCCAGAACCCGCCGGGGTGAGCGCTCTTCCTTGAACTTGCTCGCCGCCTCGATCGCCGTCGACAAGTTGAGGCCTTTGTCCTTCCCCTGCTTGATCAGCATCACGGTCTCGAGCGCGTCCATGTCGTAGATGCGCTGCTTCTTGCCTTTCGTGGGGATCTGGGCCTTGTTCGTCCAGTAGTCGAGCTGCATCTTCGAGATACCCGCGACCTGGCACACCTGACCGAGATAGAGCTCGACCTTCTCGAGATGCTCGGACAGGTTTATCGGTTCAAGCAGGTCAACTTGCCGAGAAACCGCCATGGAGACACTCTTTTCGAATCGGAGGGGCGCTTCGGGAGGAAGCTACCACCGAGGCCGAGCTTTGTGAAGGTCAATCCTGCCGAAATCTCCCCTCCGGGGAGATGGGGCTACTCGTCCGCGCCGGGTTCGGCTACGGCTTCCGCGGGCACCTCGGCGGGGACCTCGGGAACCTCGGCGTGACCCTCTGCAGCCTCCTCTTCGCCCGCTTCCGGCATGTCGGCCTGGTCGACGACCGGCGCGAGGGTCGAGACCTCCTCGCCGTCGCGCATGCGCATGACGATGACGCCCTGCGTCGAGCGGCCGAGTCGCTTCACGTCCTCGACCGGGACCTTGATCACGGTGCCGCCCGTGGACATGAGCATGATCTGGATGCCGTCGCGGACGACGAGCGCGCCCGCTAGCTCCCCACGCGCCTCGGTCAGCTTGACGGTCTGAACGCCCAGGCCACCGCGCCCCTTGACCGGATAGTCGCGGATGGGCGTGCGCTTGCCGAAGCCGTTCCGGGTCACGACGAGCACATCGGCGTCGTTCTCGGCCAGGCTGGCCGCGATAACCTCATCGCCCTTGCGGAGGCTCATGCCGCGCACGCCCTCCGTCGCGCGGCCCATCGGCCGCGCCGCGCTCTCGTGGAAGCGGATCGCCTGCCCCTTGCGGGAGACCATGAGGATGTCGTCCTCGCCGGAGGAGTGCACCACCGCCACGAGCTCGTCCTTGTCACGAAGCTTGATCGCAATGATCCCGTCCGCCTTGAGCGGGGTGTTGTACTCGGCGAACCGTGTCTTCTTGACGACGCCGTTCTTCGTCGCGAGCACGAGATACTCGGCTTCGCTGAAGTCACGGGTGGCGATCAGAGTGCGGACGCTCTCCCCCTGCGCCAGCGGCAGCAGGTTCACGAGCGCACGACCCTTGGACTGCCGGCTTCCGAGCGGCAGCTCGTGGACCTTCAGCCGGTAGATCTTTCCCACGGACGTGAAGAAGAGGAGGTAGTCGTGGGTGGAGGCGACGACGAGATGCTCGATGTAGTCCTCGTCCTTCAGCTCCATTCCCATGACGCCGATGCCGCCGCGCCGCTGCTCCCGGTAGGTCGTCACCGGTAGGCGCTTGACGTAGCCAGAGCGCGTGATCGCGATGACCATGTCCTCCTCGGCGATGAGATCCTCGAGCTCGAGATCGCCCTCGGCGGCGACGATCTCCGTGCGCCGGTCGTCACCCTTCGCATACAGATCCTTG
>Ga0307300_10000387_pt1 | contig 10793 bp, 9 predicted proteins | sample ER_DNA_181_FD_194492 | JGI IMG/M metagenome (GOLD analysis project Ga0307300, IMG submission 194492) | Bulk soil microbial communities from the East River watershed near Crested Butte, Colorado, United States - ER_DNA_181 | ecosystem: Environmental > Terrestrial > Soil > Floodplain | place: USA... | reverse complement strand
CTAAAAACGCGGTGTCTCCGGATCACCGTGCAGCTTGCATCCTGGCCTGACGCGGCCGGCGGCGGTGTCAGCCTGCTCGACGGCCCAAAGCCCGCGCGCGGAGCTGCGCGAGCAGCGTCGTCGGCGTCATGAACGGACCGGCCGTCTTCTCCGGCGTCTTCGCCAGCGAAGGGTCGAGCGGGCGGTGGATGTCCCGGCATTCGAGGCAACGCAACGACCCCACCCACAGAAGGGTCTCCTCGATCGGCCCGCCACACGCCAGGCACACGTTCGCGCCTGCGCGCGCAGGAGGCTCGTCACTCCAATTCGCCATACCGCAGTCCATCCCCCTTGCCGCCTCCTCAAAGCTAAGGGCTTCGCGCCGAAACTCCTATCCCTTGATCGAGTGACACCACGATTCGGGTTTCGACAGTTCCGTTGACAAGTCCTCCGCCATCCGCCCAAACTCGTCCGATGGCTGCGGCTCTTGATTCCGTCGACGTCCCTGTCGCGCTCCTCGGCTACGGCGCTGTCGGCGCGGCCGTGCACCGCCTCCTCGAAGACGGCGCGGACGACATCGAGCGTGCAACGGGGCACCGGCTTCGGGTCGTTCGGGCGCTCGTCCGGGATCCCGGGCGCCAACGGGATTCTGCGATGGGGGAAGGGGTGCTCACGACCGACTTCGCCGCGATCCGCGACGACTCGGCCATCGCCGTGGTGGCCGAGGTAATGGGCGGCACCGAGCCGACAGCGGACTACGTGCTGGATCTCCTGGGCGCCCGCAAGCACGTCGTCTCGGCGAACAAGCAGCTCGTCGCGCGGCGCGGCGCCGAGCTCTTCGCAGCTGCGTCCGAGGCAGGCGTTCAGCTTCGCTTCGAGGCGTCGGTCTGCGCAGCGATCCCCGTGATCAAAGTCCTCCGCGAGGCGCTCGTCGTCACGAACGTGCATCGCGTACTCGGGATCGTCAACGGCACGACCAACTTCATCCTCACGGAGATGGAACGCGGCTCGTCGTTTGCCGACGCGCTTGCCGAGGCGCAGCGACTCGGCTACGCGGAGGCCGACCCGACGGACGACATCTCGGGCGCCGACGCAGCGGCGAAGATGGCGATTCTCGCGACGGTTGCCTTCGGCTCACGGGTCGGGCTCGAGGCGGTGAATCACTCGGGCATCGACACGATCCAGCCGCAACACGTGCAGGCGGCCGAACAGCTCGACATGGTCGTCCGCCTCGTCGGTGCAGCGACACTCGAGGACGGCGCGGTCGACGTTCGGGTGCATCCTGCATTCATCAACCGTCGCCATCCGCTTGCGAGCGTCGAGGGCCCGTTCAATGCCGTGATGCTGCAAGGCGACGCAATTCGGGAGATCACGCTCGCCGGTCCCGGCGCAGGCGGCGTCGAGACGGCATCGGCTGTGATCGCCGACATGGTCAGCGTCATCGGCACGACCGGTACCGGGTTCCTGCAGAACGACGCGTCGTGGCGAACGCTCGAGACGCTGCCGCCGGGAGATCTGCGCTCCCCGTTCTACGTGCACATCGAGTTGCCGACCGCCCGGGTGTGCTCGCGCACGTCGCCGAGCGGCTGGGTGGACAGGGTGTGTCGATCGCGCGCCTCACCCAGAACCTCCTCAACGGCTCTGCCGCGCTCGATCTCGTCACGCACGATGCACCTGCCGGCCGAGTCGACTTGGCGCTCGAGGAGATCGCGAACCTGGAGGAAGTCCTTCGCCCGCCCGACGTGTTCCCCGTCGTCCACGACCGCGGCGTCTAACCCGTGACTCAACCTCTGGCCGAGCGCTACCGCGAGCGACTCCCGCTCACGAACGAGACACCGATCATCTCTCTCGGCGAGGGCTCGACGCCGCTGCTGCCGGCCCCACGGCTGTCCGAGTTCCTCGGGAGCGAGGTCTGGCTGAAGTGGGAGGGAGCGAATCCGACGGGCTCCTTCAAGGACCGCGGGATGACGATCGCCTTGTCGAAGGCGCTCGAGGAGGGCGTCGAGGCGGTCGTCTGTGCCTCGACAGGCAACACCGCCGCGTCCGCCGCTGCGTACGCGGCACGCGCCGGTCTGCCGGCGCTCATCTTGCAGCCGGCCGGTGCCGTCGCGCTCGGCAAGCTCGCCCAGGCTCGGGCGCTCGGGGCGCGCGTCCTCGAGGTGCGTGGCTCCTTCGACGAGGCGATGACGGCAGCCCGAGAGCTTGCCGCGCGCGGCACGCATGCACTCGTCAACTCTCTCAACCCCTACCGGATCGAAGGGCAGAAGACCGCAGCATTCGAGATCGTCGAGGAGCTCGGCGTGCCGGACGTACTGACGCTTCCGTACGGCGGCGGCGGCAACACGCGCGCGTACTTCAAGGGCTTCGACGAAGCGGGTGCGGGCCTGCCGCGTCTGGTACTCGGCGAATCGACCTCGCGCGCAACGACGATCGCCTCGGCGATCCGCATCGCGGATCCGGTCCACGCCCAGGAAGTCGAAGAGGCACTGGAGCGCTCGAACGGTGCAATCGTCGCGCTCGACGACGACGACATCATCGAGGCGTGGAGGCTGCTCGCCCACGAGGAGGGTGTGTTCTGCGAGCCCGCCTCCGCTGCTTCGGTCGCTGCGGCAATGACGCTTCCGCGGGAGTCAGGCCACCGCGTCGTTTGCGTTATCACCGGCCACGGCCTGAAGGATCCGGAGAGTGTCACGCGCCTCACTCCTCCGTCGCTGCCGGTAGATCCCGACCCGGACGCCATCGCCGACGCCGCCCGGTGACGATCCGCGTCAGAGCACCGGCGACGACCGCCAACCTCGGCCCAGGGTTCGACTGCGCGGCTGTGGCGCTCGACCTCTGGAATGAGTTGGAGGTGAGCGACGGTGACGGCGCACCCGACGAATCGCACCTTGGTGTCCAGGCGTTCGCGCGATTCGCTCCGACCGCGGGACGCCGCTTCGAGTTCCTCGATCGCATTCCACGCGAGCGCGGCCTCGGTTCGAGCGCCGCGATCGTCGCGCTCGGACTGGTCGCCGGTGCCCTTGCTGCGGGCATCGATCCCGACCCCGAGTCGCTGCTTGCGTCCGGGCTCGACCTCGAAGGTCACGGCGACAATCTCGCCGCCGCCCTCGCAGGAGGCGTTTGCCTCACGTGGGAGAACCGCATCGCTCGCGTGGCCGACGACGTTCCCGCGGTGCCGATCGGCATCGTGCCGGAGACCCGCGTGATCACTGCCGAGTCACGAGCTGCTCTCCCCGAGCACGTGACGCACGGCGATGCAGCTTTCACGGCCGGCCGGGCGGCACTTCTCGGCGCAGCGCTTGCCTCGGGATCGGAGGAGCTCTTCGCTGCAGCACTCGACGACCGGCTGCACGAGCCCTACAGGTCGACGCTTCTGACCGAGGTTCGGCAGGCGCTTCCCGACGGCGCGCTCGGCGCGACGCTCTCCGGATCCGGGCCGACCGTGATCGTCTGGGCGCGACGGTCCGCCGCACACGACTGCGAACGGGCCCTCGAGCAGCGTTTCGGCGCGGAGAAGGTCGTGTCGTTCGCGGTGTCTCGACGCGGAGCCGGCCCAGCGAGTCTTTAAAGAACCGCTGAACCTCGCTACCGTCCAAGTGTGGACGCGCATACGCTCGAGGTGCTCGAGTTCCCGACGATACTCGGCCGGCTGGCGGCCGCTACCGAAACCGAACATGGTTCGTCACTTGCACGCGCGCTTGAACCGTCACCGAATGCACGTGAGGTCGCGCGACTGCAAACATTGACGAGCGAGGGAATTGATCTCTACGACGAGAGTGCGGAGCCGTCGTTCGCCGGGATCGACGACGTGCGTGACGCCGCCGAGCGCGCAGCCTTCGGGGCCAGCTTGCGCATCGACGAGTTGCACCGGATCGCGAGGTCGGTGAACGTCGGGCTGGCCGCACGCGAGGCGCTGGCCACGAACGCCGTCGCGAAGCAGCTCCGCGCCTTGCTCGAACCGATCGACCCCGCGCTCGCGCCTGTTGCGGCTGCGATCGACTCCACCGTCGAGGAGGACGGCTCCGATTTGCGCGACAACGCATCTCCGTTGCTGCGAAAACTTCGCGCCGAGCTGCGCAAAGGACGTCATCGAGCAGTCGAGGAGCTGACGAAGCTGGCCCGCTCGAGCTCCCTTCGCGATTTCCTGCAGGAGACGTTCATCACCGAGCGCGGCGGCAGACCCGTACTGGCCGTGAAGATCGGCGCGCGCAGCAAGGTACCGGGGATCGTGCACGACGCGTCGAGCTCCGGACAGACACTCTTCGTCGAGCCGCTCGCAGTCGTCGAGCTGAACAACGGGCTTGCCGAGGCGGCGAGCGCCGAACGCGAGGAAGTCGAGCGGATCGTCCGCGAGCTCTCCAAGCAGGTCGGCGAGCATGCCGCCGCTCTGGCGGTGCTCGTGGAGGCGACCGGCGCGGTCGACCTTGCGCTCGCTCGTGCCGTTCTCTCGCGACGCTGGCGCGGCGCGGAGGTTCGCGCAACCGACGCGGTCCGGCTGGTCGGAGCGCGGCATCCCCTGCTCGACCCCGCGGAGGCGGTGCCGATCGATCTCGACCTCGGCGAGTTACGCGCGCTTGTCATCAGCGGGCCCAACACCGGCGGGAAGACGGTGGCGCTGAAGACACTCGGCCTTGCGGCGCTGCTGCATCAATCCGGGCTGCGGCCGCCGGCGGTCACGGCCGAGCTCCCCGTGTTCGACGAGGTGCTCGCCGACATCGGCGACGAACAGTCGATCGAGATGAGCCTCTCGACCTTTTCCGGACATCTGCGGAACATCGTGGAGATCCTCAGCGCTGCGACGGCGCGCTCGCTCGTCCTGCTCGACGAGCTCGCAGCGGGAACCGATCCTGTGGAGGGATCCGCCCTGGCGCAGTCACTCGTCGCTCGACTTGTCGCGCAGGCGAGGCTCACGGTCGTGACAACGCACTATCCCGAGCTCAAGGAGTGGGCGAGCGCGACGGAGGGTGCAGCCAACGCGGCCACCGGCTTCGACGCCGAGACCTATGCACCCCTCTACGAGGTGATGCTCGGCCGGCCGGGGACCTCGCAGGCACTGAGAATGGCCCAGCGTCTGGGCCTCGACGCCGAACTGGTTGCCGATGCGCGCAGCCGGGTGTCGCCCGAGCAGTTGCGCGTCGCGGCGCTCCTGGCAGAGGCGCAGGCAGCAGCGACCGCTGCGGTCGAGGCGCATGACGCCGCGCTGCGGCGTGAAGCTGAGGCGGACGAGGCGATGGAGCGCGCGCGCGAGCATGAAGTGCTGCTTGCAGGTGAGATCGAGAAGGTCCGCGCTTCCGCGGCGCATGAGCGCGAACTTGCAGTCGGCGAAGCGCGGCGCGAGCTCGAGGAAGCCCGGCAGGAGCTACAGAGATTCCGCGAAGAGCTGCGCGCCGCCCGACGCCATGAGCGGGATCGCGGAGTCTCCGCAGAAGCAAACGCAGCGGAGCGAGACAGGGACCGGCGGCTCGGCGCCGCTGTCGAGCTCGTGCAACAGACAGAGGAGATGTTGCGCCGCCTCGACGAGCCGCTGACCCCGATTGCGCCGTTCGCGCCTGGTGATCCGGTGACTGCGCTCGAGCTCGGTGTTCGAGGCACGATCGCGACGCTCGAGGGTGACGAGGCTGAGGTGATCGGTACGGGCGGCCTGCGTGTGCGCGTGCCGGTCGGGCGGCTCACGCCCGACCGCAATCGAGTGTCGCCAGCGGAAACCGAGCCGGCTGTTCGCGTCGTTGCTGCCTCGCGCGCCGACGTCTCCGACCAGCTCGACGTCCGGGGTACGACGGCGCAGGAGGCGCGAGAGGCTGTTCGCTCCCTTGTGGACGACGCCGCTCTCGCGGGCCTGCAGACGGTGCATGTGGTCCACGGCCGCGGCGCCGGCGTCCTCCGCGCGGCCGTCAGGGGCGAGCTCGACAACCATGCGCTCGTCGAGCGCTACGAGCCGGACTCGGCCGACGGCGCCACTCTCGTGCACCTGGCCTAGGGCCTTCCTCCCGTCGAGGAGGCCGTCCGATCGATTCGGGACGATCCCGGGGCGAGGACCGTCACGGGGATCCGGGTGCCGCAACTCGAGGTTCTCCATGAGGCTCACCGCCTCCTCGGTCCCGCTCTCCCCGAGAGGGCGGCTCTCCCCCGAGTCGCCCTCCGCTTCCGACGCGCGTGAAACGCTAGGCGAATGAGCACGGTTCCGTTGTGGCGAAACCGCGACTTCGTGCTGCTCGAGACGGGGCGGCTCCTTTCGAGCATGGGCAGCGCGTCAACCTCGATCGCTTACCCGCTGCTCGTCCTCGCCGTGACGCACTCGCCCGCCAAGGCCGGGCTCGTGAGCTTCGCGCGTCTCCTTCCTGCGGCGCTCTTCGGCCTCTTCGCCGGGATCGCAGCGGATCGCTGGAACCGCAAGCACATCATGATCGCCGCGGACGCCGTCCGCGCTCTCGCGATCTCGGGTCTTATTGCCATTGTTCTGTTCGACCCACATGCGTTCTGGCCGATTCCGATCGTCGCGTTCGTCGAGGGGACCGGGTCGACGTTCTTCGGCACCGCTCAGGCAGGTGCCCTGCGCGCCGTCGTGCCGTTGCGCCAGCTCCCTACGGCCGTGGGAGCACGCGGGGCGCGTGAGGCGACGGTCACGCTCGCGGGACCGCCCATCGGGGGCGCACTCTTCGGGCTCGGCCGCGCCGTGCCGTTCATCTTCGACGCCGTGTCGTACGCCTTCTCGTTCCTCTCGCTGCTCGCGATGCGGACGCCGTTCCAGGAGAAGCGGGCCATCGACACGTCGAGACTTCGGGCTCAGGTCGCCGAAGGCTTCCGCTTTCTCTGGGACCGGCCGTTCCTGCGGACCTGCGCGTTCGTCTACGGGCTCGGCAACTTCGCCGGGCCGGGCCTGCTCTTTGCTCTCGTCGTCATCGGCAGGAGCCAGGGCCTGTCGGGTGGCGAGATCGGCCTGCTCACGGCCTCGTTCGGCGCGTGCCTGCTGCTCGGCTCGCTGGCGTCGCCCCTCTTCCGCCGAGTCTTCTCGATGAGGACGATTCTCCGGATGGAGCTCTGGGCGTGGCTCGGCTGCGCGGTGTTCCTCGTCTGGCCGAATGTCTACGTGCTGACCGCCGCGATTCTGCCGGTGGCGGTGGTCATCCCGGTGACGAACTCGGTTGTCGAGGGCTACCGGATCGCCATGACTCCGGACCGGTTGCTCGGCCGGGTCGAGAGCGTTCGAAGCACCATTTCGCAGCTCATCACCCCGCTCGGCCCCCTGACGGCGGGCGTGCTCCTCACCTACGCGTCACAGCGCGCGGCGATTGCCGTCTTCGCGGTGTTCGGCCTCGTGTTGGCGCTGTGGGGAACGCTGAGCCCGTCGATCCGAAACGCGCCGAGCCTCGACGAGGTGGACGCACTGCAAACGGTCTAGGCTCGCGTCGTGCCCGCTGAGCCCGACGTTCTGATCATCGGCGCAGGTGTCGTCGGGCTGTCGATCGCCTACCACCTCGACCAGCGCGGCGCGTCCGTGACCGTGCTCGATCGTGCCGGCATCGGTGCGGGCGCCTCGGGCGTTCAGCCCGGTGGGCTACGTCAACAATGGGGCACGCGCGTGAACTGCACGCTCGCGCGTGAGTCCATGGATTTCTACGCCGACGTCCGGGAGCGGTTGCAGATGCGAGTCGATCCAGGATTCCGCGCGTGCGGCTATCTCTTCCTTGCGCACTCGGAGGACGTCCTCGGCAGGTTGCGCGAGAACGTTCGACTTCAAAATGACCTCGGCGTCTCGTCGCGCATCGTGGCACCCGGCGACGCGGTGGAGCTCGTGCCTGGTCTCGACGTCGCAACCGTGGTCGGCGGTGCGTGGAGCGCTGACGACGGTTACTTCGACCGGCCGCAGTCGATCGTCGAGGCCTTCGGAGCATTGGCGGACGTGCAACTCGGAGACGTGCGGGCCGTCGGCGACGACGGCGTGGTCACACTGCAGAGCGGAGACGAGCTCGCGCCGGCCGCGGTTGTGATCGCGGCGGGTGTCGACACGCCGCGTCTCCTCCCCGAGCTTCCCATCCGTGCAGAAGCCCGCTACCTCTTCTTCAGCGATCCGATCGCCGAGCGGCTGCTCGAGCCGCTCGTCATCTCGGCCGAGTTCCGATTTGCAGCGAAGCAACTGGCCGACGGGCGTCTGCTCGCAAGCGATCTCGGCGCGCACGGTCAGCCGGAAACGGACTCGGAAGACTGGCGTGCGACGGTGAGAGCGGCGCGCGAGGCGCTTCTGCCGCGGCTGGTCTACGTCGCGCTTCCCCAGCTCGTCGAAGGCCTCTACGACGTGACGCCCGATCACCAGGCGATCCTCGGCCGCGTGCGCGACCGGGTGTGGGTCGCTGCCGGCTTCAGCGGTCACGGGTTCATGCACGCGCCCGCGGTCGGAAGGATCCTCGCCGAGGCCGTGCTCGAGGCGGGAGAAGACGAGGCGCTCGGCATCCTCGACCCCGATCGCTTCGCCGACGGTCGCCTGGTGCCCGAGCCCCAGGTGGTCTAGACCGCGACGCGGAGCCGCGGCAGGACGCCCTTGCAAAGCAGCTCGACGCCACGCCGCTCGGGTGCTCCGTGTGGTGTGCCGAAGTCGACGCGCCTGGCGCCCGCGGCGAAGACGGCTTCCGCGTGTTCTGCCACCTCGTCGGGCGTCCCAGCGAAGGAGAACCGGTCGAGGAGGTCATCCGGGATCAACGAGCCGGCGGCGTCGTGATCGTCGGCGTCGACGTGTTCGCGTACCCGTGCGATCAGCTCGGGGTCGACCTCGACGGTCGGATCGAGCTCGGCGACGACTGCGAGGTACATCGCCACCTCGCGGCGTGCAATGCGCCGTGCGCGTGCGCCGTCGTCGTCGACGACTGTCACCGCACCGAGCACGATGCCTACGTCGGGATTCGCGATCCGCTGCCCCAGCACAGGCACGACATCGGGATTCGCACTGCCGCCGACCTTCAGCTCCTGAGCTTCCTCGCCGGCGAAGGCCGCGAGTCGGGGGGCCCACGTGCCGACGAGGAGCGGCACATCGTCCCGCAGGATCGGAAACCGAAGCCGCTGACCTTGCGGCAGCGAGAACCTGCGACCCGTGAAGCCCGAGTCGTCGCCCGCCAGCAGGCGACGCACGATCTGCCACGTCTCGCGGATGGCAGTGACCGGATCCGACTGGTCCAGACCGAGCGGCTCCAACCAGGTCCCGCGCGCAAGCCCGAGGAAAGCGCGTCCGTTCGATGTCGCGTCGAGCACGGCGGTCTGGCCCGCGATCTCGACGGGATGAACCGTGAACGGGTTGAGACACGACGGCCCGACTCGCACGCGCGTCGTCGCAGCCGCGATCTCGAGTAGCGCAGGCAACGCCGGCTGGAACCAGAGGTCGTTGAACGTCGTGACGACGTCGAAGCCCGCCTCCTCCGCCATGCGCGCGAGCGGACCGTAGTCGCCGGGCCTCTTGTCCGTCTGCAGCCCGAGCCCGAGCTGCCGCCCGTGCTCGCTCACGTCAGGTCTTCGGTGCGCAGGACGCGTTCGCCGGTCCGCTCGATCCGCATCACGACCCGCTCGTCGGGGTCAGGGCAGCAGACGAGGGAGTCCTGCTCGAGCCAGTCCGAATCCGGGAGCCGACGCTGCTTCGCCGGCAGGAGGGGCAGCACCGATTGGAGCGCGTACATGCAGAAGTGCTTGCCCTCCGGGATCCGGATCCTGTTCGACTCCGTCACCTCGAAGTAGTCGCCGACCTCGAGCCCGCAAACCGAACGTCCTTCGATCCGCTCGACGGTGACGCGCAGGTCGTAGAGCCGCATTTCCGTCATGTCCGAGCCAGCATATGAGGCTCCGCCTGCCGCTTCCACCCTTGCATCGCGTCTCGTTTGGGCGGATGATCGAGACCGCGCGCGTGCGCGTTACCGACTGAGGAGGCTGCCGTGAAGAACTGGCGGAAGGCGGTGGGGGCCGCACTACTGTTGGCCGCTATCGCGGCCGTGGCCGGGGTCACCGGCGGAACCGCGTCGACGACCGCGGCCCAGAAGAATTGCTCGTTCCAGCTCCGGATCGGCGACGTCCTGCCGTTCACCGGCGGGCTCGCGGCCTACGGCGCGAACCTCGACCGTGCCGTGAAGCTCGCGGTCAGCATGGACAACGCGACGCTCAAGCGCCTCAAGCTCTCGAAGATGTCGGTCAAGCTCGTCGCGTCAGAGGACGGACAGACGCAGGCGGCAGCCTCGGTCGAGGCGGCCACGAAGCTCGTCAAGGCGAACCATGTGAGCGTGATCATCGGCGAGATGGCCTCGGGCGCGACGATTCCGATGGCACAGTCCGTGGCGATTCCGAACCACGTGGTCGACATCAGCCCGACCTCGAGCGCTCCGCAGATCACGGGCATCAAGGACAACGGCTATCTGTGGCGCGTGTATCCGTCGGACTACCTGCAAGGACGCGTGCTCGCGCAGGCGGCGATCGGTGCCTTCGGGAAAGGCAAGACCGTCAACGTCGGCGCGCGCAACGACGCGTTCGGCACCGCGCTCGAGCAGCTGTTCGTCGCGCAGTACAAGAAGCTCGGCGGCAAGGTGGGCCAGACGCTCCGCTGGAACCCGGATCAGGCGAACTACGACACGGAGGCGGGCCGGCTCGTCAGCGGCAGCCCCGCGGGGTACGTGATCATCGACTTCCCCGAGACCTTCGCGAAGTTCGCGCCGTCGCTAGTCCGGACGGGAAAGTGGCAAGCCTCGCGGACACTGATGACGGAGGCTCTTCGGAACGAAGACGTCCTGAAGGGGCTCGGCGCTCCGGCTGAAGGCCTTCGCGGCACGGCGGCCACCTCCGAGGGC
>Ga0307300_10000386_pt1 | contig 10803 bp, 7 predicted proteins | sample ER_DNA_181_FD_194492 | JGI IMG/M metagenome (GOLD analysis project Ga0307300, IMG submission 194492) | Bulk soil microbial communities from the East River watershed near Crested Butte, Colorado, United States - ER_DNA_181 | ecosystem: Environmental > Terrestrial > Soil > Floodplain | place: USA... | reverse complement strand
CGCCTTCGTGTGCTGGGCGTTCCCCAACCCCGAGGGCGACCAGGTCCACGGGTTCCTGGCCGTGCCGCCCGGCGCCGGGCCGCACCCGACGGTGCTGGTGGTCCACGGCGGCCCCCACCACCACGACGCCGACGCCTGGGACCCCGAGGTCCAGGCGTTCGTCGACCACGGCTACGCGGTCGGGCTGGTCAACTACCGCGGCTCCACCGGCTACGGCAAGGCCTGGCAGGACGTGCTCGAGGGCGACCCCGGCCGACCCGAGATCGAGGACATGGTCGCCGGCCGCGACGACCTGGTCGCCCGCGGCCTGGCCGACCCCACCCAGGTGGTCATCAGCGGCGCCTCCTGGGGCGGGTACGTGACCCTGCAGGCCATCGGCACCGTCCCCGAGGGCTGGCGGGCGGCCATGGCCGTGGTCCCGGTGGCCGACTACCTGTCGGCCTACGCCGACGAGTCCGAGGCCCTCCAGGCCTTCGACCGCAGCCTGTTCGGCGGCGGCCCCGAGGACAAGCGCGAGCTGTACGTCGAGCGCTCGCCCATCACCTACGTCGACCGGGTCGCCACCCCGGTGCTGCTGATGGTGGGCGACAACGACACCCGCTGCCCCCTCCAGCAGGTGCTCAACTACGCCGACCGCCTGGCCGAGCTGGGCAAGCCGTTCGAGCTCGACCGCTTCGACGCCGGCCACGGCGCCCTGGTCGTCAACGAGCGCATCCGCCAGATGGAGGTCCTGCTCCGGTTCGCGGCCCGCCACGTCCCCGGCGGCGCCGAGCCCGAGGCCTGAGCGGGACCGGGTGAACCTGCTCCACCGCTGGTACTGCGGCAGCGGCCGCTGGGCCGCGGTGGTCGAGGGCTCGCTGCTGCCGTGGGTCCTGGACGGGGTCGAGCTGGGGCCGCACCTGCTGGAGGTCGGGCCCGGCCCCGGCCTGACGACCGACGTGCTGCGGCACCGGGCCGCCTCGCTGACCGCCCTGGAGCTGGACCCGACCCTGGCCGCCACGCTGGGCCGGCGGCTGAACGGGACCGGGGTGCGGGTGGTCCGCGGGGACGGCGCGGCGCTGCCGTTCCGCGACGGGTCCTTCGACGCCGCCGCGGTGCTCACCATGCTCCACCACGTCCCGTCGCCCAAGTTGCAGGACAAGGTCCTGGCCGAGGTGGGCCGCTGCCTGCGCCCGGGCGGGCTGCTGGTCGGCTCCGACACCCTGCCCAGCCTGCGGTTCCGGCTCTACCACCTGGCCGACACCATGGTGCTGGTCGACCCCGACGGGCTCCCGGAGCGCCTGCGGGCGGCCGGCTTCGACGAGCCGTCGGTGACCACCCGGGCCAACCGCCTCCGCTTCCGCGCTCACCGCGCGCGATAGCCCGGGCCTGGGTTTCGGGGGGATGCGGGGGCGGAGCCCCCGCAGTTGTCAGTAGAAGACGCCGGGCTCGACCACGTTGCGGAGCGGCCGGCCGTCCAGGTAGCGGCGCAGGTTGTCCACGAACAGCTCGACGATGCGCTCGTTCTCCCGGGCCGAGAGGGCGGCCGCGTGCGGGGTGACGAGCACATTGGGCAGGGTCCACAGGGGTGAGGAGTCGGGCAGCGGCTCGGTGGCGAACACGTCCAGGACCGCACCGGCGATACGCCGCTCCCGCAGGGCGTCGACCAGGGCCGGCTCGTCGACCACCCCGCCGCGGCCGACGTTGACGAAGATGCAGCTGGCCGGGAGGCGCTCGATCGTGGCCCGGTCGATCAGGCCGGCCGTCTGGTCGGTCAGGGGCAGGCTCACCACCATGGCGTCGGCCCGGCCGGCCAGCTCGGGCAGGCGCTGGGGGCCGTGGACCTCGTCGACGTGCTCGGGCGGCGGGCCCTCGGTGCGCCGGAACCCGACCGTGCGCATGCCGAAGGCCTTGCCCAGCCGGGCCGTCTCGCGCCCGATGTCGCCAAGGCCGACGAGGAACAGGGTCTGCCCGTCCAGCTCCCGCAGCGGCCGGCGGACCTCCGGCCAGGCCCTGGCCCGCTGCTCCTCGACGAACCGGGGCAGCTCCCTGGCGATGGCCAGGAGCCCGAGGATGGCGAACTCGGCCAGCGGCACCGCGTGGACGCCGCTGGAGGTGGTGATCGTGACCCGTTCCAGGGCCTCGGCCGGCAGCCCGGCCTTGCGCACCTGCTCGCCGGCCCCGGCGCTGGTGGCGTGGACCCAGCGGAGCTTCGGCAGGGTGGTGACGACCTCGGCCAGGTCGTCGGCCGAGTCGCCGGGGACGCCGAACAGCACCTGGGCCCGGTCCAGCAGCGCCCGCCAGCGGGCCTCGGCCTCGGGGTCGCGGCGGAAGTCCGGGTCGCCGCCGTGGTCGGCCGGGTAGCGGGCCGGCGGGAGGAGGTCGGGCTCGAACAGCACCTCGGCCCTTGGCTCGGCCGCCTTGATCCGCTCCGCCAGCTCGGCCTCCAGCGGCGAGGCGATCAGCACCTGGGCGGGGGCCACGGCGGCTCAGCCCGTCCGCTCGACCGGGGGGATGACGGCGGTGGCGATGCTGCCCCGCCCCGCCGGGTGGCTCAGCGTGAACCGGCCGTTCAGCTCCTCCTCGACCAAGGCCCTGACCAGGCGCAGCCCCAGCCCACCCCCGGGGTTGAGGCCGCCCCCGGGGCTACCCCCCGGGCTGACCGCGGGGCTGCCCCCGGGACTGTGGACAGCCGGTTGAGCCCATTCCTCGACCCGGCTACGCTCCCCCTCCGGGGGGCCGAGCACGCGGCTCGGTTCTGCCGGGGTGGGCTGCGCCGGGGTGGGCTGGGCCGGGATGGCTCCGCTGCCGTTGTCGTGGACCTGGAGGACGACCGGCTGGTCGTCGCCGCCGTGCAGCTCGACGGTGACCGTTCCCTGGCCGTCGCCCAGGCCGTGCTCGATGGCGTTCTGGATCAGCTCGTTCAGCACCACCGCCAGGGGGGTGGCCACGGCCGCGTCGACCCGGACCGAGGCCGTGTGCAGCTCGATGTGGGCGTCCTCGCGGCCCAGTGAGCCCTCCAGCATCCTGACCACCCGCCTGGCCACGTCGGCCATGTCGACGGCGCCCTCGAACTCCTCGGTCAGGGTCTCGTGGACCAGGGCGATCGAGGTGATCCGGCGCACCGAGCCCTCCAGGGCGGCCACCGCCTGGGGGTGGTCCCCGAGCCGGCGGGCCTGGAGCCGGAGCAGCGACGCCACCGTCTGGAGGTTGTTCTTGACCCGGTGGTGGACCTCGCGGATGGTCGCCTCGCGCCGGGAGATGACCCGGTCGCGCCGGCGCAGCTCGGTCGCCTCCCGGACCAGCACCAGGGCGCCGCGACGGCCGGCGTCGCGCAGCAGCGGGACCACCCGGATGTCGGTGACCGCCCCGGCGGCCTCGATCTCGGACTCGACCGGGCGGCCCCCGGCCATCGCCTCGGCGACCAGGATGGCGGCCCGGTGGGGGAGCGGCTGGCCGAGCGGCAGGGCGTTGGTCCCCATGCGCCGAAAGGCCGAGGTCGCGTTGGGGCTGGCGAACTCGACCCGGCCGCTGGCGTCGAGCACGACCAGGCCGTCGCCGACCCGGGGCGACGCCGTCGGGTCGTGGGCCTCCACGAACGGGAAGGCCCCGCCGGCCACCATCTCCAGCAGCGCCTCGGCCGCGCCCAGGTAGGACGCCTCCAGCCGGCCGGTGGGGCGGGCGGGGGTCTCGGGCGACTCGACGCTGAGCACGGCGACGATCTCGCCCTGATGGCGGACGGGCGCGGTCTCGACCCGGACCGGCTCGGCGTCGATCAGGATCGGCTCCAGCGAGCGCTGGCGCCGACCCTCCCGCCAGGCCCGCTCGACATACGGGTGCCAGGTCGGCTCGACCACCTGGCCGACCAGGTCGACCGGGTAGAGGGTGCGGGCGGTGTAGGGCCGGAGCTGGCCCACGATGCGGAAGCTCTCGCTGCCGTCGACGGGCAGGAACAGCAGCAGGTCGGCGAAGGCCAGGTCGGCGATGAGCTGCCAGCCCGCCATCAGGCTGTGGAGGTGCTCGATCGCGTCGTCGGTCAGCCGGCGCCGCACCGGCGGGGCAACGTCTGTCACCAGGCCAGCGTACTACCCCATTCACCTGGTCTTCTGATGGGAACTACGCAGAATTGAGGGCACCCGCACAAGGGGCCACCACCGATAATGGCGCCGGATCGGCTCGTGACGGCATGCGTGGCGGGATCGCGGGGGGCGCACCACTCGTCGTCGTTCGCATCCCCCCGGACGAACGACGAACGAGGAGGGGGCGAATGTTCCGCCGACGACTGGCCGCCGCGGCCCTGGTCGCCTTGACGGCGACCTTGTTCGCCGTGTCCGGGGTCGCCTCCGGCGCCCAGAGCGGCGACCAGGCGCTGGTCCGGGTGGCCCACTTCGCCCCCGGCCTCCTCAAGGGCGACGTCTACGTCATCTACGTCAACGGCCGGCTCGAGCTCAAGGGCGTGCCGTTCAAGACCGTCTCGGACTATCTCAAGGTCAAGCCCGGGAAGTTCAAGGTCGAGGTGCGCGAGGCCGGCGAGCCGGCCAGCTCGCCGCCTGTCGTCGCGGCCACCGTCAGCCTGGAGGCCGGCAAGGCCTACACGGTGGCCGTGTTCGGGCAGCTCACCTCCGTCAAGGCGGCGCTGCTCACCGACGACCTGTCGCCCCCCGCCGCCGGCAGGAGCAAGGTCAGGCTCATCCAGGCCATCCCCGGCGAGAGCGCGGTGGACCTGGTCACCGGCGGCGATGTGCTCGTCTCCAACGCGCAGTTCCCGTCGGCCAGCGACTACCAGGAGGTCCCGGCGGGCTCGGTCGACGCCGAGGTCCGCAAGACCGGCAGCGGCGAGGTCCTGGCCAGGGCCGACAACCTGAAGCTGCCCAGCGGCTCCATCTCGTCGCTGGTCGCGGTCGGCGGCATCGGCGAGAAGCCCGAGCTGCTCGACATCCACGACGCGGCCGCCGCGGTGTCGGCCGGCGGGGTGGCCACCGGCGCCGGCGGCACCAGCACCAGCTCCGGACCGGACGGGCGGCGGTTCGCGCTGCTCCTGATCGGCGGCGGCCTGGTCGCGGCCGCCGGGTACGTCGTCCAGCAGCGGAGGTCGAGCGGCTAGGGACCGCGTCGATGCCATGACCAGGGGTTCCAGGATCCGCCGGGGGGTGGTCGTGTTGAGTCTGGTGGTCACCGGGGCGGCCGGCTGCGCCGCCGGCCGGCCGGCGGCACACGTCGCCCCGCCGGCCACCCGCGCCGCGGCCGCACCGGCGACCAGCCGGCCGGCGGCCCCGACCCGGACCACCCGGGTCATCGACTTCCCGGTCGGGTCGTGGCGGCGCCTGCCCCTCTCGCCGCCGGTGCGGGTGGAGATCCCGGCCATCGTCGTGTCATCGCCCCTGGTCCCCCTGGGGCTCAACCCTGACGGGACCATGCAGGTGCCCGGCGACTTCCAGGTCGCCGGCTGGTTCACCGGCGGGCCGCAGCCCGGCCAGCTCGGCCCGGCCGTGATCGCCGGCCACGTCGACTCCAGGACCGGGCCGGCCGTGTTCTACCGGCTGCGCGACCTGCGTCCCGGCGACCAGATCCGGGTCGTCCGGGCCGACCGGCTGGTGGTCCGCTTCGAGGTCGAGTCGCTGGCCAGCTACTCCAAGCAGGCGCTGCCCGACGAGGCCGTCTACGGCGCCACCACCGCGCCGGCCCTGCGCCTCATCACCTGTGCCGGCACCTTCGACCGGGCCCGGCACAGCTACCGTGACAACCTGGTCGTGTCGGCCGTCAGGGTCGCCGACGGCGGCGGCCGCGCGGAGGCGGGCCGGTGAGTGATCGCGGCTGGGTCGGGCGCCCCTCCGGGGCCTCTACCGGCTCGGCCACTCAGCCACCCTCGTCTCGGGCCAAGCCGGGAGCCGACATCCCGGCCCGCCCCGGCAGCCCCGGGAGCATCCCGCTTCCACGTCCCGGCCCACGGGCCCGCGTGCCGGTGCCCGAGCCGAAGGGCGCGGCCCTGCGGGTGGTCCTGGTCTCCCGCGACAACATGCTCGCCGGCGCCCTGCGCTCGCTGATCGAGGCCCCGGGCGGGGTCCGCGTGCTCGACTGGCACAGCGAGGACCTCGACGCCGCCATCCGCCATGCCGATGTGGTCATCGTCGACATGCCCCCCAACCTCCACGAGCGGGCGTTCGCCGTCATCGGCGGCCGCTTCCTGGGCCGCACGGTCGTCCTCCTCCAGGAAGGCGAGCACGCCGTGGCCCTCCCCCCCGGCCCGACCCGAGCCGTCCTCTACCGCCCGGTCCAGATCGGCGAGCTCTGGACGGCGGTCACCGGGTCCACACCCCCGGTCAGCGCCGAGCCGGAGCCGCCGGGCGCCGAGGCTGGTCCGGCGGCTGGGCCGGAGGAGCCGCAGGCGGAAGTGGAGCCAGAGGAGCCGGAACTGGAACCGGCGCCGGAGGCGCAGGTGGAGCCGGTCCCGGAGCCGGAGCCCGCGCGGGACTTGGAGCCGGAGCTGGAGGCGGAGGCGGCCGCCGATCAGCCGCCGGGCGAGGAGACGGTCGGCGAGGCCGCCGCGGCGGCGGCGGTGGAGAGCCCGGGCCTACCGGTCGCCGAGTCGGGGCGGCTGATCGGGCTGAGCGGCCAGGAGCTGGACCCGGTGACCGGGCCCGGCCAGGTCGCGCCGGGGATGGACCGGGTCACGCTGGAGCGGCTGCGCGGGTGGGGCGACCGGGGCCGCCGGTCGGCCGCCCGCGGGACCGGGCAGGCGCCCGCAGCCCGCCGCAGCACCGCCGCCCGGGAGGAGGCCCGCCAGGCCAAGGCGGCCCAGGCCGAATCCCGCCGGGCCGAGCGCGCGGCCGCGGATCAGGCCAAGGCAGCCGACGCCCAGGCCCGCCGCGAACAGTCCGCCAAGGAGCAGGCGGCCCGCGCCGAGGCGCAGGCGGCGGCGCGCGAAGAGGCCCGCCAGGTAAAGGCGGCCCAGGAGGAGGCGCGGCTGGCCTCCCGGGCGGAAGCCGGACGCGAGCGGGCGGCCCGCGCCGAGGCGCGAACCACCGCCCGGGAGGAGGCTCGCCAGGCCAAGGCGGCCCGCACGGCGGCGCGAACGGCGGTCCGCGAAGAGGGCCGCCAGGCCAAGACGGCCCAGGCCGAGGCGGCGCGGGTCGCCCGGGAGGCGAAGGCCGAGGCGGCGCGGGTCGCCCGGGAGGCGGAAGCCGAGGAGGCCCGCAAGGCGAAGGCGGCACGGGCGGAGGCCCGGCAGACGGCTCGCGCCGAGGCACGCCAGGCCAGGGCGGCCCGGCGGGAGGTGACGCGGCAGGCCCGCCTGGCCAAGGCGGAGGAGCGGCGGGCGGCCCGCGGCGAGGCTCGGCAGGCGAAGGCGAGCCGTGCGGAGGAGCAGCGGGCGGCTCGTGACGAGGCCGGGCGGGCCAGGGCGGCCCAGGCCGAGGTCCGGCGTGAGCGGGCGCAGCAGGCGAAGGCGGCCCGGGCGGAGGTTCGGCGGGCCGGGGTGCCTCGGGTCGGGGTTGGGGGGGGCTGGGGGGCCCGACACGCTGGCGGGTGAGGTGGCGGTGGTGCGGGCTGCCGGGGGGAGTGGTGGCGGCCTGGTGGCGCAGGACCCGAGGGTTGGGCCGATCGAGCCGTTGCATGCCCTGGCCGTGGGGGCGTGGCTGCGGGCGACGGAGGCTGGGAGCTCGCTGGAGGGGGCGGTCCGGGAGGCCAGGGTGCCGAGCCGGTTCCTGCTGGCGGGTGTGGTCGTGCTGACTGTGCTGCTCTGCCTGCTTCTCATGCGGGTCGGGCCCGGTACCGGTGCGGCGGCCGGGCCGGGCCCGACCCCGCCGCAACTGCGGGTCGACCGTTGGCGGCGATGGCGGCTGGGGGCGGCGGCGCTGGCCGGCGCCCTGGTCGCCCTCGACCCGGTGCTCGTCCTGAACGGGCGGGCGGCGACCGGGACCGTCCTGGCCGTGGCGCTCGCCCTGGGGGCGCTGGCCGTGGCCTGGGGGCTGCCGGCGCGGCCGACCCTGCGCTGGCTGCCCCTGGTCGCCGCCGTCGGCGGGCTCGCGTTGCTGGTCAGCCCGCTGGCCCTCCCGGTGCTGGCCGTCCCGGTGGTGGCCGAGCTGCTCCAGGGGCGGCACCGGGAGGCCTGGCGGGACATGGCCGCCCTGGGGCTCGGGATCGGCCTGTGGCTGGCCCTGCCCATCTGGGTCGCCGGCCAGGGCCTCGACGCCGGGCAGGCCGGGTGGCTCCTCGGCCGGCCTCCCGGGCGGGGGGCCATCGCCGCCTCCGTGGCCGACGCCCCACTGACCTGGCTGCTGGTCGCCGCCGGCCTGGCCGCCACCATCCTGCCCTGGCGCCCCCGGTCCGGCGCCAGGTCGGAGGCCGGGGCAGGCGCGGCCCGGCTGCTCGCCTGGACGGCGACCACGGCGGCCGGGGCGCTGGTCGCCATCGTGTTCGGGTACCCGGCCGAGCAGGCCCTCCCGTTCGCCGTGCCCGCCGCGGCCGCCTCCCTGGCCGTGGCCGCCACACGGGCCGCCGCGGCCGCACGGGCCCGGCGCCCGGTGCGCCAGGCGGTCCCCCGGCTGGTCGGGGCCGGGGTCGGGGTCGCGCTGGCCGCGCTGCTCGTCGCCCAGGGGGTCGACTGGGAGGCCAGGTACCGCCCGTCGGCCGACGACGGCCTGGACCGGCTGGTGGCGACCGTCCATGACAAGGTGCCGGCCTGCTCGGTGATCAACGCCGCCGGCTCCGACGACCGGGCACGCCTGCTGGCCGCCGGCGCCACCGTGACCGGGTTCTCGGACGGGCCGGCCGCCCAGGCCGCCGGCGTGCGCTACTTCGTGCTCACCGGCGCGGCCCACGGCGGCCCCATGACCCCGTCGCTGGCCGCCTGGGTCCGCCAGCACGGGACCAGGGTGGCCGTGCACCCCTCGCGGACCCTCTCGCGGCTGGAGCTGTGGCGCGTCAACGCCGCCCCGCTCGACCCGGTCGCCGACCGCCTCCCCGTGCCCGACGGCGTGTTCTCCAACGTCAGGGGGTCGGCGTGCGGCGGCTACCGGGTGGTGGACAGCCAGGCGGGCACGTTCTACACCGCCTACCGGGCCGTGGGCGGCAAGGCGGTCCTCGGCCGGCCGCTGGGGACGGTCTGGACCAGCGACGGGCCGGCCCTCCAGGCGTTCGACACGATGGTGCTGGGCGCCGCCCCGGCCACCGACGGCCCGCCGGCGGTGGCCCCCATCGAGCTGCCGCCGCTGCTGGCCAAGCTGGACGTCGAGGCGGTGGCCGACGCCGACATCCCGCTGCCGTCGGCGCGGCCGCCGGTCACCGACGGCCAGACCCAGGCCCTGCTCAAGGACAAGGCGATCGCCCGCGAGTACCTCGGCACCGACCCGGCGTCGGCGTCGGCGGCGGACTGGCGGCGGGCCCGGGCCCGGTTCGGCCGCCCCCTTGGCCTGCCCCAGGTGATGCCGGACGGGGCCGTGCGCCAGACCTTCGAGCGGGTGGTGCTGGAGCTGCCGGCCGACGGCGGACCGGCCCGGCCGGCGGCCCTGGGCCGCCTCGCCGTGCGCCTCGGCCTGGTCCCCAAGCAGGCCATGCGGCCGGAGCCGGTGCCCGGCCTGCCCGCCTCCCCGGCCGAGACCCGGCTCGACACCGGCCCGCTGCTGCGGCTCGTCGGCGGCGGGTTGCTGCTGCTGGCGCTGGCCGCCGGGGCCGGCCTGGCGGTCGCCCGGCAGACCAGGCCGACCCGTTCCGGATGAGCGGCGGCGGTCGCCGCACGCCGGCCGCGCCGGCTGTTGACGCACCGCAGCCACCTCCGTAGGCTCATGGTTCGAAGAGCAACGGCGCTCGCCCCAGGCGGCGCCGTTTTCGTGTCCCTGGACATCGTTGTCCACCGCTCGGCTCCCGGCGTCTGCCCCACGCAGTGCTCTCGGAGGCGAGATGACGGACCACCTCCTGGCAGGCACCGGCCCGAGCGGCCGGGCCCTGTATGACCGGCACCGCGACGAGCGCGACGCCTGCGGCATCGGCTTCGTGGCCGACGTGCGCGGCCGCGCCAGCCGGGCCATCCTCGACGCCGCCCTCGGGGGGCTCGAGCGGCTGCGGCACCGGGGCGCGGTCGCCGCCGACGCCCGGACCGGTGACGGCGCCGGCGTCCTGGTCCCGCTGCCGGCGGGGTTCTTCGCCGGCCCGGAGGCCGAGGGGCCCGCCGGCCGGCTCGGGGTGGCAATGGCCTTCCTGCCCCGCGACCCCGAGGACGCCAAGGAGGCCCGCCGGGTGGTCGAGCAGGCGCTGGTCGCCGAGCGGCTGGAGCTGCTGCGCTGGCGGCCGGTCCCGGTCGACCATGGCGCCCTCGGCGCCCTGGCCCGGTCCAACGCGCCCGCCATCGAGCAGGCCGTGTTCCGGACCGACGCGGAGGTGGACGAGGCCGAGCGGCGCTGCTTCCGGGCCGGGCGGCGGGCCGCCCTGGCCGCCAGGACCGCCGGGGTCGGCCTCTACCTGGCCTCCTGCTCGACCCGGACGGTCACCTACAAGGCGCTGTGCGCGGCCGACCAGCTGGCCGCCTTCTACCCCGACCTGGCCGACCCGGCGTTCGCGGTCGCCTTCGCCGTGTTCCACCAGCGCTACTCGACCAACACCTCGCCGTCCTGGGAGCGGGCCCAGCCGTTCCGCTTCCTGTGCCACAACGGCGAGATCAACACCCTCGACGGCAACGTGGCCTGGATGCGGGCCCGGGAGGGCCACCTGGGGGCGGGCGAGCTGGACGAGGAGCTGCTGCGGCCGGTGCTCGACCCCGACGGGTCCGACTCGGCCCAGCTCGACAACGCGGTCGAGCTGCTGGTCGGGGGCGGCCGCGACCTCCGCCAC
>Ga0307300_10000381_pt1 | contig 10870 bp, 11 predicted proteins | sample ER_DNA_181_FD_194492 | JGI IMG/M metagenome (GOLD analysis project Ga0307300, IMG submission 194492) | Bulk soil microbial communities from the East River watershed near Crested Butte, Colorado, United States - ER_DNA_181 | ecosystem: Environmental > Terrestrial > Soil > Floodplain | place... | reverse complement strand
CGTCCATTCGATCAAGAGCGCGGCAACGAGAGCGCCCAACCCAACGCCGAGGGTGATCAAGCTCTCGAACAGGCCGAATACGCGGGCGAGGACCTCATCGGGGCCAACCTGGCCATCAATGTAAACAAGCCGACATCGACGAGCGCGTTACCGATACCAACGCATGCCAGGAGCGAGAGGGCAGTTGCCTGCCGAGGAAACAACAGAATGAGCGCGATGGGCAATCCCCACAACGAAACGCCAATGCCAAACCATTGAGCAAGCCTCCGAGATCCCACCAGCAGCGATGCGATGAGAGAACCGATCACAGCACCTGCGCCTATGGCACCGGTCAGAGTTCCAACACCGGGCTCGCCAGTTCTTAACAGGTCAAATGCCACAACCTCCGTGAATACGGTCAGCGCACCACGCGTGAATGTCTGGGCGATAGCGAGGCCGTTGAGTAGCGCCACGTCGCGTTTCGCACGATGGTGCGTATTCCGTCTGCCGCTTCGGCCATCAGGTGAACGGCTCCTGGCGCAGCTGGTCTTGGCGGCGCGACGGGTTCATCCGCATTGCTAGCGAACGCGGCCGCTGCAGCTCTTAGCCTGCTGCTGCGGCGCCGATCCACAGCTCAGCCCGCCTGCTAACCGGCGCGTGGCACGATGACAGCGGGTATGTCGAGTCGGCGCAGCAGCCGAGATGCGACACCGCCGAGCAGCACGCGCCGGATCGGCCCATACCCCCGCGATCCCACGAAGAACGCGTCAAACGAGCTGTTGGCCATGGCGGCGAGCGTCTCTACCGGATCGTCCCCAACAATGACCTCGCCGGAGGCGATTATATCGGACGCCAACTCAGAAATGGCCTGCTCAATACTCTGCTCGAATGTCTCTTTGGCGGCGGAAACGTACATGCGGTCGACGTCTTCACCAATGCGGTACGACATCACTTCAGCCGGGCCGGCTACAACTGTGACCACATGTAGGCGAGCACCGCCGCGGAGGGCGAGCATCGCCGCGACACGTAGCGCCTCCCGTCCATCGGGAGTGGGCACAAAGGCAACACCGATTCGGCCGAGGTCGTGTGACGCTCGATCGCACCAGCCGCGAGGCGGCATCGCGACCGGGCATGGTGCGCCTGCAATGACGCGTTCACCGGTCGATGTCGCAAGCAGCCGCCGCTCGGTCTGCGAGCCAAGCACAATCAGTGATGCGCCCAGTTCCTCAGCGACATCGTGCAGGCCGTGTGAGGCAGAGCCGGAACCAACGGCTTTGAACTCAACCGACGTCGCTGGCGAGCTGACTGTTAGCGCCTCGTCGAGCAGCCGCTCGGCCTCTCGCCTCCGGTCCGCGACCCACTCGACGTCGACACGGCCAGGGCCGATCGGAGCTGGGCCCGGATAGACGGTGACGATTACGGCACGCACACTCAACTGCCGCGCCCACCCGAGACCCAGGGCCAGCGCATCGGCTCCGCCGGGCGCGCCGTCGTACCCGATGACAAGCGGCCCGTCGAAGCTGTTCATTAGTGCCCCGGCAGGTGCGGATGGTCTTCGGAAGGAAGGATGCCGTACTGGCCATGTGCTCTACGGACCCGGGAGTTGCGGTAGCCGTAGAACGCGTAGATGAGCATGCCGATGGCGAGCCAGATCACGAACCGTACCCACGTCGCAAGCGGTAGGTCAGTCATCAGGTAGACCGCGAAGGCAATCCCGAGGATAGGTAGCACGGGTGACAGCGGAACACGGAACGGTCGAGGCATATCTGGCCTTGTGTAGCGCAGCACGATCACCCCGACGTTGACGAGTACGAACGCAAACAGCGTGCCGATATTCACCAGCTTGACGATTTCGTTAAGCGGGACGAGGGCGGCGAGGATGGCGATCAAGATGCCGAGGCCGATGGTGAGCTTGGCTGGTGTGCCATACCGCGGGTGTATATCGGCGAGCCGCTCCGGCAGCAGTCCGTCGCGGCACATGGCGAAGAAAATACGTGTCTGCCCATAGAAGATGACGAGCATCACGCTCGTGATCGCGACGATTGCCCCGAGCGCAAGAATTGCGGCCGCCCAGCCGAGGCCCGCGCCCACATCAAGCGCGTGAGCGAGCGGTGCATCACTTTCGGCTAGCTGGGCTGCGGGTAGCAGGCCGATCGCACCAATCGAGACGAGGATGTAGAACACGGTCGCGATGATCAGCGAACCGATAATGGCCAGTGGCAGGTCTTTCTTCGGGTTCTGCGCCTCCTCGCTGCCAGTCGATACGGCGTCGAAGCCTATGTAGGCAAAGAAGATTACTGCCGCGGCGCTTACGACACCATCCCAGCCTGCTGGCGCAAACGGTCTGAAGTTGGCAGTGTTGATCGCAGTTACGGCCGCGACGATGAAGAAGATCAGCACGACGATCTTGATGATCACCATGATCAAGTTCGCCTGAGCGCTTTCCCGAACCCCGCGTACCAGCAGCCACATGATGACCAGGGTGATGATCACCGATGGCAGGTTGAAGACGCCACCGTCTGATGGGGACTTCGATATCGCATCCGGCAGCGTGTATCCAAATGCGTTCTGGAGGAACTCGTTGAGGTTGCCGCCCCAGCCGACAGCAACCGCCGCGACCGACACGCCGTACTCCAAGATCAAGTCCCAGCCGATGATCCACGCCACGATTTCGCCAAGCGTTGCGTATGTGTAGGTGTACGCACTGCCGGACACCGGGATAGACGACGCCAGCTCTGCGTACGACAGCGCGGAAAACACGCACGCCAGCGCGGCAAGTGCGAATGACAAAATGACTGCGGGGCCTGCGATCGCCGCGCCTTCTCCGATGACGACGAATATGCCGGTTCCGATGATGGCTCCGACACCCATCGCGGTGAGCTGCCAGGAGTTGACCGCGCGCTTGAGCTCATGACCCGTCTCGTGGGTTTCTGTGAGCAACGATGAGACGTCCCGCGTCGCAAACAGACCTGGTTTCTTGCTCCCGACTGCCTCGGCCATCTGCCTCACCTCCAGTTGCTTTGGACTGTACCGAGCATCGTGGGGTTTCGGCCAGCCTTAGATGGAGGCGCCAGCCCGTCCAGGGAGCACCCATGTCAGGGCGTCGCGGAGGCGGTCGCGCCAGTTCTCCCACGTGTGACCGTCCCTGGCCTCGACGTAACGCACCTGCATGCCCGCGGATTCGAAAACCGGCACGATGGCTCGGTTGGAAATTATCAGCGGCTCATATAACCCGCAACTGACGAAAAGTCGTTCCGCAACGCGGCGGGGCCGGTCACGGTAGCGGTTGACGAACTGCACGACCGGGTCAAACACCGGTCCCCCACCGTGGTCGGATCCGGCATCAGCAAACACGAAAGACCCGGACATGAGTACCAGTGATCCGTACATGTGGGGCGAGGAGTAGGCGGTCGACAGTGCAGCAATCGCCCCAAAACTGGCGCCAAGCAGAATGCGACCGGACCGGTTGCGTGCCAACGGAAACTCCGTCTGCAGGTGCGGTAACAGTTCCTCTGTAAGAAAGCTGGCATGCGCTGCCGAATTCGCATACTCGACAAGTCGATCCTTCGGGTGCAAGAAAGCGGCGACGACTGGGACAATATCGCCGCGGTGAATGAGGTTGTCGAGCACGACCTTGGCCGCGGAGTACTGCAAGAAGTCCCGGCCATCGTGTAACACCAATAACGGATATGAACCTGTGCGACGGAAACCAGCCGGCAAATACAACGTAACCTGACAATCGCGCTGCAGGGCTGGGCTATTCACGACAAGCTCGGTTAGCTCACCCGCAGGAGCATCTGGGTCCGGGAAGGTCCAGTCCGGTGTTGTATAGCCGAACGAAAAGCAGACCGAAATAGCGCCGAATGGGCTGTGCGAAAGCTTTGGATTCAAGGGATCATTGAAGCGCTCGATGTGCCCAGCACGTACAACCTCGATCTGGTAGTTGATCCGCGACCTTTGCGGCACCTTGAGGACGACGTACCACAGCGTGGTCGCATCGACTCTCCGCATCGGCAGTCGACTCGGGAGGCCGACGATTCGTTGGGTGAGGTAGACCTCGTCGGCCTCACCCCGAAAGAGAAATGTGCAGTGGCGGCCTTCGACGATAGGGACTTCCTGAACTGCCAGGAAATCGTCCACCCTCGCTTCATCGACGAAGCCTTGTTGCTGAAGTTGGTTGATGGCGAGGCGACTCGTGCCGCCCCCGGCAGACCAATGGTGGCGGCGCCCTAATGGCGACGAAGGCCTGGAGGCGCTACTCACTGCGCATACACGTGAACGGTGCGGCCGACATCATCGAGCATGCCGCGCAGCACGTCGTAGTCAGGATGACGCATGCGGACGTAGGCGTTGGCCATGTACCCAGCCTCCACCTGCTGTGTCGGGGTACCCGGCGGAGGTAGGTGTGCATCGATGACCCATTCACCGGACCGAGCCTGCATCTCCTCGACGCCGGAGTATCCGGTGATGTGACCGTCATGGTCGGGCCGAAGTGCCACGATCCCGGCGGCGTAGCGCCGGGACGGGCGGGCGGCGATGTGGTCGTGCACGATCGCGTTGGCCCACTCGCGATACAAGTCGAAGTCATTGCCTACCGAGTAGAGATCCCAGGCCCCCACCCCCGGCGGCCGGCAGCCGATTTCGGAGAACCGCAAGCCCTTAGGACCGAAGAACCATTCCATATGGGTCGCAGTGGTCCCAATGCCAAGTGCCTCGTTGACCCGAGCGCCCAGCTCGCGGAGCTGCTGATAATCCGCAACCGAGTCGACGCGATTGGTGGCAATGAACTGTGGAGAGATCCAGCGCGCACGCATTGCGTCGAGCACGTTCGGGTAGTAGTGGGAGACGAAATCCAGCGAGACGTACCCGTTGACGCAGATCGTGTCGTAGAAACCCTCGTGGCCCTCAACAAACTCCTCAACGGCGATGGACTCGACACCTCGCCCGCCAAACCAGCCCAGTGCCGCTTCTAATTCGGCCTTGTTGTCGACGCGTGTGGTGTCGAGGGCACCGGCACCGGTACGTGGTTTGAGGATGAGTGGATAGCCGATCGTGTCGGCGAACTCGTACACCTCGGCTGCGTTGTGCGCAGCTGTGGAGGCGGCAGTCGGTACCCCAGCCGCACGCAATGCCTCTTTCATCGACGGCTTGTCGCGACACAGCCAGGCAGTCCGCACCGATGTGCCGGGAATCGTGCAGTTCTCCCGCACCTGCGCAGCCGTCATCGTATGGGCCTCGATGGTAGCTTCCAGCCGGTCGACCCACACCTTGTCCTGAATCCACCGGACGGTGTCGGTCATGACTCCGACATCGACGACTGAGGGCACCTGGTGGTAGTGCGTCATCCAGCTCTTCAGTTGTTCGTCGAGGGCGTCGGTGGATGATTCACCGATCCCGATGACCGTTGCGCCGACATCGGCAAGCCCACGTACAAAATTGCGTTGGGTAGGCGGGAAAGACGGTTCGACGAACACGACGTTCACGCTGGGCATGCTACCGAGTAGCGTCCTGGCCATGGTCGTCGCCGCCTTCGTCGCACCCTTCCTGCTTCCCGCAACCGCGCGCTTCGTTCTTACTGCCGCCAAGCTGCCTGACGTAAGCCTGGCCGTCATCACGACGGAGCCAGCTGACCGACTGTCGCAGGAACTGAAGGAGCACCTCGCCGGTCATTGGCGGGTCGACGACGCACTCGATCCCCAGCAATTGATTGCTGCGGTACGCGGTCTCAGTCAGCAGGTCGGCCCCGTGGAACGCCTGGTCGGAGCACTCGAGCAGTTGCAGGTGCCGATGGCGTACGCCCGTGAAGTTCTCGGCCTTGACGGCATGGATGTCCAGACGGCGCTCAACGTACGCGACAAGTCCCGTATGAAGACAGTGCTTCGGGCGGCTGGAGTGCCTTGTGCCCGCCACCAGCTCGTGACGCACGCGGGCGAGGCGTGGGCTTTCGCCGAAGCAGTTGGATTCCCGCTGGTGGCGAAGCCGCCGGCTGGCGCCGGGGCCCAGGCGACATATCGGCTGGATGACGTGTCGGCGCTTCACGGGTGGCTGGAGGCGGTTCTTCCCCATACGGATGCGCCGGGATTGCTCGAGGAGTTCCTGGTCGGGGACGAACACACCTTCGACAGCGTGACGGTAGCCGGCCAAACCGTGTTCTCCTCGATCGCGGACTACCAGCCGACGCCGCTGGAGGTCCTTCGGCAACCGTGGATTCAGTGGACCGTGGTGCTCCCGCGGGAGCTCGACGATCCGCGGTACGACGGCATTTGGGAAATCGGCCCGGCCGCCCTCCAGGCGCTCGGCGTACGCGATGCCCTTACCCACATGGAGTGGTTTCGCCGCCCAGACGGCTCGGTTGCTGTATCGGAGGTCGCGGCGCGACCGCCGGGTGCGCAGATCAGCTCGATGCTGGGCTACGTGCATGACGTCGACTTCTACCGGGTGTGGGCGGAACTGGTCATCCTCGGCACTTTCGATCCGCCCGAACGCCGCTACGCCGCCGGGACCGCGTACCTGCGGGGCCAAGGCCGTGGCCGGGTGAGAGCCGTCCACGGAATTGAGGAGCTGCAGCGCGAAATCGGGCACCTCGTCGTCGAGGCCCGACTCCCTGAACCGGGGCAACCAGCCTCGTCAGGTTATGAAGGTGAGGGATACGTCATCGTCCGAGATCCCGACACTGATGTTGTCCGGGACGCCTTGCAGCGCATCATCAGCCTGATCCGCGTCGAGCTCGTGGAGGCGTTGTGAACATTGTGATGATCTCGCCTGGATATCCGGCCGAGATGGCCTACTTCACCCGAGCGCTGGCAGCCGTCGGCGCGACCGTTATTGGGCTCGGTGACCAGCCGCCATCCGCGCTGCCCGACGTCGCGCGGGACGCCCTGGCGCACTACGAACAGGTGACTTTCACGGACGAGCCCGCTGTACTCGGAGCCCTCCACGGTCTTGCCCAGCACGTTTCGATCGACCAGATCGAGTGCTTGTGGGAGCCGTACATGATCCTTGCGGCGCGGATCCGGGAATCGTTCGGACTGCCCGGCTTGACCATCGAGGAGACCGTGCCATTCCGTGACAAGGAACGCATGAAACAAAAGATCGACGCTGCCGGGATCCGTACTCCGTGGCATGCCAGCGCCACCACCGTCGCTGGTGTCTGGGAAGCAGCCGAACGGGTTGGTTATCCGTTGATCATCAAGCCGATCGCCGGTGCGGGCTCGGCCGATACCTACCGGGTGGATTCCGCACAAGAGCTTGCGGAGGTGCTGCCGCTGCTGCGACACATTCCCGAGGTGAGCGTCGAGGAATTCATCGACGGCGAGGAGTTCACCTACGACACGGTGTGCGCAGGCGGATCAATCCTCTTCGAACACATCATGTGGTATCGACCCCGTCCGCTGCAGATGAAGATGCACGAATGGATCAGTCCGACATCGATCTCGCTGCGTGACCTCACCGTCCCCGACCTGCAGGCTGGCCGCGAGATGGGAGCCGCGGTGATCGCCGCACTGGGCTTCCAGACCGGGTTCACCCACATGGAGTGGTACCGCAAGGCCGACGGCGAAGCGGTATTTGGCGAGATCGGGGGGCGCCCACCGGGCGCTCGCGTTGTTGATCTGATGAACTATGCGACCGACGGAGATCTGTATGTGGGGTGGGCCGAAGCGGTCGTTCACGGCCGATTCTCTCGACAGCTGGAGCGGCGTTTCAACTCTGGTTGCGTCTTCAAACGCGCCCAGGGGGTTGGCCGGATCACCCACATCGAGGGGCTCGACAAGCTGTTGGCGGAATATGGCGAGCATGTCGTGCTTGTGGACCTGCTCCCGATCGGTGCGCCGCGTCGCGATTGGCGCGCCGTTCTTATCAGTGACGGGATGATCATCGTCAGGCATCCGGAACTGCAGCCGGTGATCGAGATGACCGAACGCTTCGCGACTGACCTGCAGCTGTACGCCGGCTGATTCCCCGGCGACTGCCGCCCCCTCCGCTCCCCCGCTGCCTGTCAGCAATCTACGTAAACCTAGGTTGCGCAGGGTCTGCACAGCTAGCAACCTGTGCAGACCATCAGCAATCTACGTACACGTGGGTGGCAGGCAGGGTGAACGGCTTAGCAGAACCGCGGAAGGTGATGCGCAAACTCCCTCCGCCACCATGGCCAGTCGTGGGCTACGTCATGACCCCACAGATCGAGCTCGTGTGGGATCCCCTTCTCGGCGAGCACACTTCCAAGCGCCTTAGTGCTGACAAGCGCCCCCGTGGTGTCCTCCCACATCCCTTGTCCGCACACCAGAAGCAGGAACACCTGTGATCGCAGCCAGTCCAAGTGGTCGCCCTGCATGTTGGCGAGGTAGTTCATCGGCGTGTTGAAGTACATGGCGTCCCCGCGTTCACCCCAGCCATACAGGGCGCTGAGATCGTAAATTCCGGACATGCAGAACGCCTGCGGAAAAAGGTCGGCGCGTTTCAGCGCGAAGTTCGCCGCGTGGAAAGCACCGAGACTGGTGCCGGTCGTGAGGATGTCCGCTGGTCCGCCACAATCGTCGAAGATCCACGGCACTACTTGATCGAGGATCCACGATTCATACGCACCGTGTCGACGAGCGCGTTCCTCCAGCGGAATTTCCCGATTGGACCAGCTTTCCCTGTCGTAGCTCTCCACGCAGTAGAGCTTGACCCGGCCGCCGTCGATGAGATCCGCCACAACGTCGACCATGCCCCAGGATTCGAAGTCTTCCGCGCGCCCCATCTCATGCGGGAAGACGAGAACCGGACGGCCCCAATGCCCGTAGGCAATGACTGAGCCAGCCGCCCCGATAGTCGGGGACCAAAGATCGACCGTACGGCGCCTCATCAACGCCTGCCGGAGCCCGTGCGACTGGAGCCGACGTTGGACTTGATCCAATCATTCAGCGGCCCGCAAGCGTCGAAGGTCTCCACAACGAACTCGCGTACGGCTTCGGCGTCTCGTAGCGGTGCTCCGGACAACCGACAGTGCGCGCTCACGGCCTTCTGCCGCAGCAAATCCACCCGCGGATGATCTTTCGGATAACCGCGAGGCGCAGTCTTGAGTGGTTCGGTCATGCCATGACCAACCTCGATGCCGCGCTGACTCAGGTCATTCAAAATTCCCTCCAGCGCCCGACCGGTAGCATCGGCGGCCACCGCCTCCCGATACCGCTCCAGCTGATCTGGCGCCATCATGTACGCACCGCACGCCGCCATCAGCCCGCGTGCGTCCACATGCAGGTAATAGACAGTGCCATCGGTTTCGTGCGCGGCCCCATGTTGGGTCTTGTACGGCGACTTGTCGGGTGAGAATCGAATGTCGCGATTCATCCGGAAAACCTTGAATGGTTGGAACCGTTCTGGCAGCGAATCCACGAGCGCAGCCATCGGTTCTTTGACTTCGTTCTCGAAGATCGATTTTTTTGCCGTCCAGTAATCCTTCGAGTTATCGCGCTCCAGATCTGTGAAGAATTTCGTCGCCTTCGCCGTGAACCCACCCGCCTGCACGTCCGCCACGCTCGCCTCCTTGATCCGTCAAGATCACCATGCTGAATTCAGCGGTCTGATCAAGATGCTGCATCACCTAACGACAACGCAGCAACATGCTCCGCGAGCTTGTCAAAGGGCGCGCCTCGACAGGCTCAGCCCGCGCGCAAACAAGTGTTGCTCTCAATCAGTGGCGGTCGATGCGTGTAATCCAGTACGTAGTGTTTGGAGTCGGCGGGGTCGTGAATCGCGCGTTGGGCAGATAGAGGCTGTTTCCGAACGCCGCCACTGTGGTTGGGACGTCAAAGTCAGGGCTTGTCAGGGTGTCCACCAACCGACCGCGAGTGCCAGACGCGTTCAGCTTGATCACCGCAACCTGGTTCAGCAGGTTCCGTACCACGTACAGAGTCCTTCCTCGGACCAGCAAGCCGTCACCATTGGTGAGCGAGGCGCCGCCTAGATCGACCTGCGTCGCAACCCCGGTCCGCGGATCAACCCGGAACAACAAGCCGGTCGTCGAGTTCACAACGAGCAGGGCCTTCCGGTCGGGAGTCTGCGCAATTCCGTTCGCATTGAAGCCGTCCACTTGCTGCCACTCGCCCGACAAGGGCAGCGTCACCACGTGGCGCTGCCCACCTGGTCTCCCGCCTCGACCGAGCCGTACACCATAGAGCTGGGGCTGCTGTGAGTCGGTAAACCATGCATAACGTCGAGTCAGTACGACATCGTTGATAAACGTGGGGGCAGTGGCGAACCGGTAGTTCCGGATGATCTTTCCGGTCCTGACATCTATCACCCGGCCAGTGCCCGATGCCCCGCCCGCCACAAACAGCCGACCTCGGTTATCGATCTTGAGGCCTAACGACGGAAACTCCGGGCCTAGACCCTTACTGATCAGCCTGCGCTCACCGGTGCGCAAGCTGACCGCATAGATGTCGCCGTTCGCAAGAGAGCCGAGGTACGCCGTCGCATGCCGACCAATCGTGATGCCCTCAGGCTGAAAGCCGTTGGGAAGCTCAATACGGTCCGGGAATGGTTGTGCTTGGGCGGTGCCAATCATTGGGCCAATCATTGGGCCGGTCAGCGGAGCACCGAGCGCAAGGCCAAGCAATGCGACGGCAAGCAGACGAAGGATGGATCGAATAATCACTGACATAACCCCCGAGGTGCGATTCGGCATGAGCCGCTACACGATAAGTCGACCTTACGCAGCAATTGAGGGGCGACGCGCCAGCAAAGATCTTCCGGCACTCGTCATAACACCGGCTGAGATGCCAGTTTCGTCCGAGTGAGCTTCCACCGCCCCGCATGAAGCGGTGGAAGCTCTCCTTGCGTAAGGACGATTGCGCCGCGATGTCAGTTCACGCGCCCTAAGCGTGTCGAAGGGCGTTCAGGTTGGACGAGC
>Ga0307300_10000377_pt1 | contig 10912 bp, 10 predicted proteins | sample ER_DNA_181_FD_194492 | JGI IMG/M metagenome (GOLD analysis project Ga0307300, IMG submission 194492) | Bulk soil microbial communities from the East River watershed near Crested Butte, Colorado, United States - ER_DNA_181 | ecosystem: Environmental > Terrestrial > Soil > Floodplain | place... | reverse complement strand
TTCCCTCGCGTGCCACGACCTCCGAACGCCGCTCGCGACGGCCTCGGGGTTCGCACGGACGCTCGAACGTCTCGACTCGCTCGAGCAGCCCGCGGACCGCTATGTGGAGATGATCGGCGCAGCGGCCGACCAGCTGGCAAGCCTGCTCGACCTTCTCGCCGTCGCGGCCCGGATCGAGTCCGACCGCTTCGAGCCCCAGTTCCGGGAGGCGGATGCGCGGGAGCTCGCCGACGAGGCGGCGGCGCGGCTCGACGGCGCAGCGACGGTCGAAGGAGAGGGCGACACCGTCCGGGCCGATGCGATCTGGAGCGCGTTCGCACTCTCGGCCCTCGCGGAGGCCGCTCGGCGCCACGGCGGCCTGGAGCAGATCACCTTGACCGTGGACGGTGCGTCGATCGCGATCGCTCCGATCCGAGACGATGCCGGAGTGATCGCCGTCGGTGAGGAGCTGAAGGACTTCGCCGCAGCGGTTGGGACACGTGTCCTGAGCGCGACGGGCGCGGCGGTGGAGCCGGCGAGCGACCGAGTCCAGGTCACGTTTCCGCGACCGACGTAGCCGGCGCAGCCGTCGCCTGACGCGAGAAGACCGGCAGAACCGGGCCTTCCGCGCCGCACGCCGCAGGGCGCCGCTACTTGCAGTCGACCGTGAAGTTGTCGTGGAACGACGTGATGGTGCCGTTCGCGTTCACGGTGATGTGGAAGTTCTCGTGCACCAGGAAGTTGTTCCCGTTGCCCTGGCCGATGATCCGGAAGTTGTTGATGAACGTCTCTTCCTGGCCGACGGCCGCGGTGAACTCGTCCTGGCTCACTCCGGTGCCCTGGTACTTGTCGCCCGTCACGAGCCCCGTTCCAGTGACGCCCTGAGGCTGGTCGTGCGTCTTCACGTGGACGGTGTTGTCGTTGACGGTGACGTGGAACAGGTCGTGGATCGTCCCGCTCAGCTCGACGTCCTCACCGAGCCCGCCGTTGGCGCACGGCACGAACACGGTCAGTTCGATCGGGAAGAACGAGTTGGCGGTGAAGCTCGACGCCGGGGCACCGCTCGACGACGAAACGACTGCAAACGAGAGCACGGCAACGAGGCCGCTGAGTACTAGGAGCTTCTTCATGGCTCTCCTTTGACGGCGGCTGTCTTGCGCTGAAGGCCGGGCCAGGATCCACCCACTCCGGCCCGGGCCGGGGGCGCGCGGCCTACCTCCCTCTCCCCCCGACGAGGGTCGGCCCGATGCTAGTGCATCTCGAGGGTCAGCGAAGTAGGCGCGAGAGGCGCCTGTCCTTGAGGATCCGCCCGCCGGTCTGGCACTCGGGGCAGTAGAAGATCGTGTGCTCTTCGAAGTCCACCTGGGCGATCGGGGTCCCACAGACATGGCACCGCTCGTCGAGCTTGCGGTGGACGCGATAGACACGGTCGTCCTTGGCGCCCCGCTCGCGGAGCTCGAGGCCGCGCCCGAGCTCCGAGTCGATCGCCGCCGCCAGCCGCTCGACCTGGTCCCGCGTGAGGTCCTTCGTCAGCGCGTAGGGCGAGAGCTGCGCCGTATGGAGGACCTCGTTCGCCCACGCGCGCCCGATCCCGGCGATCGCCCGCTGGTCGCGCAGCAGTGAGTGGAGCCGGCGGGAATCGCCGGCGCAGATCTCCGCGAGCCGCTCGGCGCCGAGGCCGTACGCCTCCGGGCCGAGATGCTCGAGCTCGGCGTCGGCCTGCTCGGGCGTCAGCAGCCACACCCCGGCCCGCTTCTTCGCGCCCGCCTCGGTGAGCACCAGCCGTGCGCCGCCTTCGAACTCGAGGTTGAACGCAGGCGTTTTCGGCCCGCTCGCGCCTGCCTGCAGGTACTTCAGCCGGCCGGCGGTCATCAGGTGGACGAGCAAGACGAGCTCGCCGTCGTCCGTCGGGAAGAAGAGCCGCTTGCCCCGCCGCTCGGCGCCCTCGAAGCGTCTCCCCTCGAGCGCCGAGAGCGGCGGGTCGTACGTCTTCAGCGTTGCGATGTGTGCCGGCCCGGCCTTGGCGATCGGAAAAGCACGCACGGGCTCGTCGAGCTGGCGGCGCCACGCCTCCATTTCCGGAAATTCAGGCAAGTCGGATTACGCTCTCCCCCGCATGGCAGACCCGATCACCGTAGCCGTCCGCCGCGGCGAGACCGTGGAGTCGCGCCATCGCGTGCACGCCGTCGCCGTGCAGGACGGAACCGTCGTCGCCGAGGCCGGCGACGGCGGCCTGCTCACCTTCATGCGGTCGTCCGCGAAGCCGATCCAGGCGCTGCCGCTCATCCGCGCCCTGCCCGAGCTCGACGAGAAGGAGCTCGCGATCGCGTGCGCGTCGCACAAGGCGCTGCCCGAGCAGCTCGAGGCGGTCCGGGCGCTCCTCGCCCGCGCGCCCGCCGGTGAGGACGAGCTCGAATGCGGCCCGGACGGAGACCCGCCCTCCCCGATCAACCACAACTGCTCGGGGAAGCACGCCGGCATGCTTGCGCTCTGCCGGGCGCACGGGTGGGACTCGCGCGGCTATCGCCTTTCCGATCACCCTTGCCAGCACGCCGCGCAGGCCGAGGTCGCGCGCGCGGCAGACCTCGACGAGGACGAGCTCGAGACGGCGATCGACGGCTGCGGGGTCGTCACCTTCGCGCTGCCGCTCGAGCGGATGGCGCTGGCGTTCGCGAGGCTCGAACGTCTGGACGGCGGCGACAGGGTGGCGGCGGCGATGCGCGCCCACCCGGGCTTGATCCGCGGGCCAGGTGGGGTCGACACGGCGCTGATGCGCGCCCACGAAGGCTGGATCGCGAAAGGCGGCGCCGAAGGGCTGATGTGCGCGGCCGGGCCCCGCGGACTGGGCCTGGCGCTGAAGGTGGAGGACGGCTCGTCGCGCGCCGTCGGTCCCGCGCTCGCCGCCTTCCTCGCGCGGGTCGGTCACCCGGTCGAGCGGCTCGAACGGGCCCCGATCCGAAACAGCCGCGGCGAGGAGGTGGGGCAGGTCGAGGCCGAGTGACGCGTTTGGGGGAACCGGCGAAAATCCCTGGTCGTTCCGCAGAAGGCGTTGTATATTCGGGCGGCCGGAGGGGAGCCGGGTCGGGAAGTCCTGGCTCTCTTCGTGCAGAGGTCGCACCTCCCCGTCCCCGCACGAGAAAGCGAGGCCCCCATTGCTCACGGTCGACATCTCGCTCCCCGACGTCGAAGAGCTCCACAAGCTCGTCCAGGAGGGTCAGGAAAAGGGGTTCCTCACGTACGACGAGATTGTCTCGGCGCTCGAGGAAGTCGAGCTGACCAAGGAGCAGATCGAAGACTTCTACACCTATCTGATCGACCACTCGATCGAGCTCATGGAGGGCGAGCAGCACAAGCATCCGCCCCATGAGCAGCCCGCGCTCGCCGAGGAGGAGAACGCGAAGACGACGAAGCTCGACCTGACCGTCGAGCCGTCGCTCGACTCGCTGCGGCTCTACCTGCGCGAGATCGGCAAGGTCCCGCTGCTCACCGCCGACCAGGAGGTCTACCTCGCGAAGCGGATCGAGCGCGGCGACATGATCGCGAAGACGCAGATGATCGAAGCGAACCTCCGCCTCGTCGTCTCGATCGCCAAGGGGTACCTCGGTCGCGGCCTCAGCTTCCTCGACCTGATCCAGGAAGGCTCGCTCGGCCTGATCCGGGCCGTGGAGAAGTTCGACTACCGCAAGGGCTACAAGTTTTCGACCTACGCGACCTGGTGGATCCGCCAGGCCGTGACCCGGGCGATTGCCGACAAGGCCCGCACGATCCGGATCCCCGTGCACATGGTCGAGAAGCTGATCAAGGTCGTGCACATCGAGCGCCAGATCGTCCAGCGGCTCGGGCGCGAGCCGCAGCCGGACGAGATCGCGACGGAGCTCGAGATCACGACCGAGGAGGTGCGCGAGATCCTCCGGATGGCGCAGCTGCCGGTCTCGCTGGAGAAGCCGATCGGGGAGGAGGAGGAGTCGCAGCTCGGCGACTTCGTCGAGGACGAGACCGCCGAGTCGCCGTTCGACACCGCCTCGCTGATGCTTCGCCGTGAGGACGTGCAGAGGGCGCTCGACTCGCTTCCGGAGCGCGAGCGCAAGGTGATCGAGCTCCGCTTCGGGCTGCTCGGCCACCAGCCGTTCACCCTCGAGGAGGTCGGCCGCGCCTTCGGTGTGACCCGCGAGCGGATCCGCCAGATCGAGAACAACACCCTGAAGCGCCTCGAGACGCTGCCGGAAGCCCAGGGTCTACGCGACGCTTCCGCCTAGCTTCGTCGCCTCGAGGCTCGCGAAAAGTCGCGTGACTTTCGCGAGAGCTAGGCGGCCTTGTCGTCGGACGGGACGCGCTCGAGCGGCATGAAGAGCCGGCAGTGCGGGCACTTGACGCCCGCGAGCTCGGTGTTCGAGCCGAGGACGTCGGCGCGGAAGGACTTCCCGCAGTGGACGCAGGTCAGGTCCCGAATACCCTCGTTTCCGGACATGCTTCGAAGCTAGCAACAGCCCTTCGGGGTTCTCTAAATCGTGAGTGAACCCGAACGGAGCCGGGTACGTATTGCAAGCTACTGCCCATGCCCCAGTTCGACCTTCTGATCATCGGCGGCGGTCTCGCGTCCGCTCGCGCGATCAAGTCCTTCCGAGAGTCCGGCGGCGAGGGATCGATCGGGCTCGTCTCGAAGGACGCGACGCTCCCGTACCACCGGCCGCCGCTGTCCAAGCGGTTCCTGCGCGGCGAGACCGACGAGGAGCCGCTCGTCGAGGACGAGGCCTTCTACCGCGACCACGGCGTCGAGGTGCAGCTCGAGACGGCGGTCTCATCCTTGGACACGCGAGAGCGCACCGCCGAGCTCGACGGCGAGCAGCTCGGCTACCGGCAGCTCCTCCTGGCGAGCGGCGCGTGGCCGCGGAGGCTGGACGCGCCGGGAGCGGACCTCGACGGCGTCTTCACGCTCCGGACCGTCGGCAACTCGAAGGCGATCAGGGACGCGGCTGGCGAGGCCGAGACGGCGGTCGTCGTGGGCGCCGGCTTCATCGGCATGGAGGTCGCCGCCTCGCTGAACCAGCTCGGGAAGCACGTCTCGATGATCCACCTCGGCCGCTGGCTCTTCGACCAGCTCGGGGTCGAGCAGCTGAGCGACGAGCTGGCGGCGCTGTACGAGTCGAAGGGCGTCAACCTCGTGCTCGGACACGAGGTCGCGTCGTTCGAGGGCGACGGTCGGCTGCGGTCCGTGTCCACGAAGAACGGCCGCATGGTGGAGGCCGACCTGGCGGTCGTCGGCGTCGGCGTCGCGCCGCTGACCGACTTCGTCGAGGGGAGCGAGATCGCGGTCGACGACGGGATCGTCGTCGACCAGGGGTTCCGGACGAACGTGCCCGACGTCTACGCGGCCGGCGACGTCGCCCGGTTCTACGACCCGCTCTTCGAGAAGCACCGCCGGATCGAGCACTGGTCGAACGCGAACTACCAGGGCACCGAGGTCGGCAAGATCCTGGCGGGCGCCGACGGCGGGTACGACAAGGTCTCTGAGTTCTTCACCGAGATCTTCGGGATCACGATCAAGGTGTTCGGCGACGCCAGGCGCGACTACCAGGTCAGCGTCCAGGGCTCCCTGAACGACGGCCAGATGTACGCGCTCTACGCCGACGAGAACGAGGAGATCGTCGGCGCTCTGAGCGTCGGGCAGTCGGAGGAGATCGAGGACCTGTTGAAAGAGCGCATCAAGGCGCACGCTCCTTTGGGGAACGGGCTGACGGTCTAGCCCGCGCTACGCCGTGTGTTCGTCGGCGACGGCTAGGGCCTCGTCGAGGATGGTGATGCCCTCGTCGAGCTCGTCGAGCGTGATGTTGAGCGGCGGGCAGACCATGACCACGTTCCAGTGAGTCATGAGGTAGAGCCCGCGGTCGAGCGCCGCCTTCGCCATCTGCGCGACCGGCGCGAAGTCGGCGCCTGCGGCGTTGAAGGGGACGAGCGGCTCGCGCGTCTCACGGCTCTTGACGAGCTCGATGCCCCAGAAGCAGCCAAGGCCGCGCACATCGCCGATCGACGGATGCTTCTCGGCGAGCCCGCGGAGCCGCTCCTCGAACTGCGGCCCGAGCTCGGAGGCGTGCTCGACGATCCCCTCGTCGCGAAAGGTCTCGATCGAGGCGACGGCCGAGGCGCATGCGAGGGGGTGACCGCTGTAGGTGAGCCCGCCTGCGAAGTACTTGTCGCGCACCCAGTCGGCGATCTGCTGGCGGACGATCATGGCGCCGAGCGGCACGTAGCCCGAGTTGATGCCCTTCGCGACGGTGAGGATGTCGGGGACGACGTCCCAGTTGTCGACCGCGAACCACTTGCCCGTGCGGCCGAAGCCCGCCATCACCTCGTCGCAGATCAGCAGGATCCCGTGGCGGTCGCAGACCTCGCGGATCGACTGGAGGTAGCCGTCCGGCGGTGGGATGACGCCGTTCGTCCCGATCACCGTCTCGAGGATCACGGCGGCAACGGTCTGCGGCCCCTCGTACTGGAGGATCTCCTCGAGGTGCGGCGCGCCCGAGCAGACGGGGCACGGGTCCGGATGACCGGCTGGGCAGCGGTAGGTGTAGGGGTCGAGCATCCGCACAACGCCAGGAAGGCCCGGCTCGGCGTGCCACCGGCGCGGGTCGCCGGTGAGCGTGATCGCGCCTCCGGTCGCGCCGTGGTAGGAGCGGTAGCGGGCGACGATCTTGTGCCGGCCCGTATACCAGCGGGCGAGCTTGATCGCGTTCTCGTTCGCCTCCGCGCCGCCGTTCGTGAAGAACGACATCGCGAGGTCGCCCGGGGTCACCTCGGCGAGCAGACGGCCGAGCTTCGACCGCGACTCGCTGGCCATCGGCGGCCCGATCGTCGCGAGCTGCTCGGCCTGCTCCTTGATCGCGGCGACGATCCGGGGATGCTGGTGGCCGAGCGAGAGGTTGACGAGCTGTGAGGCGAAGTCGAGGTAGCGCTTGCCGTCGTAGTCCCAGAAGTAGCGGCCCTCGCCGCCGGCGACCGCGATCGGGTTGATCGCGTCCTGCACGGACCACGAGTAGAGGACGTAGCGCTTCGCGTCCTCGACGATCTGCTGCCCGAGCTCCGAGTTGGTCTCGATCGTCGCCATCGATTCGATCCTATAGCTCGTCCGCGAGCAGGTCCATGAGCACGCCGTCGTGCCCGTCGCCGCCGGGGAGACGCTCGTACCGCCGCATCACGCCGACCGGCTTGAAGCCCGCCTTCTCGTAGGTCCGGATCGCTGCGACGTTGTCGGCCGCGGGGTCGATTACGAGCCGATGGTGGCCGCGCTCCTCGATCAGGTGGGGCGTAATCGTGCGGACGGCGTCGAGCCCGAGACCCTGCCCCTGGGCGGCTTCCGACAGGAAGAGGTCGATGCCTGCGTGCCGGTACATCGGGTCGTCCTCCTCTTGGTACTGGATCAGCCCGACGAGCTCTCCGTCGACCTCGATCGCGAACGCCGTCACACCCTCGGCGCCAGACAGCTTCTCCTCGTAGTCGGCGTCCTCGGGCTCGCCCCACCAGCGGGCGACGCCCGGCTGGGCCTGGATCGCGCGGAGAGCGGGAACGTCCTCGGCGGCCAGCGGCCTGAGGACGACCCGCTCCCCTCGCAGCTCCGTCACTAGGGCCCGGTCGTCGCCTCCGCGGCTCCGGCCGGCGCGCGCTCCTCCCGCTCGTGGGGCGGCTCGATCGTGATGTCCGGCAGCAGCCGGTCGAGCCAGCGCGGGATATACCAAGTCCGCTCGCCCAGGAGGGTGAAGAACGCCGGCACGAGCGTCATCCGCACGATCAACGCGTCGGTGAGGATCGCGACAGCAGGATCCCGAACTCCTTCGAGACGCGGTCGCCGCTGAGGATGAAGGCGGCGAAGACCGTGCCCATGATCAGTGCCGCCGCCACGACCACGCGGCCGATCGCGGCGATCCCGTGCTCGATCGCGGGTCGCGTCTTCAACCCGTGGACGTGCTCCTCCCGGATCCGGCTCATCAGGAACACCATGTAGTCCATTGAGAGCCCAAACAGGATCGCGAAGGCGATCGGCGGCACGAACGTCTCGATCGGGCCCGTGCGGTCGAGCCCGGTCAGGCTCAGCAGGTGCCCCTCCTGGACGACGAGCGTGAGCACGCCGAACGCGGTGAACGCTGAGAGGATCGTCGTGATCGCCGCGGTGAGCGAGATCACGATCGAGCGGAACGCCATCGCGAGCAGGATGAACGTGACACCGATGATGTAGAGCAGGAACACCGGAAGCCGCGACATGATCCGGTCGCCGATGTCCTTGAACGCCGCGGTCAGGCCGGAGACGTAGGCCACGGCGTTGCCGCCTGCGGTCGCGGCCGGAACGGCGTCTTTCCGGATCCGGTCGACGAGCTTGTCGGTTTCCTCGTCCTGCGGCGCCGACTTCGGCGTGACGAAGACGATTGCCACGCTCTTCTCGTCGTTCAGCTGAGGCTGCCGCACCGAGGCCACGTCCGGGAGCTGCCGGACCCGGTCGTAGATCTTCTGCGGCGCCTGGGGGTCGTCGTTCACGTCGATGACGATCGGGATGGGGCCGTTGAAGCCTTTCCCGAAGCCCTCGGCGAGCAGGTCGTAGGCGCGGCGCGCCGTCTGCTTTTTCGGCTGCGTCCCCTGGTCCGAAGCGCCCAGCCGGACAAGGGCGGACGTCGACGCCAGGGCGAGCATCAGGAGCAGCACGACCACGAACACCGGCCCCGCATGGGCGGCGACGAACCGTCCCCAGCGCGCGACGAGCGTCCGCTCGCGGGCGGCCTCGCGGTCGTCGATCGGCCTCAGGAACGGCACCTTCAGCCGGTCGACCTTGTGGCCGAGCTTGGCGAGGACGGAAATCAGCAGGGAGTTGGCGATCAGCACCGTCGTCAGCACCCCGAGCGAGGCGCCGATGCCGAGCTTGGTGACGAAGTCGAGGCCAAAGAACGCGAGGCCGGTGACTGAGATGGCCACGGTCACGCCGGCGAAGAGCACCGCGCGGCCCGCCGAGGCTCCGGCCTCGGCCGCCGCATCCTGCGGCGAGAGGCCTTCGTGGAGGTACTGGCGGAAGCGCGTGACGATGAAGAGCGAGTAGTCGATCCCGACGCCGATGCCGATCATCGAGACCAGGATCGGCGTGATCGTGTTGATGTCGGTGAAGCCGGCGATCAGGAAGAGGAGCAGGAAGGCGCCGGCGACGGCCGTGATCGCGAGCAGGATCGGGATCAGCGCCGCGACGAACGTCCGGAAGACGATCAGCAGCACGATGATCGCCGCGAGCAGGCCGAGCGCCTCCGACGTCCCCTGCTCGATCGGTGGGAACTCGGCTTCGCCGTTGTACTCCGTCGTCACGCCGGCCGGCGCTACCGCATCGCGGACGTAGTCCTCGACCTTGACAACCTGGCTGCGGTCGGCGTCCTCGATCGTCTGGTCGAACTGCGCCTCCGCGTAGGCGATCCGGCCGTTGTCGGAGAAGGTGTCCTTGCTGAACGGGTTGCCGACGCTCTCGAGGCCGGCTTTCCCCTCGCTGGGCTTGAATTCGGACGTCTTCAGCTTCGCGATCGCCGCTTCGATCGCCCGCTTGCGCTCGGGCGTGTCCAGCCGCTCGCCCTCCGGCGCTGCGAAGACGATGTTGAGCACGCCACCCTGCTCGGACGCGAACTGCGACTCGATCAGGTCGGTCGCCTTCTGCGTGTCCGATCCCGGGATCTCGAACTCGTCCCGGAGGCTGCCGCCGAGCGTCGCGACCGAGACGATCAGAAGGGCCACGATGCCGAGCCAACTGGCGACGACGCGCCACGGGTGCGAGGCGCAGGCACGCGCCCAGCGGGCGAGCGCGCCGGTCGAAAGGCGTTCGTGCGCAGCACGACGATCAGCACGTGGTTCGGTCATAGGTCCTCCCTTGGTGACGGCCCTTCAGTCTTAGCAGTAGTGACACCGAGGGCCGCAGAAAATCATCGGTTACCCTGGAAGCCGCCACGTCGAGGAGGCAAGTGATGACCGAGGTCTTGGAGCGAAAGAACCAGCAGCAAACCGAGTTGGGGCGCGTCAGCCACTGGATCGGCGGCCAAATCGTCCCGGGCGAGTCGGGCCGCAGCGGGCCGGTCTACAACCCGGCTCAGGGCATCCAGACCAAGGAGGTCGACTTCGCCTCGGTCGAGGAGGTCGACCGCGCCGTCCAGACGGCGAAGCAGGCGTACGAAGCGTGGCGAGCGGTCTCGCTCTCGAAGCGGCAGGACCTCTTCTTCACGATCCGCGACCTCTTCCACCGCCGCAAGGACGACATCGCCGCGATCCTCACCGAGGAGCACGGCAAGGTCTTTTCCGACGCCAAGGGCGAGGTGCAGCGCGGGCTCGAGGTGATCGAGTACGCCTGTGGGATCCCGACGTTGCTCAAGGGCGACTTCTCCGAGCAGGCCTCGAGCGGGATCGACGTCTACTCGATCCGCCAGCCGCTCGGCGTCGTCGCCGGCATCACCCCGTTCAACTTCCCGGCGATGGTCCCGATGTGGATGTGGGCGCCGGCGCTCGCCTGCGGCAACACGTTCGTGCTGAAGCCGTCCGAGAAGGATCCGTCGGCATCGGTCTTCGCCGCCGAGCTCCTGAAAGAGGCCGGCGTCCCCGACGGCGTCTTCAACGTGGTGCACGGCGACAAGGTCGCAGTCGACGCGATCCTCGAGCACCCGGAAATCGCGGCGGTCAGCTTCGTCGGCTCGACGCCGATCGCCCAGTACATCTACGCGACGGGCACGTCGAAGGGGAAGCGGGTCCAGGCGCTCGGCGGGGCGAAGAACCACATGATCGTGCTCCCGGACGCGGACCTGGACATGGCCGCGGACGCCGCCGTCTCGGCGGCGTACGGCTCGGCCGGCGAGCGCTGTATGGCGGTTTCGGCGGTCGTCGCCGTCGGCGACATCGGCGACGCCTTCATCGAGGCGGTCAAGCAGCGCCT
>Ga0307300_10000376_pt1 | contig 10918 bp, 10 predicted proteins | sample ER_DNA_181_FD_194492 | JGI IMG/M metagenome (GOLD analysis project Ga0307300, IMG submission 194492) | Bulk soil microbial communities from the East River watershed near Crested Butte, Colorado, United States - ER_DNA_181 | ecosystem: Environmental > Terrestrial > Soil > Floodplain | place... | reverse complement strand
GGAAGTGGGGGCTCTCGCAGCCGAGCCAACCTCGGACCATGTGCGCCGTCCTAATTTCCGTGGAGCCCGCCTGGGCACTTGGTTCAGTGGATCCGCTGGCTGGCCGCATGGTTCGCCCGACCGTCTTGCGGTTATCGCTGATCTTGAGGCGAGATATCCATCGTTGGAAGATGAGACCACTGGGACGAAGGTTGGTATCGGCGTTGCGACTGGAGCAGACCGCGTCTTCATCACCGAGGATCCAGGCTTAGTTGAGCCAGACCGACTGTTACCACTTGCGCTCCCGCGCGATATCTCTTCCGGCGAAGTCAAGTGGTCTGGCAAGTTCCTCGTCAATCCTTGGGAGGCAGACGGCTTGGTGGAGCTCGAGGAGTGGCCGCGACTCGCTGATTACCTCTCGCAGCATCGCGATCTTCTGGCGAAGCGGCACACTGCTAAGAAGGGCCGATGGCACAAGACGATCGATCGAGTCATCGAGGGCTTAGCGAAGAGGGAAAAGCTTTATCTGCCTGACTTCAAGGAGACGATTTTCCCTGTACGTGATGAGGGCGCGACTTACCCTCATCACAACCTGTACTGGGTTACCTCGGACGAGTGGGACCTGCGTGTTCTGGGAGGCTTGTTGCTCAGCGATATTGCGAGCCTCTTCATCGAGGCCTACTCCGTCCGAATGAGGGGCGGGTTCCTGCGCTTCCAAGCTCAATATCTTCGACGAATCCGGCTGCCGAAAGTCGACGACATCAGTCCCAGCACGGAAGTTGCCCTTGCCGATGCTTTCAATGCGCGTGACCGCGAGAAAGCGACCGAGCTGGCTTTACCGCTTTACGAATTGAGCGAGCTTCCGGCCTAGATGAGTTCGCTGCGAGAAGATTTCGAGCTGGCAGTTGCCGCATATTGGCAAACGAAGGACAAGCAGGGTGCGGCAGCACGGAAGATCCGCTCTAGGGCAGAGGGAACGGCAAAAACTGTTCGAGGGGGTGGCCACTTCAACCCGCTCATCAACCTCATCTCCCGCTTTTTCACCGACGCCGGCTATCCGTTGGGTTCAGTGGGGGTTAAAAGAGGCCAAGTCACCTTGCCCGGCTTCTTCCGCCCGAACAAGCAATGGGATCTTGTCGTCGCGCACAAAGGAACCCTTGTTGCGGCGATCGAGATGAAGGGACTAGGGGCACCCTCTTCCGGTAAGAACTACAACAACCGGGTGGAGGAGGCGATCGGAAATGCCGCAGACGTGGCGCGCGCTTATCGCGAAGGCCTCATAGGACCCGAGAAGCCCTGGTTGGGCTACTTCTATCTTATGGAGGACCATTCATCGTCACGCGGCTCAGTGGAAATCAACCCTGGTCCGTTTCCGACTGAGGAGCTCTGGGTGGGACGGTCTTACCAAGAGCGCTATGAGATTGGAGCGACCAGGCTGGTGGAGGACGATTTCTACGATTCGATTTGTTACGTCGTCTCATCTCCCGAGAATCCTCAGCCACGGGAGCCAGTCCCTTTGCTCGATTGGCAGCACTTCTGTGCTGGCATCAAGGGCCGAATCGAGTACTTGGCGACCCTGGGCTACCCATAGGGATGGAGGAAATCACGGTCCCTAAATTGGCGTGGTCTCGAATAGGAAATCCTTTTGGTCAGGTAACTTCCCGGCCTGGACGACATTGGCGGCGCAATAGTCGGCGCCGGAGAAGACGTTGCCGGCGCCGCCGCCGACGCTGGCGAATTCGCCTGGGAACACAAGGCGGAAATCGGCGCCGGGGCTGCGGTCGGAGCGTGCATCTTCGCCAGCGCGGGAACCTGCACCGTGGTCGCCGGCACCTCCTACGTCCTTTCCACCGCCCAGAACGTCGAAGACCACATCGCCTGCGACGGCTGGAGCGGTCTCCTCAGCTGGGGATTCGTGCGTGATCAGGCGATTACCACCGCCTCGACCGGGGTGGGGGCGATGCCGGGGGTCTTGCCAAAAGCCTTCGGCGACGTGTACCCAAGCCTGCTTCCTCGGACCCGCGCTGGGATGTGGCTCTACAACACCCCGTTCGAGGGTTCCAGTCTGGCGGGTAGCACGATCATCGAGCCCGGCGCACAGGAATACTATTCCGGAGGCAGTGAAGCGACCTCGTCATGTTGAGTGAGACCCCCAGCTCCCCGCGACGTTATTACTCGCGACATCAGGCGATCACGATCGCGGTAGCGGGTGGCTTCTTCCTCTTCATCTTCCTGAGCGGCATTTTCGCCTCCAGGTATGCGGGGGTGAAGATCTTCGTTGCCGCTAGCGTCCTGGTCTTGGGTGTCATCTACGTTCGGGCCATCCGTGCCGGCATCGACAGCACAGAGAGCGGAATCGAGGTCCGGAACGTCTTCTTTACCTTCAAGCTGCCGTGGCAGGTGATCGAGCGGTTTGAGATCGGTCGATCGGGGCTGTTTCCCATGGTCTGCCTGATCCATCTGCGAGACGGGAGCAGCAGGCATGCGTTCGGGATCCAAGAAAGGGGCAACTTCCCCAGCGGATCGGCCCAGTCATTGACGCAGGAGCTAAACGTCGAACTGGCGAGGCAGACCGGCATCCGGAATCCCACCGACGAAGCTGCTGCTTGAGCCCCGAAAACCGCCAAACCGATCCTGTTTCGCCGCCTTCGGGTCTTACGCGTCGCGGATTCATTGGAAGCGCCGCTTCCCTCGGGGCGGGCGTCGGTCTCGGCTACGCCGGCAGGAGCCTGCTTAGTGGCAACGAGTCCAGTGACCAAGAAGTAAGGGGAACCGATCGGGTTGAGTTTTATGGCCGATATCAGGCCGGTATCGCAACGCCCGCTCCCGAATTCCTCAGCTTCGCCGCCTTCGACCTCGCCACCGACTCCCCCGACGACCTGCGCGATCTCCTTCAGGAGTGGACGGCGATAGCCGTGTCTCTAAGCCAGGGGCGCCTCTACCGTCCCATTCCGGAGGGCCCCGACGTTGTTCCTAGCGATCCAGGTGAGGCTGTTGACATCGGTCCAGCCGCCCTGACCATGACTTTCGGCTTCGGACCCACGCTCTTCGAACAGGCTGGCTCCGATCGGTTGGGGCTGCGGGATCGCAAACCCCCACGCCTTGCCGACCTGCCGCAGTTCCGCGGCGACAGTCTCCAGGCAGCCCGCTCCGGCGGCGACCTTTGCATTCAGGCCTGTTCCGAAAACCCCCAGGTCGCGTTTCACGCCGTCCACACCTTGACTCGCGCAGCCCAGGGCAAAGCCACCCTTCGCTGGTCCCAGGACGGATTCGGCCGCACCTCGAGTACCAGCCGCTCGCAGATCACCCCCCGCAACCTGATGGGCTTCAAAGACGGCACGAACAACATTCGCGCCGAGGACACCGATCAAATGGACAGGTTCGTATGGGCAGGATCTGAGGACGGACCCGTCTGGATGACCAGCGGCAGCTATCTAGTGGCCCGCCGCATCAAGATCCTCTTCGACGTCTGGGACGCGATCAGCCTGGAAGGCCAGGAGCGAGCCGTGGGACGGATGAAGATCAGCGGCGCCCCCCTAGGTCAGGAGGACGAGAACGACGCGTTGAACTTGGACGCGCAAAAGGAAGGGCAGCCGGTAATACCTAGGGACGCGCACGTGCGGCTAGCCAGCCCGCAGAACAACCAAGGGGTGCGGATCCTGCGCCGGGGCTATTCGTACTCCGAACCGGCTGAAACCGGTTCCGGAGAAATCGACGCCGGCCTCTTCTTCATCAGCTTCCAGCGAGATCCGCACCGCCAGTTCGTCCCGCTTCAGAAACGGCTTGCCGACTCCGACGCTCTTAGCCGCCACCTCCTCCACACCTCCAGCGCCGTCTTCGCATGTCCCGGAGGGGTTGAACCTGGAGGCTTCATTGGGGAAGGCCTCTTTACCTAATTGCTAGCGTGAGCTGAAACGGCTTTGTTCTGAGGGGTGTCGTCCAGGCCGTCGGTGAGCTCGCCCGGTTCGACGCCCAGACCTTTCGCGAGTTTCTGAATCGTCGTTAGCCGCGGCTCGCGCCCTCCTCGCTCGATCCGGCCGATACTCGTCAGATGGATGCCGGACGTGTGCGCGAGTCCGTCCTGCGACAAGCCTTCCCTCGCCCGCAGCTCCCGGACTCGCCGGCCGAATGCCTTGCTGGCGCGGTCGGGGTCCTCGTAGATCGGCACGGCCACCGGGGGAGCGTTGCGGCTCCCGACCGACTGGACCAGAGCATAATGGCCGTAAGCCTTTTGGCTAGGAGCGCGTTGGTCTTATAGGATTGTCTTCTCGAGAGGCGGTCATGGGAAGGGCCAGCTCGTGCGAGAAAGGTGCGAACACAACGTCCTCGAACGACCGAGCGGCGGCTCGAAGGTCTTCGCCCTGCGGTTCCCTGCCTATGGTCGGCGGAGGTACCTGACCCTGGGCACCCCGGCGGAGGGCTGGACCCGGAGGCGCGGCGAAGAAGAGATGGACGTGATCCGCGCTGAAGTCGAGCGTGGGACATGGGTGCCACCGCCGCCACGACATCGGGCTATCTCCCGCAGTCTCGGTGGCGATGAGGATGCCGCCCCGTTTGGGACGTTCGCCGGGTCGCAGGTCAGGGAGCGTCGAGCCGAAGTCCGGCCAGCGACCTTCGCATATTGGAATTGGGCCCTCAGGCATCTCCTCCCATTCTTCGCGGACTGGCCGCTCACAAAGATCGACGTCTGGGCCGTGGACGCCTACCGACTCCACAAGCTCGAGGAGTCCGAGGATCGCCGCCGTCACCTCGCCGAAGGCAGGCCGCGCACCGACTCGCTCGGTCGACCGCTCCGCCCCCTCTCTGCCTCCTCGAACAAGACGATCGAGGTGCTTCGCTGGCTGCTCTCCTTCGCAGTCGAATATGGATGGACGGGCGACAACCCGGCGGCGGGGAAGCGGCGGCGGATCAAGGTCGAGAAGTCCCCGGCGCCGCATCTCGAATCGGCGGTCCAGATCGCCACGGTGCTCGGGGCGGCCGCCGAGCTAGACGCCGACCCAGGCTGGTTGATCGACGAGCGCCTCGCCGTCGTCGCGACCCTCGTTCTCGCCGGGCTGCGCGTCCATGAGCTTTCCGCCCTGCGCTGGGGCGACCTCGACTTCGCGAGGTCGATCATCCACGTGCGGCGCTCGAAGACGCCCGCCGGGCTCCGCGAGGTCAGGATGCTCGCCGCGCTCCGAAGCCACCTGCTCCGCCACCGCGCCCGCCGCACCCGTCCCGGCGCCGAGGAGCGGGTCTTCCGGACGAGACGGGGAGGCGTACGGACGAAGGACAACGTCCGCCTGCGGGTCTTGATGCCGGTACTGGCACGCGCCGGCGAGCTGCTGGAGGTACGCAGCCAATCATCGTTGCCCCCGCGGATAACTCCTCACTCCCTCCGCCACACCTTCGCCTCGCTGCTCTTCGCGATCGGCGAGGACCCTGTCTCGGTGATGCGCCAGCTCGGCCACACCGACTCGGCATTCACCCTGCGGGTCTACGCCCATTCGATGAGCGGGGGTACCGGCGAGCGCGAGCGGCTGAAGGAACTCGCCTGCTACGAGGCTTTCGGCGAGACCCCGCTCAGGTTCGAAGGCGACCCCTGGGACACCGCCCGTTCAGCCGAATGGGTCTCGCGACTCAGGCCACCGAATCGACGGCTACCCGGGCTCCTTGAGAGTCGCTGATCCGGGCAGCAACGCTGCGGAATCCCGCTTATAGAGCCAAATCAGCCCATATGGGCGGAAAACAGGCGGTCGTCGGTTCAAAAAGGAGCCAAAAGTCCTGCAAATCAAGGGGTCAGCAATCAGGAGCCCCGAAAAAGCGCATGTCGGTTCAGGTTTTTGTGCCTGAGTTTGGGCCGAAAACAGGCACATTGTGCCCGATATTTTCAGGGGAAACTGAAGCGATTTCCCTGCAGAAGTCTACGTTTGCAGGGGGAAAGGAGATGGAGCTAGGCGGATTCGAACCGCCGACCTCCTGGGTGCGATCCAGGCGCTCTGCCAGCTGAGCTATAGCCCCGGGCTTTGCGGGTGGGAAGTTGGTCCCAGTTCCGCGCAAGCGACAGGATAACCGCATAGTCTTTGACAGCCTCCTCCGCGGAGATGGCGAGCATGAGCATCCTCGACGACGCAATCCGACAGCATTTGGAACTGAAGCGCGCCCATGGCGCGGACGAGTCCGAGATCAAACGGCTCGAGGACGAGGCGTTTGGGCCTCCGGCGCGGCCGGGGGAGCCGGATCCGGCAGCCGAGGCGCCGACGGAGTTCATGGCCACGTCCGAGGCCGAGGCGGCGCAGGCCGAGGAGAGCGGCGGCCGCCGGATCAACATCGCCGACCTGCAGGAGGCGCCGCCGGCCGACGCACCGATCGCGCCTGCGGAGGACGCCGCGCAGGCCGCCCCCCCGGCCGAGGAGGAGCTGCCTGCGCTGGAGCACGAGGTCGTCGCGGAGCCGGAGGCCGCCGAGGCGGAGGACGCGCCGGAGGCCGAGGCCGACGACGCCAACCCCCGCCACTCGACCGAAGAGCGCCATGCGATCGCCGAGCAGCCGACCGAATTCTTCGACGTTGAGGCCGAGATGGGGACCGAGGACGCGCCCCCGGTCGAGGCGCCCAGTCCCTCCGACGAGGAGATCGTCGAGGCCGAGGCCGCCGCGCCGCCGCTCTCCCCGGTCGAACCGGCCACCGAGATCCACGCCTCCCGCGCCGAGGCGCCCGCCGAGGACCTCGAGGACGAAGAGGACGACGACTTCTGGAGCGAGCAGCGCCTCTCCGACGAGCTCGACCAGGCGCTCGAGGCGCCACTCACCGAGGAGGACCAGGGCGGCGAGGTCGAGTTCGAGAAGCTCTCCGAGGAGCCCGAGGAACCCTCCGAAGAGCCCGAGCACCCCAAGCCGGCGGCGAATTACGACCCCGACACCGGCCACGAGGACGTGCTCGAGGACACCCCCGAGTTCCTCGAGGACGCTCCGGAGGACGACGAGCTCTGGTTCGAGCAGAAGCCTCCGAAGGACTTCGACTTCGACGACTAGTTAGTGGAGCCAGCCGGGTTCGAACCGGCGACCTCCTGCTTGCAAAGCAGGCGCTCTGCCAGCTGAGCTATGGCCCCTCAACTCGGATTGTAGGCGGCTGACGCCGCTCCGACCGGCCCGCTCAGGAAGCCAGCAAACTCTCCGCCCGCTTGCCCTCGGGCAGGTTCTGGTCCGCGTGGTAGCTGGAGCGCACGAGCGGTCCAGCCGCCACCGACTCGAAGCCGAGGTCGTAGGCCGCTCGCTCCAGCGCCGCGAACTCGTCGGGGTGCCAGTAGCGGACGACCGGCAGGTGGTTCTCGGTCGGGCGCAGGTACTGGCCGACGGTGAGGACCTGGACCTCGTGCTCACGGAGGAGGCCGAAGGTCTCGACCATCTCCTCGAAGGACTCGCCGAGGCCGACCATCAGGCCGGACTTGGTGACGACCTCCTCGCCGCCCATCTCCTTCGCCATCCGCAGGACCCGGGCCGAGCGCAGGAACTGGGAGCCGCGGCGGGCGATCGGGTAGAGGCGGGGGACCGTCTCGACGTTGTGGTTGAAGACGTCGGGGCGCTCGTGGACGACCTTCGCCAGCGGCATCTCCTGGCCGCGGAAGTCGGGGGTGAGGATCTCGACCTTGCAGTCGGGCGCCAGCATCCGGATCGAGCGGATCACGCCGACGAAGGCGCTCGCCCCGTAGTCGGGCAGGTCGTCGCGGTCGACCGAGGTGACGACCGCATGGCGCAGGCCCATCGCCTTCACCTGGTTCGCCACCCGCAGGGGCTCCAGCGGGTCGTTCCAGGTCGGCTTCCCGGTCTGCACGTTGCAGAAGCCGCAGCGCCGGGTGCAGACGTCCCCGAGGATCATGAAGGTCGCCGTGCCGCGCTCCCAGCACTCGCCGACGTTCGGGCAGTTGGCCTCCTCGCAGACGGTGTGGAGGTTGTCGCTGCCGATCTTCTCCTTCAGCCGCCGGTAGTTGGGCCCGCCCGGCGCCGGCACCTTCAGCCACGGCGGCTTGCGGGCGCGGCGGAAGGGGACGGTGCCCTCGGCCTCGGCGGCGGTCCCGCCCGGCTTGGCGCGGGAGCGGGTGACGTGGATGCGCTCGGTGGTCGACACCGACGCCTACGTTAGCTGAGCGGCTTCACCCGCCAGCCGAAGCGGGCGGGGGTCGGATCGACGTTGCCGAAGCGGTCGATCGCCCGCACCTTGAACAGGTGCCTGCCCGGCTTCACCGAGTGCTCGAACGGGTTCGCGCAGGCCTTCCACTTCTTCCTGTCGAGCTTGCACTGGAAGGTCGACTGCGCCTCCGTCGAGGCGAAGCGGAATTTGGCGAGGCGCTTGAAGCCGAGGCGCGGGGGGCCGCTGACGATGCGGGTGTTCGGCGGCGTCCTGTCGGGCGGGAGCTCGGTGACGAGGGCCGGACCCCCGCCGGCGCCTGGTACCGCCGGCGCCTGCAGCTCGAAGGCGCCGATGTCCGAGCCGTCGCCGCCTTCGGTGTTGGAGATCGAGGCGAAGTCGGTAGGACGGGGGAGACCGCGCTGGTCGGCGGCATAGCCGAAGGAGTCGCCGCGGTCGACAGCCACGCTCTCGGTGGTGAGGGCGTGCGTGGGAGCGAAGCCGCCGTTTGCGGCGAGCGGCTCGAGGCCGGCGACAACCCCGGTGAGGTCGGTTCCCTGCCCAAGTCCGCAGCTCCCGTCTTCGTCGAGGTTGAAGCCGCCCGAGCTCGGGCCTCCCCAGCAGCTGTCCGCCTCACCGAGCGGTTCGGCGACGATCGTGTTCCTGATCAGGCTGGAGCCGGGGTTCTGGAGGTTGGAGCCGCGGGCGAGCTCTATCGTCGCGCTGCCGTCCGTCGAGGCGGCGTTGCGGGCCACGGTCGAGCCCGTCAGCGTGACGCCGCCGCCGTAGAGGCCGCCACCCAGCCCGACGTTCGAGGCGGTTCCTTCGGAGGCGAGGACGGAGTTGCCGCTGATCGTGCTATGGACGATCGTCGCCAGGCCCCCCATCAGCAGCAGACCCCCACCGGCGGCGTTCGTTTCGGCGCCGCCCCCGCCGAAGGCTTCGGCGGAGTTGCCGCTGATCGTGCTGCGTTCGACCGTGACGGGACCCGTGGCTTCGATCCCGCCTCCGCCGGCGACGGTTTCGCTGCTGGCGTTGATCGCGATCGCGCGGTTGTCGTGGACAAAGGATTCCCGCAGGGTCAGCGACCCGCTGCTGTAGATGCCGCCGGCGGTTGCGAGGGCGATGTTGCTTCCTTCCAGCACCGCTTCGTTGTCGGCAACGACGACTCGAGTCAGCGTCAGACTGCCACCGGAGCTGAGGATGCCGCCCGCTGCCGTTTCGAGGCCGTTGGAGATGGTGAGGTCCCTGACCGTCGCGTTGACGCTGCCGAACTGGAAGATGCGGAAGGGGGCGCTGGCAGCGCGGCGGACGACGAGAGAGCCAGCGCCCGGGCCGGCGATCGTGACGTCGTCGATCACGATCGGCAATGCGGTCAGGAGCTGGATCGTCCCGGTCGCGGTGATCGTGATCGTGTCCGTAGCGTCTGGGTTGTTGGAGGACGTAATCGCTGCGCGCAGGCTCCCGGGGCCGCTGTCGGCGGTGCTCGACACCGTGTAGGAAGCGCCCGCCGCAGCGGACGCCGGCAGGCAGGCGAGGACCGCGGCGAGCAGGCCGAGCAGTTGGACGAGGCGCCGCATTCGCGCCACCCTACGCAGTGACGCTGTCGGCGGCAACCGGCTCTTTGTCGAAGACGCTTGCGTAGGCGGCGACGAGCGCGTCGGCGAAGGCGTCGAGGTCCTGCTCGGCGCCGAGCTCGCGGGAGAGCGAGGTCATCGAGACGCCCTCGATTCCGCACGGCACGATCCACTCGAACGGCTGCAGGTCGTTGTTGACGTTGACCGCGAGGCCGTGGGTGGTGACGCCGCGGCTGACGTGGAGGCCGATCGAGCCGATCTTCCGCGGTCCCCTCGTCGACGGGACGATTTCGGTCCGCATAGGACCGTTTTCGTCCCGTCGGCCTTGGACCCAGACGCCGGTCAGGCCCTCGATCACGCTGGCGCCCACGCCGGCGGCGCCGAGCGCGTCGATCATCGTCCGCTCCAGGCCCCGCACGTAGCGGTGGACGTCGCCGCCGTAGCCGCGCAGGTCGACGATCGGGTAGGCGACCAGCTGGCCGGGCCCGTGGTAGGTGACGAGGCCGCCGCGATCGGTCTCGCGGACCTCGATCCCCTGCGCTTCGTACCAGGCGGCTCCCATCGGCAGCTCCTCCGGCTTGGAGCGGCGGCCGCGGGTGTAGACGGGCGGGTGCTCGAGCAGCAGCAGGACGTCGCCGACCTCGCCTCCCTGGCGCCGGGCCGCCAGCTCCTTCTGCAGCTCACGCGCCTCCTCATAAGGGATGATGCCGCGGCGCGCGACCAGGATCTCACCGCTCATTCGCGAATCGTTGCAGGGCGCGGCCTTATCCTGTGAGCGCCGACCCATGGTCCAGTCCAAACCCCTCCGACCCGAATGGCTGCCGGCGGTGGCGCTCTCCTCTGCGCTGGCGCTGCTGATGCTGCTCTGGAGCCCGCCCGTCGGGGACCTCGCCGCGCAGGTCTTCCGCACCGAGCTCTTCGAGAGCGCCGGCCTCGCGATCTGGAACGGCAGCTGGTACGGCGGCCACTACACCCTCACCTACAGCCTGCTCTTCCCGCCGCTGGCGGCGCTGCTGGGGCCGCAGGTGGTCGGCGGCCTCGCCGTCGTCTCCTCCTCCTACCTCTTCGACCGCCTCGTCCGCGACCGCTGGGGGGTGGAGGCGCGCTGGGCGACGCTCTGGTTCGCCGCCGGGGTCGTCACCCTGCTCGCCGACGGCCAGCTCACCTTCGCCCTCGGCGTCGCCTTCGGCCTGGCGGCGCTGCGCTGCCTGCAGGCCGGCCGGGCGCCGCTGGCGCTCGCCGCAGCCGCGGCCTGCCCG
>Ga0307300_10000372_pt1 | contig 10982 bp, 8 predicted proteins | sample ER_DNA_181_FD_194492 | JGI IMG/M metagenome (GOLD analysis project Ga0307300, IMG submission 194492) | Bulk soil microbial communities from the East River watershed near Crested Butte, Colorado, United States - ER_DNA_181 | ecosystem: Environmental > Terrestrial > Soil > Floodplain | place: USA... | reverse complement strand
CAAGCTGCCTGCGCTACGAAGCAGCTCCGCCCGAGCAGGGCGCGTAGAGATGGTTGGCGCCCGTGGACTTTCCGGCGGGCCGGATACGCGTCAATGCCGGTACTCGGGCAGGACGTGCTCCGAAAGCAGCTCCAGCTGCTGCAAGCTGCGGACCTCCGGCATCAGCACCAGCAGGTCCAGGCCGCACGCCGCGTACTCGGCGACGACATCCTTGATCTGCTCGATGGGACCGTGGTGGATCGCCTGCTCCACCGGCACCGGCAGGACCGGGTAGTAGCGCTCGTGGTGGGCGACCGCCTCGGCAAACTCGCGCTGACCGCCGATGGCGATGTAGGCGACCGCGCTGAAGCTGAAGTCGGTCTTGCCCCGCTCGCTGACCTGGGGGCGCATGCTGGCGATCGCCGGTCCGATCGTCGATGGTCGGGCGGCGCCACCGAAGATGAACCCGTCGGCGAGCTCGACAGCCCGCTGCCGAGCCCGCTCGCTGAGCGCGCCGATCCAGATGGGAGGGCCTGGATTCTGGACCGGCGGGGGGCCCAACACGCCGTGCTCCCGATCACTCTGCCGGGCCTCTGCCCACACCCGTCGGAGCGTGGTGATCTGTCGGCGGAAGCGGGTCACGCGATGCTCCAGCGTCGCCCCCAAGACCTGGTAGTCGTCTGGTCGACTGCCAAGCGACACCCCGAGCGTCAGCCGGCCTTCCGAGAGGCGGTCGATCACCGCGGCCTGCTTGGCGACCAGCACCTCGTTGCGATTTGGCAGCGGCAGGGTGGTGGTTGCCAGGCGGATGCGTTCGGTCACCGCGGCGGCCGCGGCGAGCGAGACGAGCGGATCCCACATGTCATAGTTGGGACGATCCACCGTGCCCAACGTGTCGAAGCCAGCTTCATCGGCGAGTCGGACCCAGTCCAGGAAGAAGCCCCGCTCCAGCCCGAACGGCATCGCGTTCGGTAACCACACCCCGATCCTCATCCCCGTAGCTCCTCTGCCGCCAGGCGCAGGTGAGACGACCTGTCAGCGCGATGGCTTCACGGTCGTGTTGAGCATGATCAGGATAGGCAGCGCCGTGTCGAAGCGGAATGCTGGGCTTTAATCCTGGAGTCGGACATGGTGCATGCGGCCGGGTCAGGGCTCAGTCGACTGTAGTCATAGCTCGACGTTCGTTAGGACGAAGGCGGGGAGGAAGCAGAGGACCAGGGGGAAGGCGAGGCGGACGGCGGCCCGGCCGGCCTCGGCCTCGGCCTGCAGCCGGGCCCGGCTGCGGAGGGCTTCAGCCCTGGCGGCCAGTGCCTCCGCCGGAGGCGCACCCCAGCGTTCGGCGGCCTCGAGGGCGGCGGCCGCCGCACGCAGCTCGTCGAGCCCGGACCGGTCGGCGGCCGCACGGAGCGCCGCCGCCGGAGTCCCACCGAGGCGCAGGACGGCGGCTGCCATGCCCAGGTCCTGCTGGAGCACCTCCGGGGCACGCTCGGCGACCCGGAGCACGGCCTTGTGGGGGTTGAGGCCGGCCAGCAAGGCCGCACCGAGCAGGTCGAGGACCGCCGGTGCGGCGTCGCGGCGGATGGCCAGCCGACGGGCCGCCGCCCGCCGACCCGCGACCCGGGCCGTGACCGGCCAGGCAACCGCGGCGACCAACGCCACAGGAAGCAGGCTCGGGACGGCGGTCGCCCCTCGGAGCAGCCCGGGGACGGCCGTCGCCACGAGGACACCGAGCAGCACGCCGACGGCAACACCGGCGCGCGCCGCGAGGCGGCGCAGGGGTGCCGGGTCTGGGGTGCTCATGGGGTTGGGCCTCGAACGATGCGGGTGGCCCAGCAGATGCCGAGCAGCTCAAGGACCGCGGCCGCCGCCAGGGTCGCCCAGCCGAGTGGGTCACGGACCAGGAACGCGGCGTCCGATGGGGAGGTGAGGGCGAGGACACCCAGGAAGGCAGGAGCCATCGCGGCCACGACGCGAGCCGACAGGCGGGCCTCGGCGGTGGCGGCCATCCTGGCCTGTCTGGAGCGGACCCGGTCCGCGGCGGCGGCGGCGACGCCCGCGAGCACCGGGCCGGGCGGGGCGCCGGTCGTCTCGGCGAGATCAAGCGCCTCTCCGGCCAGCGCCAGCTCGCTCAGCCGCTCGGCCCTGGCCGCCGCGGCCAGGGCGCCGCCTGTCCCCGAGCCGAGCTCCGCCGCCCGGATCGCCCGGCCGAGCACGTCCTCGAGGGCCGATGGGGCGCCCTCGGCCGCGGCCTGCAGGGCCCGACGAGGGTTGATGCCGGCGCCCACGGTCGCACGGAGGACATCGACGACCTCCGGGACGGCTTCCTCCATCTCGCGCCGAACCGCCGCTGCCTGACCGGGTCGTGGCAGTCGGGCGAGCCCCCTCCCGATCCGGGTCCAGGAACGACCGCGCCCGCGAGCGGCCGGCCGACCAGCCGGGGCAGGCGGGTTCGATGGGCCGCGGAGGCCGGGCAGGGACGCTGAGCGGCGCGCTCGCCTCCGGGACCGCCGGCCCGAGAACGACCCCCGGCTCCAGAACGACCGCTGGCTCCGAGGCGACCAGGCACGCTCCGGGGCAGGCCATCCACGCCTTCGCGACGACCACCGCCCACGCCTCCGGGCGGACGACCCACGCGCCCGGAGGGCGACCGGAACGGCCAGCACCGACAGCAGGACCGCGCCAACGGTGGAGAGCGGTGCGGTCATCTGCTGTGGCTCCGGGGGCAGAGGACGCGGACCCGTCCGGCGAGATGGGCTGGTTCGAAGGCGAGGAGGACCGAGGGGTCGAGGCGATTGGCCCAGTGGGGGACGTGGCCGGTCGCGGAGAGGCCGTTGGCGGAGCCGGTGGTGCGCAGCGGGATGGCCTGGGCTCGACCGTCGCCGCTGGCGACGAGCTCGGCGACCACGGCGACCCGGCGCATGGGGCGGCCGGCGGGAGCGCGCTCCAGGTGGACGACCGCCCCGATGCCACCGCCGACGAGCCGCCGGACGACGTCGAGGCCGGCGCCGGGTGCGGCCAGGGCCATGGCCTCGAGACGGGCCGGCACCTCCTCGGGACCGCCGGCATGGAGGGTGGTCATGAGGCCGCGGTGACCGGTGTTGGCGGCCTGGAGCATGTCGAGCACCTCGGGGCCGCGGACCTCGCCGACGACGATGCGGTCGGGGCGCATGCGGAGGGCGTTGCGGACCAGCTCGCGCAGCGGCACCTCGCCTCGGCCCTCGACATTGGGCGGGCGGCCCTCGAGCCGGACGACGTGGGGGCCGGGGAGCCGCAGCTCGGCGACGTCCTCGATCGTGACCACCCGCTCCCGCGCCGGGATGGCGGCGGCCAGGACGTTGAGCAGGGTGGTCTTGCCGGTCCCGGTGGCGCCGGACACGGCGATGGCGATGCCGGCGGCGACCATCGCCTCCAGCAGCCGGGCCGTTGCCACGTCGAGGGCGCCCCGGTCGATCAGGTCACGGAGCTCCAGTCGTCGCCTGGCGAAGGTGCGGATGGTGACCACCGGCCCGTCGGGAGCGAGCGGCGGCAGCACGGCATGGAAGCGCTCGCCACCGGGGAGGCGGGCGTCGACCCAGGGGCGGGACTCGTCCACCCGGAGCCCGAGCGGGGCGACCACACGCTGCACCAGGGCGGCCACGGCCGCGGCCGAGGCGAAGCGGACGGCGGCCCGTTCCATGGTCCCCCCGCGCTCCACCCAGACGTCGGCGGGCCCGTTGACCAGGACGTCGGTGACGGTGGGGTCGGCGAGCAGCGGCGCCAGCGGCCCGAGCCCGGTCAGCTCGTCGCCGACCGCGCGGACGGTCGCCGACAGGCTGGCGGCGGGGAGGGCGACGCCGTCCTCGTCGAGGGTCTCCGCGACCGCCGCCCGGAGGCCGGCGGCGTCGGTGGCGACCGCGCCGGTGGCCGCGAGCCGTCGCTGGACACGGGCCACCAGCCCCGGCGGCACTCCGCCGGAGGGGCCGGTCCGGCCGCTCCAGGTCGTGGGGCCGGGCCCGCCGCCGGCGAGGCCGTCGCCGGTCCGCGTGCCCCGCACCTGGCCGGCGCCGCGCGGGTCGGGTGACCGGGTGTGGGGAGTCATGCCGAGGCCGCCGCGAACGGGACCACGCGGTTGGCCAGGGTGACCATGGCCTGGACGGCCGGGAGGTCGTGGCGGTCGAGCAGCAGGACGCCGTCCTCGGCGGCGGCGGCCAGCTCGGCGGCCGCCGCGGGGATGAGGGCCCAGAGGCGGTCTCCGAGGGTGGCCCGGACCTCGCGGGGGGCGAGCGGGGCCTGGGGCCGGACGCCGGTCACGACGGCGCCGGCGGCGTCGGGGTCGTGGCCGGCCGCGGTCCAGTCCTCGAGGGCCACCTGGAGTCCGCGGACGCCGGCGGTCTCGCAGCGGCCGATGGCGACCAGGGCGTCGGCCTGGGAAAGGGCGGTCCGGACCAGGGGCCCGTCGGTGGCGGGAAGGTCGACCACGACCACGCGGTAGGTGGTTCGGGCGGCTTCCAGCACGTGCTGCACGACCCAAGGCTCGGGTGGAGGGTCGGGGGCGCCGTCGGCCGGACCGGCGAGCGGCAGGACGGTCAGGCCGGCCCACGGCTGGGCCAGTGTCTCCAGGCTGGCCGTGTCCAGGGCATCCGCGGCCAGGGCGTCCGGCTGGTGGGCGACCGGTTCGTCGCGGTCCGGCCTGGCGAGCGCACCACCCTCCGGGCCCGGGGTGGCCATGGCCGTGCCGGGCGCGGGGACGAGGGTGGACCAGGTGGGGGCGGCGGTCAGGTCGAGGCGGAAGGCGAGGCCTCCGGCCAGGTCCAGGAGCAGGACCGGGGCGGGTCCCCAGCGGGCCCAGGCCGCCGCCAGGTGCACGGCGACGGTGGTGGTGCCGGCGCCCCCCTGGACGCCGCGGGCGGCGACGACCAGCCCGGAGAGGCCGCCGGCGGCGCCTGGCTGGTGCAGGGCGGCGAGCCTGGCCAGCTCGCCTGGCAGGTCGGCGACCCCGTCGGGCCAGGCGAGCAGGCTGCGGGCGCCCGCGGCGAGCGCGGCCCTGACGTCGGCTGGGCGGTCGTCGTCGCCGATGGCGACCAGCGGGGTCCGGCAGCCGCCAGGCAGGTTGGCGAGGGCGGCGCAGCCGACCAGGGCGACCGACGGGCCGCTGGCCAGGGCGGCGGTCAGACCGGCGGGGCTGGGGTCGGCCATGAGGACCTGCCAGCCGGCCGTGCTCTCGACCGCGTGCCGCAGGGAGTCGGCGGTGGCGGGGTCGTCGTGGGCGATGACGGCCAGCGGGGGCGTCGATGGAACGGGTGCGAGGGCCACGGGCATCCTCCCGGTGCCTCGAGGGTGGGCTCGGCGGACCGGGTGGGGTGCTCGGCCGGTCCGGCGCCGGGAAGAATGGCCGGGTGGCGCCTGGAGTGGAAGGCGCCTCGGCCAGAATGTGTATAACTCTCGCCGCCCGTGGTTGTGGACGAGCAAGTTTCGCGATCTGGCGAGATGAGTAAGCTTCCGGGAACAGGAACTTCCGCAGGGAGGCGGATTGCATGGCCGAGAGCAGTCCCGCGATCGAGAACCTCTTCTCCGAGGGCCGGACCTTTCCCCCGCCGGACGAATTCAAGGCCGAGGCGCTGGTCACCGACCGGTCCTTGCACGAGCAGGCCGAGCGGGACCTGGAGGGGTTCTGGGCCGAGCAGGCCGAGCGGCTGCACTGGATGAAGCCGTGGGAGCGCGTGCTGGACTGGGACCTGCCGTTCGCGAAGTGGTTCGTCGGCGGGCAGCTCAACGTGTCGGACAACTGCCTGGACCGGCATGTGGAGGCCGGCGGCGGCGACAAGGTCGCCTACCACTGGGAGGGCGAGCCGGGGGACGTCCGGACCATCACCTACGGGGAGCTGCGCGACGACGTCGCCCGGTTCGCGAACGCGCTCAAGTCGATCGGCGTGCAGCGCGGTGACCGGGTCAACATCTACATGGGCATGGTGCCCGAGCTGCCGGTGGCGATGCTGGCCTGCGCGCGGCTGGGGGCGGCGCATTCGGTGGTGTTCGGCGGGTTCTCGGCGGACGCGCTGCGCGACCGCATCAACGACGCCGAGGCCAAGGTCCTGATCACCCAGGACGAGGGGTGGCGGGCCGGCAAGGTGGTGCCGCTGAAGCAGAACGCCGACGACGGGGTCACCGACACCCCCAGCATCGAGAAGGTGGTGGTCCTGCGCCGGACCGGCAACGAGGTCCCCTGGACCGAGGGACGGGACGTCTGGTGGCACGACCTGGTCGAGGGGCAGTCGGCCGACTGCCAGCCGGAGGCGATGGACGCCGAGGACCTGCTCTACCTGCTCTACACCTCGGGGACCACGGCCAGGCCCAAGGGGATCATGCACACCACCGGCGGGTACCTGACCGGGGTGGCGGCCACCCACCGGCTGGTGTTCGACCACCACCCCGACACCGACGTGTACTGGTGCGCGGCCGACATCGGCTGGGTCACCGGCCACTCCTACATCGTCTACGGCCCCCTGGCCAACCACGCCACCAGCATCCTGTACGAGGGCGCGCCCAACTTCCCCGAGAAGGACCGCTGGTGGGAGATCATCGAGAAGTACAAGGTCACGATCCTCTACACCGCGCCGACGGCCATCCGCACCTTCATGAAGTGGGGGACCGACTGGCCGGAGAAGCACGACCTCTCCAGCCTGCGGCTGCTCGGCAGCGTGGGTGAGCCGATCAACCCCGAGGCCTGGATCTGGTACCAGACCAACATCGGCGGCGGCCGCTGCCCGGTGGTCGACACCTGGTGGCAGACCGAGACGGGGATGATCATGATCACCCCCCTGCCCGGGGCCATCGCCACCAAGCCGGGGTCGGCGACCTTCCCGTTCCCTGGGGTGGACGCCGACATCGTCGACAACGACGGCAACTCGGTCGGCATCCCGGGCGGCGGGTACCTCGTGCTCCAGAAGCCGTGGCCGGCGATGCTGCGCGGGATCTACGGCGACCCCGAGCGGTACAAGGAGACCTACTGGAGCCGGTTCGAGGGCAAGTACTTCGCCGGCGACGGGGCCAAGCGGGACGAGGAAGGCTACTTCTGGCTGCTCGGCCGGGTCGACGACGTGATGAACATCTCCGGCCACCGCATCTCCACCACCGAGGTGGAGTCGGCCCTGGTGGACCACAAGGATGTGGCCGAGGCGGCGGTGATCGGCAAGGTCGACGAGACCACCGGGCAGCAGATCGTCGCGTTCGTGACCCTCAAGGGGAACGTCGAGGCGGCCGACGACACCACCGAGGTGCTGCGCGAGCACGTCGCCCGCAAGATCGGGAAGCTGGCCCGGCCGACCACCATCATCTTCACCCCCGACCTGCCCAAGACCCGCTCGGGCAAGATCATGCGCCGCCTCCTCAAGGACGTGGCCGAGGAGCGCGAGCTCGGCGACGTCACCACCCTGGCCGACCCCGCCATCGTCGAGGAGATCCGCGACAAGGCGGCCGCCCGGCCCCAGGAGGACTAGGCAGCCCGGGTGGTGACCGCGTCGGCCCCGCGGCGGACGGCGACGGGGTAGGTGGGCTGGGATTCCGGGGAACTTGTAACCTGGGGTGAACCCCGGTGGTCTAGGGGGTTGATTCCAGCCGTCTGACCGTTGCCCCGGGGCGGCCGCTGGTGCTGACACCGACGTCGGTGTCGGGTTGGCCGGGGAGCCGATGCCGAACGACCTGCGAGGTGCCAGTCAACCGATGAGCGTCGCGTTCGTCTTCCCAGGTCAGGGTAGCCAGGCGCCGGGGATGGGCCTGGACTTCGCGGACTTCGACGAGGCCGCGGCCGACCTCTACCAGTGGGCGAGCGCCTGCCTGGGCTGGGACCTGGACGAGACGTTGCGGTCGGCCAGCCCCGACGAGCTGCGCCAGACCTACATCGCCCAGCCGGCGATCTTCTGCGTGTCGGTGGCGGCGCTGCGGGCACTGGAGGCCGCCGGGGTGCCCCGGCCGGCGTTCGTGGCCGGGCACTCCCTCGGCGAGTTCTCCGCCCTGGTCGCGGCCGGTGCCCTGTCGTTCGAGGCCGGGCTGCTGCTGGTGGCCAGGCGGGCCGAGGCCATGCAGCGGGCCGCCGACGCCCGGCCCGGGTCGATGAGCTCGGTGCTGGGCCTGTCGGCCGAAGGGGTCGAGATGGCGGTCGAGGCGACCGCCCAGGGGCAGGTGCTGGCCGTCGCCAACGACAACGCCCCCGGCAACGTGGTCGTGTCCGGCGAGTGGTCGGCCCTGGAACGGCTCCCCGGCGCGGCCAAGGAGCTCGGGGCCAGGCGGGTGGTGCCGCTGAACGTGGGCGGCGCCTTCCACTCCCCCCTGATGGCGCCCGCGGTCAAGACCTTCCAACCCCACCTGGCCGCCGCCCCCCTGCGCGACCCGAGCATCCCGGTGGTCGCCAACGCCACCGCCGAGCCCGTCACCTCCGCCGAGGAGCTGCGTGAGCTGCTGGCCCGCCAGCTCACCGGGCGGGTCCGCTGGACCGAGTCGGTCCGGCGGATGGTCGCCCTCGGCGTCGACAGCTTCATCGAGGTCGGCCCGGGCACGGTCCTGGGCGGGCTCATCAAGCGGACGGTCGACGGGGTCACGGTGCTGTCGGCGGCCAACGCCGAGGGCGTGGCCGGGGTCGCCGACGCCCTGCGGATGCAGGCCGACGGCGACGTGGCCAAGGGCGGGGACCAGGGCGAGGTGGTGGTGCTGCCCGAGCGGTTCGCGGTCTCGCCCGGCCACGGCCGCTTCTACCCGGTCACCCCCTCCCGGTTCAACGACGAGCGGCCCTATGTCGAGCCGGGCGACCTGCTCGGCGAGGTCCGCAACGGCGCCGCCAGCATCCCCGTCCGCAGCCCCTTCCGCGGCCCTTCTGAGCCGCCCGACCCCCGATCCCCCACGCCGGAGAAAGGAGCCGTCGTGCCCGCCGAAATCGTTGGACTGGGGGTGGCCGTGCCGCCGTATGTCCTGACCAACGCTGATCTGGAAACGCTGGTCGACACCAACGACCAGTGGGTCACCGAGCGCACCGGGATCAAGGAGCGCCGCATCGCCGGCAAGGACGACTCGACGGCCCTGCTCGGCAAACGGGCCGCCGAGCAGGCGCTTCAGGTGGCGGGCGTCGACGTGGACGAGGTGGACCTGCTGGTCGTGGCCACGGCCACGCCCGACTACACGCTGCCCTCGGCCTCCTGCATCCTCCAGCTCGAGCTGGGCATGACCCGGGGCGCGGCCATGGACGTGATCGCCGGCTGCTCGGGGTTCGTGTACGCCCTGGCCACCGCCTCCCAGTTCGTGGACTCGGGCGCGGCCGACACCGCCCTGGTGGTGGGCTCCGAGACGCTGTCGCGGATCTCGGACTACACCGACCGCGACACCTGCATCCTGTTCGGCGACGGGGCCGGCGCGGTCGTCCTGCGCCGGGGCGAGGCCGGCGTGCGGGCGTTCTCGCTGGGCGCCGACGGGGGGCGGTCGCGGCTGCTCATGACCCCGGCGGGCGGGTCGCGCTTCCCGGCCAACAACCGGACCGTGGCCGAACGCCGGCACTACATCGTCATGGAGGGCCGCGAGGTCTTCAAGGGCGCGGTGACCGCGATGGCCGCCTCCAGCCTGGAGGCGATCGAGCGGTCCGGCCTCCGACCCGACGACATCGACCTGGTCGTCCCCCACCAGGCCAACCAGCGGATCATCGAGGCGACCGCCCGGCGGCTCAAGTTCCCCATGGCCAACGTGGTCATGAACATCGCCCGCTACGGCAACACCTCGGCGGCCTCGATCCCCATCGCCATCGCCGAGGCGTGGGAGCAGGGACAGATCCGGCCCGGCCAGCGGCTGCTGCTGACCGCGTTCGGGGCCGGCCTGGCCTGGGGCTCGGCGGTGGTCGACTGGACCCTCCCCAACCCGTCCGAGCCGGCGGCCGAGGAGCCGACCCAGTCGGCCATGCCGATCGTGCGCGGGCTGCTCGACGGGTCCCTGTGGGACGACGTCGACATGCTGCCGCCGCTGCGCAACGTCCCGGAGGCGGCGCTGTGAGCGGTGGTCCCGAGTCCCAGGGGGCCAGCGCCAGCCTGGAGGGGCGGACGGCCCTGGTCACCGGGGCGTCGGGGGCGATCGGGCGGGCGTGCGCGGTCGCCCTGGCCACCCAGGGGGCGAGGGTCGTGGTCGCCTACGGGTCCGACGAGCAGGGCGCCCAGGAGACGGCCGACCTGGTCAAGGCGGCCGGTGCCGAGCCGGTGGTCGCCCAGGCCGACCTGAGCGACCCGGGCGGGCCCAGGGCCCTGGTGGCGGCCGCCGGCGACGTCGGCGTGGACATCCTGGTCAACAACGCCGGCCTGACCCGCGACGGCCTGGTGCTGCGGATGCGCGACGAGGACTTCACCGCGGTGCTGGAGGTCAACCTGGTCGCCGCCTTCCGCTGCACCAGGGAGGCCCTGCGGGGCATGCTGCGGCGGCGCTGGGGCCGGGTGATCTCGGTCTCCAGCGTGGTCGGCCTGGTCGGCAACCCCGGCCAGGCGAACTACGCCGCCTCCAAGGCCGGCCTGATCGGGCTCACCATGAGCGTGGCCAGGGAGGTGGCCGGTCGCGGCATCACCGTCAACGCCGTCGCCCCCGGCTACATCCCCTCCAAGCTCACCGACGCCATGAGCGAGGAGGCCAAGCAGGCGACCCTCGGCCAGATCCCGGCCGGGCGGCTCGGCACCCCGGAGGAGGTGGCGGCGGCGGTCCGCTTCCTGGCCGGCGAGGAGGCCGGCTACATCACCGGCCAGGTCCTGGCCGTGGACGGCGGCATGTCGATGGGCGCATAGGACGCGCGGAGCACGAAGGAGCAGGTTGACTGGCGGTCGGCGCGGGCGGCATCCTGAGCCGCCATCTTGGCCCCCGGCACCAAGGCCCCCGGCACGAAGGAGAACGAGCAGATGGCGCAGTCGCGCGAGGAAGTGATCGAGACCATGAAGGACGTCCTGGCCTCCGAGCTGGGCGTCGAGGCGGACAAGGTGACCGCCGACGCCCGCTTCAAGGAGGACCTGGAC
>Ga0307300_10000371_pt1 | contig 10996 bp, 8 predicted proteins | sample ER_DNA_181_FD_194492 | JGI IMG/M metagenome (GOLD analysis project Ga0307300, IMG submission 194492) | Bulk soil microbial communities from the East River watershed near Crested Butte, Colorado, United States - ER_DNA_181 | ecosystem: Environmental > Terrestrial > Soil > Floodplain | place: USA... | reverse complement strand
CGGCAACAAGGTGGCGCACTCCGCCAAGCGCACTGCCGGCATCGGGCGCATTACCTGGGCGCCGCCGGGGATCGTGCCTACCAGCGGCCTTACGCTCGCCGCCGTCGACAGGTCGGGCAACCGGTCGGAGCCCGTGCCGGTCTCCGTGGCGACTCCCTAGGCCCGCCCGGCGGATCTCGCCGGGAGGAAGGTCAGCGCCGCGGCCGCCACGCCTGCGATCCCCCATACGAACGGATCCTCGAAGAATCCGCCGTAGAAGACGGACTGAACGACGAGCGAGGTGAGGCAACCGGCGAGCGCGAGGCCGAGCGCCCGGTAGCGGTGCCACGATTCGAGAATCGCGCGCCCGAGGGCCGCGAGGAAGACGAGGTAGGCGATGAACCCGATCGTCCCGAGCTCCGCCGCGACGGTGAGGGGCGTCGTGTGCGAGACGTTCTTGCTCTTCCGCCTGTGCGCGTCCTCCTCCTTCCGGCTCATGAGCGGCTGCGAGCCGATGCCCACCCCGACGACCGGATGAGCGGCGTAGACGGGCCAGGTCACCTGCAAGAGCGGGAGCCGGTCGCTCGTCACCTGGCCCGCCGAGTCCCCGCCGCCCTCGGCGAGGACGACGACTCCGGCCGCGAGAACGAGCGCCGCGGACACTCCCACCACCACGCGGCGGGTCAGCCGGTCGCCGGCGAGCAGCGCCACGACGAGCACGCCGCAGAAGAGCGAGACGAAGCTCGTCTGCGAGTAGGAGAAGTAGAGGCCGAGCGTGAGCAGGCCGAGCACCGGAAGGCCGACCGCGGGTCGCACACGCCCGAGCCAGAGCACGGTGAGGAGCACGACGATCCCGAGGACGAGGTGGCGGCCGTAGACGCTCGGGTCCTGGAAGATCGACGTGACCCGGAAAAACGCCGAGTAGGCGTTGGTGAGCTGGACGTCCTGCTTGGCGAGGATCTCCGTGTGCGACCAGGCTTGGTAGACGCCGATGGCGGCGAAGAGCGAGGTCACCGCCACGAGTGCGGTCGCGAGCGCGCGCCATGTCCAGTCCCGCGGTCGCGTGAGCGCCAGGATCGAGAGCAGCACCGCGAACGGGAAGTAGAAGAAGACGAGCTCGATCGTCCCCGCGCGGGGGTCCTTCGCCCAGAGCAGCGAGATCCCTGAGAGCGCGAGGAGAGCCGCGGTGGGCCCGGCGATCAGGTACGGGATCGCCGGGAACTCGCCGCTCTTCAGCACCCGGTAGGCGAGCGCGACTGCCGCCGCCGCGAGCACGGCGTAGAGGGGGAGCAGCAGGAAGGCCTCCTGGCTCCCGAGCCCGACCGAGAGGCGGAGCGGCGCGACGACGAGGAGAGCCACGGGCGCGGCGGCCGGGTACCGGACGAACGCCCCGGCGAGCGCGAGCCCGAACAGCACCGCAACGGCGAGCGCGCCGAGCCGCGCCGCGGAGGCCGTCAGAAGGCTGGGCGCGTCGGGGACGAGGGCGTACGCGAGCCCGGCTTCGGCCGCGGCCAGGGCCGCGAGCCCGCCGAAGAAGAGCAGGCGCTCGCGCGCGAGCAGGAGCCCGCAGGCTCCGAAGGCCCCCAGCACGGCGGCGGCGTGTGCCAGGGCCTCGTGCTCCACGACGTCAGGCGGTCAGCTGGCGGATGAGCCGCGCGCCGAAGTCGTCCCGTTTGGCCGCCATCTTGGGGAGGACGGTGGAGCGGACGTGCTCGATGACATGGACGCCCTCGGGCGCCTCGACGGAGATGACGTCATCGGGGGCCTCCGCGCCGTGGGCGAGAGAGTTGAAGACCTCCCACTCGCGCCGCTTCCGGCGCGTGCGCGCGCTCTGGCCGAAGTCCGTGTGCGACCAGTGCGAGAACTCGTCCGCGTCGAGCCGCTTCAGCTCGATGCACGACCAGTCCGGGAGGACGAGAGTGGGCAAGGTGGCGGGCCAGAGCGGCTGCTCCCACTCCATCGCCTTGACGAAGCTGTAGCCCGGCCGGTTGGGCCAAGCCCAGGGCTCCGTGTTCGACATGCCCACGTCGAGGAACGCGCGCCGTTCGTCGACGACGTAGAGCGGATAACGCGGGATCTTCACGACCACCTGGTCCGCTTCCAGCTGCCAGGCGAGGTCGCGGAGGACGCCGGCAGCCGCGTCGGTGAGCACCATGTCCGCGTCCCACTTGAGCGCGTAGCCCGTGCGCACATGCGAGAACGACCAGTTGTAGAAGTAGACGAGGCTGTGCACCGACTCGGGCGGAGTCCCGAGGTGCTCTTCTCCGCAGCGCGCGACCGAGAAGGGATAGGAGTGCACCTCGAGACGCTCGGCGGCGCCGCATTCCTCCGCCACGCGCCGCGCGACCTCGGGCGTGCCGTCCGTCGAGCCGTTGTCGACGAGCACGATCCGCTCGACGGCACGGAGGAGGGGCGGCAGGACCCAAGGCAGTGGACCGGCCTCGTTCTTCGCACGGACGACGGCGGTGAAGCCCGGGGTCGTGTCGGCCTCGGACCAGCCCCAGACGACGTTGAAGTCGGTGTGGCTTTCGAGGTTCGTGAGGACCGGCGAGTTCGCATGCCCGACCTGGCGCGAGGAGCGGTTCTCGAGTCGCTCCTCCAGGAACTGCACGCGCCGTGCGACCTGGTGGAGCTGCCCGATGCGGGCATGCTTGTCGATCGTGTCCTTGATGATCGGAATCAGCGGAGCGACCCGCTCGCTCCATGTCTTCATCGCGGCCGCGTCCGCTGCGGGAGTCACCGGCTCGTAGCCGTAGCGCCCGAAGTCCTCCGCGTAGTGGCCGTTCAGCGCAGCCGCCGCCTCCTCGTCGTACGCGGCGGGAGGCAAAGGGACCGGCGTGCGATTCTCCTGGCGCTGCTCCGTCGGCCAGCTGGCCCCGCCCACGTGCTCACGCAGGAGCGCCAGCGTCTCGTCGAGCTTCTCGAGCCGCCCCACGTGCTCGATCGGCAGACGGTCGAGGAGCTCGCTCTGGATCGCCCAGTGGACATCCACGGCATCGCCGGCCGCCACCGCGGAGGCAAAGCGGCGGAAGTCCTCGACTATGTCCTCGGGCTGCTCGGGGATGCGCGGGAACCACGGCTCCTCCCAGAACATCTCGAAGAAGCGCGGCTCACGGAGGAGGAGCTTCGACTGCCAACCCGACCAGAGTCGCGGCGACGGATTCCGTACGACCGAGAACCGGAACCAACCCTCCTCGGTGAGGATGCGCTCGCGCTCCTCGCCCTCGTAGTCGGCGAGCCGATAGCCGGGGCCCCAGAGGTTCATGTCGTGGATGGTCAGGGACGTCGAGACGCCTGGCAGCATCGAGTGCTCGAAGAGGTCGGAAGGAAGGCCGGCCACCTCGGCGAGGATCCAGCCGATGGTCGTCCACCCGGCCTTGGGAACCGGGAGGTAGAGCACGCGCTGCTCGGCGAGGACGATCGTCCTCTGCTCGATGTGGTTGGGGAAGGGCTCTTCTGGCTCGGCGACGAGCGCCGAGGCGTCCGGCGCCTCCAGTCGTTCGGTCACGCTCACCTCCCGAGGGTTCCGGCGACGCAGTCTACGCAAGCCGACCCGGCCGACCCTGGGGAAGGCGACTGGTCGAGCCCTGTCCAAGTCCCTCTCGATAACCTTCCGAACCGGGCAGCCAATGGCGATCTCTGAGGAAACCGAAACCACGACGACCGACGTCGACCAGCCGGCCGCGCGCAAGGCCGAGCGGTCGCTCGTCCTCGTCGCAGGCTCCGGACGGAGCGGCACGAGCCTTTTCAGCGGCATTCTCCAGCGGCTCGGTTACCACGTGCCTCAGCCGGAGGTGCCCGCTGACGCCACGAACCCACGCGGCTTCGCCGAGTCCCAGTGGGTGGTGGACTTCCATACGCGCCTCCTGGCGAAGGCGGCAGTCCAGGTCTCGGACGCGCGGCCTGCCGCCTGGTCGCACGCCGCTGACGTCGCCCTCGACGAAGGTGCGCACGACGAGCTCGCCGACTGGCTGGGGAAGCAGTTCGGGGCCTCCGAGCACGTGCTCGTCAAGGACCCGCGCCTCTCCTGGTTCCTGCCGCTCTGGAGGCGCTGTGCCGAAGAGGCCGGCGTGTCGCCGCGCTTCGCCACGTTGCTACGCCACCCCGCGGCCGTGGTCGACTCGAAGCAGCGCTCGTACGGGCATTGGCAGAGCGACGTCAGCCGCACAGCCGGCTGGCTCAACCAGACGCTCTTCACGGAGCGCGCGACGCGGGAAAGCCCGCGCGTCTTCGTCCGCTATGAGGACCTGCTCGACGACTGGACACGCATCCTCGGGCACGTCGGCGAGACGCTGGATCTCTCCGTCGTCCGCGACGCGCCCGCGGCCTCGATCGTCGCCATTCACGAGTTCGTGGACAAGGGCCTGAGCCGGTCGAACGCCGATTGGGAGGACTTCGCCATCCCGACCGCACTCCGCGAGCAGGTCGACGTCGTCTGGGACCTCGTCTCCCAGCTCGCCGAGGAGGAGGTCGACGACATGGACACCGTCGTCCAGGAGCTCGAAGCGGCCCGCGCCGCCTACGTCTCCCTCTACGAGGATTCCGAGGCCATCGCGCAGTCCTCGATTGCCGCCGGCCCGCGCAAGCGCGCGACGAAGGGCAGGTCCGGCGGGACGCTCCTGCGCCTGGCGGACATCGTGCCGCGCGACTACCGTGAGAAGCTGCCGCTTAGCTGGCGCAAGGCCGCCTACCGCGCGAAGCACGCCCGCCGGAAGCGCTGATCAGCCGGGTGACGAGCGGGCCGGGACCGGCCGCTCTTCGATCGAGTCGAGCTCCGGGTCGACCACCGAGACCTCCTCGAGTGACTTCTCCGGCGGCACGTCGAGTGCGATCTCGATGTGGCGGATCCGATGCAGCGCCCGCTCCGTGAGGATCCGGTTCGAGCGGAGAAGGTCGCTGATGATCCCGAGCATGACGAGCAGGAATGCGACGATCAGGAACGCGGCGCCGAGCACGAGCGACTGAACGTGGCCGGTGGGCCCGGTCGAGTCGAGGTAGTGCCAGAGGAAGCGCCCGACGAGCACGGAACCGCCTAGGGCGAAGACGAGCGCCGGCCAGAGGAAGGCCGGCAGCGGCCCGTACATCGTCCAGATCTGGAAGATCGTCCCGACCGAGCGCTTGAGGTACTGGAAGGTGGACTTGAAGAGGCGTGAGTCCCGGCTCTTCGGGTTCGTGCGGATCGGGACGCTCGTGACGGTGATGTCCGACTTCCCGGCCTGGATCAGGGTCTCGAGCGTGTAGCTGAACCGCGAGACGACATTCAGGCGCAGGGCCGCGTCCCGCGTGTACGCGCGGAAGCCCGAGGTCGCGTCCGGGACGTCGGTGCCCGAGGCGCGCCGCACGACCCACGAACCGAGGCGCTGCAGGGTCTTCTTCGTCCGCGTGAACTCCGGGTGGTGCTGCACCTGCCGGTCACCGACGACCATGTCGGCCTGGTGGGCGAGGATCGGCTCGACGAGCCGGATGATGTCTTCGCCGCGGTACTGGTTGTCGGCGTCCGTGTTGACGATGACGTCGGCGCCGAGCTTGGCGGAGGCGTCGATCCCCGCCTGAAAGGCGAGGGCGAGCCCCTTGTTGGCGTTGAAGCGGACGACGTGGTCGACGCCGTGCTCGCGGGCGACGCGGGCGGTGCCGTCCGTCGAGCCGTCGTCGATGATCAGCCACTCGACCCGGTCGAACCCGGGCACGTCGCGCGGGAGATCGGCCAGCGTCGCCGGCAGCGTCTCCGCTTCGTTCAGGCACGGAATCTGGATGATCAGCTTCATGGGTGTTCGTCTATCCGCCTCATACGATGGCACACGTACGATCTGCGGTCATGGAAGCGGCCGCAGACGACCGGCTCACCGTTCTATACCTCATCGCGAAGGGCCGTAGCGGCAGCAACATCCTCGCCCACTTCCTGGGGCAGCTGGACTCCTACTGCAACACGGGGGAGCTGCACCACCTCTGGAAGTGGGGGCTACAGGAAAGCGGGCGCTGCGGGTGCGGGCGCACGGTGCCCGACTGCGAGCTCTGGAGCAATGTCGTCGTCAGTCCGCATCTCGGCGGCGCGGATCTGGCGACCGTGGAGGCCTGGCAGGAGGAGATCCTCGCCTGGCGCGCGGTGCCGCGCCTCCAGCGCCTGAAGCCGGCCGAGCGGGCGAGCTGGGAGGTCCTCGACCGCTACTGCCGGGTGCGGGCCGGGCTCTACCGTGCGGTTGCCGAGGAATCGGGCGCGAAGGTAGTCGTCGACGCCTCCAAGTGGCCGTGGGACCCGGTCGTTCTCGGACTCGTGCCGGAGGTGAGGCCGGTGGTCGTCCACCTCGTCCGCGACCCTCGTGCTGTGGCCCACTCGTGGCGGCGGCGGAAGAGCTGGGGCGACCACGAGGACGGCGCGACGGCGATGCCGCGCTTCGGCGCTGGCTACAGCGCGCTCAGCTGGCTCGCGCGAAACGCCGCCACAGAATGGACGCACCACAAGAGCCGCGATGTGCCGTGGATGCTCGTCCGTTACGAGGACTTCGCGGCCCGGCCGCGCGAAACCCTGAACTCGATCGCCGAGCACGCCGGCCATCCGGCCGAGGCGCCCTTCGTGGACGAGCACACGGCCAGGGTGCACCCGACGCACGGGGTCGGCGGAAACCCGAGCAAGTTCTCCTTCGGCGACGTGGCCATCGTCCCCGACGAGGAATGGCAGACGGCGATGTCCGGTCTCGACCGGTGGGTGACAACGGCGGTCAGCGCGCCGCTCCTCTCCCGGTACGGCTACGCGTTCACCGCGTCCGGATGAGCAAGGCCCGGGTCCTGGTCCTGGCGACTACGCTTCCTGCCGTCCGCGACGACGGGACGCCGCAGTTCGTCCTCGACCTCTCGCTCGGCCTCCAGGAGACCTTCGACGTCCTGATCGTCGCGCCTCGCGTGCCCGCCGGGAAGCGGGAAGAGGAGATCGACGGCATGCGGATCGAGCGCTTCGCCTACTTCCCGCGCCGCTGGGAGTCGCTCGCCGACGGCGCCATGCTGCCGAACCTGAAGGCGCGACCCTCAACCGCGCTCCAGGTCCCCTTCCTGCTCGGCTCGTTCCTGTGGTCGTCCTTTCGCGCCGGGCGGCGTTGGCGCCCCGACGTGATCCACGCCCATTGGCTCGTGCCGGGCGGCTTCGTTGCACTCGTGGTCTCGCGCCTTCTCTCCGTCCCCTACGTCGTGACGGTGCACGGCGCGGACGCCTTTGCCCTGCGCGCCGGCGGCCTCCAGTGGCTGAAGCGCATGATCATGCGGAACGCGGCCGTGGTCGGGCTGACGAGCTCGGCGCTCGCCGAGGCGGTGCCGGAGGTCGACGCCGTCCCGCAGCCAGTCATTCCGATGGGCGTGGACGTGGAGGGCTTCGCGGAGGGGGTCGGGGATCGGAGGCCCGTTTTCGGACAGCTCCTGTTCGTCGGCCGGCTCGCGGAGAAGAAGGGCGTGGACGTCCTTCTGAATGCGCTCGCCGAGGTCCCGGACGCGACCCTCGTTGTCGGTGGCGACGGGCCGGACGCCGAGAGCCTGCGAGCCCTCAGCGGGGAGCTGGGCATCGCCGGGCGCGTGCGCTTCGCCGGCCGGCTCTCGCGCCCCATGATCCGGGACGAGCTCCGGAGTGCCTACGCCGTCGTCATCCCCTCCAAGGTCGCGGCCGACGGCGACCAGGACACGACGCCGCTCGTCATGTCCGAGAGCATGAGCGCGGCCGTGCCCGTGATCGCCTCGCGCCTCGGCGGCCTCGCCGAGCAGATCGAGCCCGATGTGACGGGGCTCCTCGCCGAGCCGGATTCCGCCGACTCGCTGGCGGAGGCCTTGCGGCGCGCGCTCGCGGACCCCGAGAAGCTCGCCGGCTACGGGCGCCAGGCCCGCGACCGGATCCGGGGCAGCGCGCTCGACCTGCGGACGACGGTGGCGCGGTACACCGAGATCCTGGGCGACGTGGTCTCGAAGCGCGCCCGCTAGCCGAGCCAATGCGAGAGGTCGCGGCCGAGCCGCGTCTCGAGCCGGCCGACCTCCTCCCGGAAGACGTCGCGTAGCCGGTCGCGCTCGGGCTCGGGCATGGTCTGGCGCTGGAGATTGCGGTTGACCATCTTTGTCTGCGCGTCGAGCAAACGTTCGCGCGCGAAGCGAGGCGTCACGTTCCAGAGGCGCCGCTTCATCGGCGCCGAGGGGTTGAGGAGGCGGTGCATGACCCGGTTCTTCGGGACGCCGGAGCGGTTGTACTCCCCGGACATGTCCGGGACGAAGTGCTCGTCGACGCCGAGGAAGGAGAAGATCCGGCGGCACGTCCCTTCGGGGTCGCTGCGCAGGTCGTCATACAGGAGCACGCAGAGCTGGCTCTCCGGGAACGACTTCTCGTAGCGGTCGAGCTGCTCGGAGTAGAAGCCCAGATCCGTGTAGCGGTAGAGGTAGGCGTAGTGCTCGGCGATCCGCTGCGGCTCGGCGTCGAGTGCGGCGTCGAAGTCGAGCGGCTCGAGGTCGTCGCGGACGAGATGCTGGTAGCTCGAGAAGGCACGGTCGACCGGGTTCCTGAGAACTGCGATGAGCCTCGCGTCCGGGATGAGCGCCTTGATCCGGGCGGGTGACTTCTCGACGTAGAGGTAGTGCGTCGAGGCCTCGCCGCGCGCGAGCTCGTCGTCGCTGGCGTCGTCGAAGAGCTCCTCGTACTCAGCCTGGTCGAGGATGACGCTCGCGTTCACCGGCGCGTCGCGCCCGTTCGCCGCGCGGAAGCCGAGGTCGGCTTCGGACTCGAAGGCGAAGAACTTCGGCTCCTTCCACGGGCTCATGTAGACCTGCGGGTGCTGGCGCAGGTAGTGATAGAGCGCGTTCGTTCCCGCCTTCGCGGCGCCGATGATGAGGAAGTTGGGGAGGCTCATTCGTCTTCGGGTTTCGGCCGCGGGCCCCAGCCGAGCGCGAGCGCACCGGTGATCGGCGCGAGCACGACGATTCCCATGACGCGGTTGATCGCCGTCGCTGCGAAGCCGGCGGACGCGGGCAGGCCGACCAGCGGGGCGAGCGCCGCCGCGATCAGCTCGCGAAGTCCGAAGCCGCCCGGGAGGATCCCAGCCGCCGCCGCGAGGGAGCTCGAGACGGCGAGGACGAGCGCCTGGTCGATGTCCGCGTCCACGCCGAGCCCGATGAGAATCAGGACGAGGCGGCCCGCGTTCGTGAACACGGCGAAGAGCTCCACGGCGATCAGGAGGCCCGAGAGCCGGCGGCGCTCCCTTGTCTCCGGAATGGCGCGGCGCAGCCACGCGTGCGCCCCGATGAGTGGGGGGATACCGGCCGCAGCCAGGACGGCTGCGGCAACCCACCGCTGTCCGACGGCGAGGAGGATCCCCGCCATCAGGGCCGAGACGCCGATCCAGACGAGCCCGACCACGGCGGTCGAGGCAAGCGCCCTGCCGTAGCGTGAACCCATCGTCCGGAGCCCTTGCACGCGCACGAGGAACGCGCCCGGGATAGGCAGCAGGTTGGCGGCGGTGGACATCGTCGTCAGCTGGAGCGCAGGCAGAAAGCGCATCCGGTGGTGCAGCATCCGCGCGGAGAGGAGGTACTCGAAGGTGTTGGCGACGAGCGTGAGAGGCACGCCGACCAGCGCCGCGATCAGCATCGGCACCCAGCGGATCTCGTCCAGGGTGACGTCGAGGGACTTGAACGCGAACCAGCCGCCGACGAGGAAGACCACGGTGGCGACGCCGAGGAGGATGCGCTGCGTCCGCTTCGAAGGCGGTCGCCGCGTCAGCGCATAGATGCGCCCGAGGCGCCCGCCCGGGAGGACCGAGGCCTCGTCCGCGACTGCCGGTTCGCTAGTTGGCCGCGGAGCCACTCTGCTCGGCGTCGATCCGTGCGATCGTCGCCGGATCGATCGGGTATAGAGCGAAGACTTTATCCTCGTACACGGGCGTGTACTGCTGCATGAACTCGCGCGGGTACGGAAGGTCCTTGCGCACGAGGATCCATTGCGGGTCCCAGCGCTCGAGGATCGCCTGGAGCTCTGCCGGGTCCTTGGAGTCGAAGAACGTCTTCGCGTCCAGCCGCCGCTCCGCATGGTGGTTCACGGTCGTGTCGCCGCCGTGGCCGCCTGCCGCCGCGACGATGTAGACCGGAGCCAGGGCGCTCAGCCGGTAGGCCTGCTTCGGCAGGGCGAGGATGACGTCGTCCTGGGCTACGTACTGGTTCACCGCGGCGACGACGTTGTCGTTGATCCTCGCGGGCTCCGGTCGATACGTCTTGATCTCGTGGGCCCCGACCGCCGCGGTCGGGAGGACGAAGGCGATCACGATCGCGAGTGACCACCCGTTGCCGTAGCGAACGTTGACCTTGCGCGTCGCGGCCAGGCCGATGGCCACGAGGGCGCCGGCCGCCGCGATCCACGCGAGCCAGCCGGGCCCGGGGTCGCGCAGCATGTACTTGAAGTCCCCGGGTAGGACGTGGTGGAGCCACGCTCCCGCGAGCAGCGCGCCTGCAACCGCGAACCAGCGGAAGCGCGCCAGAACGAGTGCGCCGCCGGTCAGCGCGAAGGCAAATGGGAGATAAAAGGCGAAGCGCCGGCCCTGCGAGATCGATATCACGTGGGCGAACGGTGTGAAGAAGTACGGGACGATGAGGATGAGGATCACGGCCGCGGACGTGCCCGCGATGAACGCCGCCGCACGGGTCCGGCCCGCGGCCGCGGCGATTGGGATGCACACGAGCGCAGCGATGACGATCGGCCCGCCCCTCGTTAGCCAGTCGGCCTTCATGCTCACGAGGCTTCCGTTCATGTTTACGAGCGATACGAAGTGCTCCCCCGCCCTCGAGACCGTCGAGGCGGAGGAGTCGGCGGCCGGAAAGAGCCAGATGAGGAAGAGGAGGAAGGGAACGGTGACCGCGCCGAGCATCACCGCGAGCCGCCGCAGGTCGTCCGTCCGATCGCGGGCCATGATGAAGCGCGCGACGAGGAACGCACCGAGCAGGAGGATCATGAACGGCGCGTAGCTCGGGTGGGCCGCGCTGACCACGAACGATGAGGCGGCAGCCG
>Ga0307300_10000369_pt1 | contig 10998 bp, 7 predicted proteins | sample ER_DNA_181_FD_194492 | JGI IMG/M metagenome (GOLD analysis project Ga0307300, IMG submission 194492) | Bulk soil microbial communities from the East River watershed near Crested Butte, Colorado, United States - ER_DNA_181 | ecosystem: Environmental > Terrestrial > Soil > Floodplain | place: USA... | reverse complement strand
GCGGTGCGCTCGCCGTCCTCCTTCCCCTGCGGGGGAGGAGCGGCGGCCCGCTGCCACTGAGCGCCGAGCCGCCGGCGGCGCTGGCGGCGGTGCCCTTCCGCTCGCGGCTGCCGATCCCGCCGGTCCTCCGCGGCGACCACATCCGGATCCCGATCCGCGAGGCCGAGCAGCAGATCCTCCCCGGGCCCAAGACCAGGCTCTGGACCTTCGGCGGCAGCTTCCCGGGCCCGACGATCCGCCGCCGCGCCGGCCAGCGCACCCGGGTCACCTTCCACCACGAGCTGGGGGAGAAGGCCGGTGAGCTCTCGATCCACCTCCACGGGGGCCACAACCGCACCCAGTTCGACGGCTACCCGGGCGGGCTGACCAAGCGCCAGCCGCTCTCCGCCTTCTGCCGCATCCCGCAGGGCCTTTCCGCCCGCGAGTCCGGCAACGAGTTCCTGCTCGAGCCGGACGGTCGCAAAACCTACGTCTACGACCTGAAGGAGGATGGCAAGCCCGAACGCGCCTCCTTCCAGTGGTACCACGACCACCGCCTCGACCGCACTGCTCCCCACACCTGGAAGGGCCTGGCGGGGATGTGGATCGTCGACGACGCCTTCGAGGAGGCGCTGGCGCTGCCCGACGGCGACCGCGACCTGCCGCTGATGATCTGCGACCGCACCTTCGACCGCCGCAACCAGCTGACCGACCCGTTCAAGGGGCAGCGGCCGCCGGCGGACGGCATCCTCGGCGAGACCGTCCTCGTCAACGGCGCCTACCTGCCGCACCACCGCGTCGAGGCCTGCCGCTACCGGCTGCGGATCCTCAACGTCTCCTCCTTCCGCAGCTACAACCTGCGGCTCTCCAACGGGGCGCCGATGCTGCAGATCGCTACCGAGAGCGGGCTGATGCCGAAGCCGGTGCGCCGCCGCGAGATCCTCCTCGGGCCGGCCGAGCGGGTCGAGGTGATCGTCGACTTCGCGGGCGCCCGCGGCGAGACCGTCGAGCTGCGCAGCAGCAAGCGCCACGGCGGCCGCAACCCCCTCGGCGCCCACACCTACGGCGGCACCCTGATGCAGTTCCGCATCGGTGCCGAGCGGGTCCGCGACCGCACCCACGTCCCCAGGCACCTGCGACCGCTGCCGGCCTGGACGCGCGAGGCCAATCGCAAGCCCGACAAGCGCTGGGAGATCACGATCGGCGGCTTCTTCAAAACCACCTGGCGGATCAACGGCCGCACCTTCAACCCCGCCCACGTCGAGGCCTTCCCGAAGCTGAACACGACCGAGACCTGGGAGATCGTCAACAAGACGAACGTCGCCCACGTGATGCACCTGCACCACACCGACTGGTACCTGCTCGAGCGCAACGGCAAGCGGCCGCCCAGCTACGAAGACTGCCTCAAGGAGACCTTCTTCGTCTATCCCAATGAAAAAATTCTCCTTGCCGGTCGCTTCTCCGACTACACCGGCAAGTTCGTCGTCCACTGCCACATGCTGGACCACGAGGACCATGGACTCATGAGCCAGTTCCAGGTGGTTCGGGCCTAAAGCAAACGCGGACGTTTGCCGATGCCCTTGGCATGGCGACTCCCCAAAATCGGGTAACGATCCGCCCGGTCGCTCGGACCCACGCCAGGGCCTGTGCCGCGCTCCTCCTCGCCGGCGCCGCCCTCGTCGCGATTTCTCTCGTCCTCCCGCACCCGAGCGGCGGCGACGAAACCGCCCTGATCCTCACCGCGCTGGCGATGGCGCTCGCCGGTGGAATCGTCTGGGGCCTGGGCGGCAAGGTCCCCGGCTGGGGCGTGCACGCGATCCTTGCCGGGGTCGTCGCCACCACCTCCCTGCTGATCTACGAGAGCGGGATCGCGGTCGGCCAGTACGGGACGATCTTCGTCTGGTCGACCCTGGTCGCCTCGATCTACTTCCCGCGCCGGATCGCCGCCATCCATCTCGGCTGGCTCCTCGCCACCTACGGGACCGTGCTCCTCCTGGTCGAAAGCACCGCCGGCTACTCGCCGCTGACCCGCTGGCTCTTCACCCTGATCTCGCTCAGCGTGGTGATGCTGCTGATCACTGAGATCGTCGCCCGCCGCGCCCGCGCCGACGAGCGCGCCCGCCACTTCTTCGACCTCTCCCGCGACATGCTCTGCACCGCCAACATGGACGGCTACTTCGTCGAGCTGAACGACGCCTGGACCCGGGCGCTCGGCTACGAGCTCGACGAATTGCGTGCCGTCCCCTTCGTCGAGCGCGTTCACCCCGAGGACCGCCAGCGGACCGAAGCCGAGTCCGCTGGGCTCTTCGAAGGCGCTGAGACCCTCAGCTTCGAAAACCGCTACCTGGCCAAGGACGGGACCTGGCACTGGCTGCGCTGGAGCTCGCAGCTCTCGCCCGACGAGTCGCTGGTCTACGCGCGCGCCGCCGACGTCACCGAAATCAGGCAGATCGAGGACGAACGCGAGGAGCTGCTCGACCAGGTGCGCGAGATGGCCCGCCGCGACGCCCTCACCGGCCTGCCGAACCGGCGGGCGCTGGAGGAGCAGCTGCCGCAGGCGATGGCCCGGGCGCGCCGCCGGCGCTCCTCGCTCAGCGTGGCGATCCTCGACATCGACCACTTCAAGAACTACAACGACACATACGGCCACCTCGCCGGCGACGAAGTCCTGCGCGCCTGCGCCAAGGCCTGGGACTCGGCCCTGCGGGCCGAGGACACGATTGCCCGCTTCGGCGGCGAGGAGTTCCTCGTCCTGCTCCCCGAAACGGCGCCAGGGGAGGCGGGGGAGATCGTCGAGCGGCTGCGGGCGAAGACGCCGATGGGGCAGAGCTGCTCGGCCGGGCTCGCCTGCTGGGACTATGAGGAGTCGATCGACGAGCTGCTCGGCCGCGCCGACCAGGCGCTGTACCTGGCGAAGGCCGGTGGCCGCGACCAGATGGCGGAGGCACCGCTCGCCCGGTAATGATGCGCGGATGGGCCGCGAAGAGCACGAACGCGCCGTACGTTTTCGCACCGCCCGCCGCGACCCCGAGCTGACCGTCGTCGAGGGCTTCCACGCGCTCAAGCACGCGCTGCGGTTCGGGGCCGAGCTGGTCGAGGCGGTGGGCACGGACCCCCCGGCGCTGGAGTCGATGGCGGCGGAGCTGGCGCCGGACCTGGGAGGGCGGCTCGCCGGCCAGGTCGAGGCCGTCGACAAAGAGACCCTGGCCGACCTGGTGCCGCTGGTCCCGCACACCGGCGTCGCCGCGATCGCCCGCCGGCCGCAGGTCGACCCCGTCGCGGCGCTGGCCGACCCGGCTCCCGAGCCGGCGGTGCTGCTGGAGGACCCGCGCAACATGGGCAACATCGGCGCCTGCATCCGGGTGGCGGCGGCGGCCGGCGCGGCCGGCGTCTTCACCACCGGCGAGAACGACCCCTGGCACCCCGACGCCGTCCGCGGCGCCGCCGGGCTGCAGTTCGCGCTCCCGGTCGCGAAGGTCGAGTCGCTGCCCGCGAGCGACCGGCCGCTGCTGGCGATCGACCCCGAGGGGGAGGCGCTGGCGCCGGGGCGAATGCCCGCCCGGGCGATCCTCGCCTTCGGCACCGAGCGCCACGGGCTCAGCAGCGAAGTGATCGAGCGGGCCGTAGCGCGCGTCTCGATCCCGATGCGCGAAGGTGTCTCCAGCCTAAATCTGGCCACCTCGGTTGCAATCGTTCTTTTTGCAATGAGAATCCGAAGTAACTAGTCCCACCGAAAGGAAGCAACTTGCCACTCCTAGTCGCAGACGTCAGCTTTGGGGAACTGCTCCTCATCGCGCTCGAGGTCTTCTTCTTCGTGATCTGGATCTGGATCCTGATCACGATCCTCACCGACCTCTTCCGCGATCACGAGCTCGGGGGTGGGGCAAAGGCGGCATGGGTCCTGTTCCTCGTGCTGATTCCCTTCCTGGCCTCGCTGATCTACCTGATCGCTCGTGGCAACGGCATGCGCGATCGCACGATCAAAGCCCAGGCCGACGCGAAAAAGCATTTCGACGAATATGTCCAGCAGCAGGCGCACGCCGGATCTTCGGCCGAGGAGCTGCACAAGCTCTCCGAGCTGAAGGCCAAAGGCGACCTCAGCCAGCAGGAGTTCGACCAGGCGAAGGCCAAGCTGCTCGCCTGATCCAGTAAGGGTCCGGGGGTCGACAGCGATTCCCGGACTCCTTCAAAACCCGCAAAATGCAAGGGAACTTGCGGGTTATCGACCACTTCCCGAGCGCTTAGGAGCCTTCGCTAGCCTGCGCCGTCGTGCTGTTCAGCTCCTCTACGAGCACGGCTCCGCGCCGTGCCCTGATTCTCGCCGCGCTGCTTCTGGCGGCCCTGTGCGTCCTGGCCGGGTCCTGGGTGAGCAGCGCCCCTGCCGATCCGCGGCAGAAGCTGGAACAGACGCGGGACAAGCTCGAAGGGGTCCGCAGCCAGCAGGAAGACCTGGCCGCCTCGATCGCCGAACAGAACGCGGCGATCGACGCGAAGCTGGGCGAAGTCTCCGACCTGCGCGCCGAACAGGAAGCGGTCGAGGCCGAACTGGCCGAAAAGCAGGCGCAGCTGGACCGGGCGACGGCGGCCCTGGAAGCCGAAGAAGCCCACCTGGAGCGGGTGCGGGCGAAGCTGCACCGGGCGCTCGGGGTGCTGCGCGAGCGGCTGGTCGCGATCTACGAGGCGGGCTCGCCGGACGTGCTGAACGCGATCCTCGAATCCCAGGACTGGAACGAGATGGCGGCCCAGGCCGAATACCTGCGGCAGATCCAAGACTACGACGACGCCGTCGTCGGCCGGGTGAAGACGCTGCGCAACCAGGTCCGCGGGGCGGTCGAACGGCTCGACGAGCAGCGGGCCGAAATCGAAGAAGTGCGCGACACGGTCGCCGCCAAGGAGCGGGAAGTCGCCGCCCGCCGCGCCGAAGCCGCAGCCAGCTTCCACGAACTGAAAGCCGAACAGGCGGCGCGCCAGGAAGCGCTCGACGCGCTGCAGTCGCGCGAAGCGGCGCTCAGCGACAACCTTTCGGCGATCTCCGAACAGATCGCCTCCGAAGGCGGGGACGCGACCGAAGGGCAGATGCCGGCGCCGCTCAACCCCGGCCAGGAAGCCCAGGTGATCAACGAAAGCGAAGCCAGCGCCCCGGCCTCGGCGCCGCAGGCGGTCAAGGACGCGATCGCCGCCGGCAACGCGATCGCCACCACCCCCTACGTCTGGGGCGGCGGCCACGGCTCCTTCGAATCCGAAGGCTACGACTGCTCCGGCGCCGTCAGCTACGCCCTGCACGGCGGCGGCCTGCTGGAAAGCCCGCTCGACTCCACCGGCCTCGAGACCTGGGGCGAACCGGGCCCAGGCCGCTGGATCACCGTCTACGCAAACTCCGGCCACGCCTGGATGGTCGTCGCCGGCATCGCCTTCGACACCGTCGGCGGCCCCGGCCCGCGCTGGCACGACCCCTGGGTCGACTCCCCCGAAGGTTTCATCGCCAGACACCCCGCCGGCCTCTGACCCAGGACGCGCCTGACACGGCGCATATCGGCGTCCTCGGTCGCTCGCGTGCAGAGCACGCCACGCTCCCTGCGTCCTTGATCTGCTTGGTCAGGCACGCCCTGGGGTAGGTTTTTGAGTTATGAATCTTGAGCAGAAGCTGGAGGAGCTTCTCAAGGTGGAGAAATTCGACCCGCCGGAGGAGTTCCGGGCGAACGCGCTCTGGAGCGATTCGAAGGTCTACGAGGAAGCCGCGGCGGATCCCGAGACCTGGTGGACGCGGCAGGCGACGGAGCTGCTCGACTGGGACGTCGAGCCGAGCGAGGGGCTCGACGACTCGAACCCGCCCTTCTACAAGTGGTTCGCCGACGGGCGCCTGAACGCCAGCTACAACTGCCTCGACCGCCACGTCGAGGCCGGCAACGGCGACCGCGTCGCCTACCACTGGCGCGGCGAGGAGGGGGAGGAGCGCGAAGTCACCTACGCCGACCTGCACCGCGACGTCCAGCGCTTCGCCAACGCGCTCAAGGACCTCGGGGTGAGGAAGGGCGACGTGGTCGGGATCTACCTGCCGATGATCCCCGAGGTCGTCGTCGCGATGCTCGCCTGCGCCCGCATCGGCGCCCCCCACAACGTCGTCTTCGGCGGCTTCAGCGCCGAGTCGGTGGCCGAGCGGATGGACTTTTCCGAAGCGAAGGCGCTGGTCACCGTCGACGGCGCCCGCCGCAAGGGCAAGACGGCGCCGATCAAGCCGCAGGTTGACGAGCACATGGCCGACCACCACGCCATGGAGAAGATCGTCGTCGTCCGCCACACCGGGATCGACGTGCCGATGACCGACGGCCGCGATGTCTTCTACGACGAGGCGATGGACGCCGCCGACCCCGAGTGCCCAGCCGAGCCGATGGAGGCCGAGCACCCGCTCTACATCCTCTACACCTCCGGCTCGACGGCAAAGCCGAAGGGGATCCTCCACACCACCGGCGGCTACATGACCGGGGTCACCGCCACCCACCGCTACGTCTTCGACCTGAAGCCCGAGTCCGACGTCTACTGGTGCGCGGCCGACGTCGGCTGGGTCACCGGTCACTCCTACATCGTCTACGGCCCGCTAGCCAACGGGGCGACCTCGGTGATGTGGGAGGGGGCGCCCGACTACCCGCACAAGGGGATCTGGTGGGAGATCGTCGAGCGCTACAAGGCCACGATCCTCTACGCGGCGCCGACCGCGATCCGCACCTTCATCAAGTGGGGCGCCGAGATCCCGGCAGAGCACGACCTCTCATCGCTGCGGCTGCTGGGCTCGGTCGGGGAGCCGATCAACCCCAAGGCCTGGCTCTGGTACCGCGAGGTGATCGGCGGCGGCCGCTGCCCGATCGTCGACACCTGGTGGCAGACGGAGACCGGGGCGATGATGATCACGCCGCTGCCGGGGATAACCGCGACCAAGCCCGGCTCGGCGACGACGCCGTTCCCCGGCGTCGAGGCGCAGGTCGTCGAGGAGTCCGAGGGCGAGCCGGTGAAGGAAGGCCAAGGCCTGCTGGTCCTCGAGCGCCCGTGGCCCTCGATGCTGCGTGGCCTCTACAAAGAGGACGACCGCTTCATCGAGACCTATTTCAAGCGCTTCGGCAAGGAGCGCTACCTGGTCGGCGACGCGGCCCGCCTCGACTCCGACGGCTACTTCTGGGTGATCGGGCGGATCGACGACGTCGTCAACGTCTCCGGCCACCGCCTCTCGACCGCCGAGGTCGAGTCGGCGATCGTCGCCCACCCCGACGTCGCCGAGGCGGCGGTGATCGGCGAAACCGACGAGGACACCGGGCAGGCCATCTGCGCCTTCGTCACCGTCCGCGGCGAGAAGGCCGAAAGCGAGGAGTTGGTCGAGGGAATCCGCGAGACCGTCGCCGAGCGGATCGGCAAATTCGCCCGCCCGAAGCGGATCGTCTGGGCCGACGACCTGCCGAAGACCCGCTCCGGCAAGATCATGCGCCGGCTCCTGCGCGACATCGCCGAGGGCCGCGCCCTGGGCGACGTCACCACCCTGCGCGACCCGGAAGTGATGAAGGAGCTCGAGTCGAAGGTCGCCGAGGAGCAGGCGAAGGCCGACTGACGCACTTGTTCCCGGTATGCGGGAACAACTACGTCCGCTTCGCCATCCGCTCGATCGCCACCTCGAGCGCCTGCAGCTGCCAGGCCTTCCGGTCGGGCACCACGCTCAGCATGATCACCAGCTCGACCAGGAAGGCGAGCCAGGTCACCCAGTTCAACACCACCGCCACCGTCTCCAGCGCCCCGCCGGGTGCCTCCAGAAACGACAAGACCCGCCGCGAGGCGGGTCGAGTCTGGTGAAGCGGGGAACCACCCCGCACACAGCTGAGACCTGTGCTTTCAAGGTAGCACGGGTTGCGGTGCCCGACTCGACCCTCTCGCGACGGTCTATATCTGCGGAGAGCGCCGGACTCGAACCGGATCCAGTTGGTTAGACCGGACACAACAGATCTCAGCTGTGTGGAGACACCTGCCTCCTTCGCCCTCCGGCGGCCGATCCTAGGGACGAATCTCGCTACTTCAATAGGCGTTACTGAATTGGCTCAAAGAAATGACACTTCTGTGACTTCGCAGCCGTCACTACAGGGGGTTGTGCCGACTTTGTGGGTCAGCCGCGGCGGGCGGCCTTGACCAGGCCGGGGCCTGGCTTGAGCACTTGGAATGGCACGAAGGCCTTCCTCGCGACCGAGACAGTTATCGGGCCGACGCTTGGGTCGCCGCTGGGAAGGATGCCGAAGCTGCCGGTGATGCCGTTGTAGACCGAGGTCGAACGAACTGCGTCAATCGTGCCGGTGCGATCGCGGCCCCTGCCGACTGCTTCGAGGACGACGCTCGCCGCTTGCCCTGCATAGGGGGCGAAGAGTTCGACCGGGCCGTCGACCTCCTGCTTCAACTGAGTGACCAGCTGCTTGCCGGGGCCGGTCAGGTCCTGGGGGACCAGCCCGGGCACGCTGACGAACATGCCCCTCGCGGCGGGGCCGGCAAGGTCGATCGTCGACTGCTGGGCAAAGCCGTCGGGCGCCAGCAGTTTGATTGCGCCGGTGTTGGGGCCGAGCATCGACACCTTGTCCTTGATCAACTGGGCACCGTTTTGTTCGGTCAGCCCGGCCAGCAGGATCGCGTCGGAGAATCGTTCCCCGGCTTTCGCCATCAGCCGCTTGTAGTTGCCGGCGTCGGGGTTCCAGGCACTGAAGCCCTGGATTCCGATTCCGAGCTTTTCGGCGGCGCCGCGGAAGGTCTTTGCCTGGCCGAGGCTGGTCGGATCGCCGGCGGCGTAGAGGACGAAGGCGCTCTTCACCCCGTGCTTCTTGGCGAAGCTGGCGAGGCCCGCGCCCTGATAGGCGTCGTTGGGGACGACGCGGGCGTAGTTCCGCCGCCCGGGGTAGAGGCTCTTGGGCTCCCCTTTGCCGCAACTCGGGCTCGACTGGGTGAGGCAGATCAGGGTGTTGCCGGGGGAGACCATGGCAACGCCTCCGCCGGGGGCCCGGCCGAGGATCGGGATCATCGCCTCGGCGCAGCCGGAGTTGTAGGTGCCGACCACGGCGAGGACGGCCGAGTTGGCGGCATAGGCCCTGGCATTGGCCTGGCACTGCGCCTTGGTCCAGAGCCCGGTGCGAGCGATCGAGTCGTCGCAGGCTTGAAAGCCGACGTCGACGCCGCCGGCCTGCCAGTTGGAGCCTTCGAATACGAGGCGGATCGCGACATTCATCTGCGCCGAACGCTGCTTCGAATCGCCCTGCAGCGGCAGGTCGGAGACGACGATCGCCTCTGGATTGCCTTTGCCGCCGTATTCAAGCGACCCGCAGGCCGGAGAGGAGACCGCGGTGACGCTCGCTCCTGGCGCGGCGGCGCTGCTGTAGTCGCCCAGCACGAAGACCGCGAGAGCTCCGAGCAGCAGGATTGCGATGCTCAGGCTCTTAGGGAGGCGGAGGGACAAGACCCGGCAACCCTATCTGCCGGGACGGCTGCCTCTGTCAGCTCTCGCTCCAGAAACGACAAGACCCGCCGTAAGGCGGGTCGAGTCTGGTGTAGCGGGGAACCACCCCGCAGGCAGCTGACACCCGTGCCCTCAAGTTAGCACGCCGCCCCTCCATCCTCGACCCGCGTACCGCGGTACCTGCGGAGGGCGCCGGAATCGAACCGGACCCGGCGGTTAACCGAGTAAAGCGGGTGTCAGCCGCTTGGAGGCATCTGCCTCCTACACCCTCCGGCGGCCGATCCTAGGGGTGAAAGTCGCTACTTCAATAGGCGTTACTGAATTGGTTCAGAGAAATGACACTTCCGTGTCATTTAGCTTTCCGTTGGTAACTAAGAGCCGGATTCCGTCACGGGTTCTGCCCCCAGCTCCACGTGCGCCCGACTGTCGGCGTTGCGGATCAGGAGGAGGGTGGCGATCAGGCCGAGGATGGCGAAGCCGGCGCCGACGAGGAAGGCGGAGGAGAAGCCGTCGGTGAGGGTGGCGGGGTCGGTGGCGCTGCCGATCTGGGAGTTGGCGATGGCGGCGAGGACGGCGAGGCCGAGGGCGCCGCCGACCTGCTGGGAGGTGTTGATGAGCCCGCTGGCGAGCCCCTGCTCGCGGTCTTCGACGCCGGAGACGGCGGCGATCGTGACCGGGACGAAGGCGAAGCCCAGGCCGACGGCGGCGAAGAGGGAGGGGCCGAGGATGTCGGCGAGGAAGGTTCCTTCGGGGCTGATCCGGGAGAACCAGAGGAGGCCGATCGCGATCAGGACCATGCCGGCGGCGAGGATCGGCTTGAACCCGACCTTGGTCACCAGGCTGGAGGCGATGCCGGCCGAGAGGATGATCGAGACCGCCAGCGGCAGGTAGGAGAGCCCGGCCTTGATCGCGCTGTAGCCGAGCACCTGCTGCATGTAGAGCGAGATGAAGAAGAACATCGAGAAGAGCGAGGCGCCGACGAGGATGCCGACGACGTTGGCGCCGGTGATCGTGCGCAGGCGGAAGATCGAGAAGGGGACGAGCGGAGCGCGGGAGCGGCGCTCGATTGCGACGAAGGCGACGAGCAGGATCGCGGCGGCGGCGAGGACGCCGATCGTCTGTGCCGAGCCCCAGCCGGCGTCTTCGGCGTCGAGCAGGGCGAAGACCAGGGCCGAGAGGCCGAGCGTGATCGTCGTCGCCCCGGCGACGTCGAAGGTGCGCACCTCCTGATCGGCACGCGATTCGGCGATCAGCCGCGGCGCCAGCGCCGCGGCGGCGATCCCGATCGGGACGTTCACCCACAGCACCCACTCCCAGCCGAGGTATTCGGTGAGGACGCCGCCGAGGAGGACGCCGGCGGCGCCTCCCGAGCCGGCGACCGCGCCCCAGATCCCCAGCGCTTTGTTGCGCTCGGCGCCGTCTTTGAAGGTGGTGGCGACGATCGAGAGGGCGGCGGGGGAGAGGATCGCGGCGCCCAGCCCCTGCACGGCGCGAGCGGCGACAAGCTGCCCGGAGGTCGCCGCCAGCCCGCCTAACAGCGAGGCGATCGC
>Ga0307300_10000351_pt1 | contig 11352 bp, 8 predicted proteins | sample ER_DNA_181_FD_194492 | JGI IMG/M metagenome (GOLD analysis project Ga0307300, IMG submission 194492) | Bulk soil microbial communities from the East River watershed near Crested Butte, Colorado, United States - ER_DNA_181 | ecosystem: Environmental > Terrestrial > Soil > Floodplain | place: USA... | reverse complement strand
TTCGGGGCGAGGACGAAGAGCTGGTTCTCGATTGCCCGCGCCCGCAGCAGCACTTCCCAGTGGTCGCGGCCGGTGGCGAGGGTGAAGGCCGAGGGAACGGCGATCAACCGCGCGCCGCGCAGGGCGAGGATGCGGAAGAGCTCGGGGAAGCGGAGGTCGTAACAGACGGTGAGGCCGGCGGTGAGCTCGCCGGCCTGGGCGACGACCGGTTCGGCGCCGGGCCGCTCGAACTCCGACTCGTGGTAGGAGACGCCGCCGGCGTCGACGTCGAACATGTGGATCTTGCGGTAGACGGCGACGTGCTCACCATGGGGATCGATCAGGACTGAGGTGTTCGAGGCCTTCTCCCCCTCGCTGCCGCGCTCGGAGATGCTGCCGGCGAGCAGGTGGACGCCGAGGTCGCGCGCCCAGCCGCGGGCGGCGCTGAGGCTGGGGCCGTCGAGCGGCTCGGCTCCGGCGACGAGTTCCTCGCCCCCACCGAGCAGGTTCCACTTCTCCGGCAGGGCGACGAATTCAGCACCGTCGGCGGCAGCGGCGCGCACCAGGCGCTCGGCCATCGCCAGGTTCCTGTCCTTGTCCCCGTTGGAGTTCAGCTGTACCGCCGCTACCCGCACATGTGCCCTTCGTTGATTGACCAGTCAATCGGCTGCCCCAGTATATGAGCGCTCGGGGCGCCTTGACGGCTCTAGAGGTTCAACTGGCGGGCGACAATGCGGTCGAACAGCCGCGTTGGGATGAAAGGCTGGATCCGAGCCTGGACCTGGGCGTCGAGGCCGACCAGGTAGCGCGTCTTCGGCCGGCTCGATTCGAGCGCGTGGGCGATCGCCTTTGCCACCTTCTCCGGCGGGATCCCGCGTTCGGCGGTGTCTTCGATCACCTTCTTGAACTTCTCGAGCGCGGCACCGTAAAGCAGGTTCGTCTGCGGCGACTTCGCTTCGATTTCCTCGGCCTTGTCCTGACCGCGTCCCCAGATCGGCGTGTCGATCGAGCCGGGCTCGATGATCGCCACCTCGATCCCCCAGGGGCGCAGCTCCTGGCGGAAGACATCGCCGATTGCCTCGGTCGCGAACTTGGAGGCGTGGTAGGGACCGCCGAAGGGAAAGGCGATGCGCCCGCCGATCGAGGCGAGGAACACGATCCGGCCTTCGGCCCTGCGGATCTGCGGCAGCAGCGCCTGCGTCACCGCCACGTAGGCGACGAGATTGACCTCAAGCTGGTGGCGCAGGTCCTCCAGCGGGATCGTCTCCAGCGGGCCCGGCACGGCGACGCCGGCGTTGTTGACGAGGCCGTCGAGCCCGTCCGGGCTCTCGCGCTCGACCTGCGCGGCCGCGGCGGCGATCTGCTCGGGCTCGGTGACGTCGAGGATGACCGGCGTCAGCCGCTCCGACGCCTCCCCCCGCAGGCTCTCGGCGTCCTCGGGCTTGCGGACCCCGGCGAAGACCCGCCACCCGGACCCGTCGAGCCGCAACGCCGTGGCGCGGCCGATCCCGGTCGAGGCTCCGGTGACGAGGACGGATCGCATCAGAACGAGGCTACAGGGGGGAGAGTTTGGCGCTCCCGATTCTTGACACAACAGAGTGGGGCAAGAATCGGACACGCGAAGCAAGCGAGCTTGGGAGCTGGCGGCGAGGCAACACGGCATCGTCACCCGCCGCCAGTTGCTGGCGCTGGGCTTCGGGCGGAGGTCGATCGAACATCGGCTGGCACGGGGGCGCCTCTTCGCGGTGAGCCTCGGCGTCTATGCGGTGGGCTGGCCAGCGCTCAGCCGGAGGCGCCAGTGGATGGCGGCGGTCCTGGCGGGCGGGGCCGGTGCGGCTCTGAGCCATCGCAGCGCGGCGGCGTTGTGGGAGATCGGCGAGGAGGGCCGCTGGATCGACATCAGCATTCGCAGGCGCTGCGAACTGCGGCGCCCCGGGATCCGGTTCCGCGGCCGACCGAGCCTGGCGCCCGATGACGTCGTGTTTCGGGACGACATCCCGGTCACCTCGCCGGCGCAGACGCTCATCGACCTCGCGACCGAACTAGACCCCATTGCACTCGAGCGGGCGGTGAACGATGCCGACAAGCGCGACCTGCTCGACCCGGAGGCATTGCGAGAAGAGCTCACGCGCTTTGGCGGCAACCCGGGTGTTCGTCCCCTGCGTCACCTGCTGGACAGGCTCTTCTTCCGGCTCTCGGACTCCGACCTGGAGATCTACTTTCGCCGCATCGTCGGGGCGGCGAAGCTCCCGGTGCCGCTCACCAAACAACGTGTGAACAAGTTCGAGGTCGACTTCTTCTGGCCTGACCTCGGACTCGTCGTAGAGACGGATGGCCTCCGCTACCACCGCACGCCCTCGGCGCAGCTTCGGGATGCCCGCCGCGACCGGGCGCACGTGATGGCCGGAATGACGCCGCTGCGCTTCACGCATTACGAGGTCCGCTACGAACCCAGCCGCGTCCGCGCCGAGTTGGTGAAGACGGTCGCGATGCTTCGGAAGCGCATCCGGGTTTGACCACAGCCCGCTGGGGCGAGAATCGGATGCGACGCTCGACCGCAGAGGCAACGGCGTAACCTTTGTGCTGTCGTGCACGAGACGGTCAAGGACGAGGCAGAGCGCAAGCAGGTCACCGTCCTGTTCGCCGACGTCAGCGGCTCGATGGACCTGGCCGAGCAGGAGGATCCGGAGGAGTGGCGCAAGATCATGCAGCGCTTCTTCTCGATCCTGGCCGACACGGTCACCCGCTTCGAGGGCACCGTCGACAAGTTCACCGGCGACGGGATCATGGCGATCTTCGGCGCCCCGGTCGCCCATGAGGACCACGCGCGGCGCGCCTGTTACGCCGCCCTGCAGATGCTCGACGACGTCGCCGAGTACGCAGCCGAGCTGCGCCGCGCCAAGGGGCTCAACTTCTCGACCCGGATCGGGATCAACTCCGGCGAGGTCGTCGCCGGGGCGATCGGCGAGGGCAGCGGCTCCTACACCGCGATCGGCCACACCGTCGGCCTCGCCCAGCGGATGGAGTCTCTGGCCGAGCCGGGCAAGGCCTACCTGACCGAGTACACCGCCAAGCTCGCTCGCGGCTACCTCGACCTGCGCGACCTCGGCGAGTTCGAGATCAAGGGGGCGAGCCGGCCGGTCCAGGTCTTCGAGCTGGCCGGGGTCGGCGAGGCGCGCTCCCGCCTCGACCTCGCTCGCGAGCGCGGCTTCTCCCGCTTCGTCGGCCGCGAGCGCGAGCTGGCGCGGCTGGAGCAGGCGCTGGGCCGGGCCAACGCCGGCGAGGCCGCCGCGGTCGGCGTCGTCGCCGAGCCCGGAATCGGCAAGAGCCGCCTCTACCTCGAGTTCCTCGAGTGCTGCCGCAGCGAGGGCGTCGAGGTCTTCCAGGCGCAGGGGCAGGCGCACGGAAAGTCGATCCCCTTCATGCCGATCCTGCAGATGCTGCGCTCCTTCTTCGGCATCGCCGACAACGAACCCGAGCAGCAGGCGCGGGAGAAGATCGCCGGCCGCTCGCTCCTGCTCGACCCCGCCTTCGCCGAGGACCTGCCGCTGATGTTCGACTTCCTCGGCGTCCCCGACCCGGAGCGGCCGGTTCCGCAGATGAGCCCGGAGGCGCGGCAGCGGTCGCTCGCCGAAGTCCTCTGCCGCCTCGTCGGCAAGCCCTCCCGCCGGCAGACGCTGCTGCTCGTCTTCGAGGACCTGCACTGGGTCGACGAGGGCAGCCAGGCGATGCTGAGCGGGCTGATCGAGGGGTTCGGCGGGACGAGGACGCTGGTCCTCTTTAACTACCGCCCCGAGTACTCGCCGCCCTGGGCCGCCTCGGAGTGCTTCGAGGCGCTGGAGCTGGCGCCGCTGCGCCGCGAGGACACGCGCGAGCTGCTGCGCGACCTCGCCGGCGAGGACCCCTCGCTCGACGGGCTCGACGAGCCGATCCACGAGCGCACCGGTGGCAACCCCTTCTTCATCGAGGAGATCGTCCGCGAGCTGGGCGAGGCCGGCTACCTGGAGGGCGAGCGGGGCGCCTACCGCCTCTCCCGGCCGATCGAGGACGCCGGCGTGCCGGTGACCGTGCAGGCGGTCCTGGCGGCGCGAATCGACCGCCTCGACGCCGATTCCAAGCAGCTGCTGCAGGTCGCCTCGGTCCTCGGCAAGGAGGTGGGCGAGGAGGCGCTGGCGATGGCCGCCGGCCTCGACGCCGAGGCGATGGAGGGGGCGCTGCGCTCGCTGGTCGATGGCGGCTTCCTCTACGAAGCCCAGCTCTACCCGGAGCGGCTGCTCGCCTTCCGCCACCCGCTCACCCGCGAGGTCGCCTACGGCACCCAGCTGGCCGAGCAGCGGGCGGCGACTCACGCGGCCGCGGCGCGGGCGCTGATCGAGCTGGAGGCACCGGAGCGCTATGACGAGCTCTCGGCGCTGATCGCCGACCACCTGCGCCAAGGCAGGGAGACGCTCGAGGCAGCCCGCTGGTCGGCCCGCGCCGCCCACTGGGCCGGCCACAGCCGCCCGCATGACGCCCTGCGGCTCTGGCGCCAGGTGATGGAGCTGGTCGCCGAGCTGCCCGAGGACGAGGAGACGGCGGCGCTGGCGGTCCACTCGCGGCTGCTGCAGCTGCAATACGCGTGGCGGATCGGGATGAGCCGGGAAGAGCAGGAGCGGCTTGCCGGCGAGGCCGAGGAGATCGCGACCCGCAACGAAGATCTGCACTCGCTGGCGCTGCTGAAGGTGGCGACCGCGGTGCGGCCCGGGCTCGACCACTACGGCCCGGACTGGCTCGTGGCCGTGCGCGAGACCGTCGAGCTGGCCGACCGCTCCGGCGACCGCCACCTGCGGGCGGCGGTGCGCGGCGCCGGCGCCTACGCCTACCTCTGCAACGCCGACTTCGAGGGCTTCGAGCGGATCCTCGACGAGATGCTGGAGATCGTCGGCGACGACAGCAGCGTCGGCGCCAACATCGTCCTCGGCAGCCCGATCGCCTGGGGGCTGATGGGGAAGGGCATGGTGCGCCGCGAGCGGCTCGAATTCGAGGAGGCCGAGGAGCTCTTCGAGCGCGCCCTGCAGAGCGCCCTAGAGGACGACGACCCGGAGACCGCGAGTTGGATCCGCAGCAACCAGGCGAGCCTGATCATCCGCCGCGACCCGGAGGCGGCGCTGGCGATCGCCCGTCGCAACGTCGAGCTGACCGACCGCCTCGGCGACGTCTTCTCCCGCAGCCTTGCCCTTTCCAACCTCGCCTGGACGCAGCTGATCGCCGAGGAATTCGAGACGGCGCTGGAGTCGATCGAAGAGTCCGAGCGGCTCTACCGTGAGGCGATGGACTCAGGCGGCGAGATGGAGGGCTGGCGCGGGCAGCTGCGCGCCCGGGCACTGGTCTCGGTCGGCCGCGAGGAGGAGGGGCTCGAGGTGGCCGAGGAGGCGGCGCGGATCTGCCGCGAGCGGGCGATGCTTTGGGCCTATCCGGTGGCGATGCTGACCCTGGCGCGGGCACGGGCAGCGGGCGGGGTTGACGGCGTCGCCGAGGCCTTCGAGGAGGCCGAGCGGGTCGCCCGCGATTGCGGGGCGACGACGCTGCTGATGGACATCGAGGAGGAGCGGGCCCAGATCGGACAGGGCGCTGCGGCGAAGCCGCGCTCCTAACGCCGGCGCTCGAGCTCGGCGACCATCAGCTTCGTGTGCAGGGCCGCGATCAGGTCCTTCAGCGGCTGGGCGCCGGCTTCGAGCATCTCGACCACGCGCTCGGGCGGCACCTCCCCGGCGAGGCGTTCCATCACCACGTCGACCTCCTGGCGGGCCAACTCCTGCAGTGCGTTTTTGTAGCGGAGGGTGTCGTAGACGGTGAAGCCGATCTGCTCGTCGTAGCCGCCGGCGCGGAAGCGGCCGATCGCCTCGATGATCGTCACGTCGGAGGGCGAGTAGCCGCGGCTGTTGGGGGTCAGGACCTCAAGCTCGGCGAGGCGATCGAGGACCTCCTTGGGCAGGCCGTAGCGCTTGCGAACCTCGGCGGCGCTGGTGCGGGAGCGCTCGCCGGCGAGGGCGCGGTCGAGGATCTGGTCGCCGAGGGCGAGCATCGCTTCGGCCCGGTCGGGGTCCTCGTCGAGGACGTTCTTGATCGCCTTCAGCGGCAGGTAGCGCTCCTCCTGCAGGCGCTTGATCAGCTTGATCCGATCGACGAACTCGGGCGGGTAATAGGCCATGTTGCGGCTGGTCTTCACCGGCTCCGGCAGCAGGCCCTCGCGCAGGTAGTGCTTGATCGTCGGTGCCGGCACCCCGGAGGCCTCCGCCAGCTCCCGCATCCGCAGCAGGCCGTCCCCGCTGGCGTTGGAGCCGTTGGCGCTCACGCGCGGAACTCCCCCTGCGGCGCCGCGGCGGGACCGGCGGCGGCTCCGGACCCGAGCATCGCCGCGACCTCCTCGGCGGAGTAACCGGCCTCGAGCAGGACCTCCTCGGTGTGCTCGCCGAAGGCGGGCGCCGGGCGGGTGGGGTCGGCGGGGGTGCGGGAGAGCTTCACCGGGTTGCCGAGCTGGCGCACCGTCCCCAGCTCGGGCTGCTCGACCTCGACCACCATCCCCCGCTCCCGCACCAGCTCGGAGTCGAGCGCCTCGTCGAGGTCGAGGACCGGCTCGATGCAGCAGTCGCGCTCGTCGTTGAAGGCCTTCCACTCGGCCCGGGTGCGGGAGCGGAAGACGGCGGCGATCTCGGCCCAGGCCTCCGAGCCCGGCGCCTCGAACTGCTTCTCAACCAGGTCGGGACGGTTGACGCCCTCGCAGAAGGCGGCCCAGAACTTCGGCTCCAGGGCGCCGCAGGTGACCCACCCATCGCTCGCCTCGTAGGGGAGGTAACAGACGATGCCGCCGGCGAGCATCTGCTCGCCCCGCCGCGGCACCTCTTCGTCACAGAAGTAGCGGCCGGCGACCATCGCCAGCCAGGAGAGGGCGCCGTCGGCCATCGAGACGTTGACCATCTGGCCCTCGCCGGAGCGCTCGCGCTCGTGCAGCGCCGCCATCACCCCGAAGGCGGCCATCAGGGCGCCACCGCCGAGGTCGGCGACCTGGCCCGCCGACTGCACCGGCGGCCCGTCCTTGGCCCCGGTCAGGCCCAGCAGGCCGACGAGGCCGAGGTAGTTCATGTCGTGGCCGGCGCGCTGCGCGTAGGGGCCGTCCTGGCCGTAGCCGGTGATCGCGCAGTAGACGACCCGCGGGTTAGCCTCGCGCATCCGCTCGTAGCCGACGCCGAGCTTGTCGAGGACCCCTGGGCGGAAGCCGTCCAAGACGACGTCGTGGGCGGCGACGAGGCGCAGCAGCGCCTCCCTCCCCTGCTCCTGCTTAAGGTCGAGCCGGACCGAGCGCTTGCCGCGGTTGAGCGAGAGGTAGAGCGAGGAGCGCGTCCCCAGCGCCTGCTGCTCGTCGCTGCCGTAGTAGGGCGGCGCCCAGCGGATGTAGTCGCCCATGCCGGTGTCCTCGACCTTCAGCACCTCGGCGCCGAGGTCGGCGAGGAGCAGCGAGCAGAAGCCCCCCGGCAGCAGCCGGGTGAGGTCGAGGACCTTGACGTCGCTTAGCGGGAGATCCGCCATCGGGCGGTCCTCCTAGGCCGCTGCCCGTTTGGGGACGCCCAGCAGCTCCCGCGCCTCGGCGACGCTGGCGGGCCGCCGGCCAACGTCTTCGGCCATCTGCCGCGCCTTCGCGATCAGCTCGCCGTTGGACTTGCACATCTCGCCGTTCGGCAGGTAGAGGTTGTCCTCGGCCCCGGCGCGGACGTTGCCACCGAGGACCAGCGAGGAGGCGAGCAGCTTCCACTGGTCGCGGGAGATCCCGATCACCTGCCACTGGTTCGACCCCTCCGGGCCGCCGGGGATCTGGTCGGACATCAGGGTGACGTTGCGCGGGGTCGGGCGGATGCCGCCGGTCACGCCCATCACGAGCGAGATCTGCAGCGGCGGCTCCAGCAGCCCCATGTCGACCAGCGGGTCGAGGTTGGCGACGTGGCCGGAGTCGAAGCACTCGTGCTCGGGCTTGATCCCCAGCTCTTTCATCGCCGTCAGGAACTCGATGATCGTGTCGAAGCTGTTCTCGAAGACCGCCTTGAAGACGAAGTCCTTGCGCCGCTTGGAGTACTTGGCGTAGTTCATCGAGCTCATGTTCAGCGCGGCGACGTCGGGCTTGCAGGCGCGCAGGTACTCGATCCGCTTCTCGAGCGGGATCCCGATCGCGCCGGTCGAGTAGTTGACGATCACGTCGCCGACCTCGGCCAGGATCGCCTCGGTGATCGCCTGGAAGTCCTCGACCTCGTAGGAGGGCGTGCCGTCGGGTTTGCGGGCGTGGATGTGGATCTGCGAGGCGCCCTCGCCGACCGCGCGCCGCGCCTCCGCCGCGTACTCCTCCGGCGTGTAGGGGATCGCCGGGCACTGGTCGCGGTTGGCGATCACGCCGCTGATCGAGCAGCTGATGATCACCGGGTCGCTGAAAGAGCTCAAAGCGTCTCCTTCCGCTGTTCCTTAGGGGCGCATAGCAACGAAAAGGAACAGGCGAACGTCATACGGGCATCACTCCATGGCGTTTCTTCGGCTTCTCGACCCGTTTGTTCCGCGCCATTTGCAGCGCTTTCGCGATCGCCGGCCGGGTCTCGCGGGGGTCGATGATGTCATCGATGACCGCGTTGCCGGCGGCGATGTAGGGGTCGATCTGCTGGCGGACCGCGTTCAGCATCGCCTCCTTCGTCGCCTCCGGATCCTCGGAGGCCTCGATCGCCGAGCGGCCGATGATTTCCACCGCTCCCTCGGCGCCCATGACCGAGATCTCGGCGCCGGGCCAGGCGACGATCAGGTCGGGCTCATAGGCCTTGCCGCACATCACGTAATAGCCGGCGCCGTAGGCCTTGCGGACGACGACGGTCACCTTCGGCACGGTGGCGCGGCTGACCGCGTAGAGCATCTTCGCCCCGTGGCGGATGATCCCGGCGTGCTCGACTTTCGAGCCGACCATGAAGCCGGGAACGTCCTGGAGGAAGACCAGCGGGATGTTGAAGGCGTCGCAGAGGTTGATGAAGCGGGCGGCCTTGTCGGCGGAGTCGTTGTCGAGGGTCCCCGCCAGCTGCTTGGGCTGGTTGGCGACGATCCCCGCCGGCCGGCCGCCGAAGCGGGCGAAGCAGGTGATCACGTTCTTCGCGAACTTCGGCTTCAGGTCGAACCAGTCGCCGTCGTCGACGATCTCGCGGATCACGTCGTACATGTCGTAGGGCTGCCGCGGCGACTCGGGGACGATCTCCATCAGCTTCTCGGAGGCCCGGTCGATCGGGTCGCTGACGTCGACCACCGGCGGCCGCTCCTCGCAGTTGCCCGGGAAGTAGGAGAGGTACTTGCGGACCGAGGCGATGCACTCCTCGTCGTCGGCGACCTCGAGGTCCCCCACCCCCGACTTGCGGCAGTGGACCTTGGCGCCGCCGAGGTCCTCCATCGAGATCTCCTCGCCGGTTACGGCTTTGGTCAGGTGCGGTCCAGCGAGCGCCATCGCGCCCTGCCCGGAGACCATCTGCACGAAGTCCGAGAGCGCCGGGATGTAGGCAGTGCCGGCGGCGCAGGGGCCCATCATCGCCGCCACCATCGGGATCACGCCCGACATTTCGACCTCCTCGCGGAAGAGGAAGCCGGAGCCGGCGAAGAGCGAGCCCGCCGCCTCTTGGATGCGGGCGCCGGCGCTGTCGAGCAGCCAGACGAACGGCATCCGCTTGCTCAGCGCCATCTCCCGCAGGCGGGTGACCTTGAGCTCCCCGGTCATCCCCATCGAGCCAGCCATCACGGTGAAGTCGTAGGCGGCGATGCAGGTGGCGCGGCCGTCGACGTCCCCCCAGCCGGTGACGACGCCGTCGGCGGGCGCCTCGACCCCGTCCATCGCCCGCTGGGCGAAGTGAGGGCGGCCGTGGATCCCCATCTCGACGAAGGTCCCCTCCTCGACGAGGAGGTCGATCCGCTCGCGGGCGGTCAGCTTGCCGCGCTCGTGCTGCTTGGCGATCTTCTCTTCGCCGCCGCCGAGCTTGGCCTTGGCGCGGCGCTCGTGCAGCTGCGCGGTCAGGTCGGCCAGCGGCGCGGTGCCGGGGAGCAGGTTGGGGGGCTTCTCCTCGGTCGCCATTAGCGTCCTTTCCACTGCGGGTCGCGTTTCTCGAAGAAGGCGGTGACCCCCTCGACGATGTCCTCGGTCGTGAAGGTGAGCGAGAGCTGCGAGCGCAGGAACTCGAGCGCGTCGTCGAGCGCCATGTCCTGCTGCCGGTACATCGCGTCGTGGCCGAGCCGCATCAGCACCGGGCTCTTCGAGGCGAGCTTGATCGCCCAATCGGCGACCGCGGCGTCGAACTCGCCCGCCGGCACCACCTTGTTGGCGAGCCCGTACTCGACCGCCTGCTCGCCCGAGAGCCGCTCGCCCAGCAGCATCATCTCGTTGACCTTCTTGCGCGGGACGTTGCGGTAGATGATCGACATGATCATGTAGGGGAAGGCGCCGACGTTGATCTCCGGCGTGCCGAAGGTCGCCCCCTCCTTCGCGATCACCAGGTCGCAGGAGAGGGCCAGGCCCATCCCCCCGGCGAGAACGTGCCCATTTGCAGCGCAAAGCGAGGGCTTGCCGAGCCGCGGCATCAGCCGGAAGAACTCGAGGAAGAGGTCGGAGGCGAAGTGTTTGGCGACCAGCGGCACGTCGGCGGCGAACCCGCCGAGGTCGGCGCCGGCGCAAAAGACCTTCTCGCCCGAGCCGGTGAGGACGACCGCGCGGACCGCCTCGGAGGCTTTGGCCAGCTTCATCGCCTCGACCAGCTCGCTCAGCATCTGGCCGGAGAGCATGTTGCGCTTCTCCGGGTCGTTGAGCGTCACCGTGGCGACGCCGTCAGCCACCTCGTAGGCGACCTTCTCGCCCTTCCAATATCCCTGGGTCATCGGCCGAGACCATAGCATCGCTGAAAGTGGGAAGTGCTACTGTCCACTTTGGATTTTCGGGAACTACCTAAGAGGGAGAGAGACAGTGGCGACCGCGACCGGTAACGGCTCCAGCGTGATCAAGCCCGACTTCGAGTCCGGGCGCAAGCACTTCATCTTCAGCCAGGAGCACGAAGACCTGCGCGAGTCGATGCAGGCCTGGGTGAAGAAGGAGCTCTGGCCCCACCGCAACGAGTGGGAGGACACCTACTGGCCGACCTCCGCGTTGAAGCGCGCCGGAGAGCTCGGCTTCCTCGGCCTCTGCTTCCCGGAGGAGCACGGCGGCCAGGGCGGCGACTACTTCTACTCGCTGGTCCGCGCCGAGTGCATGAGCTACTCAGGCTCCGGCGGCACCAACATGGGCTTCGCGGTCCAGACCGACATGGCCCTCCCCCCCGTCCACCTGCTCGGTCTGGACCG
>Ga0307300_10000348_pt1 | contig 11430 bp, 12 predicted proteins | sample ER_DNA_181_FD_194492 | JGI IMG/M metagenome (GOLD analysis project Ga0307300, IMG submission 194492) | Bulk soil microbial communities from the East River watershed near Crested Butte, Colorado, United States - ER_DNA_181 | ecosystem: Environmental > Terrestrial > Soil > Floodplain | place... | reverse complement strand
AGAGCCAGTGCGCGTCGCTCCCCAGGAGCGCGGCGAGCGGCGAGCTCATGATCGGACGGTCGAACAGGAGGTGGACGCTCACGATTGGCGAGTCCTCGAGCCCGGGCTCCGGCTCGCCGAGCAGGCGCGCGCTTTCGGACGGCGGTACCGCGACGACGACCCCGTCCGCGTCGAGCTCGTCGAGAGACGCGACCCGCGCCGCGAGCGAGATCTCGGCGCCCCGCCGAGCGAGCTCGGCGCCGGCCGCGTTGCCGTGCATCTCGCCAAGTGGCGCCGTCGGGAGCACCAGGTCGCTCGCTCCACCGCCGGCGAGGAGCGCCGTCTGCACGGTGAAGACGCCTGGCGCGGCGCTCACCTCGTCCGTCCCAAGATTGAGCGCGGGCCGAATGAAGACGTCCCAGAAGCGCTCGATGCCCGCCTGCGACTGGCCGAGCGTCCGGAGCAGCGAGCCAAACGTCTCGTCGTCGTGGGCATTGGGGTCGAGCTTTGCGAGCTTGCGCGCTACGCGCCCCGTCGCAAACCGCTCGCTCATGCCGATGTGCCCGTAGCGCAGAAGCCCGACGAGCCCGGGGCGGATGGTCGCGACGCTTCCGTCCTCGGCGACGACCGGGAGCCCGAGTCGCACGCGCCGTAGCGATGCGGCCTGGCCGATCGCCGCGACGAAGTCCAGATACCCGGTGCAGCACCCGAGGGCGACGTGCTGGCCGTTGTCCGGCGGCGGGCTCGGGTCACCCTCCCTTTCCGGCAGGGTCTGCACCGCCCCGCCGAGCGTCGGCCGCGCCTCGAAGAGGCGGACGTCGTGGCCCTGCTTCGTGAGTTCGAGCGCCGCCGCGAGCCCGGCGAGCCCACCGCCGACGACCGCGACCCTCACAGCGCCACGACCGCCTTCATCTTCTCGACGGTCGAGAGGCTTGGCGGCTCGCTGAAAACGTCGTAGCCGCGCGCCCGCATCTGCACGAGGAGGCCGCGATAGATCCCCGCGAAGCTGCGCACGCAAAGCGTGCTGCGCCGGTCGAGAAGCGGGAGGAGCTCGAGCCCCTTGCGCATGAGCGCGTCCGCGCGGACCGCCTGGTGCTCCATCAGCGGGCCCCAGCCGGGGCCGGGACTACCGGTGGCGATCTCCTCCTCGCTCACGCCGAACCGGCTGAGCTCGTCCTGAGGGAGATACACGCGCCCGAGCGACCAGTCCTCGGCGACGTCTCGCATGATGTTGATCTGCTGCAGCGCGAGGCCGAGCGTTTGCGCGCGGGGCCTCGCCGCCTCCCAGCTCGAAGGCTCGTACACGGCCGCGCACGCGACTCCAACGGCGCCTGCGACCCGCCGGCAATACTCCCGCAGCTCGTCCCACGACGCATAGCGGTTTCGGTCGCAGTCCATGAGCGCACCGTCGACGAGGTCGACGAGCGTCTCGGGCGGAATGGGATAGCGGCGAATCGCGTCCGCGAGCGCGACGAGGATCGCGTCGCCGTCCTGCGAGGCGGGAAGCGCGCCGACGGCCGCCCGCCACGACTCGAGCTCGGCCCGGGCGGGCTCCTCCTGGTCGGCGAGGTCGTCGATGCGGCGCGCGAATGCGTAGAGCGCGGTGATCGCCCGGCGCTTCGGGCCCGGAAGGACGCGGATCCCCCAGGCGAAATTCCGCGCGGTCTCGCGCGTGATCCGGTCCGTCTCGGCGTAGGCCTGCTCGGTGTTCACAGCCGGAAGAGCTCCCGGAAGGCGAGGCGCGCGAAGGTCCATTTGGTCGGAGCCGGCCGGCCGGTGAACACGTCCCACCCCGCGTTCTCGAGGGCGTCGAGGGCAGCGAGGCCGCCGCGCGCGTAGAGCGCCACGGACATCCCCGCGCGGCCGCCGAGCGCCTTGGTGAGGGGCAAGCCGGCCTCGAGGAGGCTCCGCGCGCGATCTCCCTCGTAGCGAAGCAGCGCGACGATCTCGTCGGTTTGCGGTCCCGCAAGGTCGTCGTCGGCGACGTCGAACCGCGCGAGGTCGTTCTGGGGGAGGTAGACGCGGCCGAGCGCCAGATCGCGCGGCGGGTCCTGGAGGAAGTTGACGAGCTGGAGGCCCGTACAGATCGAGTCGCTCATCCGCAGAAGCTCTTGCTCCCCCGCGCGCCCGTAGACGCCGACTACGAGGCGGCCGACCGGGTCGGCGGAGTAGGTGCAGTACTCCCGCACCTCCTCCCAGTTGGCATAGCGCGTCTTGCGCTGGTCGATCCGGTTCGCCTCGATCAAGCGCCGAAACGAATCGAGCGGGAGCCCGCAGGCGTCGATCGTCTCGTGCAGGCGCTGCATGATCTCGGTGCGCGGCGGGCCGTCCAGCTCGCGCTCGAGCTCGTCGAGGAGCACGATGCGATCTCCATGCGCCTCGTCGCCGAGATTGTCCACGAGCCGGGCGAAGCCGTAGATCGCCCGCAGGTGCGGCCGCGCGTGCCGCGGCGCGAGTACCGAGACAACCGGGAAGTTCTCTCCGCTCGCCCGAGCGTCGATGTGCTCCGCCGCCAGCTCTGGCGCTTCGAGAAGACTCGTCGCGGGCATGGGCCCCCATAGTATGGAGCGCCGAAGCCTTGGAAAGACCGGGGTCGAGGTGCCCGTTGTCGGGCTCGGCACCTGGCTCACCTTCGACGTCGGGCCCGACCGCCAGCAGGTCGCCGACGAGGTCGTCGAGACCGCGTACGGAAACGGGACGCGCGTCTTCGACTCCTCACCGATGTACGGCCGTGCGCAGGAGGTGCTCGGCCAGGCGGTCGACGGCCGGCGCGACGACGTCTTCATCGCATCGAAGATCTGGACGCCCTCGCAGGAGCAGGGGCGCTTTCAGCTCGAAGCGCAGCTCGGCTACTTCGGCGGTCGGGTGGACCTCGAGCAGGTGCACAACCTCGTCGCCTGGGAGCAGCACCTCGCGTGGCTCGAGCACGAACGGGAGCAGGACCGCGTACGCCTCCTCGGCGCGACGCACTACCAGAGCTCCGCGTTCGAGGAGCTCGAGCGGGTGATGCGAAGCGGGCGGATCGACGCGATCCAGATCCCCTACAACCCCATGGAGCGCGACGTCGAGCGGAGAATCCTTCCGCTCGCGGAGGAGCTCGGGCTGGGCGTCATCGTCATGCGGCTCTTCGCGGAGCGCGGCCTGCTCCCCGGCCCGGGGCCCGAGCGCCTCGAGCGCATCGGCGTCTCCAGCTGGGCCGAGGCGCTCCTGAAATGGATCCTCTCCGACCGCCGCGTCACCTGCGTGATCCCCGCGACCGCGGATCCTGCCCACGCGGCCGAGAACGCCGCAGCGGGCGGGCCACCATGGCTGGACGACGAACAGCGGAGGATGGTGGAAGAGCTCGCAGATTGACCGAGGACGCCGTCAGCCTGGCTCGACGCCGAGCTCGCGCAGGACCTCGGCGGTGTGCTCGCCGAGCCCGGGCACGGGTCCTAGCCCTGGGCGGGCGCCGCCCACGAGGAAGGGGTTGCCGACCGTCGGGATCGGCCCGGCCGGCGAGTCGACCTCGACCACGAGCCGGTTGTGGGCGAGCTGCGGGTGCTCCAGCACCTCGGGGATGGCGTTCACGGCTCCGCACGGGATGTGGGCGGCCTGCAGGAGCTCCAGCCATTCCTCGGCAGTGTGAGCCGAGAAGGCCCGGACGAGCTCGGGCTCGAGATGCCCTCGGTGCGCGACCCGCGATTCGTTGCTCGCAAAGCGCTCGTCGGCGTGCAGGTCAGGCCGGGCGACGACGTCGTGCGTGAACGCACGCCAGTGCTCGTCAGAGAGAACGGCGAAGCCGAAGAGGCGCCCGTCGCCTGCCGGGAAGGGGCCGTAAGGGCAGAAGTGCGGATGGCGCATTCCCGTCCGGGGCGGAACCTCGTGCCGATGCCACCACTGGTGCGGGAAGTAGCCGAGCCAGTCGACCATCGTGTCGAAGAGGGACACGGAGACGCGCTCCCCCTCGCCGGTCTGGGCGCGGCGCGCGAGCGCGGCGGCCGTGGCGACGGCGGCGTAGCTTCCCGCGCCGACGTCGCAGATCGAGACCCCGACACGCGCGGGCTCCTCGGGGGTGCCTGTGATCGAGATGAGACCCGTCTCACCCTGGACGACGAGGTCGTAGGCGTTGCGCTCGGCGTAAGGGCCGTCGGGCCCGTAACCAGAGATCTCCGTGTAGACGACGTCGGGACGGTGGCCCCGCACGGCTGGCTCGTCCACGCCGTGCTCGCCCGCCCATCCCGGGGTGAAGTTCTGCAGGAAGACGTCGCTCGCGCGGATGAGCGCCTCGAGCGCCGGCCGCGAAGCGTCGTCCTTCAGGTCGAGCGCGACGCTCCGCTTCCCCCGGTTCATCCAGACGAAGCCGCTCGACTCACCCTTCGCGATCGAGTCCCAGCCGCGGGTGACGTCGCCGACTCCGGGGCGCTCGATCTTGATCACGTCCGCGCCGAGGTCGGCGAGAAGCCGCGTGCAAAGAGGGCCTGCGAGTCCGTTCTCGCAGGCCAGCACGCGGGTGCCAGTGAGGAGCGGCACCCGCGTACCGTAGTGCCCTAGACGACGCTCTGCACCTCGACGACGTCGGCCGAGTCAAGCGAGAAGCCGTACGCCCGGTGCGCCTTGACGACCGACTCCGCGTCGGGAGCCTCCGAGAGGCAAAACGCGGTCCCGTCCTTGCCCAGGAAGACGTTCAGGCCCTTCACGCCGTGCTCGTCGGCCTCGCCGGCCTTGATGCGCTCGCCGATGGCGGCGGCCATCTCGGGGGCGACGTCGCTCATCTCGTGGTGGTCGATGAACTTCGGCACTGCTACTCCTCCTTGTCCGCTTGCTGAACCCCTGCTGGATCGATCCCGGGATCGCCGCCGGTGGCCGCGATCACGAGCCGGCCGAGATAGAGATCCCAGCCCTCGCCGTGGATCTGCCGCGCCTCCTCCGGAAGGTCGAGATGACGGAGGCGGACGAGCGTGCCCTCGCCGTCGGGTTCGAGCGTCACCTCGACCCGGCTCGACCCGGGCGGAACGCCGTGCGGCCCGGACGACTCCTGCCCCTCCCACCCCCACGTGAAGACCACGCGGCTGGGCCGGTCGATCTCGACGTACTCGCCGCGCGCGATGATGCGGTCGCCCATCTCGACGCGGTAGATGCCTCCGGGCTGGGGGTCGAGGTCGGCCTCGCGCCCCTTCCACAGCACCATCTTGTCTGGATCGGTGAAGAACTCGAACACGGTTTCCGGCCGGGCGGCGATCCTGACCTCGCGCTCGACAACGGTTGCGACTTCAGGCTGGTCGACGGCCACGTCGCCTCCTTCCCTCCTCGTGCTCCGCGGCGATCTTCAGGCGCTCGAGCCCGTCGCCCCAGAACGTTTCCAGGAACGCCCTCAGGTCTTCGAAGCCTTCGCTCCGGACGCTGTAGAGACGCTTGGTGCCCTCGCGCCGCTCGCTCACCAGCCCCGCACCCTTCAAGACCGTGAGGTGTTGGGACACCGCCGGCCGCGTGATCGAGAACTCGGCGGCGATCTCCCCTGCCGAGCGCTCTCGGTCGGCCACGAGCTCGAGGATGCGGCGGCGGTTCGGCTCCGCGATTGCGCGAAGGGCGTTTTCCATATGCGTATTGTAAGCAAATACTTACGTAAGACGCAACTAACTTATTGCGTGGCGGCTAGCATCGGCCCGTACACCCGCAAGGAGGAGACATGGCCGAGCTGAGCGACAAGGCGCGCAAACTTTTCGAGGACCCCAACATCCTCTTCGTGGCGACCGTGAATTCGGACGGATCGCCGCAGGTCACCCCGGTCTGGACGCACGTGGAAGACGGCCGGGTCACGTTCAACACCGCGAAGGGCCGGGTGAAAGAGCGCAACATGCGCCGTGATCCGCGCATCGGTCTGTCCATCACCGCGCGCGACAACCCGATGGACAAGGTGGACCTCGCGGGACGCGTCGTCGAGATGATCGAGGGCGACGCGGCCGAGGCGCAGATCGACGACCTGTCGGAGAAGTACATCGGGCAGCGCCCGTACCCGTGGCGCCGGGGCGAGGAGCGCATCAAGGTCGTGGTCGAGCCCGTTCGCGTCCACGAGATGTGAGCCTGCTCTACCTGACGCGGGAGGATGTTGCGGGCCTCCTTCCGAGCGTCTCCGACCAGCTCGACCTCGTCGAGGAGACGTACCGGGCGGTCGGCGCGGGGCGTGTCGAGCTCCCGCCGAAGCCGGGGATCCATCCGCGGCCCGACTCCTTCATCCACGCCATGCCTGCGTACCTGCGCGACGACGATGTCGCGGCGCTCAAGTGGGTGGCCGGCTACCCGGCGAACAAGGAGCGCGGCCTCCCCTACATCACGGGGCTCATCGTCCTGAACGACCCGGAGACGGGCGTGCCGGCGGCGATCATGGACGGCGCCGAGATCACCGCAGCGCGCACAGCCGCGGCGAGCGGCGTCTGCATCCGCAGGTTCGCGCCGGAGGACTGGAGCCGGGCAGCCGTGCTCGGAGCGGGAGAGCAGGGACGGTTCCACGCCCAGGTGCTGAGGGAGCTGAACTCCGAGGTCGCCATCCGGGCCTGGGACCCCCACCCCGAGCGCATCGGGTCGCTCGGAGACCGGGTCGAGGGGGCCGCGGGGCCGCGTGAGGCCGTCGAGGAGGCCGACATCGTGGTCACCGCCGGCCCTATCGTGGAGGAGCCTGACTCCCCGCTCACGCCCGACTGGCTCGCCGAGCGCTCGCTCGGCCTGCCGATCGACTTCGACTTCTACTTCAGCGCTGACGCGGTCGCCTCCGCCGAGCTCTTCCTCGTCGACGACGTGAGCCAGTTCGACTACTACCGCTCGCTCGGGCACTTCCAGGGCTGGCCCGAGCCCGAGGGCAGCGTCGGCGAGGCGCTGGCTCGCGACGGCACGCCGGAAAGGGTCGTCTGCTGCAACCTCGGCATCGGCGCTCTCGACGCCGCATTCGCGGCGAGCGTCCTTGCCGCGGCGCGGGACCGCGGCATCGGTACCGAGCTCCCGCTCTAGCTGCGGATCCGCTCGCCGCTCGGATCCCAGAGCGGCTCTTCGGCCACCTCGCCCGCGACCCAGTCACCGAAGATCTCGACCTCGACCGCCTGGCCGGGATGCACGGCCGCGCTCGGCAGATAGGCGTACGCGATCGAGCGGTCGACGGAGTAGCCGTAGCCGCCGCTCGTCACGCGGCCGACCGTCTCCCCTTGGACACGCACCGGCTCGGAGCCGAGCGCGACCGACCGTGGATCGGAGAGGACAAGGCAGGCAAGCCGGCGCTCCGGCTCGGACTTCGACGCGTCCTCGAGCGCCTCGCGGCCGATGAAGTCGCCCTTGTCGAGCTTGACGGCAAAGTCGAGTCCGGCCTCGTACGGATTCTCGTCCGGAGTGATGTCTGCGCCCCAGACGCGGTAGCCCTTCTCGAGCCGGAGCGAGTCGATCGCCTTGTAGCCGCCCGCGACGAGGCCGTGCTCCTTGCCCGCCTCCCAGATCGCGTCGAAGAGACGGAGGCCGAACTCCATCGGGCAGTAGAGCTCCCAACCGAGCTCGCCGACATACGTGACCCGGAGGGCGAGGCAGGGAACCGGCCCGACCGCGATCTCCTGCCCGCGCATGTAGCGGAAGACGTCGTTCGAAAGGTCGGCATCGGTGAGCGGCTGCAGGATCTCCCGCGCAGCCGGGCCCCAGAGGCCGAGGCAGGCGAAGCGGGATGTCACGTCCTCGACCTGCGCGCTCCGGTCCTCGGGGAGGTGGCGCCGGATCCAGGCGGCGTCGTGGTTTCCGAACGCCGTCCCGGTCACGATCCGAAAGCGGTCCTCGGCGAGGCGCGTGACGGTGAAGTCGCACTCGATCCCGCCGCGCTGGTTCAGCATCTGCGTGTACGTGATCGCGCCCACGTCGCGGGCGACCCGGTTGTCGCACATGTGTTCGAGGAACTCCGCCGCGCCGGGCCCGACGACGTCGATCTTCGCAAACGATGTCTCGTCGAAGAGCGCGGCCGTCTCGCGGCAGGCCCGGTGCTCGGCTCCGATCGCGGGAGACCAGATCTCCCCGGCCCAGCCGCGCGGCCGGAGGCGGTCGTCCCCGCTCGCCGAGTTGGGCTCGATCCAGTTCGCGCGCTCCCAGCCCGACTTCTCCCCGAAAGATGCGCCGAGCTCCTGGAGCCGCGCGTAGGTCGGCGAGAGCCTGAGCGGCCGGCCGGCGAGCCGCTCCTGGCCCGGGTACTTGATGTCGTAGTAGGTCGAATAGATCTCGTACGTGCGCGCGAGCGTGTAGTCGCGGCTGCGGTAATGCGGTCCGAAGCGGCGCGAGTCCATCTCCCAGACGTCGAGGCTCGGGACTCCCTCGACGATCCACTCGGCGACGAGCCGACCCATCCCGCCCGCGCCGGCGAGGCCGTGCGCGCAGAAGCCGGCCGCGACCCAGAAGCCGCGCACGTCGGATTCGCCGAGGATGAACTCGCCGTCGGGAGTAAACGCTTCGGGCCCGTTGACGAGGCTGATGACCTCGGATTCCTCGAGGTCGGGGACGCGAACGCACGCGTTGGTCATGAGCTCGTGGAAGCGCTCCCAGTCCTCGGGCAGCAGCTTGCCGTTGAAGTCCTCCGGGATGCCGTCGAGCCCCCAAGGCGCGGGGTTCCGCTCGTAGCCGCCCATGACGAGGCCGCCTGACTCGCCGCGGAAGTAGACGAGGAGCGACGGGTCGCGCATCGTCGGGATGTCGAGCGGGATCCCGCTCGGCCGCGTGATGAGATACTCGTGAGCCATCGGGATGATCGGCACGGTCACGCCCGCGAGGCGCCCGATCTCGCCCGCGAACATGCCTCCCGCGTTGACCACGATTCCGGTCTCGATCGAGTCCTTGTCCGTTTCGACGCCGACCACGCGGCCGCCCTCGAGCCCGATCCCGGTCACCCGCGTGTTCGTGTTGATCTCGGCACCCCGCCGCCGCGCGCCCTCGGCGAGGGCAAAAGTCAGCTGACTCGGGTCGATGTAGCCGTCGGTCGGAAGGTAGGCCGCGCCGAGCACGCCGTCCGTGGACATCGGCGGGAAGAGCTCGGCCGCCCGCTCGGCGGAGACGAGCTCGAGCGGGAGCCCGAAGGTCTTCGCCCAGCCGGCCTGGCGGCGAAGCTCCTGCATCCGCTCCTCAGACGAGGCGAGCCGGAGGGAGCCGACCTCGCGCCAGCCGGTCTCGAGGCCGACCTCCTCGTCGAGCGTCCGGTAGAGGTCGACCGAGTTCATCATCATCTTGGTCAGGCTGATGGAGCCGCGCAGCTGCCCGACCAGGCCGGCGGAATGGAAGGTCGAGCCGCTGGTCAGGTCCGCACGCTCGCAAAGGACGACGTCGTCCCAGCCGAGCCGGGCGAGCCAGTACAGGATCGAGGCGCCGCCGACCCCTCCGCCGATGACGACGGCGCGCGCACGTGATCTCACGCGATGCTCCCCTCGACCACCGGGCGATACTACGCGGTCGTGGAAGTGATCCAACACCCCCCGTCTGTGGTGCTCATCGCCGTCGAAGGCGGGGAGCTGGTGCTCGTGCGCCAGTCTCGCCCGGGCTCGGGAACGCGGACGCTCGAGCTCCCGTCCGGAAAGCTCGAGGAGGGGGAGGCTCCCGCGGACGCGGCCGCCCGGGAGCTCGCGGAGGAGTGCGGGCTGGCCGCCGAGGTGCTGAACGCCATCGGGACGTTCTGGGCCGCGCCGGGCTATTCCACCGAGCTCGTGCACGTCTTCGAGGCGAGCGGCCTCAGCGAGTCCGATCCCGCCGAGCTCGACGACGACGAGGACATCGAGGTCGAGCGGCTCCCGCTCGTGGGGGCGTTGGAAGCGCTCGACGATGCGGCGTCGATCGCCGCATTCGCGCTCTGGCTCGAGCGGCAGTGACGAGCAGGGCGGCCTGGCTGCGCGACCTCGAGGGCTCGCTCGCCGATGACGAGAGCGGCGACGAGCTCGCGACCGCGCTCGTCGTCCTGGCCTCGGTGGCCGGTCAGGGCGTTCAGATCGGGGAGGACGAAACTCACGGGGCGAGCCGCCGGGCGTTGCTACTCCTCACCGCGGGCGGCGACCCCGACCGCGGCCTCGACCTCAACGGCCGCGCGGTCAGCGCGCTCGCCGAGGAGGTGCGAACCGTCGACCGGCAGCTCGCCCTCGAACGCGGCCTGGACGAGCTGAAGGCGGCGGCCAAGGGGCTTCCCCACGTCTCCGAGGCGCTCACAGCAATGCGCGCCACGCCCGATGTGGCGTGGCGCGCATATGCCTGTTCTCTCTTGGCCGAAGAGCTCGGCGCGGGCTAGTTACTTGCCAGCCGGGGCCGCTCCGGGAGCGGGACGCTCGTACTGCTCCTCGATCCGGTCGAGCTCCTCCTCGGTGCCCATGCGGATCGGGCCCTTGAACCAGTGCCTGGCCGAGATGAGCCACCAGCCTCCGAAGATCAGGCCAATGGCGACGAACCAGAGAATCGTGTAGTTGGTCAACTCCCACGTGAAGTCTTCTGCCCATGGAAGCCCGGCCCGGTAGAGCGGGAAGATGAAGAGGATCGTGATGATCCCGACCCAGATCAGCGAGACGAGGTCGATCCACTTGTAGTGCCGCCCAAGGCTCCAGGCCCTCGCCTCCTGCCATTTCTCTCCCTGCCGGTAGCGGAGGTAGACCGGGAGGATGAATGCGATGTAAAGCCCGATCACCGCGATGGCCGTCCCTGCGAAGTAGCCGACGAGGTAGTTCCACACGGCGGGGATCATGAGGGCGGCCGAGAACACGCCGATGCCGGCGACCGACCAGCGCGGAATGCGGTTCCGCGCCACCCGGCGCCAGAGCGAGTGCCCCGGCACGGCCCGGTCGCGCGAGAACGCGAACATCATCCTCGACGCTGACGTGACGGACGCCGTCAGGCAGAAGAACTGCGCGACGACGCAGATGAAGAGCAGCGCCTCCGCCCAGCTCTGGCTCATCGACTCGGCCCAGATCGACGGGACGACGGTGCCGATGTTGTCGAGCGCGAACTGCGTGCTCGGGATCGCGAAGGTTACCGCGAGCAAGAGGATCCAGCCGAAGATCACCGAGGCGACGACCGAGGTCCACATGCCGGTCGCCGCCATGCGGGAGGCGTGCTGCGTCTCCTCCGCGGTGTGGGCCGAGGCGTCGAAGCCCGTGATCGTGTACTGGGCCAGGAGGAGCCCGAGGCCCCAGACGAACCAGAACGTCGGGCTCGAGAGCGAGGTCGTTCCGCCTCCGTAGCCCGAGTTGTTCACCGTCTCCGTGAACACGTAGGAGAGCGACTGGTGCTTGTCGGGAACGATGATCAAGACGATGACGATGAACGCGACGCCGATCATGTGCCAGTAGGCGGAGATCGTGTTCAGGCCCGCCGTGATCCTGATGTTGAAGAGGTTGATGAGGCAGGCGCAGAGCATGAAGAACGCGTAGAGCAGGTAGTAGGACGCGTTGCCCGAGGCGCCGAAAATGTCGTTCATCTGCTGGAAGT
>Ga0307300_10000345_pt1 | contig 11470 bp, 10 predicted proteins | sample ER_DNA_181_FD_194492 | JGI IMG/M metagenome (GOLD analysis project Ga0307300, IMG submission 194492) | Bulk soil microbial communities from the East River watershed near Crested Butte, Colorado, United States - ER_DNA_181 | ecosystem: Environmental > Terrestrial > Soil > Floodplain | place... | reverse complement strand
CGTGACGCAGGACGCCCACATGTTCCACGACACGATTAGCGCCAATCTCCGATACGCCCGACCCGACGTCGCCGATGCCGAGCTATGGGAGGCGCTGGAAGCCGCCCAGCTCAAGACCCTGGTCGAAAGCTTGCCTGACGGGCTCGACACCGTGGTGGGCGAACGCGGCTACCGGCTGTCCGGTGGCGAGCGACAACGGCTAGCCATCGCCCGGCTGCTCCTTAAGGCACCGCCCATCGTGGTGCTCGATGAGGCTACCGCCCATCTGGACTCAGAATCGGAAGTGGCTGTTCAGCAGGCACTTGATCTGGCGATGCAGGGCCGTACCAGCGTGGTGATCGCGCACCGGTTGTCCACGATCCGCAACGCGGATTTGATCATCGTTGTGGACGGCGGCCGGATCGTGCAGCGTGGCCGGCACGGTGAGCTCTTAGCCGAAGGTGGGCTCTACGCCGAGCTCTACCGAACCCAGTTCGATCAGAGTCCGCGTTGGGCGCCACCCTCGACAGGAATCACTGAGCCAGTCAGGTAGGACGCGGCGGGTGAGAGAACAAAGGCCGCGACTCGGCCGAACTCTTCGGGATCGCCATATCGCCGTAACGGAATCCGAGCCTCCATGCTTGCCCGCGCTGCTGCGGGATCTTCCTTGAGCGAGTCGAGGTATTGGGCGCGCTCGGTCTCGATAGCACCAGGCATGAGCCCGACCACCCGTGTCCCTTGGGGGCCGAGTTCGTCAGCCAGTTGTTTGACCAGCATGCCCAGCCCCGGCCGCAACCCGTTGGAGGTAGCGAGTCCAGGGATCGGCGTCTTCACCGACGTCGACAACACCCAGGCGATGCACAGGTCAGGCGCCGTGCCGTGCCGCACCACGGCTTTGCTGACCCGCAATGCAGCCAGGAAGACCGACTCGAATGCGGAGCGCCACTGATCCTCGCTCGTCTCGAGCACTGACGCGGCTGGTGGCCCGCCAACGCTCACCAGTGCGCCGTCGAGGCGGCCAAAGGCATCCAGAGCGAGGGCACAGGCCGTCTCGGCGGTATTTCCGTCAGTCAGATCAGCCGCCAGTGCGACGGTCCGGTCAGGTCCCATCCGGCTCACCGCTTCGGCGAGCAGCTCGGCGCGTCGAGCGACCAGCACTACCCGCGCTCCCTCGGCAACGAGCTGCTCAGCCGTCGCGCGCCCGAGGCCGCTGCTCGCGGCCGTTACGACGAATGCGCGGTTCGCGAGGCCTAGGTCCATGATCAGGTCCTCACACCGTCGCGTGAGCTTTGGGGGCGTCCTCGCGCTCCTCACGCCGGGCCCGCAGATCACTTCTGATGAAGACAACGATGCCCGCTACGCCGACCGCGGTGAACATGAACCATTGCACGGCGTACCAGAAGTGCGGGCCCTCGGAGAGCTCCGGCAGCTTGATCGGCTGAAAGCCGCCTTGCTGGTCGGGCTGGACGGTGAGCAGGCCGATGTAACCCGAGGCGATCGGATAGGGCAGCGTGGCACCGATGGCATCGGAGTTGATCAGGCGCAGCTGATTGTCGACCGGAGTGGTCGCGGCCCGCCGACCCCTCTCGTTGCGGCGTACGTGTCCGACGATTGTCACCTCGCCGGCTGGCGGCGCCGGGGCCACTGATGGGATCTGCGTGGCGCGTGCCAGCGGAATGAATCCACGATCCACGAGCACGGTTCCGGTCGCTGTGCGCAGCGGGGTCACGACCTCGTAGCCGTCAGCATCACCAATGCTGCGGTAGCGCACGACGAACTGGTGATCAGCGTCGAAGGTGCCCCGCGCCTCGACGCGCTGCCATTGATCAGCATCGGTGATCGGGCGGGTGAAAACCTGTTCGTACGCCTGGATCGGCATCTGCTCATTGACGATCGTTGTGGCGTTCCGCTCTCGGCGCTGGGCCAGCCGGTCCAGCTGCCACTCGCCCAGGTTGACGAAGACGATGCCGAGCGCGGCGACGAAGATGATCAGCAGTGCCCAGCGGAGCCATAAGCGGCGCACGCAGCCCAGGCTAGCCCCCTGGGTTGTCGCTCATGAGCAGCGCCGTGGCAGCGGCCGCGGTGCGCCCGAGCGTTGCGCCGCGCCCTACGGCGACCCCGACCAGGAATGCGCTCAGCGGCGCAGCGATCCGTTCCACCTCGTGGGCGGAATCCCGAGCGAGGTCCAAGAGTGTGTGCACGGCGTCTTCGTCCAGCGTGACGTCGCTGATCTCCAGCTCGGCAGCCAGGCTGGTCAGCCACTGTTTGAGTTCCATCGTTCGAGTGCTCCCGGCGGAGATGAATTGCGCGGCCCTTTTACTTGTGCGGCCCTTTTACTTGTGCGGCCCTTTTTCTTGTGCTGCACTGCCACGATGATGGTATGGCCAGGATGATGCTATGGGACGAGTAACCCGGCGGCATGCCGTGCTGCGGTTGGGACCTGGACCGGATCAATCGATTCGCCGAAACGACACTCTTGCTGTGGAAGAGCCGCTGGAGATCCGCCTGAACAGTGAGCCATATGTGGTGACGATGCGTACTCCCGGCAATGACATCGATCTGGCCCACGGGCTGCTGCACAGCGAGGGCGTCATCGCCGAGCGTTCAGATGTCATGCTCGCCCGCTATTGCGCAGGATCCGGTCCTGATGGTGTCAACAGCTACAACGTCCTCGACGTCGCCCTGGCGCCCTCGGCGAAGCTGCCGGAGCCTGCGGCGCGGCGCAACGTCGTCACGACAAGCGCGTGCGGGATCTGCGGCACCACCACAATCGAGGAGGTGTTGCGCGAATCGCAGTACGACGTCCACGCCGCCGAGGTGACGGTCTCGGCTGCGCTCGTCCTGTCGGCACCGACGCGACTGCGGCAGCAGCAGCGAGCGTTCGACCAGACCGGCGGACTGCACGCGGCAGGCCTGCTGGGCCTCGACGCGGAGATGATCTGCGTTCGGGAGGATGTCGGCCGGCACAACGCAGTTGACAAGGTGATCGGCTGGGCCATTCGGGAGCAGCTGCTTCCGCTTCGCCAGGTGATCTTGGCCGTATCGGGACGAGCTTCCTTCGAGCTCACCCAGAAGGCCGTGCTGGCGGGCATTCCAGTGCTCGCTGCCGTTTCCGCTCCGAGCTCATTGGCAGTCGAACTGGCTGAGGAGGCCGGGTTGACATTGGTTGGGTTCGTCCGCGGCGAGACAATGAATGTCTACACTCATGCGCAGCGGATCCGCTGGTCGACGAACGGCCAAATTAGACTCCAGGAATGACTACGCTGCTTCCATTCCCGCGGTTGCGCAAGGCGGATTCCGCGCCCGCGGAAGGGACAGAGCGTGATCAACTCGTGCTTGCGGATGGCTACGGGCGAGTAGCGACTGATCTGCGGGTATCACTCACTGACCGGTGCAACCTCCGCTGCTCCTATTGCATGCCGGCCGAAGGGTTGGACTGGCTTCCGGGCACCGATGTGTTGACCGATGAGGAGATTCTGCGGTTGATCACGATCGGCGTCGAGCGGTTGGGCATCAAGACGGTGCGCCTGACCGGCGGGGAACCGCTGTTGCGCAAGAACCTCGAGCTGCTTGTTGCCGATGTCGCAGCCCTGTCGCCGGCTCCCGAGATCGCCTTGACGACGAACGGAATTGGACTGGCGGCGCGGGCCGAGAAACTGGCCGCGGCAGGACTTCGTCGGATCAACATCTCGTTGGACACGCTCGATCCTGATACCTTCGCCCGGCTCAGTCGGCGGCGCCGGTTGCCCGACGTGCTCGCGGGAATCGCCGCTGCGCGCCAGGCTGGTCTCGACCCCGTCAAGATCAACACGGTGCTGCTGCGCGGTACCAATGATCATGAAGCGATCGACTTGCTGCGCTGGGCTATGGCCGAGCAGGTTCAGCTGCGGTTCATCGAGCAGATGCCCTTGGATCCGCAGCACGGTTGGCAACGCGACGAGATGATCACCGCAGCCGAGATCAAACAGCGCCTGAGCCAGCACGTCGAGATGATCGAAGATCCGGCGGATGCGCTGACCCGGGGGAGCGCACCTGCGGAGCTGTTCCGGGTCGTCGGTAGCGGCTACTCGGTCGGCATCATCGCGGCAGTATCGAAGCCGTTCTGCGGGACGTGCGACAGGGTCCGGCTCACCGCCGATGGTCAGATTCGCAACTGCCTGTTCGCCCGTACGGAGTCCGATCTGCGTACGCCGCTGCGAAGCGGCGCAAGCGATGCAGAGCTCGCCACTCTTTGGGTGGCAGCCGTACGCGGGAAGCAGCCCGGCCACGGGATCAACGACCCGAGCTTCCTGCAACCAGACCGGCCCATGTCGGCGATCGGCGGCTAGAGCGGCACTACGCTTTTGAGGAATCCGCGGGCGGAGAGGAACTGCGACAGGGAGTCGCGATGATCATCGCAGGCAAGCCAGTGCTTTCGGCGGTCTGCGGTATGGATCGTGGGGTTGTTCCATTGCAAGTCATACGACGCAGACTGCCGGCAGCCTCGAGCCGAGCACACTAAACCATCAGCACTTGTGGGAAGCGGATCGACGCCGCTAGGCGACACGTCCATTCGGTCGCTGTTGCTCGTCGTCCTCCTCCTCGATTACCTCGCCAGTTTGGCCCTCGTCATCGTGGCCGGTGGTGAGCTCCGGTCCACCACTGAGCATGGATTGCGGGGCTCTCTTCTTCCCGGCACGAAAATGTTGGTCCACCTGGTTTGCTGCGATCACAGCGATGAACGGCAGCAACACGGCGCAGGCGAACAACACCCAGCGGAACACCCCATGCACAAAGATCATGCTGACAAAGCAGGCGGCGCGAAACGCCATGGTTATTGTGTACCGGCGAATCCGAGACGACATCTCCTCGCTGGTGCCCATCCTGGCATCAGTGATCACCGGGGCTGAGCTGCGGTTGCCCGGGTCGGCCATGGTCCGGGTATGTGCCATCTCTCGATCGGTCACCACGTCAGCCTACGCCTGCTCGCAGACGCCGTTGCTGACTCGATAGCGTGACCCCGTGAATCCATCGAGGGTGGTTTTGGTGACCGGTGGCAGCAAGGGAATTGGTCATCGCATTGCGGCGAGATTTGCACAAGCTGGGCATCGCGTCGCAGCGACTTACCGAAGCGGCGAGGTCCCGAGCGAGGTTCTCGGCGTGAAGTGCGACGTCACTGACCCTCCTCAGGTGGAAGCGGCCTTCGCTCAGGTGGAATCCAATCTCGGGAACGTCGAGGTGCTGGTCGCCAACGCCGGGATCACCCGCGACACCTTGCTGATGCGGATGTCGGATGAGGACTGGGATCAAGTGATCGCGACCAACTTGACCGGAGCATTTCGGGTGGCACGGCGGGCCGCTCGGCCGATGATTCGTGGCCGATTCGGGCGGATAATCTTCATCTCCTCGGTTGTCGGACAGCTGGGTTCAGCCGGACAGGTCAACTACGCGGCATCGAAGTCGGGATTGGTGGGGATGGCGCGCTCGTTGGCGCGCGAATTGGGATCGCGTGGCGTGACGGCGAATGTGGTGGCGCCTGGATTTATCGAAACCGATATGACCGCCGAGCTGGGCGAAGAGCTGGTGAAGAAGTACGCCGAGCAGATTCCGCTCGGCCGACTCGGCTCAGTGGACGACGTTGCGGGTGCAGTCGAATTCCTCAGCAGCGCTGCAGCCGGCTACATCACCGGCGCCCTGATACCGGTCGATGGCGGCCTGGGTATGGGTCACTGACCGGGTCACCGGACAACTTCCACGCAGAAGGGATACCTGTGGGCATTCTTGAGGGCAAGGTCATCCTTGTTGCCGGCGTCACTCTGGACACCTCTATCGGCTTCCACGTTGCCAAGATCGCTCAAGCCGAGGGAGCTACCGTCGTCGTTTCCAATTTCGGCCGGGCGATGAGCCTGACCGCTCGAGTGATCAAGAAGCTCGATCCGGTGCCGCTGCTGCTGGAAGTCGACGTCACCAACGAGGATCACCTAGCCGGACTGGCGGCTCAGCTGGGCGAGCAGCTGGATCATCTCGATGGGCTGGTGCATTCGCTCGCCTTCGCCAATCCTGAGACCGCGCTCGGCGGGAAGTTTCTTGGTACGCCGTGGTCCGATGTCGGTACCGCGTTGCAGGTGTCGGCATATTCGCTGGCGTCGTTGTCGATGGCCTGCAAGCCCTTGCTCGCCAATCCTGCTTCGGTGGTCGGGCTGACGTTCGACGCAACCGTCTCTTGGCCGGTTTACGACTGGATGGGCGTTGCCAAGGCTGCGCTCGAGAGCACCTGCCGCTACCTGGCGCGCTATCTCGGACCGGACGGGATTCGGGTCAATCTCGTTGCCGCAGGGCCGCTGGAAACTCTGGCCAAGAAAGCGATCGGTGGCGCCGATTCCTTCAACGAAGTGTGGGCCCAACGAGCACCGCTCGGCTGGGATCCCAAGGACATCACGCCGGCTGCGAAGGCGGTGGTGGCGTTGCTGAGTGATTTCTTCCCGAGGACCACCGGAGAGATGATCCACGTGGATGGCGGCCTGCACTCGACCGGCGCATGACGAGGCTCGATGGCCGCCGCATCCACCGCCCGCTCGTTGCTCGAGCTGCGCCTGCTTGACGGACCCAACCTCTACTTCCCGCGGCCGGCTGCGAAGGTCACCCTCGATCTCACCGAGTTGCTCGGCCTGCCGGTCGCTGCTGCTCGTGCTCTTGGAGCGGAGCTAGGACTCGGCGACAACGCGCGCCCCGGCCCAGCCGGATCCGTGTTCCGGCAGCGGTTCGCGATACGGCTCGTGACCCAGAGCGTTCGTCGGCTGGCACGCGCCGGAGGGGCGACGAGGCTTGCGGTGCGTACTCGGGCCGGACAGGGCGTCAACGAAGTCGTCGTCGCATATCCGTGGCGCAACGCCGGCCGGGCCGAGGGATTGGCGTACGGGCTCGCGCGGGTGCTGGACAGCGTTGCCGCCGGACCAGCGGCGGTCGCTGAGATGATCATTGCTGAGGGTGCCGCACTGGCCGGAGCTCCGCTCGGTTCAGCCCCGCAGCTGATGAGGCCGAAGATTCCGGTCGTCGCGATCACCGGCACCAACGGTAAGACCACCACGGCCAGGATGATCGGCCATGTCGCCCGCCGGGCCGGCACGTTAGTGGGTTGGTCGAGCACCGATGGCGTCTACATCGACGGGCAGCTCGTCGAGGCCGGCGACTTCTCGGGTCCAAGTGGTGCAAGTCGGGTGCTTGGTCACCCCGATGTTGAGCTGGCCGTGACTGAGACGGCGCGCGGGGGGATCCTGCGTCGTGGCGTAGGAGTCGCATACAACGACGTCTCGGTGGTGACCAACATCAGCGCCGATCATCTGGGACTCGGGGGCATTGACACCCTCGACCAGCTCGCCGAGGTCAAGGCAGTTATCACCAAGATCACCAAGTCGGACGGCTGGTGCGTGCTGAACGCCGACGACCCTCGGACGTTCGCGATGCGGCTCGGCACCAAAGCGCAGATCTGGGTCTTCACGCGCGATCCCGATTCGCCGGCGGGACGCAGTGTGCTTTCCGAGGGCGGTCGGATGACCACGCTGCTCGGCGGCTGGGTATGTGTGCTCGCGCCGCGTGCCGACCCTCTCCAGGTCGTCGAGGTGATCGATGTGCCGATGACTCTCGCCGGATTGAGCCGAGTGAACGTCGAGAACGTTCTTGCGGTCACGTCGGCAACACTGGCGTTGGCGTTCTCCGTTGAGCAGGTCGCCGCCGGTCTGCGATCGTTCGATCCGAACCAGAGCAACCCGGGCCGGATGAACATCTGGACCCTCCCGGTCGCCGGCGGAACGATCAGCGTGGTGATCGACCTGGCCCACAACGAGGCTGGGCTCGAGGCGCTGCTTGAGATCATGAGCGGGATCCGGCCGCCGAACGGTCGGTTGTTGCTGGGTCTGGGTACCGCAGGTGACCGCGGCGATGAGGTCTTCGTACGCCTCGGTGAGACTGCCGCCGTGGGAGCCGACCTCGTCGAGATCGTTCATAAGCGGAACTATCTGCGCGGCCGAAGCATGGCGGAGATCAACGACTTGATCACCGCAGGCGCTGCCCATGCCGGCATGAAAATTCAGCGCTGGCACGACAGCGAACTGGACGGTCTGGTATCGCTGGCTGATCAAGCGCAGCACGGCGACGTCGTCGCGATCATGACGCATCAAGATCGTGAGGAACTGGATCGTTGGCTGGTCGATCACCAGGCGACCCGCGATGATGCCGACGCGCTGCGCGCCAAGGTCGCTGTCTAGAGAAGAGTCTGCGAAGCCGCCGGCTCCGGGTCATGGGTCGCCTCTGGCGCGAAGTCCGGGTCGGGCACAGCATTGCTGAATTCCCGATCATCGTCGGGTCGTGCGCCCGGCTGCGCGTGATGACCGTAGGACTCCAACTGAGCCATCACCGCCGCGTGCTGCTCGACGCAGATCACCACGAGGTCCCCGGGATTAGAGCGCGACATCGCGTGCCGGACGCTGGCGAGCTCTTCGAGCACGATCTCGATCTGCTTGCAGCGTGCTCCTTCCGCCCTGGCCTCGCGCGCTCCTCGTACCACGAGCTCGGCGACTTCACCAGCTGCGCGGCCGCGCAGATTTGCGTCCTCTCGCACGATCACCACGTCGAAATGCTGAGCCGCTTCGCGTCCCAGGGAGTGCATGTCATCGTCTCGGCGATCGCCCGCGGTGGCGATCACACCGATGCGCGACACACGTCCCAGATCATTCGTGCTCTCCAGCGCATCGCCGGTTTTGTCCACGAAATCACCGAGCATGACCATCCCGGGGACGTTGTGGCAGTAGTCGACGATCACCGTACGGCCTTCGACGCTGACCTCGTTGAGCCGGCCTGGGGCGAGATAGTAGTTGGTCGAAAATGTCCGCAGGCCCTGCCGGATGTCATGTAACGAGGCACCTGCCGCGAACGCCGCTGCTGCGGCCGCCATGGCGTTCTGCACGTTCATCGTGGCGCGGCCGCCGAAGGTCGCCGGCAGTAGGTGGGTCCACGCCAGCTGCATGGCACGCCGACCTTCCTTGACCATGATCATGTCACCAAGATCGCTGTGCTCCAGTACGACCGCTCGACCACCCCGCCGGCAGTGATCATCGACCGAATCCCGGATGTCGCTACCGGGCTCGGCCATGCTGAACCACACAATCCGGCCCGAGCAGCGCCGCCGCATCGCGCGAACCAGCGGATCATCGGCGTTGAGCACCGCAAAGCCGTTACGGGGCACAGCCTCCACGATGACGGCCTTCACGTCGGCAAGCTGCTCGAGTGTGTCGATGCCGCGCAGGCCCAGATGATCGGCCTGTACGTTCAAGACGACGCCGACGTCGTTGCGCTCGTAGCCCAGGCCTTCGCGCAAGATGCCACCACGTGCGACTTCGAAGACTGCGAAGTCGACTCGCGGATTCTGCAGCACCATCTTCGCCGACCTCGGCCCCGAGGCGTCTGAGCGGATGACCAGCCGCTCGTCGATGACCACGCCGTCTGTCGAGGTCATGCCAACTTTCTTGCCGATGCCTTTGAAGATGTGGGCGATCATCCGCGAGGTCGTGGTCTTGCCGTTGGTGCCAGTGACGGCGACGATCGGTATTCGGCTCGGTGTACTCGGCGGGAACAGCATGTCGATCACCGGCTTCGCCACGTACTGCGGATCCCCGATCGTCGGATGGGTGTGCATCCGAAAACCAGGCGCCGCGTTGACCTCGCAAATACCTCCGCCGGTCTCGCGTACCGGCTGGGTTATATCGGGTGCGATGAAGTCGATGCCCGCAATGTCCAGTCCGACGACCTGCGCTGCCTCTTCTGCGATCTCGATGTTCTCCGGATGGGCTTCGAAGGTCCGGTCGATCGAAATGCCGCCGGTGGACATATTTCCGGTAAGGGTCAGCTTCACCATGGTGCCGTTCGGCGGTATGTCGTCCAGGCTGAAGCCCTGAGTCGCCACCAGGTCGATCGCTGTCTGGTCGATCTTGATCCGGGTCAGCACCTTTTCGTGACCGACGCCGCGGCGGGGATCGGCGTTGGTCTTGGCGACCAGCTGAGTAATCGTCAGCACGCCGTCGCTGATGACGTGCGCCGGCACCCGCTCGGCAATCGCGGCAATCTTGCCGTCGATCACCAGGCATCGGTAGTCGCGTCCGGTGACGTAAGTCTCGACGATGACCAACCCACCGCGTGACTCTGACTTGGCGATGTCGAAAGCGCCGCGTACGTCGGAATCACTGCGCAGATCGAGCATGACGCCGCGACCGTGGTTGCCGTCCAACGGTTTGAGGACCACGGGGTAGCCGGTGCGGTTGGCCAGCCTCACCGCCTCGTCGACGGTGCGGACCGATTGTGATCGCGGAACCGGCAGCCCCGCCGCGGACAGCAGGGAGAGAGTCAGCTCTTTGTTGCTGGCAATGTCCACTGCGACCGACGGTGTTTGAGACGTCATGGTGGCTCGGATCCGCTTCTGGTGGACTCCCTGGCCAAGTTGCACGAGCGAGGCGCTGTTGAGCCGTAGGTAGGGAATGTCGCGGCTGACCGCCTCCTCGACAATTGCCTGGGTGGACGGCCCGAACGCGGTCCGTTCACCGCGGACGATGAATCGCTCTAGCTCCTCGTCGAAGTCGAACCCAGGATCGGGGATGATCAGGTGATTGATCAGCCGGACGGCTAATTCACCCGCGGCCAGCCCGACCGACTCGTCGTAGTAGGCATAGATCACGTTGTAGCGGCCACGCTCACCCTTCACCTGGCGGGTCTTGCCGCGGCGCATGTCGTGGCCCACCGCCTGCTGCAGCTGCAGGGCCACATGTTCGGCGACATGGCCGACCCAGGTGCCCTCGTGTAACCGCTCCACGAAACCGCCCCGCCGGCCGCGGCTGCAGCTGTGATTCATCAGTCCAGGTAGCCGCTCCACCAGAGCGTCGGCGAAGCCGCGCAATTCGTTGCTGGGGAAATCTTCCAACACGCCGAGGTCGACGACGAGCTGGATGGCGGGTTCGTAGTGCCAGATGTTCGGACCGCGGAAGACTCTGCTAGAGATGATCTTGAGATCCGGGTGTGGGGTTGGGGCAACGCTTTGGCTCACGAACGCTCCTGACAGCATCGGTTTGCTGCGATCCTGCCACTGATGTGTTGGGGCAGTCATTAGCTGGCTGCCACTCCTTGCCAGCCCAGCTGACGCAGCGTGCCAAGATCATCGGCGATAACCCAGATGGTCGAGATCTTTCCGTTGCTGAGCGTCAGTAGGTCAATGGTGCGGATCTGCACATCCGATCCGGTCGGCTGGATGCTTCCGAACCCCGTCTCGTACGGCCCGGTGTGCCGGCCATGAATTAAAAAGGCGACCGCAATGCTGTCAGTGTCATCCACCACCTGCAGTACCTCGGAACGCAAATCAGAGAACGCCGCATGAAGCGCTCGCGCCCTGGTAGCGAGATCGGACAGTGAGAGATCTGAGCCATTGACCCTGACGGGATCGGCATAGAACTCAGCGAGCCGATCTTTCATC
>Ga0307300_10000344_pt1 | contig 11504 bp, 13 predicted proteins | sample ER_DNA_181_FD_194492 | JGI IMG/M metagenome (GOLD analysis project Ga0307300, IMG submission 194492) | Bulk soil microbial communities from the East River watershed near Crested Butte, Colorado, United States - ER_DNA_181 | ecosystem: Environmental > Terrestrial > Soil > Floodplain | place... | reverse complement strand
GTTGAGTAGATGACCGTCCTGGCGAGTTGCCGAGAGGACGGCGAGAGCCGGTCGGCTGGCGGCGCGCGAGGAGGTCTTGCGGGGCAGCCATGACAGGGGCATCGACCGCTCGACCCTGTTCAGCCGGCACGAGGGTTCAGCTGCCTGGAACGCCAAACTGGGTTCTCACTTAGCCGAACCGCGAGCTGAAGGGGCACTGGCCAGTGGCATGCGCTGGCTCGCACCCTCGGCGAGATTCGAGTTGGCGAACAACTCGGGCAGACGTGTCGCGGTCGTACCTACCTACAGAAACCGGTAGCAGATAAGCCGCAGCGACCAGCCCGGCCGATAACGCGGCGCCCACCGTACGACCGGACGGCGCCAACACAGTCCGGCCTAGCCAGGCAGACGAGGAAACCCAACAGGGCTTGCCCCTCTGCGAACGATTGGCGCCCGACGTTGCCAAACGCCAGCGCGACGGCGATCGTCGGCACTAAAGCACTCAGACCCAGCGTCAAGACGATGTAGCCGAGCGGGTCAAAACCGCCATACCAACGAAGGTTCAGCAGCGCAGGCTAATGCTGCTCGGCCAGCTGGGCATGAGCTACCTGAGCCGACAAATCGCGGCCCATCGGCGCAGCAAGCAGGTACCCGGCCGCGAACAAGACGGCAAGCGATCCAGCGGCAACAATCCCACGCGATCCTCCGAACAGCGAAAGCACGCATGATCGGATCCTCGTGGCCGGACACCGAACATGATCACTGCCGGGATCAGGTTGGGTCATGTTCAGCACCCGGACCGGCGACTCCACCGGAAAACGCACACCCAACAGGCGCCGATGATCGAAGTGATCTGGTCGAAGATCCATGGTTCTGGTGTCGAGGTGGCCAGCTGCTGGTGGTAGTCGATCAGGGGGTCAGCATCAGAAGGCACATCGACGGCCTCATGCACCCGGAACGTTTCGTGCGAAGTGTCGACGGCAACTGAATACTGACCACGGTGTGGCAACTGAATTTTGACCAGCTTCGCCTTGACCCTGGCGGGAGTCGAGCCAGGGAGGAAGCAGGTGCTGATCGTGGAGGATTGGGCTGAGATCCGTCGGCTGCGGAAGTCGGAGGGTGTTTCGATTTCGGAGATTGCCCGGGTGGTCGGCTGTTCGCGGAACACGGTGAAGGCGGCGTTGGCCAGCAGCGGTCCACCCAGGTATCAGCGGCAGTCGTCGGTTTCTCTGGTCGACGGGTTCGATCCGCGGATCCGGGAGCTGTTGCGGGCGTTTCCGCGGATGCCGGCGACGGTGATCGCGGAGCGGATCGGCTGGCCGTATTCGATTCGTACGTTGAGCGGCCGGGTGGCGGAGCTGCGGCCGGTGTATCTGCCGCCGGACCCCGCGAGCCGGACTGCTTATGCTGCCGGGGAGGTGGCGCAGTGCGACTTTTGGTTTCCCGACATCGAGGTGCCGGTCGGGTTCGGCCAGACCCGGTCGGCAAAGTTGCTGCCGGTGTTGACCATGGTGTGCGGCTACTCCAGGTTCGCCTCCGCCGTGCTGGTGCCGTCTCGGTGCGCGGAGGATCTATACACCGGCTGGTGGCAGCTGATCGCCCAGCTCGGCGCGGTGCCGAAGGTGTTGGTGTGGGACGGGGAGGGCGCCGTCGGCCGCTGGCGGGCCCGCAGGACCGAGTTGACCGCTGAATGTCAGGCGTTCCGCGGCACCCTGGCGGCGAAGGTGATCATCTGCAAGCCGGGCGATCCCGAAGCGAAGGGCCTGGTGGAACGCTTCCATGACTACCTGGAACGCTCCTTCCTGCCTGGGCGCTTCTTCACCTCGCCGGCGGACTTCAACACCCAGCTCGCCGTGTTCCTGGCTCGAGCCAACGCTCGGGCGCATCGGGTGTTGTGCTGTCGCCCACTTGACCGGGTTGCGGCCGACAAGGCTGCGATGCTGGCCCTGCCGCCCGTGCCACCGACTGCCGGATGGGAGCACACGCTGCGGTTGCCGAGGGATCATTACGTGCGGATGGACGGCAACGACTACTCGGTGCATCCGGCCGCGGTCGGGCGGCGGGTGTTGGTCCGAGCCGACCTAAACCGGGTGCGGGTGTTGTGCGAGGGCAGCGTGGTGGCCGATCACGAGCGGATCTGGGCTAAACACCAAACCCTCGCCGATCCACAGCATCTGGCCGCTGCTCGGCTGCTGCGCCGTGGCCGGGTCGAGATGCTCCAGCCGCTGACCCAAACCGAGGTGGAGCTCCGATCCCTGGCCGACTATGACATCGCACTGGGCATCAGTGCCGACCTGGACGGCGGGGCGGCCTGATGACCGCGGCAGCGAAAGGATCGACTGCCAGCCGCGACCTGGCCGCCGAACTGGTATTCCTCACCCGCGCGCTGAAGGCGCCCACGCTGCGGGAGTCGGCGGGCCGGCTCGCCGAGCGGGCACGGGCCGAGTCCTGGTCGCACGAGGAGTACCTGGCCGCTTGCCTGCAACGCGAGGTCGCTGCCCGCGACGCCCACGGCGGCGAAGGCCGGATCCGCGCCGCCAGATTCCCTGCCCGCAAGAGTTTGGAGGAGTTCGACTTCGACTATGCCCGCGGGCTGAAACGCGACCTGATCGCCCACCTCGGCACCCTGGACTTCGTTGCCGGCAAGGAGAACGTGATCTTCCTCGGCCCGCCCGGCACCGGCAAAACCCATCTAGCGATCGGGCTGGCCATCCGAGCCTGCCAAGCCGGGCACCGTGTGCTGTTCGCCACCGCCAGCCAATGGGTCGACCGGCTCGCCGAAGCCCATACCGCCGGCCGTCTCCAAAACGAACTCGTTCGGCTGGCCCGCTACCCGCTGCTCGTGATCGACGAGGTCGGCTACATTCCCTTCGAACCCGAGGCGGCAAACCTGTTCTTCCAACTCGTCAGCTCACGCTACGAGCGCGCCTCCCTCATCGTCACCAGCAACAAGCCGTTCGGCCGCTGGGGAGAGGTCTTCGGCGACGAGGTCGTCGCAGCGGCCATGATCGACCGGCTCGTGCACCACGCCGAAGTCGTAGCCCTACGCGGCGACTCCTACCGGCTCAAAAACCGAGACCTCGGCCGCGTCCCCACCGACCACGCCGACACCAACTAAAACCCGGACTGGTCAAAATTCAATTGCCGAAAACTGGTCAATTTTCAGTTGCCGTTGACACGAAGCAAGGGGGTCTCAAATATCTTGTGAATCTCGTCTTACGCGGGGCGGTGGATTCGAACAACGTAGGCTGAGCCGATGCTCGCCGCGCACTCCACCTCAGGGCAGCTGGCGAGATCATCACCCATATCACTGGTCCCGTGAGCCGGCTCCGCATACTGTCCAACGGATTGCTGCTGGCCGCGCTCATACTGGGGTTCATCATTGTGGTTACCAGTGATGGTGGGGCGGGTACCGGCCCCAACGGCGCAATATCGTCTGCCATCGCATCGGCGGCTCCTGAAACCCCGATGGTCAAGCCGCCTAGTGCGAAGGCCCCGACACGGAAGAGGCCGGCCGCCAGTCCCTCCCAAAAGCACCCGTCGACGCAAGCCTCGCGTACCCCGCACCCAGCCCGCCCTGGCAGCTCACCACCCGCCCAAGCCTCACGCAAGCAGCGATCCCGGCAAGGCGACGGGCCACCGGCGAAGCGAGGCGGCACGGTCTATCTGACCTTCGACGACGGACCCAGCCAATACACCCCAGCCATACTCAACGTCCTGCGAGCCACGCACTCCACGGCCACGTTCTTCGAGCTCGGCGTCCGCCAAGCCCAGCACCCCACAGAGGCGGCCCAGATCAAGGCCGAGGGCAGCAATATCGGCAATCACACGTACAACCATCCCGATCTGACCAAGCTGAGGCCGAGACAGATTCAGTGGCAGCTTGCCCACGGACCGCGAAGTAGCTGCGTCCGGCCGCCGTACGGCGCGACCAACCGGACAGTGGAGCGCATCCTGAGTCGACAGGGTTTTCGTCAAGTGTTTTGGACGATCGACACTCGGGACTGGAGCCGACCCGGCACCAAACACGTCGTCAATGCGGCCACCGGCCCCAGCGTCAGGGCGGGCAGCATCGTGCTCCTGCACGACGGCGGCGGCGACCGGTCCGAAACCATCGCGGCGCTCCCGTACATCATCGCCGCCCTCCAGCGCCAGGGCTACGTCGTCCGCCGCATTCCTGGCTGCTGAGGTATGTGCCGTGGTGGTGCTGCCAGTAGAGCTTTCGCACTACACCGCGCAAGCTAGCGACCGGTACCCACCGTTCACGCCCGCCGATGTCCCGGGCTACCCGGCAGGGCTGAACATCAAATACCCACGCCAGCTGAATCGTTGGCTGCCGCTGGTCAAGTGGCTGCTCGCCTTCCCGCACTACACCTTGTGGCGCGCTTGTCGGCTCCGGTGAAGCCCGGGTACTCTGCTCGCTCGCCCATTCCAGATCGACTAGACCCGGCTTCTGGATCGGCTGTCTGGCAGCGGGCGGTCTGGGCAGAGTGATCACAAGCGACGAAGAGCAGATAGAGCTCTTCTTCTGGTCCCAGGATCGTCGCCTGAGTGCCCGGTCGACGGTCCGCTCGCGGCACAGCGGCGGGACAGTTCCTTGTCCGGCTGAGCCGGAACTGCCAGCTCACGGACCTGAACACGTCGCCCTGACTGTAGCGTGCAGCGCATGCCCATCAAGCTGGAGAACGTCGGCATCGCCGTCCGCGACCTCGAAGCGGCGATCGCCTTCTTCACTGACCTCGGGCTGACCGTTCTCGGCCGTGACACGGTCAGTGGAGAGTGGACCGACACCGCCGTCGGCCTCGACGGCAACCGCGCCAACATCGCGATGCTCCAGACGCCAGACGGCAACGGTCGCCTCGAGCTCTTCGAGTACATCCACCCCGACGCGATCGAGACGGAGCCCACCCGGCCTAACGAGATCGGCATGCACCGGGTGGCTTTCTCGGTCGACGACATCGACGAGGCCCTCGCGATCGCCGCGAGGCACGGCTGCCACCCCCTGCGCGGCGTGGCGACCTACGAGGAGGTGTACAAGCTCGCCTATGTCCGCGGCCCCAGCGGCATCCTCGTGATGCTCGCCGAGGAGTTGAAGAGAGCTGACCGCGCACCGGCGCGGGATCGCCATTTGACCTCACCTCACCCGCCCGCTCCGGGGGTGCTGAGCAGCGGAGCTCGATGGGATGCTCATAGGGTGCTCATCGTCGCCGAGAAGCCTCGGGCATGAACCGGCTGCTGGTTGCCACCAGCTGTGCTGCCGTCGCTGGCGCAGCGGCCACCGGTGCGTACATCGGCGTGGTCACTGGCAGGCTCACTGTCGACTTGGGCCTCGGCCGCCGGACCCGGCCCCTCGGCCCCCTCCAAGTCGACATCGCCGCACCGCGCGAGACTGTCTTCGCCGCCGCTGCCGCGCCGTACGCCGATCGGCAGCCGCGGGCCATGCGGGAGAAAGTCGAGATCCTCGAACGCGCTGGTCAGATGGTGCTGGCCGCGCACCGCACCGTCGTCGGGTCCGGTTTGACGGCGGTCACCGTCGAGACTGTCACCCTGGACCCGCCGAGTCGGATGGGCTTCCGGTTGCTCCGCGGTCCGGTGCCCCACGTGATCGAGGCCTTCGCCTTCGATGAGACCATCGACGGGACCCGGCTCAGCTACACCGGCGAGCTCGGCACCGACCTTTGGCGGCTCGGCCAGGCCTGGGGTGATCTGGTCGCCCGCAGCTGGGTGCACGCGGTCCGCGACTCTATGGCCGCGATCAAGACCGAGAGCGAACGCCGCGCATAGGGATAGTCGCGCCCCCGCCTCTGGAGCTCTCGGTCGTCACTCACCGGACTCGGTCGGAAGGTGCGCACATCGGATCTTGAAACCGGGCGGGAGGTTCCCTCGTGGTGCTTTCAGCCGTTCGGCATCGTCGCAACGCAGGAATGTCTGCGATCCGGCGTAGCTCGCTTGGCGTCGGTGCCGCGCGACCTTGCTGTCTGCCTCGCCGTGATAGCTATCAGTGCGTTGCCCCAGCGACGTCCGGAACGTTCGCGACGCGGAATCGCCGCGAGCCAGCTTTGATCCAGTCTGGGTTGTGTTCTGGGGGCCGAACAGTATTTAATGGGAGCGTTAATTAATGGGAGGGTTAAATGCCAACCGACCAACTCAGCTTCACCTTCGGCGCTCTCGCCGATCCGACGCGGCGCTCGATCCTGACCCGACTCGCCGAGGGCGAGGCGACGGTCAATGAGCTGGCGGAGCCGTTCTCGGTGAGCCTGCCTGCGATCTCGCGCCACCTCAAGGTGCTCGAGCGCGCCGGATTGATCGTGCGCAGCCGTGAGGCTCAGTGGCGGCCGAGCCGGCTGCAGGCCGACCCGCTTGATGAGGCGGTGGAGTGGATGCTGTCGCGAAGGGCGACGTGGGAGGCCCGGATTGACCGCCTCGAGACGCATCTGCGCAGAACAGGAGAGCAGCATGAATGACCCGACGCATGTGGCGGCCGCCGATCAGGAGGTCCTGATCACGCGCATCTTCGACGCGCCGCGCGAGCAGGTGTTCAAGGCATGGACCGACCCCGACCAGGTGGCGGCGTGGTACGGACCCGAGCACTTCGACACGCCACGCGAGCGGATCCACATCGACCTGCGTGTCGGCGGGCGCTACGAGCTCACGATGGTTCAGCGCGACGGCGGCGGCGAGTTCGCGATCGGCTATGAGATCGTCGAGCTGGTGGAGCCGGAGCTGATCGTGCTGCGCTCGGACCCGATGCCAGAGATGGGAATGCATGAGCCCACGATCACGCGGGTGGAGTTCAACGACCACGGCGCCAAGACGCGGATGACGCTCAGCGACGGGCCCTACCCCGCTGGCCGCGACCACGCCGAGGCCGGGTGGACCGCCGCCTTCGACAACCTTGCCGCGCTCGTCGCCGGATAAACCCCGACTGCACCGCCGCGGACAGTCCGCGCTCGTGCAGCGCCTTATATCGGCAAAGGAGCCGTGATGACGGGTGAACAGCCAGCGGCCACCGATGTCAACGCCGTGATCGACGCCCGTGAACGATCGGGCTATCGACTCGCCGTCGGGGGTGTCGAGACATTCGTGCTCGACCTGGGCCACGGTCAGCCAGTGGTGTGCCTGCACGGCGTGCCGGCGTCGTCGTTCCTATATCGCAAGCTCATTGTGGAACTGGCCGCACGCGGTCTCCGCGGAATCGCCTTCGACCTGCCGGGGCTGGGACTTGCGGAGCGGCCCGCGGCCTTCGACTACACCTGGACCGGCCTTGGCCGGTTCGCCTCCGCCGCGGTCGAAGCCCTCGACCTGGATCGGTTCCATCTGGTGGTGCACGATATCGGAGCGCCGGTGGGGTTCGAGCTTGCAGCCGCGCATCCAGCCCGAGTCGCCTCGCTCACGGTGTTGAACGCGCCAGTCGAAGTCGACACCTTTCATCGCCCGTGGGTGATGAAGCCGTTCGCGGTGAAAGGACTGGGCGAGGCGTACCTTCGGCTGCTTAACCCGCCGACCTTCCGGTGGCTGATGCGCCACCAAGGTATTGCCGACCTCAGCAAGATCACGACCGCCGAGCTCGACGCCTACCTCGTCCTCCTCCGCCGCACCGACAAGGGCCGCGCCTTCTTGAAGATCATGCGGGGCTTCGAACTGACCCGGGCCAAACGTGACCTCTACGTCGGCCTGCTCCGCAGCCGCGCGTTTCCGGTCCAGATCATCTGGGGGGAGGCGGACCCGGCACTTAAGGTCACCACGTTCGGTGAGATCGCTCGCCGAGCCGCCGGCGTGGACCATATCCACCGGCTACCCGGCAAACATTTCCTGCAAGAAGATCAGTCGCCGGCGCTCGCCGAGTTGATCACCGCGCAGGCCCGGCCGTGATCTCATGCCGGGAACGCGTTCCGGTGACCGGTCCTCGAGTGGTTCTTCAGGTACTGGAGAGCCTCGACGGCGATGCACGCCCACGCCTCTCGAGTCCTGCATTGTCGAGCGTCTCGGCCAGCGGTGATTCGCATCGTCCACCCGCTAGACGAGGCTTCGTGTGGGACCGTCGCGGCGAACTCGGCTTGGTCTCGCGGCCGCCGCCCGCCCGCCGACGGTCACTCGAGCGGCGGCCCTACGATGTCGAACCCGTACCGGCGTGCCAGCTCCTTTACACGGTCGAGATCGTAGTTGCGTGGCGGCGGGTTGGTCGGGTCGACGACCGGCAGCCCTCCGTCGAGGAACATGTGCTCGAGGCCGGCCGGCGTCATCAGCACGAGCGCTCGTGCGCCGCCGTCGAGGACCTTGAAGCAGTGGGGCACTTTGCGCGGCCCGAAGACGAAGGCACCCGGTCCGGCGGTGAAGACCTCGTCGCCCCGCCGGAAGCGGATCTGACCGTCGAGGATGTAGAACGCCTCGTCCTCGTTGTTGTGGAGGTGCAGGGGGGTGCCCATCCCGGCCCAGAAGTCCGCTTCCACCAGGCCAAGCGCGCCGCCCGTCGTCTCGTGGCGACCTTTGATCGTGAACAGCGCGCCCTGCCACCAGACCGATTCCGTCGCGGTCGGCATCATCGCATGTGTGCCGCGGGGGCCTGCTGCCGCCGGTACCTGCGTTGTCATGGGCTCCTCCTCAATCGATCGGGTTCGCGGCCGATCCTGCGCGACTGCGCCGGCGCTAGGGAACCCCAGATGTGAGGGGAACTTCGCCGGGAGTATCCCAGGAATCTGGGAGTGATGGCGCCGATGGGCGCGCTTATCATCGGTGCATGAACCGGGAGCGGTTCCGCCGTGCCCGTCGTGAGATCGCCGGGCTCGCCGACTCTCGCCTGGATTGGGTTAGTTTCGCCCAGGCGACTTCCGAGGTGCTAGCTGGCATTGTGCCCTTTGACCGGAACTGTTGGCACACCGTCGACCCTGGCACGGTGCTGTTCACTGGCAGCCTCAATCAGGGCATCGCGTGCTCGGGCACTTGGCTGGCCACCTACGAATACCTGGTCGACGATGTAAATAGGTGGTGGTTCCTCGCCCGAAGCGGCCGGATCGCCGGAGCGACGAGCCTGGCAACCCACGGCGATCCCTCCCGCAGCCCCAGGCACCGATCCCACGAGAACTACGGAATCGGAGACGAGCTGCGAGTCACTTTCGTAATCGGGGGCACGTACTGGGCCGCTGCGGGCCTGCTCAGGGATTCCGACCGGAGATGGTTCACCGAAGACGAGGTGGAGTGCCTTGCGTCGCTGTCGGAACCGATCGCCAACGGGTTCCGGCGTGCTCTGCTTGTCACCGCGCCCGGTGCGACCGAGAGCCCGGCGTACGGCCCAGGCGTCATCGTCTTTGACGGGCAAGGTCATCCGGAGTCGGTCTCGCCCGGCGCCGAGCATTGGATCGGGCAGATGGTCGAAATCCCGCCGCCGGCTATCCCAGCGGAATCGAAGATCATCCAAGCGGTCGCTGCCAGGGCCCGCAGCCTCGATCCCGGCCAGGATCCGCTCGAAGTCGGCGCACGGTCCCGCGTACGGACCAGGTCTGGCTCATGGCTGCTGCTGTACGGCACCCGGCTGGCGGGCGGAGCGGACGCCGCCCGTACCGCGGTCATCATCCAGCCTGCCACCCCGGCCGCCGTCGCCCCGCTTGTCACGCTCGCCCACGGACTGTCAGTGCGCGAGTCCCAGGTGACCCGGCTGTGCATGGAGGGACTCTCTACGAGGCAGATGGCCAACGCCCTCGCCTTGTCGCCGCACACTGTCCAGGACCATCTCAAATCGATCTTCGCCAAGACCGGCGTCCGGAGCCGCAGCGAGCTGGTCGGCCAGATCTTCCTAGAGCACTACGCACCCCGCTGGGAAGACATCGCTGCCGCTCCCGCCGGCTGGCTCGGCCTCAACGATCCCTGCTGGCGTTGACCCCGGCCCCAGCCCCGGCGCCGCGATGCTGGCCTGACCCCACAAAGTGCTGCATGCGACTTGACAATCCCCCGACCAGCGCCGGCCCAAATCCGACGATGTCGTGTTCGGCACGGAAGGCCCAGGATGTCAGCGACGGCTCCCGCCCGCTGAACGGTGGACTATCGGTCACCATGCGGGGTCAGGCCCCGGATCAATCAGGTCGAGAGTGGCGGCTGACATTAGCTTGAGCAATGCTCGTTAGTGCAGTGTTCCTCGAGCGCATCTCGTCAGGACAACCCGCAGCCAACGGCCGGTCCCGCGAGCCGTTCGCCGCAACCACTTGAGGCCGCAACCATTTGCGGCCAGCCGGGAGTCGGCAACTACGCAGGCAATCGGTCGTCTCTCCCGGCGATGCGCGGAGCGCAAGCCGGTAGCGCGCGTCCCCGGCGGTACATCAATTATGGTTGGCGAATGATCATCGCCCCAGAGGAATACGTCGACCTTAAGACGCCCTTCGGCCCGATGCGCACCTACGTCCTCAGTCCGGCGGCCGCGGGACGCTACCCCGGGCTGGTTCTGTTCTCCGAGATCTTCCAGGTGACCGGTCCCATCCGCCGTACCGCCGCCTTTCTCGCCGGCCACGGCTACACCGTTGCGGTGCCGGAGATCTTCCACGAGCTCGAGGAGGATCCTGGTGTCGTCCTCGCCTACGACACGGCGGGCGCCGACCGGGGCAACTCCCACAAGATCACTAAAGAGCTTGCTTCCTACGACGCGGACGCCCGTGCCGTCCTCGACTTTCTCGCCGACCACCCCTCGTGCACCGGCAAGCTCGGGTCGATCGGGATCTGTGTCGGCGGCCATCTTTCCTTCCGTGCCGCCTTCAATTCCGATGTCCGGGCAGCGGCCTGCTTCTACGCCACCGATATCCACAAGCGCGGTCTCGGCCAGGGTATGAACGATGACTCGCTGGACCGGGTCGGGGAGATTCGCGGCGAGTTGCTGATGATCTGGGGCCGCCAAGATCCGCATATCCCGCGTGAGGGCCGCGAGCGCATCCACGCCGCTCTCGAAGACGCCGGAACCCGCTTCTCGTGGGTGGAAGTGAACGGCCAGCATGCGTTCGGCCGTGACGAGGGCCACCGCTACGACCCCGAGCTCGCGCGCCAGTGCCTCGGACACGTGCTGGATCTGTTCCACCGCCGGCTTGGGCAGGGCGAGGAGGAAATGGCCGCTGACAGTGGGCCGGTCGAGACCCGTCACTGAGCGGCAAACAAAGACGTGGGTTCGCACGTGGCGAACGGTCGCACACCGATCCTGGCCGCCACAAACCGATCTTGTGCACCGCGCACGCTTCACGGATGGCCCTACGGCCGGGCTTGCAGGCGGGATGAAAGCCGGACCCAACCGTAGAAAGTATGTCGCCGGCGGTTCCTCTGCGGAACATGGCGGAGCGCCCGAGCAGGGCCGTTCTCGCCGCGGCTGGAGCGCTCGTTGAGATTCATGGATTGAGCGCTGGTCGCTGTTGGTCCGGGTCGGATTCCCGAGGTGGGCGAAGGGTCGCTCCGGTTCTAGGCCGGATATCGCCCGCTCAATGCCGCTGTCCGCGCGGGACTCGCGGCCGTGCCGCCGGTCGCACGCTCGTAGCCGACCTGCGATGCGTTCGGTC
>Ga0307300_10000334_pt1 | contig 11610 bp, 8 predicted proteins | sample ER_DNA_181_FD_194492 | JGI IMG/M metagenome (GOLD analysis project Ga0307300, IMG submission 194492) | Bulk soil microbial communities from the East River watershed near Crested Butte, Colorado, United States - ER_DNA_181 | ecosystem: Environmental > Terrestrial > Soil > Floodplain | place: USA... | reverse complement strand
GCACCTGGTGCTCTTGCGAGAGGTCGAGTTCGCCTACGCGGCAATTCGCATGGCGCGGGAGGGGCACGACTACGAGATCCGCAACCGGGCCATCGTTACGATCGACTCCACCACCGGTTGGCACACGCCGCATCGGCGGCCGTCGTGGGTGGGGCCTCTGGAGGCCTTCCGCGGTTTGCCGCCGCAGCCGCATCACGTCATTCGCCACTTCGGGGACGGGATCACCCTGTTGAGGCGCTTCAGCCATATCGCGGGAGCCTCCGGGACGATCATCGAGGAGGCGCTGGAATACGTGATGCTGCTGGGTCTGCTGCCGGCCGTCATCCCCCCGAGGCGTCCCCGGCGGGAGGGACGGCTGCCCGAGGTCGTGACCCTTACCCAGGAGCTCGCCCATCGGCGAGTGGAGGAAGAAGTTGCCGAGCACGGGCCGCGGCGCCCCATCTTGATCGCCGCCGGATCGACGATCGAGGCTCAGGAAGTGGCGGAGCGCCTCCTCGCTTCGCCTCGCCTGCGGGACGTGCACGTGCGGCCTGTCACTGACGAGACGATCGCGGCAGAGCGTGTCTTCGAGGACGCTGGCCGGCCCGGCGTGACCATAGTCTCGACGCGGCTCGCGGGCCGGGGCGTCGACATTCGGCTCTCCTCGGCCGCGCGGGAGGCGGGGGGCGCGATGTTGCTGGCGCTCGGCCACTCCCACGAGGCTCGCGTGGACCGGCAGCTGCTGGGGCGGGTCGGCCGCGAAGGAGAGCCCTACTCGGCCCGGTTCATCAACCATCCTGAAGACTCCCTGATGAGAGAGATCGCCCCCGATCGGCTCAAGGCGATCCTCTCCAATTGGGCCCCCGACGGAACGCTCGACGCGGGCACCTTCAATCGGGTCTTGACGGGAGCTCAGCGAAGCGTCCGGCGGCAGAGGCTGCAGCGCTTCGCCTACGGGGTGAGCGAAGGTCAGATCCAAGGGAAGGCGAGTTCGATGCTCCACGAGTGGCGCCAAGCCCTGGGCATGGAAGAGGAGGGACGCCTTTCCAACGGCTTCCTCTCCTTCCTCGCCGACCGTTTCCTCGCCGCTCGTTATCCCGCCCTTTCCTTCGACGGCTCCACGTCCCTGGTGACGATGACCGCGATCGCCGAGGACCTGGTGGAGGTCACTCAGGGCACCGTGGGAAAGGCGCGCGAGCTGGCAGGGAAGTGCATCGGCAGCTCACTTTCGGATGCGCGGCTGCAGTTCGCCCGCTACCTTGAAGATGCGCTGCGAGGAGCCGACGCCGCCAACGAGGAGCTCCGCGGTGAGCACTTTGAACGGCAGATGGCGGCCGAGCGGACAGCCGCCGAGGCACGGGCTCTCGAATTCCTGCGGGCCCTCTCCGGTTCTCGCGAGCGCGGCATCGCGGCGGCTCTGCGACTGGCTTTGGCGACGAGCGCGGAGGCCTCCGTTCCGGTCTCGATCAGGATTGCCGAGTTGACCGTCAAGGGCATTGGCCGGGACCTTTCCGGCGACGGAGCCGAGGCCGACCTGCTCGCTCGTGTGGAGTCGGGGACGCTTGTCCGAGCCGCCTCTAGAACGACCGCATACGACCCGAACTGGTCCTCCTGGATGCGCCGTTCCAGCTGGTCGATCGCCTCGGAGACGATCGACCAGGCCTCCCAGCAACTGGAGGCCGGGCTCCGCCGCGCCCGGTTCAGGGTTGGTCAGACGGCGGGGACGAAGTTTGCATCCGTCTACCAGGCCGAGGTCGAGGATCTGCGGCGAGAGGTGGAGGCGAGCCTGGTCGGCGACGTCTGCTCGAACATCATGAAAGGGGCCGAGCCGGAGGCTCTGGACGACCTCTTCGCCGCCCTCGAGCACCGGATCGAGGTGGACGAGCCGAGGATCCAGCTGGCGCTGCCTGCGCTTCCTCCCCCCGGCCCGGATTCCCTCACCGTTCCGACGATTCCGGTCTCGAGCACGGCGGAGGGATTGATCGTCGAATACGCGGAAGCCGTGCGAGAGCGCTACGGAAAGATTCCCGACGAAGACGCCTTGACCGAGGCCCTGAAGTTCGTCATGAACGCGTCCGAGCTCGCGACCATGGTCGACGTCGACAGGGTGGCCCAAGCCTATGCTGCCTGGAAGCGGAGCGACAAACGCAAAGCGGAGATCGCCCCCTGGCGCTGGCGGGCCGCCGATCGTTACGTACGCGGATATTTTGCCTTCCTCCACGATCGCGGATTGGCGGCGCCGCTTCCCAGCGGTCTGCCACAGCGCTCTCGCAGCATCCTGCGCCGCGCCTGGAAGCGAGCGGCCTCCCCTGGCTCGGCGCTTGCCTTCAGCGGGCTCGCCTTGGCGGCGCTCTTCGGGCTCGTCCTGGCTATGGCGCCGCCTGTGTCGGAGGGCTTCGCTGCGGGGCCGGGGGTGGCGTTCGTCGATCGGCTGCTCACGGGTGGCACCTTCTGCGCCGGTCTCGCGCTCGGGCCGCTCCTGCTCGCCCTCCTCTTGGGACTCTGGGCACGGCTCCTGTTCGGTCTGTCGCTGGCGAAGGACGCGGGAGTCGCCCCGATTGAGCGGCACACCTCGATCCTCGTCCTGGCCGTAGGGTCCTTCCTCCTGGCCCGACCCTGGAGCCAGGGGCTTTCGTTCGGCCTCGCCTCGTCACTCGTGGGGGCGGCGGCGGTCGTCGTTGCGGGCGTGATCGCCCGCAACGGCCTCTACCGGTTCGAGCAGATGACGCATTACCACCTGTTGGAGCTGCTGGCGGCGGGACTCGCCGCCTTCAGCGCCCTGCCGTTCCTGGTTCAGGTCGGCGAGACCGACGGCGTCCTCCTCTTGGCTGGGGCAAGCGCGCTGGCCCTGGTCGCGAGCAGGCCCTGGCGGCGCGCACGCATCCAGGTTCTTGCTCTCGGCCCCGACGACGTCACCTCGGAGCCCGACTCGCTGACGGTTACGCGCTCGGTTATCGGGCGGCTCTCGGTCGTTCCCCATGTCTTCGCTCTGGCCTTCGCCTGGTTCCTGAGCTGCGGGGTGAACGACCTGAGCGTGGGGCAGCGGTCGCTCCTGGCTGCTGTCGTCTACATGGGGATGCTGGCATTCTGGGCCCGGCTGCTGGCTCGGTCGGTCACCGATCCCGACGATTGGCGCGAGCGCATGCGTGGCCTCGAGCAGGGTTACGAGCCGGTCGGGGAGGCGGAAACGCTCACCAGCGCCCTCGCGGCCGCTCGCCGAACGATCTTCCTCCGCGAGCTGGCGATCGTCGCTCCGGTGGTGGCTTTGGCGGGCGCGCTTGGGTTGGCGGCCTCGCCGGAGCTGGCCGCCCGACTCCCGCTCGGCGTTGCGACCGTCTGTGTTTCCGTGCTGATCGTCGACTTCGGCATAGCCTTCCTGTATGGGCTGAGGTCGCCCTTGCCCGGGACCAGCGAGCCCCTGGCGGGCGGTCTGGTGGACGAGCCCGACAGCGCCGCGGCGAAGGTGCGGGGCTTGGTTGCCCACTACACGAGGCGGCTGGGCGGCGCCCTGCTGCTCTTCCTGGTGGTACGGGAACTTCTGGAACTCGCAAGCCTGGGCGAGTTCGTAACGCACCTTTTCCAATCGCTCACCGGCTAGACGGATCCAGGAGAAGGCGCCGGTCCCCCGCGCCTACCTGCCCTGCCATCGCTGAGACGGTAGAAGTTCGACATGAGCAACCATCGCGTCGTCGAGCTTGCGCCCGCGGAAGTCGAGCGGGTGGCCCCGCTGTTCGAGCAGCTGGTCGACTTCCACCGCGAGGTGGTCGAGGGGGCTTGGCCGGTGCGGAGCGTCGAGGAGGCGTGGGCGCACCGGCGGCGGCAGTACGAGGCCTGGCTGGGGGAGGGGAGCGCGCGGATGCTCGCGGCGGTGCCGGCCGGTGACGGGGCGGCGGCGCCGGTCGGCTACGCGGTGCTCAGCGTCAAGACCTCGATGGCGAGCTGGGACGTCGGCGAGCGGACCGGGGAGCTGGAGACGCTGGCGGTGGCCGAGGAGGCGCGGGGCGCCGGAATCGGGACGATGCTGATCGAGGCCTGCCGGGAGCGGCTGCGCGAGCAGGGCATCCGCTACTGGGCCGTCGCCGTGGTCGAGGACAACGCCGACGCGACGCGCCTCTACGAGCAGGTCGGGTTCCGGCCCTTCTACCGGCAGCTGCTGGCCGAGGTCTAGGGCTAGCTCTCGACCGCCGCCGGACGCGACGCGGCCGGACAGATCTCGAGGCCGTCGGCGAGGGCGAAGAAGGCGACCGCGAAGGGGCTGGAGGCGGTCGCCTCGCGCAGGTGCTCCCAGTCGATCTGCTCGCGCAGGGAGCGGGTGATGAGGATCAGGTCGCCGTAGTCGACGCTGTGCTCGTCGAGCGCGAGCAGCTTGGTGACGAGGAGGTCGTTGAGGTCCATCACGTGGACGTTCATCGCCATGACGCTGAGGTCCTCGCCGCGGGCGATCACCTCGTCGTCGATCGTCATCCCCGAGGGTTCGAAGATCAGGTCGACGAGGATCTCGCCGTCGTAGGCCTTCAGCAGCCACTGCTCGGGCGGGGTCTCCGGCCGCATCCCGGCCTCGGCCATCGCCTCCTGGGCGCGCTCGGCGTCCTCGGGCTTGATCATCAGGTCGATGTCGTTGCTCGAGGGCGGCCCGCCGCGAGCCCAGCAGCCGAGCCCCCCGCCCAGCAGGTAGGGGATCCCCTGCCCCTCCAGGGCCGCGACCGACCGCTTCAGGCTCTCGGTCAGCTCAGGGGCGACCTCGCTCTTGCCCAGGTTCTCCGCCACGCCCCCTTCGCTGCCCCGTCCGCGCCTCCGATAAACGCGCGGCGGGGCGGGTAGGGGAGCGGGGTGACTTCTTCAACCGGGAGCGAGCGGATGCGGATCGCGGCCACTGGGGACATCCACTGCCGCGACTCCAACCGGGAGGCGGTCGTCTCCTCCTTCGCGGCGCTCGGCGACGACGTCGACCTCGTCCTCGTCGCCGGCGACCTGACCAGCCACGGCCGTCTCGAGGAGGCGGAAATCCTCTGCGCGGCGGCGGCGGAGACCGAGGCGCCGGTGTACGCGGTGCTCGGCAACCACGACTGGCACGCCGACGAAGCCGGGGCGATCCTCGAGCGGCTGGAGGCTGGTGGCGTCCACATGCTCGACCGGCGGGCTGCGGTCTGCGAGGTCGACGGGGTGGAGGTCGGGATCGTCGGCGTCAAGGGCTTCGTCGGCGGCTTCGCGCCGCGCCACCTGCCGGACTTCGGCGAGCCCTCGCTGCGCGCCGTCTACGCCGAGGCGACGGCGGAAGTGGAAGCGCTCGACGAGGGGCTGCGGGAGGTCGCGACCTGCCCGCTGCGGATCGTCCTCCTCCACTATTCGCCGGCCGAAGAAACGCTGGAGGGGGAGCCGCGGGAGATCTGGGTCTTCCTCGGCTCCGACCGGCTGGCAGCGCCGATCCTCGAGCACGGGCCGGACCTGGTGCTCCACGGGCACGCGCACGCGGGGTCGCCGGACGGGACGATCGGGGAGACCCCGGTCCACAACGTCTCCCAGCCGGTGCTCGGGATCGACTTCCGCATCTTCGAGCTCGACGCCAGCCGCGCGCACAGCCCGATCCCCTAGCGCTTCCGATTTTGACCCCAGCAGGGTGGGGCGGAAGCCGGCCGCGTTACTTCGGTTCGAGCCCGACCAGGTCGTAGTAGCCGATCAGGTAGAGGCGCTTGCCGTCGGAGACCATCGGCGTGTAGCCGGACTCCTTCATGTGGAAGGTCCGCCTGTGGGTGCGGACGTCGAAGCCGCTGGTTTCTTCGGTCTTGAAGCTGGAGGTGTAGACGGTGTGGCCGATCACGGTGGCGGTGCCGGGGATCGGGCCGCCCACGTCGCGCTGCCAGCGCAGCTTGCCGGTGCGGGCGTCAAGGGCGAAGAAGCGGCCGTTTTCGGCGCCGATGTAGACGGTGGGCGGGGTGTCCGGCACCTGGGCGACGGCGGGGGAGCCGTAGACCTGGGCGCCGGCGTCGAAGTGCCAGGCGACCTTGCCGCTCGCCTCGTCGAAGGCGTAGACGGTGCCGTCGTCGCGGGCGGCGTAGACGCGGCCGAAGGCGACGGCGGGGGAGGAGAAGAAACCGCCGCGGCCGAAGGGCGGCACCTTGCTCGTGTTGCTGCGCCAGGCCAGCTTGCCGCTCTTCGCGTCGAGGGCGAACATGCTGCTCTGGTAGTCGGCGAAGAAGACCTTGCCCTCGTCGTAGCTGGGGCTGGCTTTAATCGCGCCGGGCGCGTTGAAGCTCCAGAGCGTCTTGCCGCTGCCGGCGTCGAGCGCGAGCAGGTTGGTGGTGTCGGTGCCGAGGTAGAGCCTGCCGTCGATCGCCAGCGGCGAGGATTCGAGGTGCCCGCCGAGCTTGCGGACCCACAGCTTCTTCCCCGTCTTCGCGTCGCCGGCGGCCAGGTTCCCGGTCAGGAACGCCCCGTAGATGGCGCCGTCGTAGTAGACGGGCGCGGTGACGAAGTTCGGCTTCCCCTTGTCGCTCGGGCGAACGTTGATTTCCCAGAGCACCTTGCGATCCCGCAGCCGCACCGCTTTCCCGTTGCCGTACTTGTTGATCACGTAGGCGACCCCGTCGTGGATCGCCGGCGGGAACTCGATCAGCGCGTGCGTGTTGACCGACCACGCCTCCTTCAGGGGCGGATCCAGCGCCTTCTCCTGGGCGGGCAGGTAGTGCGTCCGCGCCGGCACCCGCCCGAACAGCGGCCAGTCGACGTAGGAGCCGCCGGTGGCGGCCGAGCCGCCCGCGCCTGCAGCGGAATCCCCGCCCGAGTCGCCGCAGCCGGCGAGACCCACGGTGAGGGCAAGAGCGGCAAGCATCGAGAGAACAACGCGCATCGCCCCTCTCATCGGCAAAGGCGCGAAGCGCTTTAAGGGGAAGCGGCGGACGAGAATTGAACTCGCATAACTAGCTTGGAAGGCTAGGGCTCTACCATTGAGCTACCGCCGCGCGGATGAAGCCGCCCCGGCTAGCGGTGCGGCGCCGATGACAGTTTGCACAAACGACCTCGCACTTTGCAATCTCGTCGAGTACGTCCTGCCAATTGCGATTCCGGATGCCGTCGGCGATCCCGAACTTCTTCTCTCGAAGTTGATCAAACTCGAGCACGACGGGATCGCTCTCGCCGCAGTCGACGCAGGGATGCTCTCGCAGGAAATCGACCAGATAACGGGTCCGCTCTTCTAGCAGGGCTTTGTTGCGCTGCCTGGCTGCGGCGATATAGCGCTGTTTGTTGGCCCGGTAGTGCGCCCGGTGGTACTCGGCGCCACAAGGCCGGCAGTAGGTCTGCCTCTGCCTTCGAGCACGTCGATGCCACGCGAATTCCTCGTCTGGCTTCTCCGTCATGCAACGCGAGCATTCCCGCATAGCCCGCCACCTACAAGGTAGACAAGACGTTCCCCCAAGCACCGCGCCCGCCGATCCGTCAAAATGAAGACCCACGGGGAGTGGCGCAGTCTGGTAGCGCACTCGGCTGGGGGCCGAGCGGTCGCAGGTTCAAATCCTGTCTCCCCGATATCAACAGCTCCTTCGCACAACTTCGCATAGTCATGCAGAGAGCCAAAGCAAAATCGCTGTGCCAGGCTATGCGGGGAGATGCGCGGCGATCCGTGATACGGCTTTGTGCCGGGGAGCGATACGGGTTGATTTAGCCCCTTGCATTGGGCGTCAAGTCCGCTACGGTGCCCGCCGCAAATCGCAAATAAGTGCCCCCGCTCGGGAGGGCGTTCCGGCCGCGGTCACACAAGCCTCCAGCAAGAACCGATGTCGAGCAGGGGCGTAGGCCTTCGCGCTAGCCGCCACGGCGACGAAGGCGAATCGGCCGCTCCGCCGAGTAGCGGGCGAAACGATCACAGCCCTTAGAGTGGGCGCAGGACATGGGAGCTCGTACCTCCTATCGAGGCACCGTGGACCCACCGAAGACCGGCGATGTCCTCGTCCCGTTGACGCCCCCAGCTCGCGATGCAATAGCCAACCGGCCACGCAATGAGCACGGCTTGACGCATTTCGAATCGCTGCAGGTACGGCGGACACTTTTTGCCGTAGTGCGCTTGGTTGCTCGGGAGGCGATTCTGCCTCGACATAGTCTCTCTGGCCGAATACGTTTGGGTCTCTATGAATATTTTGGTCTCCTTTATGCATGATCATCCGCAGGTCGTCGACGTTCTCGCCACGGCGGGGGAGAGCGTGCAGTTCGAGTGGCTGAGGCAGGCGCTTTCGGGGCTGGAGCTTCCGTTTGCCCTCACCTCACCGGAGATCGATGACGCCCTCGCTGCTGATCCGGAGCTGGAGGGGCCACTGCAGGAGGCCTACCTGCCGGTTGTGGCGCTCGATCACTGGCAGGACGCGGTCGAGCAGGCTGAGCCGGTCCATCCGATCTCCGAGTCGGACTGGGTCGTCTACGCAGCGGCGAACGAGCGTCCGGTCGGGGTTACCTTGCCGCAGGACGGCGATCCGATCCTGCGGGTCTCGCTTTTCACTCGGATCGAAGGGCGGATTGGGAGGGTCAGCGTCGACTACATGAACGGAGCCGGCGCCCCGCCGACCGGGCTTTCGGCGGCTGTAAGTGAGTGCTCGTTGCCGGACTGGGGGCGGTGTGAGCAAGACGGCGGCTGTCAAGGAAGCTGCAAGCTGAGGCGCGCCTTCGGCCCTGAAAGGATGATCTGCAGGTGCACGCTGAGTTGGTAGCGGTCCCTACTGCCGACCTGTTGGAAACTTTGAAGCTCGTGCTTGCCATCGCTGCTCCCGCGGTCGGGATTGGGACGGCCGTTTGGAAACTCAGCAAGCGCTTTCGCCCCTCATTCCAGGCGAAGATCGACCCGGAGCGCCAGGGGGTGCGGCTGGATGTGAAAAACAAGGGCCGAAGCAAGGGGCAAATCAGGCTGGTCGCCGCCGTCGATGACGGTGAGGTTGAGTGGCCATCGGAATTTGCGGGCCTGCCCAATGGCGAGTTCCACTCCGCTTGGTTGGGCGGGAAGGAGAACCGACATCTGATCATCAACGCGGTCGAGGCTTCGGGGCCGTTCCCGCCGGAGATCCGTGTTCTTGTGGAATCGGGAAAGGACAGCCGGGAACTGCTGTCGCCGACCTTGGTTCCTCACGTGATACATCGATTACCAAGTAACTGGCCTCCGCGGGAAAGCGGCGGCAACTCGAGCTAGCGAGAGCCCCAGACGGGCGGTCACGGAGCACGCGCCGGTTCTTTTCCCCGTTCGAGGGATGAGGCGGCACCGCTGCGCTCTGGGATTGCCAGTTCGTGGTATGCCTGAGGACAAAATGAGTAAGCGATCCCACAAAGAGCCGAGAAAGGGTGGCGACTCTTTGGAAGAGCGGTTTAGGGGGCCGCACGGCTGGGCCAACTGGAACGCCCAGAGAGATGGCCTTCCCCCGCGAGAGACGGCGCGGGTAGCTGCTACGACCCAGGTGCTTCCTACGTGGACGGAGCATGCGCTCTATTCCGATTCGTATATCGCCGGCGAGTTAGAACTCGGGCCCAATCGCCTCTTGATAACGATCCCGGGCATCCACGAAGAGGTGGGTAGGCCAGCTATGCAGCTGGTGCTGCGCTGGTATGACCATCTTCCCGATCCCGACTATTCCGCCGCTGAGTGGGAAACCGATGTCTCTGACTATCACGGCGGGGATATCGGAGATGAGTTCGCCTCACTCTTGGCTCTCTCGCTCGGCTGCCGAATGCGATCTGGAGGCGTGACCCGCCTTTTCTATGTCGGCCACGACCCAGCCGGTTCGCCAAGCGAGACGGATCACGCGCCTCCAGTTCTGATTCCGCCCCAAGGCCGTGCCGTCTTGCCACGAATTGCGGAGTCGCGTTCTCTCGGCGACTGCGAGCAGTTGCTTCGTTCCTATCCTGATCTATCTGCTTCACAGGCAGTTGCGCTAGTCCGTGCCGCGCGCCAGTACGCCGACGCCCTCTGGATAGCCGATGCCGATCCGCGGGTCGCCTGGATCAAGCTGGTCGGCGCTTTGGAGACCGCTGCAAATCACTGGGATGGAGGAATGGACGAAACCCCGGTAGAGAGGCTGAGACGTCATCGGCCGACCGTGTACGAGGCCCTCGATAGTTGCTCCGATGACGCAGTGAAAGCGATCGCGGATGAGCTAGCGCATACCTTCAACGTGGTCAGGAAAGTCAAGGATTTCGTGCTTGAATTCGACAATGGACCGCCTCAGGACCGGCCGACGATTGGGGAATTCGACTGGACCGATTTGGAGCGGGCGCTAGGAGTGATCTACAACTGGCGATCACGCGATCTGCATGATGGAATCCCGTTCCCTCCGCCGCTTTGCGAGTCGCCGCAATCTGATGGCGAGGGGCAGTTGATGGAGAAGTTCCCCGCCATCGCCGTCGCAGGGGGAGGCGGTGTCTGGGAGGCGGAGGAACTTCCTATGTACCTTCACTTGTTTGCCTACATCGGCGGAGAGGCGCTGAGGGGTTGGTGGCAGTCGATGGCAAGCGAAACCATGAGTCAGGGCTCCTGAAAGTTGGGCTCCCGTGAGTCCGTGATCTCATCCTGATATCGGCGGTGGCCAAAGCCGCGTTGTCAAGCGGAATTGATCCTGTCTCCCCGATCAAGACCTCGCCGCGCATGCTCCGCATGGCCGCGCATCGCGCCCGCCGAGCGAGCCCCGGCGCTGCTGGAGGGCTGTGGTACGTCGACTCAGTCCTCTAATTTCCCGGAAGCAGTGGCCGAGCGTAAGAACACCCTCGAGCCTGGAGAGCGTCTCTACGCTCCGCGGCCCTCTTGGGCCCCGCCTTTCCTGGCTCTCGGTGCCGTAGGTCTCGCATGCGGCACCTTTGCGGCCGGCTTCATCTTTCCACCAGTCGTCTACATGACCCTCGGCGCGATCGTCGTCCTGTTTGCCTTCCGGGCCCTGGTCGCAGGCGCCGTCCGCGACTATCACCGCCTTCCCCAGAAGCAGCGTGTCCGCGCTGCCGTACTGTCCGTCCAACCGATCCTGTTGCCCTCGCAGGCCATCGGATCCGAGAGCTCATCGGGTCCTCCGCCCATCCTTAGCGCGGTCTACACTCGCGACATGCCATCCGAGCCAAGTGACATTCGCGAACTCGTCGAGCGCTTGAGCCCGGAGCAGATCGAAGCTGCCCAGGCCCCACTCGAAGCGACCCTTGATGTTCAGCGGATGCGGATCGAGTACTCGGAGACGCGGCGTGCGGCACTTGGCGTGCTTGGTGGCGTCGTGTTGGCGTCCGGTTTGGCGGGGCTCATTCAGGTAGCTGGAGCCGATATTCCTTACACTCCCGCTCAAGCGGGCCTCATTGCCCTGACGGCATCTCTGGCCTTGAGCGGTGTCTTTGTACTCGTCCTCTATGGGCGGCAGACCACCTGGCTTTACCCGTTCAAAGACAATCAGGCCAGCACTTGGAAGTGGTTCTACCGCGACGCGGTACCCGAGGCGAACAAGGTCAAGCCTCCCTTGAGTTTGCGGCAAAGCGACTATTTTCGCCAGCGCAGCAAGGAGGAATTCGCAAAGAGTCGAGTGCCATACGTGGAGCGGATGTTGGGCCTCGCCGATGCCAAGATCAACCTTACGCAGGATCTTGAGCAGGCACACCTACTCAACTGGAACGAGTTCTACAAGAATC
>Ga0307300_10000323_pt1 | contig 11815 bp, 11 predicted proteins | sample ER_DNA_181_FD_194492 | JGI IMG/M metagenome (GOLD analysis project Ga0307300, IMG submission 194492) | Bulk soil microbial communities from the East River watershed near Crested Butte, Colorado, United States - ER_DNA_181 | ecosystem: Environmental > Terrestrial > Soil > Floodplain | place... | reverse complement strand
CGGTGGTCGCGTCGCCGTCGACGACGCAGAGATGGGGATCACCGAGGTGGTGCGCGGCGACGACCACCTCTCGAACACGCCGAAGCAGCTGCTGGTGCTGGAGGCGCTCGGCCATCAGCCGCCCCGCTACGCGCACCTGCCGCTGCTGCACGGCCCCGACGGCAAGAAGCTCTCCAAGCGCCATGGCGCCGCCTCGGTCCAGGAGCTGCGCGAGGCCGGCTACCTGCCGGCCGCGGTTCGCAACTACCTGGCGCTGCTCGGCTGGGGCACCGGCGACGACACGACGCTGATGTCGACCGAGGAGCTGGTCCAGCGGTTCCGCGTCGCCGACGTCGGCAAATCGGCCGCCATCTTCGACGAGAAGAAGCTGCGCTGGCTGAACGGCCGCTTCATGCGCGAGATGCCGCTCGACGAGTACACCGCCGCGGTCGCCCGCCACCTCGGCCGCGAGGCCGACGAGCGCCTCCGCGCCGCCTGCGAGATCGCCCAGGAGAAAGCGCAGACCCTGGAGGAGGTCTGGCCGCTGATCCGCTTCCTCTTCGAGCCTCCGGTCTCCGACGAGAAGGCCTGGAGCAAGGTGATGAAGGAGGGGACGGGGTCGGTGCTGGAGGCCGTGGCCGAGGCGCTGGAGCCGGTCGAGCCCTTCGAGCCGGAGCGGATCGAGGCGGCGCTGGCACCGCTGCTCGACCGCTTCGACCTCAAGCCGGGCAAGCTCTACCAGCCGATCCGGGTCGCGATCACCGGCACCTCGATCTCGCCCGGGATCTTCGAGTCGCTCTCGGCGCTCGGCAGAGAGCGCTCGCTTGAGCGGATCCGCGCCGCCGCCGGGCGCCTCTCGCACGCCTGATCCGCCGGAAATTGCTCCACATTTTTGGGGTCGGAAAGGGTCCTTGAGCTAAACCCCCGAGCCGTAGCTGCCGATGGGAGTGGTGCCAATGAGCGTCACCGCCGCCCAAAGCAACGGCAAGGTCCCCCTGCACGAGACCGCCAAACCGGGTTCCCGTCCCGCCGCCGCCCCTGGAAGCCGCCTCGCCGAGGCCTTCGAGGCCGTCGAGCGATTCCCGGTCCTGATCGAGTCGCGCCAGCGCGTGATCGCCGCGGCGACTGCCGAGACCGCCCGCGTCGGCGAGATCATCGAAGCGGTCGAGAGCGACGTCGCCCTTGCCATCTCCGTCCTCCGCCACGCCAACCGCGGCGGCCTCGTGGCCGGCGGCATCGCCGGTGTCCCGGCGGCGCTGGACGTCCTCAAGCCGGCCGGCGTTCTCGCTCTCGCCGGCACCGCCCCCAGCTTCGACTTCTTCGACTCCAACGGCGGTTGGGAGCTGAAGCCCGAGCGCTTCCGCGTCCACGCCCTCGCCACCCAGCGCGCCGCCGATCGCCTCGGCCGCGTGGTTGGCTGGGCCGACCGCGATGAGCTGGCGGTGGCGGCGCTGCTGCACGACGTCGGCCGCCTCGTGATCTCCCGCCTGCATCCCGGCTACAAGGTCTACTTCGACGCGATCTCCCGCACCCCCGAGCAGCGCCTGCGCGAGGAACGCGAGCAGCTCGGGATCGACCACGCCCTCGTCGGCGGCGTCCTCGCCCGCCGCTGGAACCTGCCCTCGCGGATCGCGATCGCAATCGAGCGACACCACGCCGAGGACGCCGAGGGCCTGGCGGCGATGATCGCCACCGCCGACATGGTCGCCCACTACTGCCAGGGCGAGGCGATCGCCCCCGAGCGGCTGCGCGCCGGCGCCGAGCGTTGCGGCCTCAGCCCCGAAGGCCTGCGCGACATGCTCTACGAGCTGCCGCTGCCGCTCCAGGACGCCACCCGGATCAGCGAGCCCTGCCCGCTCTCCAGCCGCGAGCTCGACGTCCTCCGCCACCTCTCCGAGGGGATGGTCTACAAGCAGATCGCCAGCGAAATGCACCTCTCCGTCTCGACCATCCGCACTCATCTCCACAACGTCTACGGCAAGATCGGCGCAGTCGACCGTGCCCAGGCCGTGCTGATGGCCCGCGACCGCGGTTGGATCTAGCTCCCTAGTCGATCAGGCACTCGCGCACGGCGATCGCCACCGCGTGGGTGCGGTTCTTGGCGCCGAGGCGGGCGAGGGCGTGCTTGGTGTGGGACTTCACGGTCTCCTCGCTGAGGTCGAGCTCGCGGGCGGCCACGGTCGTCGACTCGCCGTTAGCCAGCAACTGCAGGATCTGGCGCTGGCGGCGGGTCAGCTTGCCGCGGCTGCCTTTCGGCGGCACCGCCGGGTCGATGAACCGCTCCTGGGCGACGGCGGCGTCGACCGCCCGCCGCAGCTCGGCCGGACCGGCGGTACGGGCGACGTAGGCGGAGGCGCCGGCCTGCAGGGCGGCGCTCGCCAGGTGCCGCTCTGGTCGCTCGCCGTGGGCGACGATCCCCAGCGCGGCGCTGGAGCGGTGGAGCATCCGGATCGCCTCGGTGCCCGAGATCGAGCTGCCGTCGCCGTTGCCGCGCCAGCGCATGTCGACGATCGCGACGTCGAAGTCGCCGACGTCGCGGACTAGGTCGAGCGCCTCGGCGCGCGTCGGCGTCTCATGTACGACGAAGCCGTCGTCGAGCGCCTCGCGGATGCCGAGGCGGACGAGAGGGTGATCGTCGATCACCAGGCAGTGTGGGGGCTCGCTCAGGACTGCTTCCGATCAATCGATGGCATTCGCGGGCACTGGTGGGCCTCTGAAGGCTCCCGCCTGCCGATCCTACCCAGCCGAAGGGTGCGGTAGAAACCCCCTTGTGATCTCGATTACCTCAAAGAGCAGGTATGCCGTGGTCGCCATGGCCGAGCTGGCGAGGGCGGGGGAGCGGCCGATGCCGATCAAAGAGCTGGCCGAGCGCCGCGACATCCCCGAGCAGTTCCTCGAGCAGCTCTTTTCCACCCTCCGCCGCAACGGCCTCCTCACCAGCCACCGTGGCATGCGCGGCGGCTACACCCTCGCCCGCCCGGCCGAGGAGATCACCGTCCTCGAGGTCGTCCAGGCCCTCGACGGCAAAGTCGGCGCCGAGGCCGACGAGGCCGGCGGCATCTGGGCCGAGGGAGTCACCGCCCTGCGCAAGGTCTTCGGCCAGACCACGATCGCCGAAGTCGCCCGCCGCGAGGCCGAAGAGGCCGGCAGCGGCATGTACTTCATCTGAGCAACTAGCGCAGTTTCTGCCAAGCGTAGGGGGAGAGTCAGCGCGGCTAGACGCTTAGGCTCGGGTGGAGCCCAATCCCGCTGTGATTGCGTGGTACGTGGAAGAGGCCCAGCGCTTGCTGGAAGATCAACAGCGCCGAGCCGAGTCGCTCAGAACCCGGGGAGGTGAGGTCGCGGGGTTCGGAGCCGCCGTGATGGCGTTGATCGGGGGCAATGCGGCGACGATCATGGGCGCTGTCGGGGGAGTCGCCCGTGTAATGGTCGGAGTTGGGCTGCTTGCTTCCGCGATCTGTCTGGGAATAGCGGTCGGAACTGCCGTATGGGGCGTGATAAAGCCGAGGCCGTTCGCAGCGGTTGCGGCCGACGAGATAAAGATCTACGCATCTGGCCGCTTCCTGGCCGAGCCGGACCTTTGGCGAGTGCACCTTCGGTCGTTGCGGGCGCTGGAGAGGACGACCAGGAAGGCACAGGAACTAGGGAACGCTGCGGCTGAGGCGATAATGGTTTCGCTTTATGCGCTTCTGGCTGGCCTTGGGTTTTCCATGATCACCCTTGGTACGCTGATCTTCGAGCTGATCTAGATGACGAAACATTCCGCCCCCACCTCGCCAGAAATTCCCCCGCCAGAGGTGCCACTGGATCAGACCGAAGCCCTGATGGACTGGGAGGGGCGGGAGCCTCCGTCAGATGACGAATTGGACTCCTGGGATTTCAGGCTCATTCGATTTCTGTCCGGCCAGAGACGACGGCAAGGCCGTCGATCCCGTTAAAGCTTTGGCCTGATGCGCATCGGAGCTGAGGCCTCGGCCGTGGTCGGCAACACGCCGATGGTCCTGCTCGACCGGCTCTCGGAGGGGGCGGCGGGGGAGGTCTGCGTCAAGTTGGAGTACTTCAATCCGGGCGGGTCCGTGAAGGACCGGATCGGGGTGGCGATGATCGACGCCGCCGAAGCGGAGGGGCAGATCCAGCCCGGACGTTCGGTCGTGGTCGAGCCGACGAGCGGCAACACCGGGATCGCGCTGGCGATGGTCTGCGCCGCCCGCGGCTACGAGCTGATCCTCACCCTGCCCGAGGGGATGAGCCGGGAGCGGGGCAAGCTGCTGCGCGCCTACGGGGCCGAGGTGCGGGAGACGCCTTCGCTGGGTGGGATGAACGAGGCGGTGGCGCTGGCCGAAGAGATCCGCGAGCAGCGCAAGGGCTTCATGCCGATGCAGTTCTCCAATCCCGCCAACCCGGAGATCCACCGCCGCACCACGGCCGAGGAGATCTGGAGCGACACCGACGGGGAGATCGGCGCCTTCGTCGCCGGCGTCGGCACCGGCGGCACGATCACCGGCGTCGGGCGGATGCTGCGGGAGCGGGCGCCGGAGGCCCTGGTGGTCGCGGTCGAGCCGGCCAGCTCGCCGGTCCTCTCCGGCGGCAAGCCCGGTCCGCACAAAATCCAGGGCATCGGCGCCGGCTTCGTCCCCGAGAACCTCGACCGCGAGGTCGTCGACGAGGTCCTCTCGGTCGGCGACGAGGAGGCGCTGGAGATGGCGCGGCGGGTGGCACAGGAGGAGGGGGTGCTGGCGGGGATCTCCGCCGGGGCCAACGTCTGGGCCGCCCTGGAGGTCGCGAAGCGGCCCGAGATGGCGGGAAAGAGGGTGGTGACGATCGTCTGCGACTCGGGTGAGCGCTACATGTCCCTACCCTTCTTCTCACCATGAACCGCTGGAAACGGCTGCTCAAGGAGGTTCGCGCGGACGTCAAGGCGGCGCGCGAGCGCGACCCTGCCGCCCAGGGCGTCTCCACCTTCGAGATCCTCAGCAGCTGGGCCGGGGTGCAGGCGCTGCTGGCGCACCGCGCCGCCCACGCGCTGCTCGAGGCGGGGGTGCCGCTGCTGCCGCGGACGATCGCCTACCTGACCCGGGCGGTGACCGGGATCGAGATCCACCCCGCGGCCCGGATCGGCAACGAGTTCTTCATCGACCACGGCTCCGGGGTGGTGATCGGCGAGACCGCGGTGATCGGCAGCTGCGTCACCCTCTACCAGGGGGTGACCCTGGGCGGGACCGGCTTCCAGCGCGGCAAGCGCCACCCGACCCTCGGCGACAACGTCACCGTCGGCAGCGGCGCCAAGCTGCTGGGGCCGATCGCGGTCGGCGACGGGGCGAAGATCGGCGCCAACACGGTCGTCGTCGAGGACGTGCCGCCGGCCGCTACCGTGGTCGGCAACCCCGGCCACCCGGTGCGGCTGGAAGGCAAGCGGGTCGAAGGGCCGGACGCCGACTGGATCCACCTGCCGGACCCGATCGCCGACGCGATCAAGGCGCTCTCGGAGCGGATCGCCGACGTCGAGCAGCGCCTGGCGCAGATCGATGGGGGCAATGGTCCCTCGGCCGAGGTGGCGAAGATCGAGCCCCGCACCGGCCGCTCCTCCGCCGGCGGCTGAGCCCCGCCGAGCCCCTGGCTATGCTCGGCGGGTGAGTCTGCAGGAGCATTTCGATACCGATCCCGAGGCGGTTTCCGCGACTTCGGGCGCCCCGACCGAGCCGGGCGCCGACCGGGTCGAGCGCCTGCTGGCGGGGCTGAACGGGCCGCAGCGCGAGGCTGTTGTGCACGGGGAGGGGCCGCTGCTGGTCCTCGCCGGCGCCGGCTCGGGCAAGACGAGGGTCCTGACCCACCGGATCGCCTACTTGCTCGCGACCGGCGCCGCCCGTCCCGGCGAGATCCTCGCGATCACCTTCACCAACAAAGCGGCGGCTGAGATGCGCGATCGGGTCGGCCAGCTGATCGGCCGCTCGGTGCGGGCGATGTGGGTGACCACCTTCCACTCCGCCTGCGCGCGGATGCTGCGGGTCGACGCGGAGCGCCTCGGCTACTCGAAGGGCTTCACGATCTACGACCAGGCCGACTCGCTGCGGATGCTGAAACGGTGCCTGGGCGAGCTTGGGGTCGACCCGAAACGGTTCCCGCCGCGGGCCGTGCAGGTGAAGATCTCCGGCGCCAAGAACCAGCTGATCGACTCCGACTCCTACAACGACGCCGCCTTCGGCGAATTCGAGGAGATCGTCGCCGAAGCCTTCCCGCTCTACGAGAAGCGGATGCGGGAGGCCAACGCGATGGACTTCGACGACCTCCTCGTCCGCACCGTCAACGTCATCGAGCTGTTCGAGGACGTGCGCGAGCGCTGGCGCCGCACCTTCCGTCACGTCCTCGTCGACGAGTACCAGGACACCAACCACGCCCAGTACCGGCTGCTGCAGCTTCTCGCTGGCGAGGAGAAGAACCTGATGGTGGTGGGCGACGACTCGCAGTCGATCTACGGCTTCCGCCACGCCGACGTCCGCAACATCCTCGACTTCGAAAAAGACTTCGAAGGCGCGGCGGTGGTCAAGCTCGAGCAGAACTACCGCTCGACCCAGACGATCCTCTCCGCCGCCAACGCCGTCATCGAACGCAACCGTGAAGGCCTGAAGAAGGAGCTGTGGACCGAAGACGAGGGCGGTGCCCCTGTCCAGCTCAACGAGCTGACCGACGAGCACGAGGAGGCGCGCTGGGTCGCGGGAGAGATCGAACGGCTGGAGCAGGAGGACGGCGTCAGCCGCTCCGAGGTCGCTGTCTTCTACCGGACCAACGCGATGAGCCGGGTGCTGGAGGACACGCTGCAGCGCTTCGACGTCTCCTATCAGGTGATCGGCGGCACCAAGTTCTACGAACGGGCCGAGGTCAAGGACGCGATCGCCTACCTCAGCCTGCTGGTCAACCCGGCCGACCTCGTCTCCTTCGGCCGCGTCGTCAACTCCCCGCGGCGGGGGATCGGCAACACGACCCAGGGCCGGATCGCCTCCCACGTCAACACCACCGGGCAGCCGGTCTGGGAGGTAATCGAGCGGGTCGAGGAGGTGCCGGGGCTCTCCGGCGCCGCGATCAAGGCCGTCTCCCGCTTCTACGAGACGATGGCCGGCTTGCGGGAACGGGCCGAAGAAGAAGGGCCGGTGGCGACGCTGCTGGAGGCGGTCCTGCACGAGACCGGCTACCTCGACGCGCTGGCGGCGGAGCGGACGATCGAGGCCGAGGGGCGGGGCGAAAACCTGGAAACGCTGATCGGCGGCGCCGCCGAGTTCGACATCGAGCGCGAGCGCGAGGGAGAGAGCGAGATCTCGCCGCTGGAGGAGTACCTGCAGCAGATCTCCCTCTACACCGAGCAGGACGGCCTCGCCGCCGAGAGCGAGCTGGTGACGCTGATGACCCTGCACAACGCCAAGGGGCTCGAGTACGACACGGTCTTCATCGTCGGCTGCGAGGAGGGGGCTTTCCCGCACATGCGGGCGCTGGAGGAGGGCGGCGAAGAAGAGGAGCGCCGCCTGTGTTACGTCGGCATCACCCGGGCCCGCAAGCGCCTCTACATGACCTGGGCGCGGGAGCGGCGCCTCTTCGGCCGGGCCGAGCACAACCTGCCCTCGCGCTTCGTCGACGAGCTCCCGCACGAGCTGACCGAGCGCCACTCGACCGCCGCCCGCAGCCTCGGCACCAGCTGGAGCACCTCGGTCGCGAACGAGGTGACGCCGGCGCAGGAGGTCGACCCGGGTCCGGCGCTGGAGCTGCAGACCGGCGACGACGTCGTCCACGCCAGCTTCGGGGACGGCGTGGTCACCGCGGTGGAGCCAGGCGGGGTGATCGTCGTCCGCTTTGCCGGCGATGGCGCCGAGCGCAAGCTGATGGCCGACTACGCCCCGATCCGGAAGCGCTGAGGCGATGGCCGCCCGGGTCATCGACGGCAAAGCCGTCGCCGCCGCGGTCCGCGAGCGGGTCAAGGTCGACGTCGCCGCCTACGTGGAGGAGGCGGGGCGGGTTCCCGGCCTGGCGACGGTGCTTGTCGGCGAGGACCCTGCTTCGCAGGTCTACGTGGGGATGAAGCGGCGCAACACGGAGGACGCCGGGATGCGCTCGATCCACCACGAACCCGAGGCTTCGATCCGCGAGGAGGAGCTTCTCGAGCTGGTCCGCGAGCTGAACGAGGACGACGAGGTAGACGGAATCCTGGTCCAGCTGCCGCTCCCCGCCCAGATCAGCGAGAACGCGATCGTCGCCGCGATCGATCCGCGCAAGGACGTCGACGGCCTGACGCCGATCAACGCCGGCCTGCTCGCCCATGGCGATCCCGGCCTCGTTCCCTGCACTCCGTTGGGGGTGATGGAGCTGCTCGCCCACGAGGGGGTCGAGCTGGAAGGGGCGGAGGCGGTCGTCGTCGGCCGCTCGAAGTTGGTCGGGGTGCCCATCGCGCGGCTGCTGCTGCAGGCGAATGCGACGGTGACGGTCTGCCACTCGCGCACCCACGACCTCGACGCGACCTGCCGCCGCGCCGACATCCTCGTCGCCGCGGTCGGGGTGCCAAGGCTGCTGGGGAAAGAGGCGGTCAAAGAGGGCGCGGTCGTGATCGACGTTGGCGTCAACCGCCTCGAGGAGGGGCTGGTCGGCGATGTCGACTACGAGGCCGCGGCCGAGGTCGCAGCCGCGATCACCCCCGTCCCCGGGGGCGTCGGCCCGATGACGATCGCGATGTTGCTGTCAAACACGCTCCAAGCAGCCCGCATGAGGACGACCAGCGGGTAGGAAACCCGCCCAGCGACGTCGAATCCCCGTCTGATGCAGATATAGGGTCGCCACCGACCCACCCCAAACCTTCCAAGGAGGAAGACGATGGACGCGGACAGGCTGAGTACGGGGGAGAAGATCGCCGGCGTATCGGCCGTCCTCCTCTTCATCTTCATGTTCTTCGATTGGTTCAACGCCTCGGTCTCGGGCGGAAACGGCTTCTTCACCGCCAGCGTCGGCGGCAACGCGTGGGAAGCGTTCAGCTGGATCGACCTCTTCATGCTGATCACGATCGTCGTCGCGATCGCGGTCGCCGTGATCCGGCTGACCAACGCGGTCTTCGAGCCGCCCTTCTCGCTCAACGCCGCCGTCGCCATCCTCGGCGGCCTCTCGGTGCTGCTGATCCTCTACCGGATCATCGACCCGCCCGGCGGCGGCGACATCGCCGGCGTCTCGGTCGACGTCAGCCCCACCGTTGGCGCCTTCCTCGGCCTGATCGCGGCCGCGGGGATCACCTACGGCGGCTACCGGGCGATGCAGGAGGAAGGGACCTCCTTCGGCGACCTCGGCGACCAGCTGTCCAGCGGTCGCGGCGGCCATGGCGGCCGGACGGCGCCGCAGCAGCCGCCCGCCGCTACCCCACCGCCTCCGCCGCCCCCGCCGAGCTCCGGCCAGGGCGGTCCGCCGCCCCAGTAGCGACGCATCTGGCGACCTGCTTGGCGAAGGCGACGATGGTCATCATCGGGTTGACGCCAACCGAGGTCGGGAAGAGCGAGGCGTCGGCGACGTAGAGGCCGGCGGTGCCGTTGACCGAGCCGTCGGCGGCGCAGACTCCACGGCGCGGATCCGCTGCGATCCGCGCCGTCCCCATCGGGTGGAAGGCCTCCAGCCGCAGCTCCGAGGGCTTGAAGCGGGTCGCCTCGAACTGCGGCAGGTCGGCCGGCTTCAGCACCCCGGCGCGGGGGATGTTGGGATAGACCTCGGTGGCGCCGGCGGCGAAGTGGATTTCGGCGGCGCGGGCGATCCCGAAGACGACGTGGCGGGCGTCGTCCTCGTTCAGCTCGTAGCGGGCGCGAAGGGCGCCTTCGTTGGCGAGCCCGACGGAACCGTGGGAGCGGTCGCAGAGGTGGACGCCGATCGAGCCGACGTGGCCGAAGTCGAGCATCGAGCGCTGGTGCTCCTCGCCGGTGCCGACCAGCCAGGCGCCGCCGAAGGCCAGCGGCGTGAAGGTCGCCTCCAGCAGGATCCGGTGACGGGCCTCCCACTGGTCGACGTAGTAGCTCTGCATCACGCCCTCCCAGCCGCGCACCTCCTCCTCGTAGCGGGCGCCGACCCAGCAGGCGGGGTGAATGCGGAGGTTGCGCCCGACCTGGGACCCGCCGAGGCCCGAGCGCAGCAGCAGCTCCGGGGTGCCGAAGGCGCCGCCGGCCGCGATCGCGGCGCGCCTGGCGCGGACGGTGAAGGGGCGCGCGCGCCCGCCCCCGTCGCGGGTCGAGCAGGCGACGCCGACCGCGCGGCCGTCCTCGACCAGGACCCGCTGCGCTTCGACACCGGCCCGCACCCGGGCCCCGGCGGCGACGGCGCGGGGGAGATAGCTGACGTGCATCCCCTGCTTGGCGTCGATCGCACAGCCGAAGGGGCAGGAGCTGCACTGGACGCAGTTGCCGGCGTTGCGGTGGATCGGGCCGCCGCTGGCGCCGAGCGCTTCGGCACCCTCCATCGCCAGCTGCCCGTTGCGGCCCATCCGCTCCGGATCCAGCTGGGTCACACGCAGGAACTCCTCGGCCTCGGCGTAGTCGGCGCCGAGATCGCGCGCCCAGGTCACCCCGAACTCCTCGCGCCAGTTCTCCAGGATCGAGTCCGGCGCCCGGAAGCAGGTCCCGGAGTTGATCACCGTGGTCCCCCCGACCGCCTTGGCGACCGGGATCGGGATCGGCGGTTTGCCTCCGGCGATCGTCAGGCCGGCTTCGCGGTAGAGGGTCGCGATCGCCTCCAGCCGGTCGGCGGGGTAGTTGTCGCGGTCGTAGTGGCCGCCGGCCTCGAGCACGAGGACGTCGAGCCCAGCCTCGGCCAGAGTTGCCGCGGCGACCGCGCCGCCGGCGCCGGAGCCGACGATGACCACGTCGCATTCCTCGCCCTCGCCCTGCGGGCGGGTGTCGCCGAGGGAGCCGGCGGGCTCCGGCAGCGAGCCGTCGGCGAGCGCGCAGCCGATCTCGGTCCCGATCCGCGCCTCGACCGCCGGCACCACCGCGTAGCCGAGGGTCGAGAGGATCTTCGCCAGCATCAGCAGCTCGTGGTGCAGAGCCAGGCGGGAGCGCTCGAGCTTGGAGAGGAACTCGCCCGCCGCGTCGGGCCCCAGGCGGCTGAAGCGCCAGGGAAAGGGCAGCCACTCGAAGGCGCGCAGCCCCAGGCGCAGGCGCAGCAGGACCGTGGGGGAGAGCGAGCGCAGGAACTCGGCGACCGGGCCGGAGACGTCGACTTCGCGCTCCGCCGCCGGCAGGCCGTCGATGCCCGGCGCCATCGCCGCGCAGATCGCGCTCAGGGTGCGCTGCTCAGCGGCCGAGAGCCCTGGCGGGCGCTGTCAACCGGGGGCGGCGGGGCGGCCGACCCGTCCCGCCAGCATCCAGAGGTAGAGCGCGAGCAGGGCCAGGAAGCCGTCGACGAGGAAGTTCAGCAGGTAGATGAAGACCTCACCCTGGACCAGGAAGAAGGCGAGCGAGCCGAGCGAGGAGGCGGTCTTGCCGGCGGCGAGGACCAGCAGCAACGGCCGGTAGCGGACGACGTCGGCCTGGGCGACGAGGCAGATGCCGGTGATCACGACCATGTAGGCGAAGGCCAGCGCCAGCCACAGGTACTCCTGGGTGTGGGGGGCACGATCGTCGAACCCGAGCCATTCGCCGACCTCGGAGATGACGTCGAGGACGCCGCTGGGGACGGCGATGAAGAGGATGCCGACGAGGGTGAAGGTGACGGCGAGCAGGCGCAGGTTGAAGACGACGAATCTCTCGGCCATGGGACCCTGCATCGGGGAAGAAGATACTGGCTGGCCAGCCAGGGTGGCGCGGCGGGTCCTGTCGACGATTTTGGGGCC
>Ga0307300_10000317_pt1 | contig 11971 bp, 9 predicted proteins | sample ER_DNA_181_FD_194492 | JGI IMG/M metagenome (GOLD analysis project Ga0307300, IMG submission 194492) | Bulk soil microbial communities from the East River watershed near Crested Butte, Colorado, United States - ER_DNA_181 | ecosystem: Environmental > Terrestrial > Soil > Floodplain | place: USA... | reverse complement strand
TGGATGGAACGCGAGCTTTTCGAGGCTTATCTGCGTGACGAGAGCCGGCTGGGGCCGCCGGTCGAGGGTGCCTTCACGGGCGCTGCGGGCGGTGCTGCCTGCGGTGATCTCTCACGGCTTTCGTTCCTGGTGGAGAACGGTCGCATCATCAGCGTCACCTTCGACGCCGAGGGGTGCGGCGCGACCCGTGCCGCCACGGCTGCCGTGGCCGAGATGGTCGATGCCTTTCCTGTTCTCGAGGCTGCTCTGATCGATATAGACACCGTTGATGAGGCAATCGGCGGTCTCACGCCTGCCAAGAGGCATGCGGCGCAGCTGGCTACCGACGCATTGCATCGAGCCCTGCAGGGGGTCGCCTCCTCGTTTCTCAATCTGAGCCCGGACTCAGGGCGGATGGCCACCTCACCCGGAACGGGTGGCCATTCGCCCCAGCCGCGCCGCGTCGCCGTCGCCATGTCCGGCGGCGTCGACAGCGCCGTCGCCGCGCTGCTCGCCCGCGAGGGAGGGGCGGAGGTGGTCGGGGTCACCGTCAAGCTCTGGGCCGACCCCGAGACCGACGGCGCCAAGGCCTGCTGCTCGCCGGAGGCCGTGCTCGGCGCTCGCGCGCTCGCGCACCAACTCGGGATCCCGCACTTCACGCTCGACCTCGAGGAGGACTTCCGCCGCCGCGTCGTCGACCGCTTCATCGGCGGCTACACCGAGGGCACTACGCCGAACCCCTGCATCCTCTGCAACGGCGAGGTGCGGCTGGCGGCGATGGTCGACCTCGCCGAGCGGCTCGGGGCCGAGCGGCTGCTGACCGGCCACTACGCCCGCATCGTCGAGGACGCCGAGGGGCCGCTGCTCGCGACCGCCGCCGACAGCGCCAAGGACCAGAGCTACATGCTCGCGGCACTGCCGACCGAGCTGCTCTCCCGCCTCGGCTTCCCGCTCACCGAGCTGACCAAGCCCGAGGTGCGGGAGATCGCCGCCCGTCACAACCTCGCCGTCGCCCGCAAGGCCGAGAGCCAGGACCTCTGCTTCCTCGCCGGCCAGGGCAAGCGCGGCTTCCTCCGCCGCCACGGTGGCCTGCGCGAGCGCGACGGCGCGATCGTCGACTCGGCCGGCCGCACCCTGGGTCGCCACCGTGGCCACCACGACTTCACCGTCGGCCAGCGGCGCGGCATCAGCGTCTCGGCCCCGGAGGCGCTCTACGTACTCGCCACCGACGCCGCCACCAACACCGTCACCGTCGGCACCCGGGCCGAGCTGGAGAAGCGCAGCGTCAGCGTCCGCGACGCCGTCCTCCACCGCGACGGCGGCGAGGTCGACGCCGTGAAGCTGCGCTACCGCTCCCGCGCTCTCCCCGCCACCGTCTCGGCGGCGGGGAGAGGACGGCACTCCTCCCTGGAAGTGGAGCTGGGCGAGGCCTTCCCTGGCGTGGCCCCGGGCCAGACGGCGGTGCTGATGGCCGGCGATCGGATCGTCGGCCACGGCACCATTGCCGCTTAGGCGAGCGCGTTCGTCAGGCGACCGCGCTCGAGGTCACGTTCGCGGCTTCTTCCTTCCGCTGCTGGGCAACCGATTTCACGCAGCGGCTGAAGGCGGTTCCCTTATCCCCGTGCGGGATGTGCCGCCCAGAGCGGTCGTGCTTGACCTTCAGGTCCTTGCATACTTCGCGTGCGGATTTATCCGGCTGGTTGGCCGCCCGTTTGTGGGCGCGCACGCAGAGGCTGAAGTCGGTCCCCTTCTGGCCTTTCACGTGTTTCTTGCTCTCACCGCGGCAGTAATAGCCGTAGGCATTGCCTTTCGGGGTCGTCTTCGGTCCCTGCGGCGGGTGGTTCGGCTTTTCGGGGTGGTAGTTCGGGCCTTCCGGCGCCGGCTGGTAGTCCGGACCGTCGGCCATGCCGACCGCGGGAACCAGCGCCATCGAGAGGGCCGCGAGCCCCATTGCGAACATCGTGCGCAGCTTCATCTGCTCTGCCTCCTTCGACTCAGTCGAACGGTCAAGTCCCTTCCTGAAACGCCGTTCTCGGCCCTCCGTAAGGGCGAACTTGGCCGGCACCGCCCGGAATCGAACAAATATTTAGGCTCCCTAACATGAGGGCGCAGGAGATCCGGGAGACGTACCTGTCTTTTTTCGCCGCGCGCGAGCACAAAATCGTGCCTTCGGCCTCGCTCGTGCCCTCGGTCCACGATCCCTCGGTTCTGCTGACCACGGCTGGGATGCAGCCGTTCAAGCCCTACTTCCTGGGGCGGGAAAAGCCGGCGGCGCCGCGACTCGCCGACGTGCAGAAATGCTTCCGCACGACCGACATCGAGGAGGTCGGCAACACCGCCCGCCACATGACCTTCTTCGAGATGCTCGGCAACTGGAGCTTCGGCGACTACTTCAAGGCGGAGTCGATCCCCTGGGGCTGGGAGCTCTCGACCCAGGGCTTCGGGATGGACCCCGAGCGGATCTGGGTCACCGTCTTCGGCGGCGACGAGAAGCTCGGCCTCGGGCCTGACGAGGAGGCGATCGAGATCTGGCGCGCGACCGGCGTGCCGGAGGAGCGGATCGTCCGCCTCGGCCGCGAGGACAACTTCTGGCAGGCCGGCCCGACCGGCCCCTGCGGCCCCTGCTCGGAGCTCTACCTCGACCGCGGGCCAGGGTTCGGGGCGGAGGGCGAGCGACCTGGCGACGACACCGACCGCTTCCTCGAGTTCTGGAACCACGTCTTCATGAGCTACGACCTCGCAGAGGACGGCAGCCTGACGCCGTTGCCGATGAGGAACATCGACACCGGCATGGGGCTCGACCGGATGGCGGCGATCCTCCAGGACGTTCCTTCCGTCTTCGAGACCGACCACGTGCGGCCGTTGATCGACCTCGCCGAGGAGCTCTCCGGCCGCCGCTACGACGACGGCGGCGCGGTCACCCGGGCGATGCGGATCGTCGCCGACCACAGCCGCGGCGCCGCCTTCCTGATCGCCGACGGCGTCGTCCCCTCCAACGAGGACCGCGGATACATCCTGCGCCGGATCATGCGCCGGGCGATCCAGCAGGGCCGCAGCCTCGGGCTCGAGGCGCCCTGGCTGGGCCGCTTCGCCGAGCGCACGATCGAGCTGATGGGCGACGCCTACCCCGAGCTTGTGGCCGAGAAGGCCGGAATCGAGCGCTGGGTCGGCGACGAGGAGGAGAGCTTCGGCCGCACGCTCGAGCGCGGCAGCGAGCTGCTCGACCGGCTGATCGCCGAGGCGAAGGAGGCCGAGACCTCCTGGGTGGACGCGGCGGCTGCCTTCAAGCTGCACGACACCTACGGCTTCCCCTACGACCTGACCAAGGAGCTGCTGGCCGAGGCCGGCCTCTCAGTCGACGACCAGGGTTTCCAGGAGCTGATGGAGGAGCAGCGGCAGCGGGCGCGGACGGCAAGTGCCACCGCCCACGGCTCCGAGAACACCCACGAGCGGGTGACGGCCTTTGCCGAAGGAGCGCCGCCGACCAGCTTCGTCGGCTACGAAACCCTGCGCGCGACCACCGGCCTCGCCGCGGTCGAGGCCGCCGACGGCAAGGCGCTGGTCAAGCTCGAGGAGAGCCCGTTCTACGCCGAGGGCGGGGGACAGGTGGCCGACTCCGGCGTCCTTCGCTGGGGCGGCAACGAGGCCCGTGTGGTCGACGTCTACCGGCTCGGGGAAGACCAGGCGCTGGAGGTCGAGCCGAGCGGCGCGGCGATCGAGCCGGGCGTCGCGGTCGAGGCCGAAGTGGACGCAGAGACCCGCCACGCGACGATGCGCAACCACACCGCCACCCACCTCCTGCACGCGGCGCTGCGCGAGCGCCTCGGCGACCACGTCCGCCAGGCCGGTTCGGCCGTCCGCCCGGACAAGCTCCGCTTCGACTTCACCCACGGCCAGGCCTTGGGCCGCGAGGAGCTGCGCGACGTCGAGGAGCGGGTAAACGAGTGGGTGAAGGCGAGCCGGCCGGTGCGCTGGATGAACATGAACCGCGAGGAGGCCGAACGGCTCGGCGCTATGGCCCTGTTCGGCGAGAAATACGGCGAGTGGGTGCGGGTGGTCGAGGTCGACGGCGTCTCCCGCGAGCTCTGCGGCGGCACCCACGTCGCCAACACCGCCGAGGTCGGGATCTTCAAGATCACCAGCGAGGGATCGAGCGCGGCCAACGTCCGCCGCGTCGAGGCGATCACCGGGCCCGCCGCAATCGACTGGTTCCGCGAGCGCGAGGCGCAGCTTCAGGAGGCTGGGGAGCTGCTCGGATACCCGCAGGATCCCGTCGCCGCCGCCCGCCGCGCCGCCGAGCAGCTGAAGGAGGCGAGCGCGGGCGCCGAGAAGGCGCAGCGCGAGCAGCTCGGGGGCGAAGCGGACGAGCTGGCGGCCCGAGCCGAGGACCTGCCCGGGGGCGGCCGGATCGTCGCCGCTGCGGTCAACAAGAGCCTGCAGGCGAACCCGAAGCAGCTGCTCGACCTTGCCAACCGCGTCCAGTCGAAGCTAGGGCAGCCCGCCGCCGTCGTCCTCGGCGGCGAGTTCGACGGCAAGGCGGGCCTGGTCGCCCTCGTCTCCAAGGACGCGGTCGAGCGCGGCGCCTCCGCCGGCTCGATCATCCGCGAGATCGCGCCGATCGTCGGCGGCGGGGGAGGCGGCCGCGACGACATGGCCCAGGCCGGCGGCAAGGATCCTTCGAAGCTCGACGAGGCGCTCGCGGCCGCCCGCGCCGCGGTCGGGCGAGAGCTCGGGTAAGAGGCATGCGGGTGCTCGCCCTCGACCACGGCACGGTCCGCATCGGCTGCGCCCTCTCAGACCCCAGCGGCACCCTGGCGACGCCGCTGCCGGTGATCGAACCGCCGGAGGCACGCGCGGTCGCCGAGCTGGTCGACGAGCACGGCGTCGAAGTGGTCGTCATCGGCCTCCCGGTGCACCTGAGCGGGGAGGAGGGAAGCCAGGCTGGTTTGGCACGCAGCTTCTGCCGGGAACTGGAAGCGATGCTCTCGGTGCCAGTTGAGACCTACGACGAGCGCCTTACCTCGCGGATGGCCGACGCCAGCCGCCGCGGTGGCGCCACCGCCGCCCGCGACTCCCTCGCCGCCGCCCACCTGCTCGAGTCCTACCTGGCGAGCCAGCCGTGAGCGAGGACTGGCTCAAGGACGATCCCTTCGCGGATCCGGAAGACCCGGCGGCCCGCGAGCGCGAGCGCCGCCGCCGCGAGCGCGAAGAAAAGAGGAACAAGCGCGCCGCCAAGAAGGCCAAGGCGGAGCCGGCCGCGGCACCGCCTCCGCCGGTTGAATCCCCTGCGCAGGCGCCGATCGAGCCGCCCGCGCCCGCCGAACCGCCCGCGCCCGAAGCGGCCGAGCCTCCGCCACCTCCGCCGCCCCCGCGGACGCCGGAGGAGGAGTTCTGGGACGAGGAGCCCGAAGCACCGCCCCCGCCGCTCGTCGCCGGCAACGGCAAAGCCGGGCAGCGGCCCAAGCGCGGCGGCGGAAACCCGCTGGCGGCGATCGGTCGCCACCCATTCCTGATCTTCGCCGTGGTCGCCGGCCTCTTCGCCCTCTGGTTCCTCGGCGCGCTCTTCCAGCCGTTCCACGGCGACGGCAGCGGCAAGGTCCAGGTGACGGTGCCGAAGGGCTCCAGCGTCAGCGAAGTCGGCGACCTGCTGAGCGACAGGGACGTGATCGACAACTCGACCCTTTTCCAGGTCCGCGTCACCCTCGCCGGCAAGCGCTCGGAGATCTACTCCGGCCACTTCACCCTCGCCCACAACATGAGCTACGGCGCCGCGATCGACGCCCTCTCGACGCCGCCGGTCAAGCGCACGACCGCGGTGACGATCCCCGAGGGCTACACCCGCTCCCAGGCCGCGCAACTGGTCGAGGAAGCGGGCGTCCCCGGCGACTACACGAAGGCGACGGTCAAGTCGAAGTACCTGAACCCGGCCTCCTACGGCGGCAAGAACGCCAAGAACCTCGAAGGCTTCCTCTTTCCCGACACCTTCGAACTGAAGCCGACCGCCCCGGTCGAGGACCTGGTCCAGCTGCAGCTGCAGGACTTCAAGCGCCGGATCAAGGGCGTGGACATGAGCTACGCGAAGTTGAAGAACCTGACCGTCTTCGACGTGGTCACGATCGCCTCGATGGTCGAGGACGAGGCCGGGGTCGACAGTCAGCGCGGCCTCGTCGCCTCGGTGATCTACAACCGCCTGCACGAAGGGATGCCGCTGGGGATCGACGCCACGATCCGCTTCGCCACCGGCAACTACACCGAGCCGCTGACCGAATCGGAACTGGCGATCGACTCGCCCTACAACAGCCGCACCAACGCCGGCCTGCCGCCGGGGCCAATCAGCAACCCGGGCCTCGCCTCGATCGAAGCCGCGGCCCACCCGCCGAAGACCGATTACCTCTTCTACGTGACGACGCCGGGCGCCTGCGGGAAGCTCACCTTCGCCAAGACCGAAGCGGAATTCGAAGCCGCTGTCAACAAGTACAACTCGGCCCGGGACGCAGCCGGCGGCAACTCGCCGGACAGCTGCGGCGAATAAGTGCCCTGATGCCAAAGCTCGCGGTGCTCGGCCACCCCGTCTCCCACTCGCGCTCGCCGGCGATGCAGAACGCGGCGCTGGCGGTGCTGGAGCTGGAGGACTGGAGCTACAGGGCGATCGACGCCCCCCCCGAGGCCTTCGAGATGACCGTCAGGGAGCTGGCCGAAGTCGGCTACGCGGGCGTCAACGTCACCGTCCCCCACAAGCGGGCGGCGCTGGCGCTGGCCGACGAGGCGAGCGAAGCCTCCCAGCAGATCGGCGCTGCCAACACGCTCGTCTTCGACGGCGGGCGGATCGAGGCCCACAACACCGACGCCGACGGTCTGCTCGCCTCGCTGCCGGACCCGCCGCGCGGCCAGCGGACGCTGGTCCTGGGCGCCGGCGGCGCCGCCCGCGCCGTTCTCTGGGCGCTGCTCTGGGAAGGGGCGCGGGTGGCGGTCTGGAACCGCACCCCGGAGCGGGCGGAGGAAATCTGCGCCGAGCTCGGCGGGGAGGCGGTGTTGGCTCCGCGGCAGGCGGAGTTCGACCTGATCGTCAACACCAGCGCCGCCGGCCTGGGGGGCGAGGATCCCTTCGAGCACCTGCCGCTGCGCCGCGACGGCTTCACCGAGCACCAGACTGTCGTCGACATGGTCTACGGCGAGCACCGCAGCAAGCTGCTGAAAGCCGCAGAAGGCGCACGCGCTGCCGTTGTCGACGGGCTCGAGATCCTCGTCCAGCAGGGCGCCCGCTCGCTGGAACTCTGGACCGGCCGCGAACCCGACCTCGACGTGATGCGCGCGGCCGCGGCCCGCCGATAGCCTTCCTCGCGATGACGACGTTCCGTTTCACCACCGCGGGGGAGTCGCACGGGCCCGGGCTCGTGGCGATCGTCGAGGGCATGCCGGCGGGCCTGGAGCTCGAGCGGGAGGCGCTCGACCGCGACATGGCGCGCCGCCAGCTCGGCCACGGCCGCGGCGGCCGGATGAAGATCGAGACCGACACCGTCGAGGTCCGCAGCGGCGTCCGCCACGGTCGCACGCTTGGCAGCCCGATCGCGCTCCTGGTCGCCAACCGCGACTACGCCAACTGGGAGGAGCGGATGAACCCCTGGCCGGTCGAGGGGTTCTCCCCCGACGAGGTCCACCTGCCGCGGCCCGGCCACGCCGACCTCGTCGGCGCCCAGAAATACGGCCACTCGGACATCCGCAACGTCCTCGAGCGAGCAAGCGCCCGCGAGACTGCCGCCCGCGTCGCCGCCGGCACGATCGCCCGCGCCTTCCTCGCCAGGCTCGGGGTCGAGGTCCACAGCCACGTCCTGCAGATCGCCTCGGTCAAGGCCGCCGAGCGACCCGACCTGAAGCCGGAGGACTTCGCCGGCGTCGACGAGGACCCGGTCCGCTGCCTCGACCCGGAGGCCAGCAAAGCGATGGTCGAGGAGATCAACCGCCTGCGCAAGGCGAACGAGAGCCTCGGCGGCAGCCTCGAGGTGCTGGTCTTCGGCCTCGTCCCCGGTCTCGGCTCCCACATCTCCTGGGAAGACAGGCTCGACGGGCGCCTGGCGGGCGCCGTCGCCTCGATCCAGTCGATCAAGGGGGTGGCGATCGGCGAAGCCTGGGACGTCGCCGGCCGCCCCGGCTCCGAGGCCCACGACGAGATCTTCTGGTCCGAGAAGGACGGCTACTTCCGCGAAACCAACCACGCCGGGGGGCTCGAGGGCGGGATGACCAACGGTCAGCCGCTCTCGGTGCGGGCGGCGATCAAGCCGATCTCGACCCTGACCAAGCCGCTGCGCTCGGTCGACACCGAGACCAAGCAGCCGGCGCAGGCGCTGCGCGAGCGCACCGACTCGACCGTCGTCCCCGCCGCCGCCGTGGTCGCCGAGGCGATGGTCGCCCTGACCCTGGCCCGCGCCTACCGCGAGAAGTTCGGCGGCGACCACATCGACGACGTGCTCACAGCGGTCGAGGCTTACAAGCAGCGAATCGACTTCCGAGGTTAAGGCCGTGGCTAGGCCTGCGATCGTCTTCATCGGCTTTATGGGGGCCGGCAAGAGCACCGCGCTCGCCGCCGCCCGCGCGGCAGGCCTGGAGACGACCGAGATCGACGAGCTGATGGAAGCCGAGCTCGGCAAGCCGATCCGCCAGGCGTTCGAGGAGGACGGGGAGGACGCCTTCCGGGCGCGCGAGGCCGAGGTCGTCGGCTCGCTGCTGGAGAACGCCGACGGCGGCGCGATCGCCCTCGGCGGCGGCAGCGTCCTATCGGAGCGGGTGCGCAACGCGCTCGGCCGTCACACCGTCGTCCTGCTGGAGATCGACGCCGCCGAGGCCTGGCGCCGGATCGAGGGCACCGAGCGCCCGCTGGCGACCAGCGAAGCCGACGTCGAGCGGTTGCTGGCAGAGCGCCTGCCGCTCTACGAGGAGCTGGCCGAGGCAGTGGTTCCGATGGGCGACGAGGGAGTGGTGGCGCGGGCGCTGCCGGCGATCCAGGCGCTGGCGGAGATGCCGGAGGGGACGCGGCTGCTGTGGGCGTCGAGCGCTTCCGGGGACTACCCGGTGTTCGTGGGCCGTGACCTGCTCGGGACCAAATGGTGGCCGCTGCAAGGGCGCGGCTTCTGCATCACGGATAGAAACTGCGAGCGATACGCAAAGCGACTGGGTCGGCCGGAGAAAGCGCTTGTGATCGAACCGGGGGAGAGGTCGAAGACCCTGAAGCAGGTCGAGGAGTCGATTCTCCTGATGGCGGAGCTCGGGATGACCCGGGAAGACCACGTAATCGCCGTCGGCGGCGGGGTGGTTGGCGATCTGGGGGGCTTCTGTGCCCACATCTACCAGCGCGGGGTGCCGGTGGTCCAGGTGCCGACCACGGTGGTGGCTCAGGTCGATTCCGCCTACGGCGGCAAGACCGGCGTCGACATCGAACAGCTGAAGAACTATGCCGGTGCCTACCACCAGCCGGCGGCGGTCTTCTCGGATACCTCGACTCTCGAGTCGCTGCCGCCACGGGAGCTGGCCGCGGGTTTCGTCGAGGTGATCAAGACCGGGCTGCTGGCCGGCGGATCCCTTTGGGAGCGGGTCGTGGAGATGGAGCAGATCGATCCCAAGGCACTCGACGGCATCGTCTTCGCCTGCGCCCGCTACAAGTGTGCCGTCGTCGCCGCCGACGAGCGCGACGGCGGTCTGCGGCACGTCCTCAACCTCGGTCACACGGTCGGGCACGCGATCGAGGGCGTCTCGGGCTTCTCCTACCTGCATGGGGAGGCGATCGGTTTTGGGCTGCTTGCGGCCTTGCGGCTCTCGGACGCACAGGACCTTCGCGATCGGGTCGAGGAGATCCTCCGCCGCCACGATCTCCCGACCACCCTCGACCCGGCGATAGCCGTCGAGGACGTTCTCGCCGTCCTCGAGAAGGACAAGAAGCGGACCGCCGCCGGCGTCGGCTTCGTCCTCCTCTCAGAGCCCGGCACGCCCCGCACCGGGCAGTTGGTCGACCCGGATAGGGTCAGGGCTGCCGTGGAGGAGCTCTACTGATGCCGTCTGTCGCCAACCGCGTCGCCGTCCTGCACGGGGTCAACTTCAACGTGCTGGAGAAGCGCGACGCGTCGATCTACGGCGGCCTCTCGCTCAGCGAGCTGGAGCGCCAGATCTCCGATTGGGCGCACGAGCTGAGCCTGGAACCGATCTTCTTCCAGACCAACGCCGAGGGCGAGTTCTGCGAATACCTGCATCGCTCGGCCGAGCTGGCGGACGCGGTGGTGGTCAACGCCGGGGCCTGGACCCACTACAGCCGCGCGATCGCCGACGCGCTGGAGCTGACGGGGCTGCCAGCGGTCGAGGTGCACCTTTCCGACGTCGAGGCGCGGGACGAGTGGCGCCGGCTCTCGGTCTTCGACGGCCTCGTCCTCGCCAAGGTCGCGGGCAACGGACCGCTCGGCTATCGCGAGGCGCTGGAGCTGCTCTCGCGCGAGCTGGGCGTCGCTTCCTGATGCGCGGCCGCGGCGACCGGCTGGAGCGGGCGCTGGCCGAGGCCGAGCTCGACCGCTACCTCGTAACCGACCTCACCAACGTCCGCTACCTGACCGGCTTCACCGGCACCAACGGCGCCTGCATCTGCGGCCCCGGCCTCCGCCTCTTCCTCACCGACTTCCGCTACACCGAGCGCGCCGCCGCTGAGGTCGAAGGCTGGGAGGCGCTGACGATCGGCAACGACTGGCTGGCGGGGATCGCCGAGCGCCTGCAGGGGCGGGTCGGCTTCGAAGACGACCAGGTCTCGGTCCGCCTGCTCGGCAAACTGAAGGAGAAACTCGGCGAAGGGACCGAGATGACCGCGGCCGGGGGCAAAGTCGCGGAGCTGCGCCGGGTCAAGGACGCCGAGGAGCTGGCGACGATCGCCGAGGCATCGAAGCTCGCCGACGCGGCCTGGACCTGGGCGCTGGAACGAGGCCTCGCCGGCCGGCCCGAGCGCGACGTGGCGCGCGGGACCGAAGCGCGGATTCGCGAACTTGGCGGCGACCCCTCGTTCCCGGCAATCGTCGCCGCCGGCCCCAACGGGGCGCTGCCGCACGCCGAGCCCGGCGAGCGGGAGATCGGCCGTGGCGAGCTGGTCGTCTTCGACATGGGCGCGAAGCTCGACGGCTACTGCTCCGACGGAACCCGCACCTTCGCTACCGGCGATCCCGGCGAGGAGGCAAGCGCGGTCTACGAGGTCGTGCGACAGGCTCAGCAAGCCGCGCTGGAGGCGATCCGCGCCGGCGTCAAGGGCGAGGACATCGACACCGCCGCGCGGACGCTGATCGACGAGGCCGGCTACGGCGAGCGCTTCGGCCATGCCCTCGGTCACGGGGTCGGCCTCGAGGTGCACGAGGGCCCACGCCTCTCGCAGCGCTCCGACGATGTCCTCGCCCCGGGCGAAGTCGTCACGGTCGAGCCCGGCGTCTACCTGCCTGGGAACCTCGGCGTGCGGATCGAGGACTTCGTCGTGGTCGAGGAGGGCGGCCTGCGGAACCTCAGCTCGCTGCCGAAAGAGCTGCAGCTGGTCGAGTAAACGCTGGAGTTTCGCGTTCACCAAGCCGCGGCTAAGCATTCAAATTCAAGCGAGGCGCGGCCTCCGGCCGATGTCCCCACATGGGTAAGGCCCGGGACACGCTCGTCTCCATCCACGAGGAAGCGCGCCGCGAGCGCCTGCTCGACATGGAGAAGCGGGTGCGCCGCTACCGGACCGCCTGCTTCGGCATCCTCGCCCTTGCCCTCCTCCTCGCGGGTGGCCGCTCGCTGGGCTACTGGTGGATCGCCTTCCTCGCCGCCGGCCTCGCCGGCTTCGCCGTCGCCGACCGCTTCATGCGCAAGAGCCTGCGACCGGCGCTCTGGATCGCCGGCGCCTGGGCGGCGCTACCGGCCCTGATCGCGGCCTCGGCGCTCGCCACCGGCGGCGCCACCAGCCCCGTCCTCGTCTGGTTCGCGCTCCCCGCGGCGACCCTCGGCT
>Ga0307300_10000311_pt1 | contig 12140 bp, 12 predicted proteins | sample ER_DNA_181_FD_194492 | JGI IMG/M metagenome (GOLD analysis project Ga0307300, IMG submission 194492) | Bulk soil microbial communities from the East River watershed near Crested Butte, Colorado, United States - ER_DNA_181 | ecosystem: Environmental > Terrestrial > Soil > Floodplain | place... | reverse complement strand
CCAAACCATGGCCTTGATCACCCGAGACGCCGGATGTTCCTTTCCCGGCTGCACCCATCCACCCAGTTGGTGCGACCGACACCACATCTTGGATTGGATCCTCGGCGGACTCACTGACTTAGACAATCTGACCTTGCTCTGCAGATACCACCACACCCACTTCCTGCAGAAGGGCTGGACCTGCCGGATGAACACTCATGGTTTGCCGGAATGGATACCGCCATGGTGGATCGACCAACAACAGAGACCTCAAATCAACGCACGCATCCGACGCCTCCACTCCCAGCGCCAACAACTTCAGCGCCGCAGACGGCAACGACCGGCCGACGCTGCATGAATAGCCGTTATGTGACCGACTTCCCGGTGGTGAGTGAAAGGGCTCTAGTGGAATTGCGGAACGATGACGTAAATCCCGAAGAGGACCAGCAACCCCGCGATGCCAAGCAGGACGTACCCGAGGGAGACGGTTGCGGTACCGGAACCGCCCTCGTTCGATTTGATCTTGGCGGCCGAGACCAGGCGTATGCCGGTCGCCAGCAAGATCGTGAAGATCACCGATGTCGCTATGGAGACGACGGCCACGACGCCCAAGGCAGCCCAGTCGATATGCATCAGGCGGCGCTCTTCGCTTTGGGCCTCTTGGCCTTCTTGGGCTTGGGAGTATCGAGCCGCGGGTCGTCGGCGTACGTGGTCGGCGTAGCGGCAGCGAGGACCAGTACCTCATGGCTGTCGGTGACGTTGGCGTGGGTGATCCTGTGGCGGCGAGAGATGAAGTAGATCACGAGGCATGCAGCCGTAAGCAGCACCAGTAGCGCTACGACGCCAGGGACGCCCTGATCAGAGAGCAGCGCAGCCAGCCCGCCGACCAGTCCGGCTCCGGGCAATGTCAGGAGCCAGGCGAAAACCATCCTGCGGGCGACGCTCCAGCGAACCTCGGCCCCTTCGCGGCCGACGCCGGACCCCAGAATGCTGCCCGTGCTGACATGTGTGGTTGACAGGCCGAATCCGAGGTGAGCCGATGCGAGGATCGTCGCGCTAGTAGCTGCGCCCGACGCAGCACCTTGTGGTGTCTCGATCTCGACAATCCCCTTGCCCATGGTGCGCATAATCCGCCAACCACCGGAATAGGTGCCAAAACCAATGGCGACACCTGAGGCGATGATCACCCACATCTGCGGGCCGGTCCCGGATGCCTGCAGGTTGGCGGTGATCAGGACCAGAGTGATGACGCCCATGGTTTTCTGGCCGTCGGATGTCCCGTGAGCAAGCGCGACCATCGATGCAGTGAACGCCTGCCCATACTTGAAGCCTGCATTGCTGTGCACGCTCGGCGTTTTCCTCGTGATGCGATAGGCCAACCGGGTGGCCCAGGCAGCGGCGATGCCGGCGACCAACGGGGCGACGATGGCTGGCAAGAGAACCTTGGAGACGATCACCCAGCCGTGGACCGAGGTGATCCCAGCGCCCACGACGACTGCCCCGATGAGGCCACCGAAAAGAGCGTGCGAGGAGCTGGAGGGCAGGCCAACCAGCCAGGTCACCAGGTTCCAGATGATCGCCCCAAGCAGCCCGGCCAAAATGATCGGAGCGGTGATGAGCGAATCATCAAAAAAACCACCGGAGATCGTCTTTGCGACTTCGGTGGAGAGGCAGGCTCCGAGGAGATTGAGGAGGGCGGCCAGAATGACTGCGGTTCGCGGTCGGAGTGCCCCAGTCGCGATCGGACCGGCCATGGCGTTGGCGCTGTCGTGGAACCCGTTGGTGAAATCAAAGATGAGGGCTACGGCGATAACCGTGATGACGACAAACAGCTCTGTCACATCAGTCCCCATCCGGAAGGGGTGGCTTGGTGTCGGTGAGCACCTGGCAATGACGCTAGAACCTAGCCGTCATGTGAACAATAGGTGAAGCGGGGGCGTTGTCAATCTGGCCGATACCAGTGTCTCAGTGGTCAGGTCAATAGGTTAGGGACCTTTTTCCCGACTTTCGTCGGGCACAAGTCCCAGCAGCAGTTCGTAAACGCGTTGCAGGTGGTCCGGCGGAGTTGGTGGCTGGACCAGGCTGGCTCCAATGCCGACGAGGTAGGGAAGCAGGGCGGCGGCGTGAACCGCCGCAGGATCGTCGAGCATTCTTGACCAGATGCCCTCGAGCGATTCAAGCCGCCGCCGGTCGACACGCTCTTGGACAGCGCGAACTTCGGGGTCTGAGAAGGCCCAGGCGCGCATGGCCACCTCGAGTTCGGGCCGGTAGAAGCTCTGAGTGCCGCTGATTGCAGCTGTTAGGCCGGCCAAGGATGCCTGCGGAGTGACGGCCGCCGTCTGCTCGATCGCATCGTTGAGCGCCTCGACCACAAGCGCCTCGTACGCGTCGAGAACGGCCCGCTTGAAGTCCCCGGCTCCCGCGAAGTGATGGTGAAACGAGCCCTTACTAACGCCGAGCTGCCGGCAGAGCCGATCAATGCGGAGACCGTTTGGGCCATCGTCTGCCACCGCAGCAAGTCCGGCCTGGAGCCAATCCGAGCGGGTAGGCACAGAGGCACCGTACCATACGGTATGGTATGGGATGTGAAAGCGGTGACGGTAATTGGTGGCGGGCTAGGCGGTTTGGCGGCTGCCATCACAGCGGCCGAGGCCGGAGCGTCAGTCACACTCCACGAGGCGCACAGCACGCTTGGCGGTCGGTGGCGCACCACGCCGGTCCGAAGGAAAGATCAGCGAGTGTATCGAGCGCACGAGGGCCCTCACGTGATCTATCGCGACGGACCCATCTGGGCCTGGCTAAAGGAACGCCGACTGTTGGGTGTCACCTGTCGAGTGCCTTTGTCCGCGATAGCGCGTTTCCGGTTTTGGCACGAGGGACAGGTGCGACGTGTGCCGCCCGTCGGATTCCTGAGAGCGGTGCGCCTATCAGGTCGAAGGGACGTGCCGATAGACCAATCCTTCCGCGCATGGACATCGAGGCTGGTCGGTGACGAGGCAGCGGAGATGGGGGCATCGGCTTCCGGAGTCGGGCTGTTCCACCACGACCCCGGCTCGCTGTCTGCCGCGTTCGTGGCGGAGCGGCTCTCGCGGGTCTATTCCCTGCCGCCTGCGGCCTCATATCGCCAGGGCAGTTGGGGTGCCATGTTTGACGAGATCGGGGCGTACGCCCGCAGGCTGGGGGTGACGATCGAGCTCGGGTCACGCGTGAGTGCGGTTGGCGACGGAATCACCATCGTTGCGACCGAGCTGGAGTCGGCTCGGGCGCTGCTGGGCGATGACTCCTTGGACTGGCCGTCAGGGCGTGCCGCACTTCTTGATCTTGGGGTGAAACGGGATCGACGTGATCTTTTCGTGGTGAGTGATCTTGATAATTGTGGCTGGATGGAGAACTTCACCGTGCCCGACCCAACGATCGCGCCACCAGGCGAGCACCTCGTACAGATGCAGATGCCGATCGATGCGCAGGCTTCCAAGGCTGATGGTGTCGCGCGTTTGGAGGCCATCGCGGATCAAGCGCTGCCAGGCTGGCGGGAGCGTACGACGCATCGACTCGAGTCACTGGCCAACGCCCGCACGGGAGCCGTAGACCTTCCCGGCACCTCCTGGCGCGACCGGCCGGCAATCGACCGGGGCGACGGCGTCTACCTGGTGGGCGACCGAGTTGCCGCCTCGGGACTGCTGAGCGAAGTCAGCCTGAACAGCGGCGTACGGGCCGCTCAGCTGGCACTGGCCTGAGCACAATGTTCTCGGTTGGTCGGAGCAGTCTGGGCCGATACACTCTCCGGTGTTGCTCTGCGGCTAGAGGCCGCATGAGCCTCCCGCACCCGTGGCTCAACGGATAGAGCATCTGACTACGGATCAGAAGGTTGGGGGTTCGAATCCCTCCGGGTGCGCCAGCGTTTCCCCTAGTCAAGACCCTTTTTCGCGTTCAGCCAGCATCGGCGCCAGGTGCGGGTGGGCTCTGGGAGCCATTGCGGGAGCCATTGGGAGTGTGTAGCGCCTGCGACATTCGAGCGGCAGCCGCCCGTTTCTGGCCTTCGACGAGATGCCCGTAGACATCTTTTTGTGATGGCGACGCTGGAGTGTCCGAGTACCTCCGAGACACGTAGAGATCGGTGCTCTCGGCCAGCATCAACGACGCCCCTGAGTGGCGCAGCTCATGCAGGTGCCCGTGGCCGAGGCCAGCCCGCCGGCAGATCCGGGAGAACCAGTGCGACACGTTGTCCGGGTCCAGCGGCGTCCCCAAGGCGCTCGGAAAGATCAAGTCGTGTTCCCGCCAGGCGGGTCCGATTGCTATCCGCTCCTCAGCCAGTCGGGCGCGGTGGCGCCGCAGCAGATCAACCAGTTCCGGCGTTAAGAAGAGGGTTCGGCGGGAGCGGGCTGTCTTGAGTTCGCCGATCACTAGACGCGTGCGTAGCTTGGAGGTCTCCGTACGGTCTCGAACTCGCTTCACTGCATGCGTCACCCTCAGGGTCGCCGACTCCCAGTCCAGAGCCGACCAGTGCAAGCCCAACGCCTCTCCGCGCCGTAGCCCAAACGCGAGCACTACGGTCAGCAACGGCTCATCTCGCGTGCCTTGTACCTGTTCAAGAAGAGCCCTTGCCTGGTCAACCGAGAGGGCTCGCCCTTCGTCGCTCCGAACGCGCGGTGCGGCGGAGAGGGCGGCCGCGTTGCGCGAAACCAGGCCCTCCCGCTCGGCTTGCCTCAGGGCGCGCCAAAGCACAGCTCGAATGATGCGGACCGTGTTGGCACGGTAGCCGGCGTTGCGCTTCCATGCGAGGAGCTGATCAACATCGGAGACCGTCAGTTTGCGCAGAACCTGGCGGCCTAACGACGGTCTGACGTGCAGCCCCACAGTGTCCGCGTAGCTGTCCAACGTCTTTTCGCTCACCTGCCCGGGACGACTTGCCATTAGCCACCGATCCAAGAAAGCGGCGACCGTTTGCCGGTCATCGGGAACTGGCATGCCTGCGATGAGCTCGGACCGCAAGTCTCGGAGCTTGCGCAGCACCTCCGCTTTCGTCGCGCCACTCAGTTTCTTGCGGATCCGGCGCCCGTCGGGGCCGTAACCAAGGGAGGCTGCGCCTCGCCAGCGCTCGCCATCGAGATACACCGAATCCTCGCCGTAGCCGCGATGAAGTCGGCGAGTGCTGCCTATGGGATACGCCGCAACGCGCCGATCTTGACCGATCGCAGCTGCCCGAGCCGCATCAGCTCGTAGACCTTGCTGCGTCCGATGCTGAGATGAGCCGCGGCCTCGGCGGGGCTCAAGAGCAACTTCTCCATGTCGTCACCCTCGCGCAGCTCCTTGGCCGCGGTCAGGAAGATCGCCCGGTACTGGGGGACCTCCTGGTGGTAGCCGAGCTGTTCGTAGGCGTCGACTTGCAGATCCTTGGCTTCGGTGTCGTCAGGATCAGCGAAGACGAGGTGGTGCAGGACCTGCACCGCCCACCGGTAGCCGCCGGAGTCCATGGCGGTGTGCACTTCGCCCAGGATCTTGTCGCGGCCGATCATCCGGACGTGACGTTGGGCGTTGTCTTGGGGCAGGAGCGGCAGGCCATTGCTGTTGGCCGCCAGCCCGTATTCGATGCACTCGATCTGCGCGCCGTGGAGGGTCCGCGTGTTGTCGACCGCTTTCGTGGCGGACCAGCCGCCTGCAGCCTGAGCTTCAGGGCCCTGCTGGTCCGGGACGCTCATCTGCTCGACTGGTCTCGACATTGCCTGCCGGCACACCTTCTCGGGAAGCGCGATGAACAAAGGCGTCATAGCCGCTCCTCCACGGCATCGATTTCGGATCTGCGCCCCAACCCTTCGGGCCTGTCAGGTTCGGGTCCTCAAAGACCGGGAGGTGAGGAACATGGAGAAGTTGTTGTTGAGCCCGGCGGAGGCTGCGGCTCATTTCAGCATCGGCCGCCCCAAGGCTGCACGTGGAGCCGCAGGCTGCGGAGATGTGTGCGGATATAGTTCGGAACCTGCCTTCGGGTCTTAGTGCAGGCCCGTGGCCATCGCAGCGGGCATTTGGGCTTATCGCCACTGAATAAGTGGTCAGTGTGCACAGCTCGGTGTGAGCTGGCAGCGTTTCGTTCCCAGTGGCTTGCCCTGTCAACCTGCAGCCACTAATTCACCAGCAGGTTTGCGGCAAAGGCGAGAAGCAGGGCAATCACGGCGGCGATGATCAGCACAAGGAGCTGATCACGCACACGTTGGCCGACGGCCTCCACGATCATCCCGACCGCGACGAGCCCACGGATACCGTCGTGCTCGATCGGCACGACTTCACGCATAGACGGCCCGAGCGTGGCTTTGTAGATTTATAACGAACCAAAGCGTGACGCCGGTCACACCAACGGCGACGATCCGAAAAGCATCCCGCGCACCGGGGTCACGTGGCAGCGCGCCCTGCTCGCCACTCCTCACCACCGGGAGGATCTATGTCCGATAGTGCAGTCGCAACACAAGCGGGGGCCCCACCGCGCAAGCGGGACCGAAGTCACTGGCTGTACATCGCAGTCATCATCGCCGTCCTGGCAGGCATCGCGGTCGGTTTCCTGTGGCCGAGCTTCGGTATCGCGCTGAGGCCGCTCGGAACTGGGTTCGTGAACCTCGTCAGAATGATGATCTCCCCGGTGATCTTCTGCACAATCGTGCTTGGCGTCGGCTCCATCCGCAAGGCAGCGACCGTGGGCAAGGTTGGCGGACTGGCCCTGGGCTATTTCCTCGTGATGTCCACGATCGCGCTGATCATCGGTCTGGTGGTCGGGAACCTGTTGGAGCCAGGCGCTGGGCTGCATCTGAGCGAGACGCAGGCGCAGGCCGGCGCGGCTCAGGCTAAGGCCGGCGCGGCGGAGAGCACCACCGACTTTCTGTTGACCATCATTCCCACCACTCTGTTCTCCGCGCTGACCAGCGGGGTGGTGCTGCAGACGCTGTTCGTCGCGTTGCTGGTCGGCTTCGCCTTGCAGGCCCTCGGGCCTCGCGGAGAGGCGATCCTCCGCGGTGTCAAGCATCTGGAGCGGCTGGTGTTCCGCGTTATGGCCATGATCATGTGGTTGGCGCCGATCGGCGCGTTCGGGGCCATCGCTGCCGTAGTGGGCGCGACCGGCTGGAAGGCGCTGGTCGCTCTGGGGCAGGTCATGGCCGGCTTCTACATCACGTGTCTGCTGTTCGTGATCGTGCTTCTGGGCCTGCTGTTGCGAGCCACCACCGGGGTCAGCATTTTTCAGCTTCTGAACTATCTGAAGCGGGAATTCCTACTGATCGTTTCGACATCCTCCTCGGAGGTCGCGCTGCCCCGGCTGATCGCGAAGATGGAGCACCTGGGCGTCTCACGATCGGTGGTGGGTATCACCGTACCTACCGGGTACTCATTCAACCTCGACGGCACAGCTATCTACCTGACAATGGCGTCGATCTTCATTGCGGATGCGTTGGACAAGCCCCTGTCGATCAGCGAGCAGATTTCGCTGCTTGTCTTTATGATCATCGCCTCCAAGGGCGCCGCCGGGGTGACCGGCGCCGGCCTGGCGGTCCTCGCCGGCGGCCTGCAGGCGCATGAGCCGGACCTAGTCGAGGGCGTTGGTCTGGTTGTGGGCATCGACCGGTTCATGTCCGAGGCTCGAGCATTGACCAACTTCGCCGGAAACGCCGTCGCGACAGTGATTATCGGTAAGTGGGTCGGTGAGTTCGACCAGGCCCGGGCGACCCGTGTGTTCCACAACGAGGAGCCCTTCGACGAAACTACGATGCTCGACGATGACGAGCCGTCGGCGCCCCCATCATCTGAAGCCGCCTGGGCTGGTAGCTCGGAGCCACACCACGCCGACGCCGAAGTGGCCGCGGGTCGCGCCGAAACGACACCCCCACGGGCTTGATCGGTCGGAGCCGTAAGGACTTATGGCCGACAAAGTGGACGTCTTGGAGACCGCGAATGAAGGATAAATAGCGATGTTGGACGCAGCGTACGAACTCGGCCCGGCAGCCGAGAACTATCCGGTTCGGATCCGGGTCCGAGGCCGTTCGGTGTTGACGACCCCGATGCTGAATCGCGGCACGGCGTTCACCCATGCGGAGCGGGGCGAGCTTGGATTGGAGGGCCTGCTGCCCAGCGGGGTCTCTACATTGGATGGCCAGCTGCGGCGCGTGTACGCGCAGTACCAGCGACAGTCCGACAACCTGGCCAAGAACGTTTTCCTGGCGAACATGCGTGACCGCAACGAGGTTCTGTTCTACCGGCTGCTCACCGAGCACCTCGAAGAGATGCTGCCGATCGTGTACACCCCCACCGTCGGTGAGGCGATCCAACGCTACAGCCACGAATACCGCCGTCCGCGCGGGGTGTTCCTCGATGTCAACCACCCCGAGAACGTAGAGGAGTCACTCAGCAACTACGGCCTTTGCGCCGATGATGTTGATTTGCTGGTGGCCACCGACTCCGAAGGCATCCTCGGCATCGGCGACCAGGGCGTCGGTGGCATCGACATCTCGATTGGCAAACTCGCCGTGTACATCGCCGCGGCCGGTTTGCACCCACGTCGGGTGATCCCGATCGTTCTGGACATGGGCACTGACAACCTGGCCCTGCTCAATGATGAGATGTATATCGGCAACCGACACGCGCGGGTACGTGATCAGCGCTACGACGACCTGATCGACGCCTACGTCACCGGCGCGACCAAACTATTCCCACGCGCCATGCTGCACTGGGAGGACTTTGGTGCGAGCAATGCACGTCGAATTGTGAACAAGTATGCCGATCAGGTGTGCGCGTTTAACGACGACATGCAGGGTACGGCGGCGGTGGTGATGGCTGCAGCGTTCGCCGCCGTCAACGCGGCCGGTAGCCGCATGCGCGACCAGCGCGTGGCTATCCACGGCGCCGGTACCGCGGGCCTGGGCATCGCCGATCTGATGCGCGACGAGATGGTTCGCCAAGGCCTGTCGCGGGAGGAGGCAACCCGCCGTTTCTGGGCGCTGGGCCGGCGCGGTCTATTGACTGACGACCGCACCGAGCACCAGTTCGACTTCCAGCGGCCTTATGCATGGCCAGCGGCCGAGGCCGCCGATTGGTCGGCGTCGGGCGGCGCGCCGAATCTGGCCGAGGTTGTGGCGCAGGCAAAACCAACGATGCTGATCGGCACGTCGACTCAGGCCGGCGCCTTCAGCGAGCCGATCGTGCGGCAGATGGCATCCACAGTGGACCGTCCGATCATCATGCCGCTGTCCAATCCCACATCGAAGGCGGAGGCGGTGCCCGCCGATCTGATCCGGTGGACCGACGGACGGGCGCTGGTCGCGACGGGTAGTCCGTTCGACCCGGTTGAGCACGGCGGGGTCACCTACCGCATCGCACAGGCGAACAACGCACTGGTGTTCCCCGGCCTTGGGCTCGGCGTAACAGTAGCCCGGGCGGCCCGGATCACCGAGACCATGATCACCGCCGCGGCGCAGGCGGTGGCCGCCCTATCGGACGCGACGGCGCGGGGGGCGAGCCTGCTGCCACGGGTGACCGACCTGCGCACCGTGTCTGCCGCGGTTGCGATCGCGGTGGCGCAGGCGGCGGAGAAGGAGGGCCTGGCCCAGGAGCCGCTGGACAACCCGGTTCGGCAGGTGCACCAGGCGATGTGGCGGCCGCAGTACCCAGCGTTCGAAGCCATCTAGACCAAACAATCCCTAGCCGCTCGGCCCGGACACCGGGGGGTCAGCCTGGCGATAATGCTTCGGATTTCCGGAACCGATGCCGTACTTCGCTGGGGACTGGGTAACGGCCGGAAACTTAACGCACGAGGGCAGATCACTCGCGGGCAAGCTCAAGCGATCAGGTGTGGGTTCACCGACAAGCGCAAGCTCTCCGCCGCTGTCCATACGTCGGATGAGCGGTCGACGAATGACTGAGGGTACCCCTCAGGCCCATGGGGGGGCGTTGCCCCGGAGTTCGATGAGTTGCCGGGCATGCTTTTCCAACGCGAGGTCTTCGTCGCTTCGCGGCTCCCACCTCGGGACGGGTCTGGGCTGGCGGGACTCATCGAGGGCGACGAACACGATGAGACAGTGTGTGGTCAGGTCCAGCTTGTCGGTCTTGGGGTCGCCGGATCGCACGTGGACGGAGATGTGCAGGCTGGTGCGGCCGGTGTGCAGTAGCCGCGCCCGAGACTCCACGATGGATCCGATTTGCAGCGATTGGTAGAACCGGACGCCGCCGGCGTACACCGCGACGCATTCCGTACGGCTCCAGCTGACCCCGCACACATACGCGGCCTCGTCGATCCAGCGCATAACTGTGCCACCGTGTACCTTGCCGCCCCAATTGACGTCGGTGGGTGCCGCTAGAAAACGCAGCGTTGTCTCAGGCGCAGTGCCAGCGTCGGAGTAGGTCTGCAGCTTCATCGCGGACTCGATGTCGCGGCGGACCTGGATCCGTCGAATTGCGCCCTCCTGCAGATACTTGTCCTCGTCCGTCGTTGGCTGCCAGGGCGGCACCGGCACCGGGCGGCGGGCGTCGTCGACGGCAACGAAGATTGTCAGGCATCGGGTCGCCTCAGTGAAGGTGCCATCCTTCGGGTCCGTCGAGGAGACTACGACCAGAATGTGCATGCTGGACCGTCCAACGTGGACCAGTCGAGCTGAGACCTCCACCAATTCGCCGATCGCCACGGGACGGGTGAAGTGCACGTCTCCGACATACGCGGTGACGCAGTAACGTGCACTCCAGCCGACCGCACAGGCGTAGCCGGCCTTATCGATCCACTCCAGCAGCTTGCCGCCGTGAACCGTTCCTCCGTACGTGATGTCGAAGGGTGCGGCAAGGAACCGCAGGACAATCTCGCTCGCTTCCCCTGCCATGCCGTTGCTCCTTTCGTCCGCACGGACCATCGGCGCGAACAGAACGACTTTCGGCGCATCCACCAGCGCCCTCGGTCGGGTCCAGACCTCCACCGCTCAGCACCCGCCAACAGCCGTCACTTATGGCTCGGGTGGTCGCCTGCGCGGCCAGCCGGCTCGTCCCGATGCCGGCTTCACCCGCGATACTGCTATTGCCGGGCGGCCACCCCGCAGGAGCCAATGCGTCACGCGGAACGAGCTCGGCTGTCCTATAGACCAGCGGTGTGCTCCAAGCCCGACCGGGCATGGGGTCATTATCGCGCTCAAGCGCCCCAGTCCTCTGTGGCCCGCTGTGGTGGCCCCGTGCGTTGCGGCGACCTGGGCCCGGGGCAGCGGACGTGCGGTGGCGACGGGGCGACCCGCTCTACGATCAACCGATCACCCTGTGGCCCGCTCCGTCCGGGTCGGTCAAGATTGCTGCCGAACTTGTCAGTCTGCATCGGCGAACCTGCCGGCGAGGTTGAGGATGCTTGCGCACACGAGGTCCCAATCGCCTTCGGCCGTCAGGTCCTTCGTCTGGCCTGGCCCGAGCTCAGTCGGACGTGGGATGAATGCTGTGCCGAGTCCCGCCGCTGGCTGGCAGAGTTGGTGCCGCCGTGGTTGTGGTCGTGACTCCTGAGTGACTCGGCTTCGCAGGCCGGTAGATCTGTGGTCCGTGGATGCCTTGCAGTTGATGTGTCCGTCGACGGCCGGCGGCGACGCCGGCTCTGCTCGTCCTGATGGCTTGATCAGAAGCCTGTCCGACCGCGGTCGTGACTCATTACGGGTCTGCCGACGGAACCTCCCGGGCCGACATCTCAACGTTCCCGTTACCGAGAGGAGATTCCCCGTGCGGACCGTCGCCGAGGAGTACGACCGTGTCGTTGGAGTCGACACCCACACCATGACCTTGCTCACCGCGACCGGAGGCGTGGTGGAGCACCTGACGTTCCCGAGCAGCGCGGGCGGGCTACACCGAGCGGACCTGTCTGGTCGTCGTCGAAGGCACCGGTTCCTACGGGGCGCAGCTGACTGAGCATTGCACTCAAGGCGGGATCCTCGTCGCGGAGGCCCCGACTGTGCCGGCCGCACGGCGCCGCGGCAAGGACGACGTCTTGGACTCGGCCCGGATCGCCCGTGCTGTGCTGGGGTTGCGGCTCGATCAGCTCTGCTGGCCGCGGGCCGGCGGAACCCGGACCGCGATCCGTGTGCTGGTGTCCGCGCGAGACCAGATGAGCACGGAGCGCACCAAGATCATCAACAGCCTGACCGCGCTGGTCCGCGGTGTCGACCTCGGCGTTG
>Ga0307300_10000309_pt1 | contig 12154 bp, 10 predicted proteins | sample ER_DNA_181_FD_194492 | JGI IMG/M metagenome (GOLD analysis project Ga0307300, IMG submission 194492) | Bulk soil microbial communities from the East River watershed near Crested Butte, Colorado, United States - ER_DNA_181 | ecosystem: Environmental > Terrestrial > Soil > Floodplain | place... | reverse complement strand
CGCCGCCTCCTCCATCGCCTCGACCTGGTCTCGCTGCAGCGCGATCAACGGCGAGACGACGATCGTCGGCCCCTCCATCAGCTCGCCGGAGAGCTGGTAGATCGCCGACTTGCCGTACCCGGTCGACATCACCCCGAGGGTGTCGCGGCCGGCGGTCACAGCCTCGATCGCCTGCAGCTGGCCGCGCCGGAGCCGCTCGATCCCGAGCGTCTCCCGGGCCAGCCGCGCGATCTCCTTCGCCGATGCCATGAGCGCCTCACTACCCGCCGACGGCGGGGCGAATGCTGAACGGTTCGTCCCAGCTTTCTCGAGGGGAAGGAACCCGGCGGCGACGGTTGAAGCCGCAACCGATGATCGAGGTTTCCAGGACCCTGATGAAGTCCGAACCCGAGCTGGCGGAGTTGATCGCGACCGTCGAGGGAGTCGAGGTGACGATGGCCGAGAAGGGCTTCGGGACCCGGGTCGAGATCCGCGCCGCCCCGGAGACCGGCCTCGCCGAGTCCGACCTCGAGGCCGTCCTCGACCGCCTCGCGGAGCCGCAGCGGCGCCCCTTCGTCTGACAATGAAGTCCTAAAAGGAGACTCTGAGTGAACAACCTGAAGCGGCATCTCACGGTGGCCAATGTCTTGTCATGCATGGCCCTCTTCATCGCCCTCGGGGGCACGGCGTACGCGGCGGTGAAACTGAAGCCGAATCAGGTCAAGGCGGTCAACCTCGCCAAGCAGGCCGTCACCAACGCGAAAATCAAGACCCAGGCGGTTACCTCCGGGAAAATCAAAGACGGCGGCGTCAACGGCCGTGACATCGGCGCCGGCCAGGTGACGACCGAAAAGATCGGCACCGGCGCGGTCACCGGCAAAAAGATCGGCAAGAAGGCCGTCAGCCCGCGGACGATCGCCGAGGAAGCCGTGACCACCGACAAGATCGGGAAAGAATCGATCGTGGCGGCCAAGATCTCCGCCTCCCTCTACTCGCAGCTGGTGCGCAACGTCGCCTACTTCAGCAGCGAAAGCGCTTCCAACAACGAAGTCTCCAAGTCTGCCGAAGCCCTCTGCCCGAGCGGCAAGCAGGCGATCGGCGGTGGCGCTCGTGTCAACGGCAACCTGCAGGACGTGGCGATCACCGGCTCCAACCCGGCTTCGACCGGGACCGCCAGGACCGGATGGCAAGCCTTCGCCCGGGACGTCGACAACGTGCCGGGTGGAAATTGGTCGGTCGAGGCTTTTGTGGTCTGCGCGGAACTCTAGGCCCGCTCAGCATCTTGAATCGAAGGGCCCGCTCCGGCGGGCCCTACGTGTGTCGGAGGGCACCGCGCCCGCGGCGTAAATAGACTTCCGCGGCCGATGCGCGAGAGAAACCCCGAAACCCACGACGAGAAGCTCTCCTACCTGCGCGAGCTGCGCGAGGCGGCCGTCAACTCGGCCTCCGAGGCCGCGGTCGAGAAGCAGCACGCAAAGGGCAAGATGACCGCCCGCGAGCGGGTCGAGAAGCTGCTCGACCCCGGCTCCTTCGAGGAGCTCGACACCTTCGTCCGCCACCGCACCTACGACTTCGAGATGCAGAAGAACCGGCCCTGGGGCGACGCCGTCGTCACCGGCCACGGGACGATCGACGGCCGCACCGTCTTCGTCTTCTCCCAGGACTTCACCGTCTTCGGCGGCAGCCTCGGCGAGGTTATGTCGGAGAAGATGTGCAAGGTCATGGACCTGGCCGCCCAGGTCGGGGCACCGGTGATCGGGATCAACGACTCCGGCGGCGCCCGGATCCAGGAGGGGGTCGTCTCCCTCGGCGCCTACGGCGACGTCTTCGTCCGCAACGTCCAGTGCTCGGGCGTGATCCCGCAGATCAGCCTGATCATGGGCCCCTGCGCCGGCGGCGCCGTCTACTCGCCGGCGATGACCGACTTCATCTTCATGGTCAAAGAGACCTCGCACATGTTCATCACCGGCCCCGAAGTGATCAAAACCGTGACCGGCGAGGAAGTCGAGTTCGAGGAGCTCGGCGGCGCGATGAGCCACAACTCGAAGTCGGGCGTCGCCCACTTCGCCTCCGAGGACGAGGAGAGCTGCCTCGAGGACGTGCGGTACCTGATGAGCTTCCTGCCCTCGAACAACCTCGAGGCGCCGCCGCGCTTCGAGCCCTCGGACGACCCCGACCGCGAAGACACCGAGCTCGACACGCTCGTCCCCGACGACCCGCAGAAGCCCTACGACATGCGCGACGTGATCGCCCGCGTCGTCGACGACGAGGAGTTCTTCGAGGTCCACGAGCACTTCGCGAAGAACATCGTCTGCGGCTTCTCCCGCCTCGACGGCTATCCGATCGGGATCGTCGGCAACCAGCCCGCCTTCCTCGCCGGCGTGCTCGACATCGAGGCCTCCGAGAAGGCGGCCCGGTTCGTGCGCACCTGCGATTGCTACAACATCCCGATCCTGACCTTCACCGACGTGCCCGGCTTCCTCCCCGGCACCGACCAGGAGTGGAACGGGATCATCCGCCACGGCGCCAAGCTCCTCTACGCCTTCACCGAGGCGACGGTGCCGAAGCTCACGGTCGTCACCCGCAAGGCCTACGGCGGCGCCTACGACGTCATGAACTCCAAGCACATGCTGGCCGACTACAACGTCGCCTGGCCTACGGCCGAGGTTGCCGTGATGGGCCCGGAGGGCGCCGTCAACATCATCTACCGCAAAGACATCGCCAACTCGCCGACCCCCGACGAGCGCCGCCAGAAACTGATCGACGACTACAAAGCCCACTTCGCCAATCCCTACTCGGCGGCGGAGCGCGGCTACATCGACGACGTCATCGAGCCCCGCCAGACCCGCCCGAAGCTGATCCGGGCACTGCGGATGCTGCAGACCAAGCGGGTCGACCAGCCGAAGCGCAAGCACGGCAACATCCCGCTGTAGGGATGGGGGAGGGATCGGTGGGGGTCCCGGCGAGCACCTCCGCCGCGAGGAACGTCTTTGGGCTGACGCCTCGGGAGTAGATGGCGCGGCTCCATGCGGAGTACGCCAGGACCCCCACCGATCCCTCCTGACCAGCGCGAGTCCTATCGCCGCGCTGCAGCGTCTTCGGCCACGACTATCGGCATTCGTGACGCTTCCTCAACAGCGCGTTCGTCCTTTCACCCTCTATAGCCCCGGAAAGGACGAACGCCGAGCGGTTTAGGGGACCGCGGTCGCCTCGGTCTCGACGCCACCGCCGGCTGCGCGGCCGCCGGTGGCGCCGCCCTCCTCGGCGCCGAGGCGGTGGGCGAGGTAGACGGGGATGATCGAGATCAGGATCACGAGGACGGCGACGGCGTTGACGATCGGGAGTTCGTGAGGGCGGAAGAGGTTGGAGTAGATCCAGATCGGCAGGGTCTGTTCGCCGGCGCCGATCGTGAAGTTGGTGACGATGATCTCGTCGAAGGAGAGGGCGAAGGCGAGCAGGCCGCCGGCGATCAGGGCGCTGCGCATGCCGGGAAAGGTGACGTAGCGGAAGGTCTGCCAGGTGTGGGCGCCGAGGTCGGCCGAGGCCTCCTCGAAGGAACCGGAGAGGCGGCGCAGGCGGGCGACGGCGTTGTTGTAGACGATGACGATGCAGAAGGTGGCGTGGCCGACGATCACCGTGAAGAGGCTGAGGGGGACGTCGAGCACCTGGGTGAAGGTGTTGGAGATGGCGACGCCGGTGACGATGCCGGGCAGGGCGATCGGGAGGATGACGAGGAAGGAGATCGTCTCCCGCCCGAAGAAGCGGTGACGGGCGACGGCGAGCGAGGCGAGGGTGCCGAGGACGAGGGCGATCGCGCTGGCGGCGACGCCGGCCTTGATCGAGGTGACGAATGCTTCGCGCGCCGCCTCGTTCTCGAACGCCTGGGTGAACCAGTGGGTGGTGAAGCCGGGTGGCGGCCACTCGAGGATCTTGCTCGAGTTGAAGGCGTAGATCACGATCACGACCAGCGGCACGTAGATGAAGGCGAGTCCGGCCGCGACCGCGGCCCACAGCAGCCATTGGGAGCGCCTCGAGAGCCTCATCAGACGTGCTCGAAGGCGCCCAGCCGGCGGGCGACCAGGAGGTAGGCGATCGTAACCACGATCGGGACGATCGCGAGGGCGGCGGCGAAGGGCTGGTTGTTGGCGACGTTGCTGAAGATGACGTTGCCGATGAACTGGTCGTTGGAGACCAGGCGCGGGGTGATGTAGTCGCCGAGGGTGAGGGAGAAGGTGAAGATCGACCCGGCGACGACGGCGGGGAACCCGAGCGGAAGGATCACCCGCCGGAAGGTCGTGAAGGGGGAGGCGCCCAGGTCCTCGGAGGCGCTGATCAGCGAGTTCGGGATCCGCTCCAGCCCGGCGTAGATCGGCAGGATCATGTACGGCAGCCAGAGGTAGCTCATCACCAGCCAGACGGCGGTGGTCCCGTAGCCGGGGCCGTGCAGCCCGATCGGGTCGAGCGCCCAGTTGATCGCGCCGTTGGCCGAGAGCAGCGTCCGCCAAGCGTAGACCTTGACCAGGTAGCTCGACCAGAGCGGCAGCAGGATCCCGATCACCAGCAGCGCCTTGCCCCGGCGGCTCGCCAGCTTCGCCATGTAGAAGGCGATCGGGAAGGCGATCACCGCGTCGGTGAGCGTGACCAGGAGTGCGGTGCGGACCGTGCGCCAGACGATGTCGCGGTAGACCGGTTCGTCGACCAGCGCTTCGAAGTTCTCGAGGGTGAATTCCTTGATCGTCGCCCCGCTCAGCGGGTCGACCGACCAGAAGGCGGCGACCAGCAGCAGGGCCAGCGAGCCCAGGTAGCCGATCACCAGCCAGCCCACCGGGCCGGCCAGCAGCGCCCCTACCTGGAGGCGTTCGCGGCCGTGGAAGAGGCCGGCGAGCCGGTGACCCGCCGACCTCCTCTCCGCAACCGCTTCAGATGCCATCGATCAAAAGGCTCTTTCTCAGCCTTTGATCGTCGTCCAGGCTTTCACCCAGTCGTTGTAGTCCTTGCAGTCTTCTTCGCCGTTGCCGCAATCCGCAAGCGGGGTTTCCCAGTAGTAGACCCGCTTCCAGAAGTCCGGTTCTTCGGCGTGGTATTCGGCGCAGAAGTTCTTGTTTTCCGTCTCCTTGCAGGCGAGTTCCTGCGCCGGCGCCTCGCCGAACCATTCGGCGACTTCCGCGTTGACTTTCGGTTCGATGATCCAGTTCATCCACTCGTACATGCAGTTGGGATGCTTGGAGTCCTTGGCGATCATCCAGGTGTCAGACCAGCCGGTCGCACCCTCCTTCGGCAGGAAGCCCTGGCTCGCCGGGCTGGCCTTGACCGGTACGCCTTCTTCCTTCAGCGCGAAGTACTGGTACTGCCAGGTGGTGCCGACGTTGACGTCGCCGCCGGCGAAGGCGGAGATCTGCTTTGCCGCTTCGGACCAGTATTCGCCGACGTTCGCGGACTGTTCCTTCAGCAGGTCGATCGCCGCGTTGAACTGTTCTTCGTTCAGCTCGTAGGGGTTTTCGATCCCCAGGTCGGGCTGGTGGAACTTGAGGTACATGGCGGCGTCGGCGATGTAGCTGGATTCGTCGTAGACGCTGATCTTGCCCTTGTACTTGGCGGCGACCTTCGGGTCGAACATCACGTCCCAGGAGTCCGGCGCCGGCTTGACGTCGTCCCCGTTCCACATCAGCAGGTTGGCGCCGCGGCCGTGGGGGATCCCGTAGTTGACGCCTTCGAAGGTGTTGTAGGGCTGGTCCTTGAGGTCGCTGAAGACCGTCTTGTAGTTGGGGACGAGGTCGGTGTTGACCGGGGCGACGAGGCCGGCGGCGACGAGACGGGCGGTGGCGTTGCCGGAGGCGGAGACGCCGTCGTACTGCCCGGTTTTCATCAGCTCGACCATTTCGTCGGAGGTGCCGGCTTCCTTGTTGTTGACCTTGCAGCCGGTTTTCTGTTCGAACGGCTTGCTCCAGCCGGGTTCGACGTAGCCGGCCCAGGAGATCAGCGAGACTTCGCCCTCTCCCTTGCCGAGCTTCTGCAGTGCTTCATCGCTGCTGCCACCGCCGGTGGTGTCGCTGCCCCCGCCGCCGCAACCGGCCAGCGCGAGCATGAACACGACCAGGCCGGCGACGACGAGCCACGCCGCGCGGGCGGGGTTGCCATCCCTTCTCCTCATGATGGTGCTACCTCCTGTTTGGTTGACTTCCCGCCGACGGCGGCCGCGTGCTCGGGTCGCCACCCGACTAGGACTTCGTTTCCCTGCCCTGGCAAGGCGCCCGAGGACGCGCTCTCCACGTTCTGTCTCACCAGCTGGAGCTTCTCCCCTTCGTCCAGCTGAACCGTGAAGCGGGTGACGCTGCCGGCGTAGGCGACGTCGACGACGCGACCGCTCTCCGTGTGGAGGCCGTCGGCCGGCGCGCCTGGCTGCAGCAGCTCGATCTTCTCGGGGCGGATCGTGATCCGCTCCCCATCGCGCTCGAGCAGGTTGGAGACGCCGACGAAGCCGGCGACGAACTCGTTCGCCGGCCGCTCGTAGAGTTCCAGCGGCGAGGCCACCTGCTCGATCCGGCCGCCGTTGAAGACGGCGATGCGGTCGCTCATCGTCAGCGCCTCGTCCTGGTCGTGGGTGACGTAGACGAAGGTGATCCCGACCTCGCCCTGGATCGCCTTCAGCTCGGTCTGCATCTCCTCGCGCAGCTTCAGGTCGAGCGCCCCCAGCGGCTCGTCGAGCAGCAGCACCTTCGGCCGGTTGACGATCGCCCGCGCCAGGGCGACCCGCTGGCGCTGGCCGCCGGAGAGCTCGCCCGGCCTGCGGCCGGCGTAGCCGGGGAGGCGGACCATCTCCAGCGCCTCGTCGCGCCTCTGCGCCCGCTCGGCCTTATCGACGCCGGCGACCTTCAGCCCGTAGGCGACGTTCTCGCCGACGCTCATGTGGGGGAAGAGCGCGTAGTCCTGGAAGACCGTGTTGACCGCCCGCTCGTAGGGCGGCACGCCGCCGACGTCCTCGCCGGCCAGCTCGATCGTCCCCTCCGTCGGGTCCTCGAACCCGGCGATCATCCGCAGCGTCGTCGTCTTGCCGGAGCCCGACGGGCCCAGCATCGTGAAGAACTCCCCCCGGGCGATCTCCAGGTCGATCCCCGCGACCGCCGCCACCTCCCCGTAGTACTTGGTGAGGCCGGAAAGACGAATGTCAGCAGCTGCAGCGTCTATACCCGGACGTTATCCGCGCAGGTGCGGAAAGCAAGGACAAACTGGCCCGGGTGGCTTAGCCGGACTGGAGCACGACTCGCTCAAGTCGAGGCGCCCTTACGTGGAGGCGCGCTCGTTCAGGGGCGGAACGCGGCGATCGTGTCCTGGTCGCCGGCGGCGAACCAGATGTTCCTTTCCGGGCCGAGCACGATCACGCCCGCGGCGGCTGCTCCCCTCCGCCAGGCCCTGAGCTTTCCGCCGGGGCTCATACGGACGATGCGGCGGGTGAATTCGGTCGTGAACCAGACGTTCCCGTCGGGTGCGACGAGTATCGACCGCGGTTCGCCGAGGTGCCGCACCGCCCGCTCGACGACGCGCCCGTCCGGGGTGATGTGACCGATCGTTGGCGGCAGGTACCGCCGGGCCCAGTGGGTGAACCAGACCTCGCCGCGGCGACCGAGCGCGATGTCGTCGACGAATCCCTCGTGGGGGAGGTGGAAGACGCGCCTCTCGCCGGAAGCTCCGATGTGGACGATGCGCGGGCCCGACTCGGCGAACCAGGCGCTGCCGTCACGGGCGGCGACGATCGCCCCCGGTTCGACGCCGACCTGTAAGCGGCTGATCTCCCCGCGGGCGTCGACCCTGTCGATCTCGCCACGATAGGGGTAAGTGGAGCGCGCCACCCAGATTTCCCCGCCGAGGCCGAGGGAGGCGTTCTCCAGGCGTGGTCCTGCCGGCAGTCGGACCCGCGACAGCTTTCCATCTGCCCCGAGCCGGCCGAGCACGGACTTGACTCCGGTGCCGCCGCCGTACTCGTAGAACCAGAGTTCGCGATCGGGACCGAAGCCGAGGGGGGCCGGTGCCGTCTCCAGACCGGGAAGGTCGATGGTCGAGGTGCGCCCGCTGGGAAGGATCCGGGTGAAGCGACCGATGCCGCCCCCCGTCCAGAACGCGTTGCCGGGCCCGGGGACAAAGCCAGCGAGCCCGACGTCTTCGGGCAGCGGCATCACCAGCGGTCGGCCTGGTCTGGGCGCCGGCGGGGTCGCGCTGCGGAGGACGAGTTGAGAGAAGCCGTCATAGCCACCGTCGGCAGAGGCGTAGACCGCCACCCGCGAAAACCCGTTCTGCGACAACCGGCGTCGCTCCCGTCCCGGCAGCGTCAAGGTCGCCGATCCGTCGGAGTCGGCCGCGAGGCGATAGTCGCCCGAGATGACTTGCTTGCCTCCGAGGAAGATCTCCGCTTCGCCTGAGCAACCGCTCGTCGAGCCGCCGCAGGAGAGCCGGACTCGAAATCGTCCGTCCCTGACCGCTGCGAAGCCGGGCCGAACTTCGACCCCGGGCAGCCCGGGCTCGTAGCGCAGTAGCGGTGCGCTCAGGAATCCTTTGATCGGGTCCGGCTCCGTGCTGATCCAGATCGACCCGTCGGGCCCGCGGGCGATGTGGACCGCTGCCGGGGGCCCGGGATGGCGGACGACGGTCAGGTGACCCGAGGGGGTCAGGCGCATCACCCGGGTTGCTCCGCCGATGAACCACAGATCTCCTTCGGCTCCGGCCACCGCGCCGAATCCGCTGCCTATCCCCAGGCCGTAGAAAGAGCCGGTGCGAAGCTCTTGAACCTGGCCGGCGGCGTTGATCTTGCCGACGCCGCCGTACCCGACAAACCAGAGCCCCTCGGCGCCGTCGGGGGCGAGTACCGCGGGTTGCAGCCGGACGTGGAACTCAGTCAGTTTCCCGTCGCTCGTGAGGCGCCCGACCCGGGCTAGGGCCGGGTCGGTGAACCAAACGGCCCCGCCTGGACCGGAAACGATCGACGCCGGCGGTTCATCCCGCCGCCGCGCCGGACCCCGGAGCGGGAATCGGGTCATCTGCCCGTCTGGCTGCATCCTGACCACGTAGGCCTTGCCGAACCGGCGTTCCTTCAAGCGCTGCGGCGTCCAGACGGTGAGCCACAGCGCTCCGTCCTGCCCGACCGTGATCTGACCCGCCTCTTCGCCGTCGTTCGGCAGGGGGAAACGGGTGACCTGGCCGGAAACGGTGATCCGGTCGACCTCGTGCCTCCGCGTCGCCCACAGAGCACCTTCCGGATCCGCGACGATGGCCTTCAGAGCCCCGACGTTCTCGGAGAGCGGCAGTTCGGTCACTTTGCCATCGGCGTCGACCTTCCCCAGCTTCGTTCCGACCGCGAACCAGAGCGAGTCTTCGGGCCCCGGTGCGAGCGGTCCGGCGGCGTCGAGAACTTCGACCTCGGTCGGCCCGGTCGGTTCGGTGTCCGCCACCCCGGCAGCGGGACTCAGAAGGGACCAGCCGAAGACGGCAGCCGCGAGCGTAAGGGCTAGCCCCATCCTCCACCGCATTGCGCTCTGTCCTTGCCGAGTCAAACCGATTGGGAAACCCGGCGGGGCGCAACTCGATGCGGCGCAGCAGCCCACGAGCCGCGTTCAAGGCGGCCCGCCCTCGAAAGAAGGACCGCTCCTAGTAGCCGGTCGGGTGACGGGCGACGAAGCCGACGTTGTCGCGCAGGTCTTCGTGCCAGCGGGGGCCGGTTTCGCCGCCGCTGTCCCCTGAGGTGTCCCAGCGGAAGCCGGCGATCACGGCGTAGGCGTGGCCGCCGTTGGCGTAAACGGTGATCCAGCGGCCGTCGCCTTCTTCGCCCCAGTTCATCATCGGACCGGAGGGGAGGGGGCTTTCGAGGAATTTGCCGCCGTGGAGGGCATAGGAGACCGAGCCGGAGCAGTCGTAGCCGCGGTCCCACCAGCGAGCGTGGCCGCCGCCCCAGATGTAGGGCTTGGTGCGGATCTTGTTCGCCGCCGCGATCACCCGTTTGACCCGGGCGGGGGCACTCGCCGGCGGGATCAGCGTCCCGTTCGGCAGCAGGTGCGCCTTCGCGGTCGGGGTGCACATGTCGACTTCCGTCGGGGAGAGGCCGCCGCTCGTGCAGCGCGCGGAGGCGCCGGCGGGGGCGATTGCGAGGACGGCAAAGAGGGTAATGACAAGGGCAAGCCCAGCCAACCTGAAGTTGTGACGCAAACCGATTCTCCTTCGTCGGCCTACGGGGTTAGCTGTCGGGCTGGCGCGAAAGGAGCTTGCGCCCCCACCTTGGACCTGGTGGGTTAGCCCCGGAAACTTGGTTCCCCCGCTCCCCATGCGCCCTATGCGCTGAGGATTCGGCGTTCCGGTTATCGAACGCGGGCAGTGTAGACGATTCCACGGCGGTTCGCTTACAAAACGCAAATATTTGGTCGAAGATCCCGCTCCCATCGAGAATCTGTTCGACACCGAGGCTGGTAGCTTGCGCCCTGGGATGAACCTTTCGGGCCGCAAAGCGCTCCTCACGGGGGCAACGGGGGGCCTGGGAAGGGCGATCGCGACGGCGATGGCCGAGCGGGGCGCGGTGCTCACGCTCAGCGCCCGCAAGCGCGAGGCGCTCGAGCAGCTGGCCGCGGAGCTGCCCGGCAGCGGCCACTCCGTGCTCCCGGCCGATCTGGCTGAGCCCGACGCCGCCGAGCGCCTCGCCGCCGAAGCGGCCGGGACCGAGATCCTCGTCGCCAACGCCGGCCTGCCCGGCTCGGGCAAGCTCGCCGAGTTCAGCGCCAATGAGGTGAAGCGAGCGCTCCGCGTCAACCTCGAGGCGCCGATGCTGCTGGCCCGCGCGCTCTACCCGGCGATGCTCGAGGCCGGCTCCGGCCAGCTCGTCTTCGTCGCCTCGCTCTCCGGCAAGGCCGCCAGCCCCCGCAGCTCGATCTACAACGCGACCAAGTTCGGCCTCCGCGGCTTCGCCCTCGGCCTGCGCAGCGACCTCAACCCTCGCGGAGTAGGCGTCTCGATCGTCTCCCCGGGCTTCATCCGCGAAGCCGGCATGTTCGCCGACGCCGGCTCCAAGCCCCCACCCGGCATGGGCACTTCAACTCCTCAAGAGGTGGGCGACGCCACCGTCAAGGCCATCGAGCGCAACAAGGTCGAGGTGACCATCGCTCCCCTTCCGCAAAGAGCGGGAGCTCACCTAGCCTTGATCAGCCCTTCCCTGAGCGTCAGAGCTCAATCCGGCTCAGCGGGTCAAAAGGCAGCCCAGTCCATAGCCGACGGTCACAGCTCCGACAAGCGCTGAATCAGGCGAGCCGGACCCCTCTCGAACGGGCGGATACTCAAAACGGCGGCCTAATTAGGCCGCCGTTTGCCCGGGCGAGAGGGGTCCGGCTCGCCCCCACCGCCCGTTTCCTAGGATGAACCTGTGACCACCAATTCCTTCGACGCCAAATCAACCCTCACCGTAGGCGGCAAAGAGTTCGAGATCTTCCGCCTCGACGCGCTCCAGGACCGCTTCGACGTCGCCCGCCTGCCCTACTCGATCAAGGTCCTGCTGGAGAACGTCCTGCGGCTCGAGGACGGGACCTCGGTCAGCGCCGCCGACGTCGAGGCGATCGCCTCCTGGGACGCGGCCGCCACGCCGAGCGCCGAGATCCCCTTCCAGCCCGCCCGCGTCCTCATGCAGGACTTCACCGGCGTCCCCGCCGTCGTCGACCTCGCGGCGATGCGCGACGCGATGGAGGAGATCGGCGGCGACCCCGCCGCGATCAACCCGCTGGTCGACGTCGACCTGGTGATCGACCACTCGGTCCAGGTCGATGCCTTCGGCAGCGAGCGCGCCTTCGCCGTCAACGCCGAGCACGACTTCGAGCGCAACCGCGAGCGCTACTCGTTCCTCAAGTGGGGGCAGCAGTCCTTCGACAACTTCCGCGTCGTCCCGCCGGCGACCGGGATCTGCCACCAGGTAAACCTCGAGTACCTCTCCCAGGTCGTCTACAGCCGCGACGCCGACGGCGCTCTGCAGGCCTACCCCGACACCCTCGTCGGCACCGACTCGCACACGACCATGGTCAACGGGCTCGGCGTGCTCGGTTGGGGCGTCGGCGGCATCGAGGCCGAGGCGGCGATGCTGGGCCAACCGATCTCGATGCTGCTGCCGCAGGTCGTCGGCTTCAAGCTCTCCGGCGAGCTGCCGGAGGGGGCGACC
>Ga0307300_10000305_pt1 | contig 12189 bp, 11 predicted proteins | sample ER_DNA_181_FD_194492 | JGI IMG/M metagenome (GOLD analysis project Ga0307300, IMG submission 194492) | Bulk soil microbial communities from the East River watershed near Crested Butte, Colorado, United States - ER_DNA_181 | ecosystem: Environmental > Terrestrial > Soil > Floodplain | place... | reverse complement strand
CGGCCGAGGAGCGTCACGAGGCAGTGACGGCGCACTGGAACCGGGCCACCGACGAGGTCGCCCAGGCGATGGAGGACAACCTCGAAGAGCTGAACCCGATCTTCATGATGGCCAACTCGGGCGCTCGCGGATCGTTCAAACAGATCCGCCAGCTGGCCGGGATGCGCGGCCTGATGGCCAACCCGAAAGGGGAGATCATCGAGCGGCCGATCAAGGCCAACTTCATGGAGGGGCTCTCGGTCCTCGAGTACTTCATATCCACCCACGGCGCCCGAAAGGGCCTCGCCGACACGGCGCTGCGGACGGCCGATTCCGGATACCTCACGCGCCGCCTGGTCGACGTCGCCCAAGACGTGATCGTCCGTGAGGAGGACTGCAAGACCAAAGAACACATCGAGATGGACATCCGCAAGGACGACGGCTCCCTCAACGACAACCTGATCGGCCGCCTGGCGGCGAAGAAGCTCGAGACCAAACGCGGTCGCGAACTCCTCAAGCGCAACCAGGAGATCGCCCAGGCCGACGTCGAGGCGATCGCCGAGGCCGTCGGCGACGAGGACGTCAAAATCCCCGTCCGCTCCACCCTCAAGTGCGAGGCCGAATCCGGCGTGTGCCGGTCCTGTTACGGGATCTCGCCGGCGACCGGATCGACGGTCGACATCGGCGACGCGGTCGGGATCATCGCCGCCCAGTCGATCGGCGAGCCCGGAACCCAGCTGACCATGCGCACCTTCCACACCGGAGGCGTCGCCGGGCAGGACATCACCCAGGGTCTGCCGCGCATCGTCGAGCTCTTCGAGGCGCGTAAACCGAAGGGCCTGGCGCAGATGGCCGAGGCCGCCGGGAAGGTCTCGATCGAAGAAACCGACAAAGCCCTGAAAGTGATCGTCACCGAGTCCAGCGGCGAGGAGCACAGCTACAGCTTCCCGCTCCGCACCCGCCTCCACGTCGCCGACGGCTACCGGGTCGAGGTCGGGCAGCAGCTGAACGAAGGCTCGCTCTACCCGGCGGACCTGCTGTCGATTCGCGGGCGCACCGCGGTCGAGCTCTACCTCGTGGCCGAGGTGCAGAAGGTCTACCGCGCCCAGGGCGTCGACATCAACGACAAGCACATCGAGCTGATCGCCCGCCAGATGCTGAAGAAGGTGCGGATCGAGTCCAAGGGCTCGACCAGCCTCCTTCCCGGGCAGCTGGAGGACCGCGGCAGCCTCAAACGGCTCAACAAGAAGACCAAGGAAGACGGCGGCACGCCGGCCAAAGGCGAGGAGGTCATCCTCGGGATCACCAAGGCCTCGCTGGCGACCGAGTCCTTCCTCTCCGCCGCCTCCTTCCAGGAGACGACCAAGGTGCTCACCGACGCAGCCCTCGAGGGCAAACGCGATCGCCTGGTCGGCCTGAAGGAGAACGTGATCATCGGCAAGCTGATCCCGGCTGCGACCGGCCTCAAGCACTACCGGACGGTCGCGATCGAGCCGGCGGAACCGATCGAGCCGCCCAGCGACGACGACCTGCTCGAAGAAGACGAGCTGGCGGCGGAACTCGGCGTCGACGGGGTCGAGGCTCCGGTCGAGGGCTTCGGCACCTCCTTCGCGGAGGAGCTCGAGGAGCTCGCCCAAGAGATCGAGTCGACTTCGGAAGAGTCGAAATAGGAGCAGCGATTTTTTACGGATATGTGTAGCGCCCCCGGAGATGGGGTAACTAAGAAGTACCCCAAGAACACCATCTTCTTGCTCTTGAGGTGCTTCATTTCTCCTTGACGCCGAAGGCCGGGTCCACCTTTCCCCGGCCTTCGGTGCGTCTGGGACCGGTTCCCGCCCGAAACTGGCCGTTCGGCCAGTCAGGTAGATTGGGCGGCGATGGAGCACCCGGAGAAGGTCTGCATCGTCGGCGCCGGCAGCTCCGGCATCTGCGCAGCGCAGGTGCTCGACGCTCGCGGAATCCCCTTCGACTGCTTCGAGAAGGGGTCGATGATCGGTGGCAACTGGCGCTACGAGAACGACAACGGGATGTCCTCCGCCTACCGCTCGCTGCACATCAACACCTCCCGGCGGGTGATGGCCTTCAAGTCGCTGCCGATGCCCGGCCACTTCCCGGACTACCCGAACCACTTCCAGATGGCGGCCTATTTCGACGAATTCGCCGACCGCTTCGGGCTGCGGGAGAAGATCAGCTTCCGCACCGAGGTGGTGAAGGTGGAGCCGGCCGACGGCGCCTGGGCGGTCACCGTGAAGGGCGAGGGCGGGGGAGAGCGGACCGACCGCTACCGGGCGGTGATGGTCGCCAACGGCCACCACTGGGACCCGCGCTGGCCAGAACCGGCTTTCCCCGGTTCCGAGGAGTTCGAGGGCGAGCAGCTGCACGCCCACCACTACCGCGAGCCCGACGTCCTCCGCGGCAGGCGGGTGCTGGTGCTGGGGCTCGGCAACTCCGCCACCGACATCGCTGTCGAGTCCTCGCGGATCGCCGAGAAGACCTTCCTCGCCGTCCGCCGCGGCGCCTACGTGATCCCCAAGTACATCAACGGCAAGCCGATCGACGAGCTCTCGAACCCGATCACGTCGATGACGCCGCTTGCCGTGCAGAGGTTCTTCGCGATGCGGGCCCTGGGCGTCGCCTCCGCTGCCGATCCCACCGCCTACGGGCTGCCCAAGCCCGACCACAAGCTGTTCGAGGCGCACCCCACGGTGTCTTCGGAGCTGCTGCCCCGCCTTGGGCACGGCGACGTCATCCCGAAGCCGAACATCGACCGCTACATGGGCGGTAGAGAGGTCCGATTCGTCGACGGCAGCTCTGAGGAGATCGACCTTGTCGTCTACTGCACCGGCTACAAGATCACCTTCCCCTTCTTCGACCCGAAGGTGCTCTCGGCCCCCGAGAACCGACTGCCGCTCTACCGCCGTGTCGTCTCGGTCGAGCGGCCGGGGCTCTACTTCATCGGCTTCATCCAGCCGCTGGGGCCGATCATGCCTCTGGCCGAGGCGCAGGGCGAATGGGTCGCCGACCTGCTCGGCGGGCGGGTGACGCTACCGCCGGCGGGGGAGATGAAGCGGGAGATTGCGCGCGAGGAACGGAAGCAGGCGAAGCGCTTCGTTGCCTCTAAGCGTCATACCGTCGAGGTCGACTTCCACCCTTATCTGCGCGAGATCCGGCGCGAGCGAAAGCGGGTTGCGCAGCCGGCTTGACGACACGGGTGCGCCCGCCGGGCGGGCAGTCCGGCGCCGGTAGGGCGGCGCCGCCTCCGTGGGGGCCGCCGCGACGGGGGCCGCGGGGCAGCCTCGGCTGCGGGCGGCGCTTGGAGCCGCCGCCGTCCTCGTCGGTCACAGCCTCCGGTTCGTCGTGCTGCTTGGCCGCCCAGTAGACGAGCCACATCGAGGCCAAGACCGGGATCTTGAGCACGACTGCTAGGAAGAAGATGGGCCAGAACCCCGTCACTTGATTCAGTGTAGAGAGCTGGCCCAGGCGGTCAGGGCGTCGACGTGCCCCTCCTCGAGCCCCAGCTGCGGCTCGGTCGGGACCAGTAGCGTCGGCGCCGAGCGGCGCTCGGCCCACTCGTAACAGCTGGCGTCGAAGTTGTCGTCGATCCAGGCGATCGCCCGCTCCCCCGCGAATGCTTCCAGCGCCGCCAGCTTCCAATGGGCGCCGCCGCGGCCGGGCGCGACGTCAAAGGAGACGTGCGGCAGCTCCGGAAGCCCCAACAGCTGCGGCAGGTAGAAGTTCGCTTTGTCCTCCCAGCCGCTCGCCCAGACAAGCTCGAACGCCTCGCTCAGCCGCAAGAGCCGGGCGCCGCAGACGAGCGAGATGCAGTGCGGCACCCCGTCGACGAGCTGCAGCTGCGTATGAGCGGGCCGCTCCTCGAACCCGAAGAGAGAAATAACGCCGTCGATGTCGACGGCTAAAAGAGGCTTAGACGCCATGGGGTGGTGGCTGGCAAGGACGCAGGGAGCCGTGCGTGCTTCTGCACGCGAGCGACTGAGGACGCCGCCAGGCGCCTCCCCATGGCGTCTACCAGCGGTAGTGCGCGAAGGCTTTGTTTGCCTGCGCCATGCGGTAGATGTCGTCCTTCCGCTTCCAGGCGCTGCCCTGCTGCTGGTTGGCGTCGAGGATCTCGCCGGCGAGGCGCTCGGCCATCGAGTACTCGCGGCGGGCGCGGGCAAACTGGACCAGCCAGCGGACCGCGAGGGTGCGGGCGCGGCGGGCCGGAACCTCGACCGGAACCTGGTAGGTGGCGCCGCCGACCCGGCGGGAGCGGACCTCGAGGACCGGGGTCAGCGTTTTGATCGCCGACTCCAGGGTCTCGACCGCGTCCTCGCCGCTGCGCTCGCCGACGATCGCCAAGGCGTCGTAGACGATCCGCTCGGCAAGGCTCTTCTTGCCATGGCTCATCACCTTGTTGATCAGCTGCTGCACGAGGCGGTTGCGGTGCCTGGCGTCCGGCTCGACCGGCCGAATCTGTGCTGCGGAGCGACGGGGCATTACGAAGCTTTGACGCCGTAGCGGGAGCGGGCTTGCTTGCGGTCGGAGACTCCGGCCGCGTCGAGGGTGCCGCGGACGACCTTGTAGCGGACGCCCGGCAGGTCCTTGACGCGACCACCCCTGATCAGGACCACGGAGTGCTCCTGCAGGTTGTGGCCCTCGCCCGGGATGTAGGTGGTGACCTCCATCCCGTTGGTCAGCCGCACACGGGCGATCTTGCGCAGCGCCGAGTTCGGCTTCTTCGGGGTGACCGTTGCGACACGGGTGCAGACGCCGCGCCGCTGCGGGGCGGCTACGCGCTTCTTGCGACCTTGGCCCGACTTGAGGCCCGGCGTCGTGGTCTTCTTCTTCGGGCGCTTGCGGCCCTTCCTGACAAGCTGATTCGTATTCGGCACGGCCGCGCATAGTAGAGGAGTCCGGCCAAAACCATCATCCCGGCTGCGGCGAGCTCGGCGTAGAACCCGTCCTCGAGCACCGCTGAGGTGCCGGCGTACTGGGAAGTTTGGCGGCCCTCGTCGAGTCCATGCGGGAGGTCGACGAGGAGGATCACGGCCAGGGAGAGGACGCCGAGAGCGGCGACGAGCAGGCCCAGCCGCTTGCGCTCCCGCCGTAGTGCCAGGGCTCCTATGGCCATGGCCGCAATCCCAACCGGAACCAGCAGGTACGCGTGGGCCTCGCCGGCTCTGCGCGCGTCCTCGGTTGGGACCTTGGCTACGCCAGGCAAGCCGGCGTAGCCCGGCTGGCCGATCTCAATCGCCCGGTAGTCGACGAACTGCGAGGCGACGAGCAGCACCCCGGCGGCAATGAGGACGAAGGCCGCGGCTCGGGCGGGAGTGATCACCCGGCTGAGCACGGTCGCCAGGCGCACCAGCAAGGTGCAGCAGCGGCGGATCCAGCGCTCGCCGCCCGCCAGGGCCTTGAAGAGCAGGGCCAGCAGCGGTCTCAGCCGCGGCCAGGCCCAAGCCCAGCCCCGGCGCGCCCACAGAGCCAGGTGGTGTCGCAGCAGGACGAGCGGTGGATAGGCCCGCTCCAGTCCCCTGTTCGCCGCCCGATCGACCTGCCTCGACCCGCGGCGAAGCGCTGCTATCATCGCCCGTCGCTCAGGCAATTTTCGCTGTTTCTTCGCAGGACGCTTCGCCGGGCCCTCTGGGCCCTTTTTTTGCGGCTTATCACGACTACTGGACTTAGGACTCATGGCACGCAGCTTCCCACTCGAGAAAACCCGGAACATCGGCATCATGGCGCACATCGACGCCGGTAAGACGACGACGACGGAGCGCATCCTCTACTACACCGGACGCACCCACAAAATGGGCGAGGTCCACGAGGGCGCCGCGGTCATGGACTGGATGGAACAGGAGCAGGAGCGAGGGATCACGATCACCTCGGCTGCGACCGCCTGCGAGTGGAAGGGCCACCGGATCAACATCATCGACACGCCCGGCCACGTCGACTTCACGGTCGAGGTCGAGCGCAGCCTCCGCGTCCTCGACGGCGCGATCGCCGTCTTCGACGCCGTCGCCGGCGTCGAGCCGCAGTCGGAGACGGTTTGGCGCCAGGCCGACAAGTACGGGGTGCCGCGCTTCGCCTACATCAACAAGATGGACCGCACCGGTGCCGACTTCTTCAACTCGGTGCAGACGATGACCGACCGCCTTGGTGCCAACCCGCTGCCGATCCAGCTGCCGATCGGGGCTGAGGAGAACTTCAAAGGCGTCGTCGACCTGGTGAAGATGAAAGGGCTTGTCTGGACCGACGAGCTCGGCGCTGCCTACGAGGAAATCGAGATTCCCGAGGACCTGCAGGACCAGGCCGAGGAATACCGCACCCAGCTGATCGAAGCCTGCGCCGACTACGACGAAGAGCTGATGGAAGCCTTCCTCGGCGAGGAAGAGATTCCCGAGGACAAGCTGATCGACTCGCTCCGCCAGGCGACCCTCTCGACCAAGGTCACCCCGGTCCTCTGTGGCACCTCCTTCAAGAACAAGGGGGTCCAGCCGCTGCTCGACTCGATCGTCGAACTGCTGCCTTCGCCGCTCGAGGTGCCGCCGGTCACCGGCGTTATCCCCGCCGGCAAGGGCCAGCCGGAGGACGTCGAGGCCGAGCGCGAAGCCAGCGACAGCGCGCCCTTCTCGGCCCTCGCCTTCAAGGTCATGTCCGACCCCTACGTCGGCAAGCTCACCTACTTCCGCGTCTACTCGGGCAAGCTCGAGAAAGGTGGCCGGGTGCTGAACGTGAAAACCGGCAAGACCGAGCGGATCGGGCGCCTGCTGATGATGCACGCGAACAGCCGCGAGGAGATCGACGAGACCTACGCGGGCGACATCTGCGCCGGCGTCGGCCTGAAGGAAACCGGGACCGGCGACACCCTCGCCGCCCCCGACGCCCCGATCGCGCTGGAGAGCATCGAATTTCCCGAGACCGTGATCGCGGTCGCGATCGAGCCGAAGACCAAGGCCGACCAGGAGAAGATGGGGAACGCCCTTGCCCGCCTCGGCGAGGAGGACCCGACCTTCAAGATCGAATCCGACGAGGAAACCGGCCAGACCCTGATCCATGGGATGGGCGAGCTCCACCTCGAGGTGATCGTCGACCGGATGCTGCGCGAGTTCAAAGTCGAGGCCAACGTCGGCAAGCCGCAAGTCGCCTACCGGGAGACGATTCGCAAGCGGGTCGAGAAGGTCGTCGCGCGGTTCGTGCGCCAGACCGGCGGTCGCGGCCAGTTCGGCCACGTCGTCATCAACCTCGAGCCGGCGCCCGGAGAGGGATTCGTCTTCGAGAACAAAATCAAGGGCGGCGTCATCCCCGGCGAATTCATCGGTCCGGCCGAGCAGGGGATGCGGGAGGCGCTGGAAAACGGCGTCAAGGCCGGCTATCCGATGGTCGACGTCAGGGCCGAACTCGTTGACGGCTCCTACCACGACGTCGACTCCTCGGAGATGGCCTTCAAAATCGCCGGTTCGATGGCGATCCAGGACGGCGCCCGCAAGGCCAACCCGGTCCTGCTCGAGCCCACGATGGCGGTCGAGGTGGTCACCCCCGAGGACTTCCTAGGCGACGTGATCGGCGACCTCTCCCGGCGCCGCGGCAAAGTCCAGGGCCAGGAGCAGCGCGGCAACGCCCTTGCAGTTCAGGCTTACGTCCCGCTCGGCGAGATGTTCGGTTACGCAACCGAACTGCGGTCGATGACCCAGGGCCGGGCGACCTACACCATGCAGTTCGAGCGCTACGAGGAGGTCCCCGGCAACATCGCCGAGGAGATCGTCGAGCACCGCTCAGGAGACCCGGTTGGTGCAGCCTCATGAGGCCAACCGCGGACGGGCACTGATCCTGGCTATATTTCCCGGGTTGCCCGCAGGCAGGTAGAAGCTGCTGCGGGAAGTCCGCCCACGAGACTCAAGCACTTAGACCAGACAGAACACGATTTCGAAAGGCGAAACGGAGAGAGATGTCCAAGGAGAAATTCGAGCGCGATAAGCCGCATGTGAACGTCGGCACCATCGGTCACATCGACCACGGCAAGACGACGCTGACGGCCGCGATCACCAAAACCCTCTCCACCGTGGGCGGTGCTGAGGCGCAGAGCTTCGAAGAGATCGACAACGCTCCCGAGGAGAAAGAACGCGGCATCACGATCGCGACCTCCCACGTGGAGTACGAGACCGACAACCGGCACTACGCCCACGTCGACTGCCCCGGTCACGCCGACTACGTCAAGAACATGATCACCGGCGCCGCGCAGATGGACGGCGCGATCCTGGTCGTCTCCGCCGCCGACGGCGTCATGCCCCAGACCCGCGAGCACATCCTGCTCGCCCGCCAGGTCAACGTCCCGCACGTGGTCGTCTTCCTCAACAAGATCGACCAGGTCGACGACGAGGAACTGGTCGAGCTGGTCGAGGAGGAGGTCAAGGAACTCCTCGACGAGTACGACTTCCCGGGCGACGAGACCCCGATCATCAAAGGCTCGGCGCTGAAGGCGCTGGAAGGCGACGAGGAGGCCCAGAAAGCCGTCTTCGAGCTGGCCGCGGCGCTTGACTCCTACATCCCGGAGCCGGTCCGCGAGCTCGACAAGCCCTTCCTGATGCCGATCGAGGACATTTTCTCGATCACCGGCCGCGGCACCGTCGCCACCGGCCGTATCGAGCAGGGCGTCGTCAACACCGGCGACGAGGTCGAAATCGTCGGCATCCACCCCGAGACCAGCAAAACCACGGTCACCGGAGTCGAGATGTTCCGCAAGATCCTCGACGAGGGCCAGGCGGGCGACAACGTCGGCTGCCTGCTCCGCGGCACCAAGCGCGAGGAGATCGAGCGCGGCCAGGTTCTCTGCAAACCGGGCTCGATCACCCCGCACACGAAATTCAAAGCCGAGGTCTACTGCCTGAAGAAGGAGGAGGGTGGTCGCCACACTCCGTTCTTCTCCGGTTACCGGCCTCAGTTCTACTTCCGGACCACCGACGTGACCGGGATCGCCAACCTCCCCGAGGGGACGGAGATGGTGATGCCGGGCGACAACGTCGAGATGACGATCGAGCTGATCCAGCCGATCGCGATGGACCAGGGTCTGCGGTTCGCCATCCGCGAGGGTGGCCGCACCGTCGGCTCGGGGGTCGTCTCGGAGATCACCGAGTAACCCCCTAGGGGCGGGCCTCCACCCGCCCCGACCCCGCCCCCGGGCGGGAGACAACTGCAAGGACATACGACCGGGGCGGCGCCCCAAGCACATGGGGCCCCGCCCTCTTTGCGCGGTAAAGACGACAAGAGAGAAGAAGAGACGGAAAAGCAGTGGCAACGATCGCGGCACAGAAAATTCGGATCCGACTAAAGGCGTACGACCACGACGCCATAGATCGGGCTGCCAAAGAGATCGTCGAGACCGCGGAGCGGACCGGCGCCACCGTCTCCGGCCCGGTGCCGCTGCCGACCGAGAAAAACGTCTACTGCGTGATCCGCTCGCCGTTCAAGGACAAGGACTCGCGCGAGCACTTCGAGATCCGCACCCATAAGCGGCTGATCGACATCCTCCAGCCTTCGCCGAAAACCGTCGACTCGCTGCAGCGTCTGGACTCGCTGCCGGCGGGCGTCGACATCGAGATCAAGCTCTAGGTGCTCTCGTGGCGGCGATCCTCGGCAAGAAGCTCGGCATGACCCAGATCTTCCGTGAGGACGGCAGCGTCATCCCGGTGACCGTGGTCGAGGCCGGTCCCTGCAAGGTGACCGCCGTCCGCAACTCCGACCGGGACGGCTACCGCGCCGTGCAGCTCGCCTTCGGCGAGGTCAAGCAGGGCAAGCTGACGAAGGCCGAGGAAGGCCACCTGAAGAAGGCCGGCGCGCCGCCGTCGCGCCACCTGGTCGAGTTCCGCGACGAGGACCTCGGCGCCGAGGAGGGTCCGAAGGTCGGCGACGACGTCACCGTCGAGGGCTTCGAGGCAGGCCAGAAGGTCAAGGTCGCCGGGATCTCGATCGGCAAGGGCTTCCAGGGCGGGATCAAGCGCCACAACTTCAGCCGCGGCCCCGTCAGCCACGGCTCCCACAACGTCCGCGCCCCGGGCTCGATCGGCGCCAGCGCCTTCCCCGCCCGTGTCTTCAAAGGGATGCGGATGCCGGGCCAGATGGGCAACAAGCGGATCACCCAGAAGGGGCTCGAAATCGCCGACATCGACGCCGAGCGCAACCTGCTGCTGATCAAGGGCTCGGTGCCCGGCGCCCGCAACGGAATCGTCGAGGTGAGGACCGATGGCTAGCGCCAAAGCGACCGTGCTCGGGAAAAGCACGAAAGCCGACCTGCCGCAGGAGATCTTCGCCGAGCCCTTCCACCAGTCGCTGGTGCACGAGGCCGCCCGCGCCGACCTCAACGCGCGCCGTCGCGGCACCGCCTCGACCCTGACCCGCGGCGAGGTCTCCTTCACGACCGCCAAGGCCTGGCGCCAGAAGGGCACCGGCCGCGCCCGCGTCGGCACCCTCGGCGTCCCGAACCGCTTCGGCGGCGGCGTCGCCTTCGGTCCGAAGCCGCGCAAGTACACGGTCAAGGTCAACCGCAAAGCCCGCCGCCGGGCGATGCGCTCCGCCCTCTCCGTCCACGCCGAGCGCGCCTCGATCGCCGTCCTCGATGCCTCCACCTTCGACACGCCCTCGACCAAGTCCGCCGCCCAGGCGCTCGCCAAATGGGGCGCCAGGAACCCGCTGCTGGTGCTCGTCACCGGCGAGGAGGTCGGAGCGATGAAGAGCTTCCGCAACATCCCGCGCACCCAGGTGCTCGAGGTCGGCGCTGCCGGCGTCGCCGACGTGATCGGCGCCGCCGCCGTCGTCATCTCCGAGACCGCGCTGGAGACGCTGAAGGAGAGGCTCGGCTGATGGACCCCCGCACGATCCTCATCCGTCCCGTCATCTCGGAGAAGAGCTACGCGCTGATCGCCGAGGGCAAGTACACCTTCCGCGTCAACGACCGCGCCCACAAGACCCAGATCGCCCAGGCGGTCGAAGAGGTCTTCGGGGTCAACGTCGCCCAGGTGCGGACCGCGAAAGTGAACTCGAAGCCGAAGCGCCGCGGGCTGACCAAAGGCCGCAGCCGCGCCTGGAAGAAGGCGATCGTCCAACTCGCGCCGGGCGAGCGGATCGAGCTGTTCGAGGGCGCCGAGACCGCCTAGAAAGAGACCGAGACTTCTTATGCCGAACCGCAAAACCAAACCGACCAGCCCGGGCCGCCGCTTCGCGACCTACCCGCTGCGCGAGCAGGTGACCGCCTCCGAGCCGGAGCGGAAGCTGACCGAAGGGCTGAAAAAGTCCGGCGGGCGCAACGTCAACGGCCGCGTCACCTCCCGCCACCGCGGCGGCGGCGCCAAGCGGCGCTACCGCAAGATCGACTTCAAGCGCCTCAAGGACGGGGTGCCGGCGAAGGTCGCCTCAATCGAGTACGACCCCAACCGCACCTGCTACATCGCCCTCCTGCACTACGCCGACGGCGTCAAGGACTACATCCTCGCCCCAGCGCAGCTGGCGGTTGGCGACGTCGTCAAATCGGGGCCCGAGGCCGACATCAAACCCGGCCACGCGCTCGAGCTGGGCCAGATGCCGACCGGCACCATCGTCCACAACGTCGAGCTGATTCCCGGCCAGGGCGGCAAGCTCGGCCGCTCCGCCGGCACCTCGATCCAGCTGGTCGCGAAGGAGGGGGAGATGGTCACCCTGCGCCTGCCCTCCTCGGAGATGCGGTTGGTCCGCGCCAACTGCCGCGCCAGCATCGGCGTCCTCTCCAACGCCGAGCACCAGAACTTGAAGGTGGGCAAGGCCGGCCGCAGCCGCCACAAGGGCAAGCGCCCGCAGAGCCGCGGCGTCGCCATGAACCCCGTCGACCATCCGCACGGCGGCGGCGAGGCCCATCACACGCCCGGTGGCCACCCGGTCACCCCGTGGGGCAAGCCGACGCTCGGCTACCGCACCCGCAAGAAGGGCAAGCAGTCCGACCGCTACATCGTCCGCGGCCGTCGCCGCGGCAAGAAGAAGGGCCGTTAGAGATGGGACGTTCGACGAAAAAGGGCCCGTGGGTCGAAGAGCGCCTGATGGGGCGGATCGCGGCGCTCAACGAGGCCGGCAACAAACAGATGGTGAAAACCTGGTCGCGGACCTCGACGATCTTCCCGGAGATGGTCGGGCACACGATCGCCGTCCACGACGGCAAAAAACACGTTCCCGTCTTCATCTCGGAGTCAATGG
>Ga0307300_10000297_pt1 | contig 12381 bp, 6 predicted proteins | sample ER_DNA_181_FD_194492 | JGI IMG/M metagenome (GOLD analysis project Ga0307300, IMG submission 194492) | Bulk soil microbial communities from the East River watershed near Crested Butte, Colorado, United States - ER_DNA_181 | ecosystem: Environmental > Terrestrial > Soil > Floodplain | place: USA... | reverse complement strand
AGCGGTCGTCGGAGCGATCGTAGATCAGGTAGAGGTAGCGGAAGATTCCGTAGACGACGGAGGGGATGGTCAGCATCATCTGGCTGCCGATCTGGGGCGAGTTGACGGTGTAGATCGCGTAGCTGAGCACGGTGCCGGTGGTGACGAGGGAGACCATCTGGTCGAGGAAGGGCAGCGAGTAGTGCTCGAGGACGGGCCGGGTGGAGGTGCCCTCGTGCAGCTCGGAGACCGCCTCTTGGCGGCGCTTGGTGAAGCCGAGGAAGGCGGCGAGCATGCCGGTGCAGAGCAGCAGCCATTCGGAGGCGTGGGCGTCGACGGCGCTGGCGCCGGCGGCGACGCGGAGGATGAAGAGCCCCGCCAGCGTCATCACGTCGATGATCACGATCTGCTTGAGGCCGAGGCTGTAGGCGGTCTGGGCGACGCCGTAGCCAACGACCATCAGCCCGACTTCCCAGTTGACCGCGCCGAACGCGATGGCGACGGCGAGCAGGGCGAGGACGGGGGCGATCGTCATCGCCGCCCGCTCCGAGAGCTCCCCCGCCGCGATCGGGCGGAATCGCTTCTTCGGGTGCTTGCGGTCGAGCTCGACGTCGATCAGGTCGTTGAGGAAGTAGCCGGCGCTGGAGACCATGCAGAAGGCGACGAAGGTGATCAGCGCCTGGACGACCTCGTGCGACTGGTTGAACTTGCCGGAGAAGAGGAGCCCGGCGAAGACGAAGACGTTTTTGACCCACTCCTTCGGCCGCCCGGTCTTGATCGCCGCCCGCAGCGGTGAGCGCCGCCGCACGATTTCCCCGGTTTCGGGCTCGCGTGAGTGCTCTGGCTCAGCCGGCACGGTGGGCTGTTCGGAGGTGATCGTTTCCATCGAAGCGAGGCGGCGGAGCCGCCGAGATCGGCCGCCCAACCGGGAACGCGAGTCGCGACAGGGTACCGCTGGGCGAGGTCAGGCCCTGGGCTCTCCCTCCTCTTGGGCTGCTTCGAGCGCTTCCACGTCGTCCTTGTCGCGGAGGCGGTGGCTAGCACGCTTCATCCCGAGCAGGTGCTCCAACGAGCAGACGCGCACCTCGAGGCCCGTAATGTCGATAGTGGTGGCCTCTTCCTCCAGCTGCGAGTAATCAGGCACCTGCGGCAGCCCTTGGAGAACATCGACCTCTCCCAGCTCCGTCCGGACGAGAGTGCGGTCGCCAGTCCGCAGAAAGGTGCTGATGGCATCGGCGGCGAGTAAGCGGGCGCCGGCATCTACCTTTCCGCCCAGCTCGCGCAGCAGTGAATCGAGCTTCGCGAGGTTCTTCGGATCTGGATCGGGAACCACGTCGACATCCTGGGTGCCCCTCACGTAGCCCCAAGCATTGACCGCCAAGCCGCCCACGAGTACGAAGCGGATCTCAGCTCTGACAAGCCGCTCCAGCAGCTCTTGTAAGCGCACCGCTGGTTGAGTCAACGGCGCCTGGCGCTTCCAGCGAACGTGGAGAGGAATTCACTCAAGGCCAGTCCTTCGGCGAGATTGACCGCGAGCGGTCGCCGGCCGTCTTCGCGCAGTTGCCGTCGACGCGCGTCCTCGTTGGCCCGCCAGGGATCCTCTCGCGGGGGTTTGGGTGCTCCTTTGTCCGCGGACATGGCAAAAGGTTAGAAGGGGATGTCTCCACCTGCTGCGTCATCGGCATCGGGAATCTGCCGCTGCAGCTTCCGTGGATTCCAGCGGCGGCGGGAACCGAGGTTGCGGCGGGCGATGGTTGTGGCTCGCACTCGCTTGCGGCCTGTCTCGAACATCGAAGCCTCCTTCTTCGGTGACTGGAACTGCTGCGATGCTCTCGCGCGTGCTTTTCGCGCTCGTCAAGCGCGTCTAAGGAGTTCGTAAGTCCGGGTCAGGCGGGATCGAGGAGCACGCCAGGGTTCAGCATCCCCGCCGGGTCGAGCTCGGCCTTGGCGGCGCGGAGAGCGGCGGCGAAGGGGGCCGGGCGCTGGCGGTCGTACCAGGGGCGATGGTCGCGGCCGACGGCGTGGTGGTGGGTGATCGTGCCGCCGGCGTCGATCAGCGCCTCGGAGACGGCGGCCTTGATCTCGTCCCACTGCTCGACCTCGCCGCCGCGGATCGCGGGGGCGAGGACGGTGAAGTAGGGCGCGGCGCCGTCGGGATAGACGTGGGTGAGGCGGCAGCTGATCCGCGGCGAGCCGGGGCCGTCGGGGGAGATGCCGCAGACCTCCGCCGTCGCCCGCCGCGCCGCCTCCATCACCGTCGCCTGGAACTCCTCGAAGCGGTCCCAGGTGATCGCCGTCTCGAAGGTCTCCGAGAGGACGCCGCAGGCGACGAAGGTGTCCCGCAGGTACGGCGCCATCAGGAACGCCCCGCGCCACTGCTCCACCGCGCCGGCATCCTCTCCACCGAGGGGCCGATTTCGTCCCGCATGGGGACGTTTTCGTCCCGTCGGCGGAGAGGTGGCGCGGACCTCGCCGAGAGTACCGGCGTGTTCGCGGGCGAGCTCGAGGGCTCGGTTCATCGAAGCCTCTACGGGGTGGTCGGCGGACTCGAAGCCGAGGATCAGGAGGTGGGAGCCCCCGTCGCCGGCCCCGGTCAGCTCGGCCTCGGCGGCGTCGAGGAGGCGGCAGTTCGACGGGTAAAGACCCGACTGGGCGATCGCGCGTACGGCCTGGGCCGCCTGCCCGAACTCATCGAACTCGACGCTGACCGACGACTTGAACTCGGGCCGCGGGCGCACCCGCACCCAGGCCTCGGCGATTACCCCGAGGATCCCCTCGCTGCCGATCAGCAGCCGGTCGGGCGAAGGCCCGGCGCCGGAGCCCGGCAGCCGCCGGCTCTCCCAGGTCCCGCGCGGGGTGATCGCCCGCACCGACTCGACGAGGTCGTCGATGTGGGTCTCCAGCGTCGCGAAGTGGCCGCCAGCGCGGGTGGCGATCCAGCCCCCCAGCGTCGAGTACTCGAAGGACTGGGGGAAGTGGCGCAGCGTCACCCCGTGCTCGCGCAGCTGGTCCTCGAGCCCCGGCCCCATGGCACCGGCCTGGATCCGCGCCGCCAAGGAGGTCGGGTCGACCTCCAGCACCCGGTCCAGCCGCCGCAGGTCCAGCGAGATCACCGGCCCCTCCACCCGCGGCTCGACCCCACCGACCACGCTCGTCCCGCCGCCGAACGGGATCACAACTGCCCCCTCGGCCTCGGCCCAGCTCAAGACCGCCTCGATCTCCGACTCGTCGCGCGGGAACGCCACGAGGTCCGGCGGGTTCTCGAACCGCCCGTAGAATCCCCGCACCACATCCCAATAGGCCTTCCCCAAGGCGTGCGCGGTCCGCTCATAGCGCCCGTCGGAGAACAGGTCGCCGAACCCGCTCGGCGCCTTCAACCGTGGAGCACGCAGCTCAACCTCATCCAGCGGCACCGGCTTCTCCACCTCCCCGCCAAACCCAAACCGGGCGCGGATACCTTCAGCCGCCTCCCTCAGCTGGGTAGCCGTAGGCGCCTGGTCCTCATATCCCCACCCCCAGTGCTTGAGGCGTCTAGTAGCCATCGGTTCAACCTACCCGTGTCGCAGGGTCCGGGGGAGACCCTCCCAGGACACTCAACATCGAGCCATAGCGAGATGTGTCCGGGGTGGGTCTCCCCCGGACCCGCCCCACAACAGCGTCTACCAGTGAACGCCTTTCATCAAATGCGCAAAAGCAACAGCCTCGGTCGAGGGCGGTTTGTCCCGCGCCTCCTCTTTCTTCCCCTTCGCCGCCTGCGAGTCCGGGAACAGCTTGTAGGCCGTGTTGAGGATCGAGTCGCTGGCTTTCGGCGCCACCGCGTACATCAGCTCGCCGAAGTTGCCGAGGCGGGTCGCCACCTTCTTCGGCCGCCGGATCATCGCCTTGGCGATCATCTCCGCCGCCTCCTCGGGGGTGATCGCCGGGAACATGTCGTACATCCGCGTCGGCGCGATCATCGGCGTCCGCACCAGCGGCATGTTGATCGTGGTCAGGTGGACGTTGTCGTCGACCACCTCGGAGGCGATCACCCGGCTGAATGCGTCCAGCGCCGCCTTCGAGGCGACGTAGGCGGAGAACCGCGGCGGGTTCGTCTGCGTCCCGATCGAGCTGATGTTGATGATGTGGCCCTGCTTGCGGCCGCGCATCGCCGGCAGCAGCGCCAGGATCAGCCGCACCGCGCCCAGGTAGTTGAGCTGGATCGTGCGCTCGAAGTCGTGGTAGCGATCGTAGGAGAGGGCGATCGAGCGGCGGATCGAGCGCCCGGCGTTGTTGACGAGGATGTCGACGTGGCCGTGGTAGGTCAGGACCTCCTCGGCCATTCGCTCGATGTCCTCGATGTCGGAGAGGTCGCACTGGTGGATGTGGGCGGTGCCGCCACCGGCGACGATCTCCTCTTTGGTCTCCTCCAGCTTGTCGAGCGAGCGGGCGACGAGCAGCACCGTGGCGCCGGCGTCGGCGACCTTGACCGCGGTCGCTTTGCCGATCCCGGATGACGCGCCCGTGATCAGCACGACTTTGCCCCGCACCGCCGCCGAGAGCGAGCGGTCCTTGAAGAGGTCGGGGTCGAGGTTGCGCTCCCAGTAGTCCCAGACCCGGTTCGCGTAGGACTCCAGCGGCGGCACCTCGATGCCGGAGCCTTTCAGCGCTTTCTGCGTCTTGGTCGAGTCGAAGGTGGTCGGGTAGTCGACGTAGCCGAGGACCTCCGGCGGCATCCCCAGCTGGCCCAGCGCCACCTTCGCCGCCCGCCGGGCCGGCGGGAACAGCTTCAGCGCCGTCCGCACCGCCTCCGTCGCCGGCTCGGTCACGTCGGTGCCGACCCGCACCGCCATCTGCGGCGCGTCGGCGGCCTTGGCGAAGATGTTCATCACCTCGCCGGCGGTGTGCGGGTTGGGGTCGGTGAGGTGGAAGGCGCGCCCGTTCAGCCGCGGCTTGTGGGCGATGTGGTCGATCGCCGCGGCGACGTAGTCGACCGGGACGATGTTGATCTCGCCGCCTTCGAAGCCGAGGAAGGGCATCCAGCTCGGTGCCACCCGCCGCAGCCGCTGCAGGGTCTTGAACATGAAGTAGGGGCCGTCGATCTTGTCGATCTCCCCCGTCTTCGAGTCGCCGACCACGATCCCCGGCCGGTAGACCCGCCAGGGCCGCTGGCACTCGTCGCGGACCAGCCGCTCGGACTCGTGCTTGGTGCGGAAGTAGGGGTTGTTGTCGAGCTTTTCGGCCTCGTCGAACATGTCCTCGGTCCAGACGCCCCGGTAGAGGCCGGCGGCGGCGATCGAGCTGACCTGGTGGAAGCAGCCGGCCTCGAGCGCACCCGCGAGCTCGATCGCGTGCCGCGTCCCCTCGACGTTGGCGATCTCCTGCGCTTCGGCGTCGGCGGTGAGGTCGTAGATCGCGGCGAGGTGGAAGAAGTGGTCGACCTCGCCCCGCATCGTCAGCAGGTTCTCCTCGGAGACGCCGAGCCCGGGCTGGGAGAGGTCACCGGTGATCGGGACGATCCGCGCCCCGTCGGCGCCGAAGCTGGTCCGCAGCTCCTCCAGCCGGCCCCGCGACCCGGCCCGCACCAGGGCGTAAATCGTGCCCTCGCGCTGGAGCAGTTTCTGGACGAGATTGCGACCGATGAACCCGGTCGCGCCGGTGACGAAGTAGCTCATCGGGTACCAGGGTATCTCGATGAGGGCTCCCGTAAACCCGCTCCCCTAGACTGAAGCCAGAGATGCCAGAGACGGCCACCGTCCAGATCACGATGCCCGAGATGGGCGAGTCGGTGACCGAGGGGATCGTCCTCGAGTGGCACGTCGCCGAGGGCGACACGGTCAGCGAGGGCGACACCGTGGTCGAGGTCTCCACCGACAAGGTCGACGCCGAGGTGCCGGCGCCGATCGACGGCGTGATTACGAAACTGGTTGCGCAGGTGGACGATGAGGTTCCGGTTGGGGCGCCGTTGGCTGAGATGGAAGCTGGTGGAGGGGGCGGCGAGGGACAAGACGATAGGCCCGCGGGTCCTGTCTCCGATTCCGGGCTCTCCCTGGCGGGAGAGCCCTCGGAATCGTCGCCACCCGCGGGAGAGGCGTCTGCTTCCTCGGGCTCTAACGGTGGTGGCGGCAACGGGGCCGCCGATGTCCGTGCAACGCCGGTGGCGCGGAGGGTTGCTGAAGCGACCGGCGTCGATCTTGCTTCGGTTAGTGGCTCGGGACCGGGCGCGAAGGTGACCAAAGAGGACGTTCTGGCCGCGAATGGTGGAGGGAATGGCGCCAGCGCTGCGGTAAAGGGCGAGGCGAAGCAGCTTCGTGGGGCCGCGGCGATGCTTGCTAACGCGATGGACGAAAGCCGCGCCGTGCCGACCGCCACGTCATTCCGGACCATTGCGGTGGACACGCTGGATGCGAAACGGAAGGCGATCAATTCGGTGCTGAAGGAGCGCGGGTTGAAGGTTTCCTTCACCCACCTTGTCGCCTGGGCGATCGTCGAGGCGGCCAAAGACTTCCCGGTGATGACCCGCGTCTTCGCCGAGGAAGACGGCAAGCCGTTCGCGATCGAGGGCAGCCCCGTCAACCTCGGGATCGCCGTCGACGTAGAGAAAAAGGACGGCTCCCACAGCCTCATGGTTCCGGCGATCAAGGATGCCGACGGGCTCGACTTCACCGCCTTCCACTCCAACTACGAAGAGCTGATCGCGAAGACGCGCGAAAACAAACTCTCCGCCGACGACTTCCAGGGGACGAACATCTCCCTCACCAACCCGGGCGGGATCGGGACGATGGCCTCGGTGCCGCGCCTGCTCTCCGGCCAGAGCGCGATCATCGCCACCGGCTCGATCGCCTATCCGCCGGAGTGGAAGCACGCCTCGCCGGAACGGCTGAAGCAGCTCGGCGTCAGCAAAGTGATGACGCTGACCTCCACCTACGACCACCGGGTGATCCAGGGGGCCGAGTCGGGCGCCTTCCTCCGCCGGATCGAGGAACTGCTGCAGGGCGAGGACGAGTTCTACGAGAACGTCGCCAAGGATCTTGGCTTCGAGGCCTCGGTCGTCAGCACCGCCCACCCCGCCTCCGCCTCGGCGCCGCCGCTGAGCGCCGCCGCGCCGGCTGCGGAGGTGACCACCGCCCCGGGCCAGATCGACGAAGAGCTGCTGCAGGCGGTCCAGGCCGCGACCTCGCTGCTGAAGGCCTACCGCACCCACGGCCACCTCGCCGCGCAGCTCGACCCGCTCGGCTCCGAGCCGAAGGGCGACCCGGCGCTGCAGCCCGAGAACGTCAACCTCACCCCGGAGCTGATGGAGCGGATCCCCGCCTCGATCCTCCGCATCGGCGTCCCGGGCGAAACCCTGCTCGAGGCGCTGCCGCGGATGCGCGACGCCTACTGCGGCACGATCGGCTATCAGGTCGAGCACCTCTCCTCCCACCAGCAGCGGATCTGGCTGCGGGAGATGATCGAGACCGGAGCGCACCGCCAGCCGCTCACCGACGAGGAGAAAAAGCGGCTGCTGAACCGGCTGATCGACGTCTTTCAGTTCGAGCGCTTCCTCGAGAAAGCGTACTTGGGGCAGAAGATGTTCTCGATCGAGGGACTCGACGTGGTCGTGCCGATGCTCGACGAAGTCGTCAACCTCTCCCAGCGCGCCGGCGCCGAGGAGGTCGTCTTCGGGATGGCCCACCGCGGCCGCCTCAGCGTCCTCGCCCACAACCTCGGCCGCTCGGTCGAGTCGATCCTCGCCGAGTTCGAGGGCTCGAAGCAGATCGAGGCGGTCAAGGCCGTCGCCGCGATCCCCCACGGCGGCACCGGCGACGTCAAGTACCACTACGGTCACCGCGGGGTCTACGAGACCGCCGACGGGGAGAAGATCTCGGTCCGCCTCTACCCCAACCCGAGCCACCTCGAGTTCGTCAACCCGGTCGTCACCGGCGGCACCCGCTTCCTCCAGCAGGACTTCGAGGGCCCGGAGCTGACCCACGAGTTCAAGCGGGCGGTGCCGGTGCTGCTGCACGGCGACGCCGCCTTCCCCGCCCAGGGCGTGGTCGCCGAGACGCTCAACCTGCAGTCGCTGCCGGGCTACACGACCGGCGGCACGATCCACGTGATCCAGAACAACCAGGTCGGCTTCACCACCGACCCGGCCGAGGCCCGCTCCACTCCCTACGCCGCCGACATGGCGAAGGGGTTCAACGTCCCGATCATCCACGTCAACGCCGACGACGTCGAGGCCTGCGTCGGCGCCGTGCGGCTGGCGATGGCCTACCGCGAGCGCTGGTGCCGCGACGTCGTCATCGACGTGATCGGCTACCGCCGCTTCGGCCACAACGAGACCGACGAGCCGGCCTATACGCAGCCGACGATGGCGGCGAAGATCAAGTCGCATCCGCCCGTCTCGGAGATCTACTCGGAGAAGCTGATCGAAGAGGGAACGGTCTCCGCCGAGGAGGTCGGCAAGGTCTCCGACGAGCGCCACGACGAGATGTCCGGGGCGCTGAAGGGGCTGCGGCAGAAGATGGAAGCGGGCGAGTACGAGGACCCGACCGTCACCGGGACCACCCAGACCGGCGAACTGCTCGACCGCACCGCCAGCCCCCCGGTCCACACCGCCGTCGAGGCGGAGAAGCTGCGGGCGATCAACGAGGCGCTGCTGAAGACGCCGGAGGGCTTCAACGTCCACCGCAAGCTGCGCCGCCCGCTCTCGCGCCGGACCGAGGCGCTCGAGCACGGCGGGATCGACTTCGGCCAGGCCGAGGCGCTCGCCTTCGGGACCCTGCTGACCGAGGGCGTCCACATCCGCCTCACCGGCCAGGACACCGAGCGCGGCACCTTCTCTCACCGCCATCTCGTCCTCCACGACGAGAACACCGGCCTCGAGTACACGCCGATGCAGAACCTGGAGGACGCCTCCGCCCCCTTCGAGCTCTACAACAGCCCACTCTCGGAGATCGCCTGCCTCGGCTTCGAGTACGGCTACTCGGCGGCCAGCCCCAGTGCCCTGGTCCTCTGGGAGGCCCAGTTCGGCGACTTCGCCAATGCCGCCCAGGTGATCATCGACAGCTTCATCGTCTCCGGCGAGTCGAAGTGGGGCCAGACCAGCCGCCTCACCCTGCTGCTGCCGCACGGCTACGAGGGCTCCGGCCCCGAGCACTCGAGCGCCAGGATCGAGCGCTTCCTCGCCCTCGGCGCCGAGGGCAACATCCGCATCGCCAACCCGACTACCGCCGCCCAGTACTTCCACCTGCTGCGCCGCCAGGCGCTGATCAAGAAGCCGCGGCCGTTGATCGTCTTCACCCCGAAGGGGCTGCTGCGACTGGAGCGGGCCGCCACCACGCTCGAGGAGCTGACCGACGGAGAACTGCGATTCATCCTCGACGACCCCACCGCTGGCGAGCGCCGGGAGAAGGTCGAACGACTGGTGCTCTGCACCGGCAAGGTCTACTTCGACATGGATGACAACGAGCGGCGGCAGGCGGCCGAGAACGTCGCCATCGCCCGGGTCGAGGTTCTCTACCCCTTCGCGAAGGAACAGCTGGAGCGGGTGATCGGTTCCTACCCGAACCTGAAGGAGATCGCCTGGGTCCAGGAGGAGCCGCGGAACATGGGCGCCTGGAAGGTGATGTCGCGACGGATGCCCGACATCCTGCCCGAGGGCGTCGCCCTCACCTACATCGGCCGCCAGGGGCGGGCCAGCCCGGGCGAGGGTTACTCCGGCGCCCACTCGCGCGAGCAGGAGCGGATCGTGCTCACCGCGCTGACGCCCGGAACCTGAGCCGGTGGCACGGAAGCCGTTCGAGAAGCCCGTCCCGGGAGAGCTCTTCGTCTGGGTCAAGCGCCTCTCCTGGGTGGAGCTGGCGATCTTCTCCGGCCTGATCGCCTTCTGGCTGCTGCCGGGGTTCGAAACCGAGACGATGCTCTTCGGCTGGGCCCACGGGCTCGGCTTCATCGTCCTCTGCGTGGTGATCTGGGTCGCCTGCATCCGCAAGCAGGCCCCCTACACCCTGCTGGCGGCGACCCTCACCCCGGTCGGCCCGGTCGGCAGCGTGATCGGGATCGAGCTGATCGAGCGCAAAGGCTGGGGAATCGCCCCCAAAGCGCTTGATTCCGCTTGACCGGGGTTGATCCAGCCTGTATAGCTAAACGCTGACTGTTCCTCAGGGCAGTCCCGCCAGGGGGAACGGCTCGCGTCGGCATCCCTCCCTGGCTACCGACGCGCAGGTGCAGTGAGGGTCGCGCGGACCCCCCTGCCTCCCGCGGCCCCCGCTGCGCCTACCCTTTTAGCTTGCGCAGCACGGTCTGCAGGATGCCACCGTTCACGAAGTAGGTGACCTCGTTTGGGGTGTCGAGCCGGACCGTCGCCTCGAAGGTCTTCTCCTCCCCGTCGTCGCTGCGGGCGGTGACGGCAACGGTCTTCGCCCGCCCTTCTTCGAGGTCGCCGACGTCGAAGCTCTCGGCGCCGGTGAGTCCGAGCGACTCGACGCTCTCGCCAGCGGCAAACTGCAGCGGCAGCACCCCCATCCCGATCAGGTTGGAGCGGTGGATGCGCTCGTAGCTCTCGGCGATCGCCGCCCGCACCCCCAGCAGCTTCGTCCCCTTCGCCGCCCAGTCGCGCGAGGAACCGGATCCGTACTCCTTCCCGGCCAAGACGACGAGGGGCACGTTTTCGCCTGCGTACCGCATCGCGGCGTCGTAGATCGTCGTCTCCTCGCCGTCGGGGAAATGGCGGGTGTAGCCGCCGGCGCGCTCGACCAGCTGGTTGCGGAGGCGGATGTTGGCGAAGGTGCCGCGGATCATCACCTCGTGGTTGCCGCGCCGCGAGCCGTAGGAGTTGAAGTCGTTGACCTCGACCCCCTGCTCCGTCAGCCAGCGGCCGGCGGGGCTGTCGCGTTTGATCGCGCCGGCGGGGGAGATGTGGTCGGTGGTGATCGAGTCGCCGAGCAGCGCGAGGGCGCGGGCACCGGCGATCGCCGAGACTCCAGGGGCCTCGGCCGGCATCTGCTCGAAGAAGCTGGGGCGGCGGACGTAGGTCGAGTCGGGCCAGGTGTAGCGATCGCCGGAGGGGACGTCGACCGCGTTCCACATCTCGTCGCCGGAGAAGACCTCGGCGTAGTTGCGCCTGAACATCTCCGACTGCACCGCGTCCCCGACCACCTGCTTGACCTCCTCGGCGCCGGGCCAGACGTCTCGCAGAAATACGGGCGCTCCATCCTGGTCCTCGCCGAGCGGCTCGGTGGCGAGGTCGATGTCCATCCGCCCGGCGAGCGCGTAGGCAACCACCAGCGGCGGGCTCGCCAGGTAGTTCGCCTTCACGTCCTGGTTGATCCGCCCCTCGAAGTTGCGGTTGCCGGAGAGGACCGAGCAGACGGCGAGGTCCTTGGCGGCGACCGCCTCGGAGATCTCCGGCGCCAGCGGCCCCGAGTTGCCGATGCAGGTGGTGCACCCGTAGCCCACCAGGTTGAACTGGAGGGCGTCGAGGTACTGCGTCAGGCCGGCGCGCTCGAGGTACTCGGTGACGACGGTCGAGCCGGGGGCGAGCGAGGTCTTCACCCAGGGCTTGCGCCGCAGGCCCCGTTCGACGGCGTTGCGGGCGAGGAGGCCGGCGCCGACCATCACGCTCGGGTTGGAGGTGTTGGTGCAGCTGGTGATCGCGGCGATGACGACGCGGCCGTGATCCAGTTCGACCTCGGTCCCGTCGGCGAGGGTGACCGCGATCGCGTCCTCGGTCCGCTTCGGCGCCGTCGCCGTCGCGCTCACCGCCTGCCGCGGCTTGCCGCGACCGTCGTCGTGGTCCTCGGCCGGCGGGTCCGAGGCCGGGAACGACTCTTCGATCGCCTCGTCGCGGCCGTTGCCCATCTGCCTGGCGGCGTCGGGGTCGAACTCGCCCATCGCCTCGAGGAAGGCCTCCTTCGCCTGCGCCAGCGGCACCCGGTCCTGCGGCCGTTTCGGGCCGGCCAGGCTCGGTTCGACGTCGCCGAGGTCGAGCTCGAGCAGGTCGGAGAAGACCGGGTCCGGGGTCGACTCCTCGTGGCCCGTGTCATGGAACATGCCCTGCTCGCGCGCGTAGGCGTCAACCAGCTCGATTATCTCGGTCGGGCGGCCGGTGAGGTCGAGGTAGCGCAGGGTCTCAGCGTCGACCGGGAAGATCGCGCAGGTCGAGCCGAACTCCGGCGACATGTTGCCCAGCGTGGCGCGGTCGGCGAGGCCGAGGGTCGGTAGGCCCGGCCCGAAGAACTCGACGAACTTGGAGACGACGCCGCGCTCGCGCAGCATCTCGGTCACGGTGAGGACGAGGTCGGTCGCGGTCGCCCCCTCCGGCAGCTCGCCGGAGAGCTTGAAGCCGACGACCTGCGGCAGCAGCATCGAGATCGGTTGGCCCAGCATCGCCGCCTCGGCCTCGATGCCGCCGACGCCCCAACCGAGCACGCCAGATCG